>Ga0302325_10018675_pt1 | contig 14603 bp, 11 predicted proteins | sample Palsa_T0_2_FD_201948 | JGI IMG/M metagenome (GOLD analysis project Ga0302325, IMG submission 201948) | Peat permafrost microbial communities from Stordalen Mire near Abisko, Sweden - Palsa_T0_2 | ecosystem: Environmental > Terrestrial > Soil > Palsa > Peat permafrost | place: Sweden: Abisko... | reverse complement strand
AGAGCTCGAACGAATGCGCTGTTGACGGATCGTTCGGAAGCGCCGTTGAGGACCAGCCATTCGCGGCAATCGTAGTCGTTGATCGCGTCGAAACCCTGTGGATGCGTCATGATCCCGTGGCGTAGGACGCCGCGGACGATTGCCAGGCTGAGATCGACGATTTCCCAGACGCGCCGAAGCTCGTCGTCCTTTTCGATCAAGGCCTCGAGCTGCGAACGCGCGGCTTGGGCGACAGACTCCTGAAACTGGAGCACGAGGTTTTCGGGGTATTGAGGTCCGGCTGCGACGGCCACTTGCATGAGCCGGAGCGCCTCGACGATGGCGCCGAACGTTCCGAGCTGCCCGTATCGCAGGAGTCGCGACATCCCCTCGGCGATGGCGTCCGGCGTCGTCGGGTAAGGTCGCGACCGGCTCGAACTTGCGTCAGGTGCAGCGCCGCCGGCGCGCACTTGGCTGGCTTCCAGGAGCGTCTGAATCAGAAGCACGGTCCTGGACACGTAGTCGGCGACGGTCCAGCGTTGCGCTTTCTCGATCGCGTCGCCCGGTTGGCCGGCGAGGGGCGGCAGGGTCACCTTCCATGGCAGCCAAGCTCCGCTTGGGGTTCGGTCGGCAACGGCGTTGAAGTTGTCCGGAACAAAGGCGTCGCGCCAGTCGGCGATGCGGCATGTCTTCGGGTCGCGGGCCAGCTCCGCGTAGCATTCGCGCATCAAGCGAAATGCGTTCTCGTAAAACCCCATCCACAGATGCAGGCCGTGCTCTTCGATCCGATTTCCGGGCCCCCGGCCTGAAGCGCCCTTGCCGCCCAAGCGCCATCCGAGCTGATACACGGTGAGACGATACTTTCCCTTGTGCTCGGGCTTGGTCAGCTCGAATGCAGCGGCCATGGATGCGCAGCCCCCGCCGATCACGGCCACTTCGATGGGCTGCTCGGTCGCGGTCGTCACGGCGGGCGCGCACGATAACGAAGATCCGTCGTTCCGTAAGCAGCCATTTCTCCCGCGAGACCGCGCCCCTTGGGCGCGGACGCGATGACTATTGCGCTTGAGGGGCGCTTGTGAGCATACCCGGAAAGGTCGCGCAGCGAGTCTGAAGCAGCTTTTTTCCCATCGCGCTGAACGGGAGGTGAATGCGTGACAGTGCGTAAAAGCGGGCCCCCGGCGTCGAAGGATCCCGTCCAGAAAGACCCCGTCGAGAGGGATCTCGAAGAGGCCTTGGGAATCCTCCACTACTATCTGGCTCTCAATAGCCCAATGAGCCGCAACTGGGCAGCGCGCGCGCGGCGGCGGTCCCAAGTCCTCGGTATTTCGGTGCCGGCCGTGACTGACGCCGTCGACATCCTCAACGGCAATGTCCGGGAGGGGGGTGGCGAAGGGGTGGAGCACCTACGCAGGCACGCCAACGCTGCACTTGCGCAGGTCCACAATCAAATGCATAGGGATCCAAGCAATCGGCGTCTGAGCCGGTCGCTCCGCAGCTACTTGAAGAAAGTGCATGCCCCGCGTGGGTCGACCTTCATCGATCAAATTGAAGCGCGGTCGCCGCCGGGCCGTGTGCTGGGACAGGCCTATGACCCCAACGTTTCGCTCGAAATCACGGGGCCTGCCGATTTGGACGAAGCCGGAGTCACCCGCTTTTACGCAAAGGTCACACGCAAGCGCGGCCGTCACGAGAGGTTCCAGCGCGTTGCAGAGACAGCGGACCCGCAAAATTGGCATAAGGTCTACCCCCAGCAGTTCCCCGAGGCTTACGATTGTGACGATTTCTTCGGCAGCCGGTACGAGATGCCGAGGCACAAGCCGGGCGCAGTTCTCGGCAAGACGTGGTCCGGGCTGCTTGCCGAGGTCTTTCAATGGTCATTCTGGGGCGCGGACCTTGCCGCGTTCCGAAACCTCTTGCGCATGGACTTCAAGGCGAATCCAACGAGCGATGACAATGGCACCATCGAATTCAAATACTCTCTGTACGAGTCCCTGACGAACAGCGTCTTCGACGGCCGCGTGTCCCCAGGCGGGATCGACGTCGACTCGAACGACGCGGGCTCGAGCTCGGTCTCGCTGACGCGAGACCAGATCACGATCCAAGCCGGGAAAAATATTCGCTTCTCGAGGGACACAGGCATCTTTCAGGATGAGCTCAACCTTGTGGCTCTCCCCGCCGTCACTATGTGGATTATCGGTCTTCTTCTGACTGCTCCGACGTCGACGTCAACCTAGAGAGGTATCAGTATGGGTACGAGCCAAAACCGCCCCAAGGACCCGGGATCATCCCCGGCCAGCCGCCTCGGCAGCTATGCCGCAAAATGGATCGACAATGTCACTGAACAGGCTGCTGCCAATTTGAACGCCCAGAGCAAGTTGCTCAAAGACTACGACGGCGACAGCATCGTTTCCGATATCCAAGACGTGACAAAAACCGTCTACGCGATCTGGTTCGACGGCATTAGCAAGCTGTTGCAGAAATAGCGAGCGATGAGCGCAATAGATCGCGTGCGAGCCTCCTGGGCCCCCGATCAAGTCCAGCACACGACAAACCGTTGGGCCAACGCTCTCGCCGGAACGGGAGGCCTTCGCCAGCACGTCACGGGTATGACCCGGAAGGCGTTGGCGCTCGACTACACCCCCCAAGAATGGCTGGCCGACATCCTCGAGGTGGCGGCGCGCGCTGCCGAGCAGTTCGAGGACGTCGCTCCCGGGCACGCCCTGGCTTTCGACTACGATGACGAGGCAGAGTCGTCGGGGCCCCTCTACGCCACGATGGAGGGTGAAGATGTAAACGGCCTCTTTCAGCTAAGCCTGAAGCCAACGCCGTCGACAGCCCCGCGCGGCGCTGCGGCAAAGCGCCGATGGAAGGACAAGGAATTCCGGGTTCTGGCCAAGGTTCGGCGAGAGGACGAACAGCCGCCAGACCCGAATCTGGAATATCTCCTGCCCGCCAAATACGCGGAGGAATTCAGTCGCGCTAAGCCAGGGCTCCATAGCGTTTCGCTCTTGAGTCTTCAGTTGGAGGCGATTCCCTCGAACAGCAAGGGGATGCGTGCGTATCACCTGAATCCGCCGCCGCCCGGCAAATACGAAGGCGAATTAGAGGTTCATAAGGACGTTGTGCTCAGCGTCAGGGTGCACGTCCGCGCGGCGACACCCTTTGTGCCGCCCGAGCTCCGTGCCCTCGCGAACGTCATCGACCAGGTGCCGATCGTTGCGAGTCAGCTCGATCTCGTATTGCCTCACCTCGTTTCGCTCGTCGAAGGGCTCGAGAACATAAAGACGGTTGCGCAGGCCCCCCCGGGTGAGGCTGCGCAGCGCGCGCGCGATCTCGTGACCCAGTACCCTGGTGTGGTGCGTGCGCTCCAGGGACTCGGTACCGAAGTGCTAGGCAACGAGGGGATCCAAGAGATCCTCACGAGGATATGGCCGGAGTTTGTCGAGCTCCTCAAGAGTTTACGGAGCCGCGGGTCCTGACGCTCGGCAGGATGGCGGCCCACCCTCTCGGCTTTTGGTCCGCCCGCAGATACGGATGCCTGAAGTAGCCATGGATGAGCGACTCCTCATTTATGGAGCGACCGGATACACGGGGAGGCTCATCTCGCGCGCGGCCGCACGGGCCGTGATGCCCGCGGTCCTCTGCGGTCGCAACGAGCAGAAACTTCGCTCGCTAGCCTCCGAGCTCGCGCTCGAGTTTCGAGTCGCCCGGACCCAAGATAGCCAATCGCTCGATACTGCGCTCCAAGGGATCCGGGTGGTCCTCAATGCGGCGGGGCCCTTTGGCTTTACGGCCCCGCCACTCATCGACGCATGTCTTCGTAGAGGCGCTCACTACCTGGACGTCACCGCGGAGGCCGCGGTCATGGAGGCTGCAAGTCGCAGCGACCGCGACGCCAAGGCTCGAAAGGTGATGGTCATGCCGGCCGTTGGCTTCGACGTAGTGCCCTCGGACTGCCTTGCACGCCATGTGGCGAGTCGCTGCGGCAATCCCAGGCGTCTTTTCGTCGGCATATCCGGGCTCGAGCTGATGACGCCCGGTTCGGCAAAGACGATCATCAACGACGTGGGCGAGGCCATTTGGGTTCGACGCGGTGGCGTTCTCGAGAGAGTTCCGCCAGGTGCTCTAGAGCGAACCTTCGACTTTGGGGTGGGCCCTCGCCGAAGCGTGGCTGTCACTTGGGGCGACGTAGTCGGGGCCTACTACTCGACGGGCATCCCCGACATCACCATATATTTCGAAGCCACGCCCGCGGTCAGTATGCACACTGCCCTCGTTCAAGCGCTTGGATGGGCAGTCCCGCTGACGCCGTGGCGCGAGCTACTCAAAGTCGGCGCGGAATTGTTGCCTGAGGGTCCATCGGAGGGCGAGCGACTCAGGCGTCGGGCCGTCATCGTCGCCGAGGTCGAAGACGGCAACGGTCAGATTTGGCGTTCCCGAATGAAGACGCCGGAGGCCTATACGATGACGGCAGCCACCTCCACCACAGTCGCGGGGCGCGTCCTCGCTGGGGATTTCGAGCCCGGGTTTCAAACACCCGCGCGAGTGTATGGCGCAGACTTTCCGTTGACTCTGGCCACCGTGGAGCGGGAGGATCTGTGAACGACCCCGACCGGTTGCCGTGGAACACCAGCGCGCGGGTCGACGGGACGACGATCGTTCTGCACGTGGACGTGGCGCCCCTGAGGGCAGTCCTCGAGTCGGCGGGAGTTGCGATTCTCCCGATGCCAAGATTTCCAGACGGAAAGCATCCGGTGTTGCTCGACTTGTGGCATGTCGGATCTGGAAGGATCGTGTCGCCAAGCCTCGATCAACACGATTGGTCTGCATCAGCGGGGGCTGCGTTGGCCGCGATGACAGGGGCGTGGCGTGGGGCCGTATGGGGGTCCGGTCTTGGCGCCATGCGCGGAGCTGCGGCCGGTGCCGCGTTGACCCGTTCATCGGGCCCGCTGGCGCAGGGGTGGGCCGCGGCGGCTGGATGGTACATGGGGGGTGCGTTTGGGAGCATGGCTGGAGCCGCGTCGAGCGCCGCGAAGGAAGCTGGCGCGGGTGCGAGCGCGGCGCGCGGCTGGAGCGAAGGCGTCTCTGAAGCCATCGGCTCTTACGATGAAGTATTGGTGGGCGTTCCTAATGCGGTACGGCAAGACGGTGACGGCCGACCGTGCACGTACGTTCTCGGAATGGTCAGCAATGGCCCAATATCCATTTGGGGCGATCGAGCGCTTCGCTGCGGCTACAAGAAGCGCGGGGCGGAAATCCGCAGGGACGGGTTCGATCGCTATGAAGTGCGTCAGCGCGGGGGCCCTTCTGCGTTAAACGCGGTAATGGTTGCCGGGGCGGCGAGCGCTTGGGGGATTGCCGACGTACGCTTGAAAGAATACCGCTGCCTTTTCGAGCAGCCGCTTCTTGGCCATCTGGGGGGTCACCGGTACGCCCTGACATTTCTCGATCGCTTTCTCGATGCCGAAAAGGCTCGGTGGGCACCCGCCGTGGCGGAGATAGCCATCGCTGGCGGGTTCATCGAAGGGCTTCCCGGAGGATTCTTCCGTGCCGACGCGCTCTCGCCCGAACATCCTTGGGGCGCATTCCAGACATCGGCCGTAAGTGCGAGACTCACGCTGCCGCGGCATGTTGGGTAGTCACCCGCAAGCAAGCCCTACGACGCCGCACCAACTTGCTTGACGAGATTCAGGAGGTCAGTGCGTTCGGGGAGGGGTTCGTCGCTTCCAATCCGAGATAGCGACGTGCGGAGCATCTCCGCGGCCTCGGCCCCTCGTCCCTGCTCGGCCCAGAGACGGCCGAGGCTCAGTGAAGCCCGGGCTTCAAACAAGATGGCCGCTTGGCTCTCGGCGAGCGTACGAGCAGTGCGCAGGGATTGTTCGCCCCGCTCAGCGTCGCCTTTCAAGATCTCGAGCTCGCCCTTGAGCCGGTGGAGCTCGGGCTCGGCAAACACGGCGAGCTTCGCCTTAGTGACGCGAAGACCTTGGTCCACCGCCGCCAGCCCCTCATCCACCCGGCCCAAGACAGCGTAACCCGCCGCAAGCAATGATAGGTAGTATGCCAAAATGAGGTCACTGCCGACTGCTTGGTACACTTGTACCGCCTGCTGCATCATCTCCACGCCTCGCTCGGGCTGGCCCCTTTTTAGCGCGACCCAACCGAGAAAGGACTGGGCGTTAACGGCAAACCACGTGAAACCGTTATCGGTTGCAATGGCTGACAATCGCTGTGCGCGCGCCTCGACCTCCTCAAGGTCGCCCATGTCGTGAGCTACGGCGGCCGCATACGACAGAGCGAGCGTGAGCGTGTACGGATGCTCCGAGGCAACACCAATCTCGATCGCTTCTTTGCATGCGACGATTGCGTCGCGCGCGCGAGCCTGGACGATCGCGGTCCACGCTCGGAAGAGCAGTGGGTAGACCTGGCCGTCGTAACCCTGTGCCAGGAGCATCAACGCCTGTTGCCGCGGGTTCGCTCGATCGATGTGCGTTGCGCCAGCGTCGGTGTGGTAACTCGCTTTGAGATAGTCCGCCGTCCAAAAAGCATGCCCCCCCAGAAGACCGTGCGCGATGAATAGATCCTGTTGGTCTTTCGAGTGACGAAGGGTGTGCTCCACCATCTCGGTCAGCTCCGCGGTTCGCTCACGGTCGGCCCGGACGACGTAGACGGCCCACAATCCATAAAGCACTCGAATGGGCACGTCACCGTATTGGCGACAGAGCTCCAGCGCGGGGCCGTACGTATCCTCGACCTCTTTCGTCGACCACCCTTTGATGAAGATCAAGGCAAGCCCAAGACCGCGGCGCAACTCGATTTCTTGGTAGTCGCGCTCCTTGGATGCCGGCAGGCTTGGGAGCAGGTGCAACGCGTTCCCAAAGGCACTTATGGCTTCCGCGTTGGCCGAGCGGGCGAACGCGTTTTGTCCGGCGAGCGTCCAGTACTTGATCGCCTCGACAGGGGCGCTTGCACCGGAGAAGTGGCGCGCTAAAAGCTCTGGCTGGGACGCGGCAACGCTCGGAAATCGCTCTTCGAGAACGTGAGCGATTTGCCGGTGGTACTCCTGCCGCGTGCTTCGCAGGAGCGACGCATAGGCGGCATCCTGGATGAGCGCGTGCTTGAAGATGTAACTGTCGTCCGGCGGTTGGTCCTTGCGGAGCAGGAGCCCTGCCTCCTCCAGCCGACCCAGTTGCGAGCGCAGGGCCGTCTCGGGTGTTCCGGCGACCTCGAGCAAGACGCCCAGGGCGAACGTTCGCCCCAGGGTAGCCGCGAGCTGGATGATTCGCTTGCCATCTCCAAGGCGGTCCAGGCGCGCCGTCAGCGAATCGACCACCGTGGCCGGAATGGTGAACCCTCCACGGGACGGGACAGGGCCGCCCGCCTCATCCGACATCCCGGGCGCATCGCGACTTTCGAGAACGGCCTTGGCTATTTCTTCGACGTAGAGCGGGACGCCATCGGCCTTTGCGAGAACCTCGCGCTCGACGGCCTCCGGCAGTTGCCGGTTTGCCGAGAGAGCGGCCAATATCTTCCGGGCCTCGTCGTGCGGCATGCGCTGCAGGGTTATCTGGGTGAGGCGCGGAGAAGCAAATGGAGGGACGAACTCCGGACGGTGGGTGAGCACCATCATCAGCCTTCCTATCGAAAGGCGCTCGATTAGGAGGCCGACAAGCTCAATCGTCGACGGATCCGCCCAGTGCAAGTCCTCGAGCACAAAGAGCACGGGCTGCTTCTCCGCCGCGGCGCGAACCCACGATGCGAGCGCATCGAAAGTGGCCAGTCGCTGCTTCTGCGGCGACAAGGTCGCCGTTTGGGCTTCGTCCGGTGCAATGGAAAGGAGGGCCGCGATGGGATCCATCGTCGTTGGCGTGGCAATGTTCGCCTGCTCGAGCAGTGCGCGCAGCTTGGCTCGGCGGCTTGTTGCCGTTTCCTTCGCCGTCCCGAATTGCCTTTCCAGCATCTCGACGACAGGATAAAGCGCCGTGTCCTGGAACAGAGGAGACGCGAAACACTCGACTACGACCGCGTCGGCGCCAACATGCGCGCGGAGGCTCCTGATCAAACGGGATTTGCCGATGCCCGGATCTCCACAGACCGTGACGACGGGAGCCTTTCCCGCGAGTGCGTCCGCCCAGCGTTCGACGACGAGCACCATCTCCTTTTCACGGCCAACGAAGGGAGTGAGTGATGCAGCAGTTGCTTCCATCCGACTTCGTGCACCCGTCTCGCGCTCGACGCGATAGAGACGCACGGGCTGACTCACGCCCCGCATCGTGCGCGAGCCGAGATCTGTCACGTGGAAGAAGCCGAATACCAGCTTTTGCGACGCGTCGCTGATGACGACCGTGTCGGGCTCGGCCTCTTGCTGAATGCGTGCGGCGAGATTGGGAGTTGCTCCAAGGGCCAGCTGGCGTGCTTCAGCCCCGATGGCACCGACGACGACGACGCCTGTATGAATGCCGACGCGCACCGCCATCGGGCGGCCCCGCACCCTCAAGTCCGCGACGGTTTTCCGGAGTTCCAGCCCCGCGCGCACCGCGCGCACTGTGTCGTCCTCGTGCGCACGAGGATGGCCGAAGTAAACAAGCACACCGTCGCCCAGGTGCTGTGCGATCGACGCGTCGTAGCGCGCCACGACCGCGTCGCACATGGCATGGTATCGCTGGATCACATCGCGTAAGTCCTCGGGATCCAGCTCCTCGGAGAGCGCTGTCGAGCCGACAAGGTCGCAAAACAGCACCGTGATTTGGCGTCGCTCCGCCGGACCCGCAGGGGCCTGGCGGTCCAGCTGCGTTCCGCAACGCATACAGAACTGGGCGCTCTCCGCGTTATCGGTTTTGCAGGACAGGCACCGCATCGTCGACGTCCCCGACTCGAGAGATGGCTAAGTCTCCCGCAGTCTGCCACCAGAGCGTCTGCATCTCAGCACATGTCGCCAGGGACCGGACGAACAATCGAGCGGACGAATCCCCCGTCAGCCCCCGTCCCCGAATCGGCTCCGGCGAACCGATCCTCGTCCAGAGCTTCGGGCCACCTCGGACACTTCGATCCCCTCACCCTTCAGCGACCGGAACGCTTTTCGCGCACTAGACCGCAAAGTGCGCCCGGGGTATTTTTCCCGGCGAAAGAGAGCAGCCATGCGCGCGGTGAAGTCTGACGGACAAGTGGTCGATCTAGCGCAGCGGCGACTCGAGCCGCTGCGGGGGCAGCGTATTGGACGGCTCGCGGGCTGGTCGGCCGCCGAGGGGGCACTGATCGACTATCCCGGTAACCCGCACGGGCCGATCGCCGCACGAGCGCTCGCCCCGCTCGATGACCACCGCCTCGAGCAAGCTGCGGCGTCGCATCTCGAGGTTCTGCTCTCTTTCGACGCGGAGCGGAGCGACCGTCCGATCATCGTGGGTCTGATCGAACCCCGCGCGGCGACCGTCACGCCCATCGCCGAATCACGAGAAATCCCGCCGCACGATGACGCGCACCCCCTATTGCGCGAGGTCACCCTCGATGGTCAACGTGTGGTTGTCGAAGCGAAAGACGAGCTTGTCCTGAAATGCGGCGAGGCGAGCATCACGCTCCGCCGCAACGGGCGCGTGGTCATCCGCGGGGCCTACGTCGAGACGCGCTCGCGCGGCGTGAATCGGATCAAGGGCGGTTCGGTTCAGATCAACTGAATGGCCAACGCGGACACGGGGGATCCCGAAGGAGATGTCCTTTGGGACGTCGTCGAGGAGCATTTGGCCGAAGCTCAGTTCGGCGTCGAGGAGCTCCAGCGCTCTTTCGAGAGGCCGGTGGCGACGCTCGAGAGCACGTCGCGGGGAATCGAACCTCGGCTTCTCGCGCACATCGACGGGCTTGTTGTCGGGGGTGCGCCGGTGCGCGTGAGGCTCCTCGACCCCATCGTGGACGCGGCCGACCCCGCGGAGCCGGTGGCACTTGTCGTCGCCGGTTTCGTGTTGGCGATCTCGGGGGCGCTCGATCCTCTGTTGTCGCCGCTGGCGCACCAAGATGACGGGATACGGCAAGCCGCGGTGCAAGCGCTTGCGCTCGCCGCGAGCCGAAGGGTAGACGGCTGGGTCGAGGCGAAGCTGAGCGGAGCGCTCGCGCCGAGAGCCCGCGCGTCGCTCTTCGAAGTAGCCTGGCGCCGCGGCGTGCGTCTCGCGCCCCTCGTTGCTTGGCTGCAGGACCCGGATCCGCTGGTTATTCGGTGGGCAGCCCATGCAGCCGGGCATGCAGATGCGGCAGTCCACGGACCTGTCCTCGAGTATCTCCTTGAGCATCAGGAAAAAGGGGTTCGGGAGGCGGCGCTGGTCCCCTCGCTCGCATGGGGGTCGTCACGAGCGTCGCAATGTTGCAGGCAATGGGGGCTCGATCGGCAGAAGCCTCAAACATTAGCCATGATCCTTTTAGCGGCGCTCGAGGGGCCGGCGGTGCACGAGGAGATTGCGGCGCTCTTTGCCTATCCGACGCACGTGCAAGCGGCCATCGTCGCGCTCGGTCATTCCGGCAACGTTCGCATGCTGCCGCGACTGCTCGAGCACGTAGAAGGAAAGGCGCCGCTCTTACGGAAACTCGCAGCGCAGTCGATCTCGCTCATCACGGGGATGAATCTCGGCGATGTTGCTCTGGGTGTAGCGAGCTCGGCGGAGCGAGGGCCGGGTGCGAACGGGGCTGAAGGAGCCGAAGCCCGCCAGGCGCTGCCACCCCTGGAGGAGGACGATCTCGACGCGGATCTCGCGCCGCTGCCGGAGGACGCGTTACCCGATCCAGACCCGCACGCCGTTCGCAGCCACTGCCGCGACGCCATGGTCCGCATGAACGCCGACCCGCGATGGATTTGTGGGAAACCTTTCTCTATCGCGACGATGCTCGAGGCGCTTCAGGTACTGCCGCTCCGGATGCGCCACTCGCTTGCAATGGTCGTGTTCGCTCGAACGAGGGCCGCAGTGTGGGTCGATACTCGCGCGCTCCCGGGCGAACAGGCGCGACGGCTGCGGGGCTTCGCCGTTGCCCGGCCGGCGCCGGCTGGGCGCTGGTGACCAGTGCCGACGTGCATGGGTTCGACCGGCGCCGGTCGGCGCTCGCCCCCGAGGACTTTGCGCTGCGGATCTTACGGAAACGCCCAGCGGTTCAGCCATTCCGCCGACGATTGTTGATCCCACGGTGCGAGGAAGTTAAGCGGAATCTCTCGTCGGAGCTGTCTACAGATTTGGTCGGCTTCCCGATAGCCGTCAGGTGAGTCGCCACGGTTCACGTCGACGCACGACGGGTCCGCGCCGGCGTAAACAAAGAGAGCACCATGGACGCGCTCGAAACGAGCTGCGCGGAGTCCGTCGGATGCCGGCGTCCCGTGCTCGATTAGCATCGACGGTGCCAGCGCCGTGAGAAACCCCACTGAGCGAATGCCAGAGATCCAGTCCGTCGTGTGAATCGCTAAGGGATCTCCCACGTCGACCGCGCGGAACCGCTTACTGAGCTGGAAGATCGCCCTAAGCGATTCTGCCAGGGACGCGCTCTGAAATGACGGTGGCACGAATCGATATCCGACCGTCATCCAACGCCAGACGGGGTCGGCCCCAATCGCCATATCGCGGGCCATCTCGAGCAACGTTGTCCATGACGTGTTTTCGTTTGGCACAGTTATGCGCAAAGAGACTCCGCGCGGGTCGGCACGGCCCCGACTCCACCCAAGGCTGCAGTGCGCGCTAGTGCCCGGCAGAGCATCCACGTCCAGTACGTCTACGAACGACAGCGATGCCCAATCGGGAAAGTCTGTAGACCCGCGATCTGGAAGTGAACCCCCGGCCGCCGCTAAGATTGCAGCGTTGATGGACCGATCCCCGGACGCTGAATTCGTGAGGGGTCCTCGCCATCGCACATTGTCGTATCCAGCGCGCAGGCGGCCGTCGATCGATGCGACCATGGTCCCCCAAATGTCGAGCACGGACCTAGCCTTGGTTCCCTCAGCTATCGCGATGAGCACCTCGAGACACGGCAGGGTTGCTACAAGAGTATGAGCTTTTGTCGCCCGCCGACCAGTGTTCACGAGCGCTGCCTCGCCGAGGCGAGGAGGTCAACCACTTGTGGCACTTCCCCTAGCTGCGTTCGACACTCAATCTGTCCCCATTGGGTCAGAGAATCGACTTCGTTGGGGGCAAGTCCCTCAACGAGGGTCCACCAAGTCCGATCGAAAAGCCGCTTTTCGAGATAGAATTTCAACGAGAGAAGGGGGTCTGCCTCGGCCGTCTCTCTCCGGTAAAGCGCGTAAAAGGTCGCGTCCCAGCCTACGAGTTGTGAGTCGCGCGCAAGGTCGATTCGCTCCTCGACGGTCGTTTCAGCGCTTGCCCACGCCGTCACCAATCGGAACAACCTTTCCGTCGTGTCGATAGGAAGCGAGTAGCTGCGAGCGAACGACTCGGCTTCGTAGCGATGCGCGAGCCTCCACGTCAACCGACGCCACTGCTCTTGCCAAGTCGGAACGCTTTCGAACCTCAAGTACGAGTCCACGTAGGCACGAATCGAAGCGACCGCGCGCTCGCCGGCATCCCGCATTATTTCAGCCAGCATGTCGCTCAGGTTCCGCGCGAGCTCCGGTTCCACGGGAGAGTCGTCGTCCTGATTCATCCAAGCGTCGTGCCTCAGCACAAACTCGCGTAAGGCGGTATATGAGCGGGTAACGTCGGATTCGGGAAGGTCGAGGTCCGCGAGGAACGGTCGAACTCGATCGAGGCTAATGATCCCCACGGCTTCCGGCCATCCAAGCCGAGCTTGGTTCCCTGTCAGCTCCTCGGGCGCAACAAGACACAGGCTGGACGTCATATCGGGCTGAGCTCCAGCGGAAGCAGTGGCGGAAATAGGCGGATGATGCGGCTCACGACGATTAGCACGACAACAACCGTTCCAACCGTGCCAGCTGCCTTTGCAGCGTCGGCGCCGGTGACTGAAGCCTCGGCAGGGGCCGCTGGGGCACTCGGTGTGGGCGCAACTTCCGGCACCGTTGGACCGCCGGGCACCGGCTCCTGATTGGAATACGCTCTGGCGCGCTGGGGAAGAGGAGGGCCACCCTTATCGTCGCATCCGTTCTTATCCCACTTCTCAAGTTGATCCTTTAGAAGTTTTTGTGTCTTTCGGAATTCAATCAGATGATTGTCTAGCTTGCGTCCGGGACTCCAATTGCCAATGTTCTTCGCAATCTCCTCCCATCGCTTAGCGAGACCTTGAAAGCCCTGGGGAAAGCTGCCCTTTGGCGTGGGCTCCCGCACAGAGTTGATGATCTTCTCGATCTCGTCCGCAATTTTCTTGCACTTAGGATCCTCCGCAGGTGGCTCTCCGGGTGGAAGTGGCGCCTGCAGGACCCCACCCATCGTCGCCGCGTTCGCAGGGCTCCCGCCCGGCCCGCAATTGTTCAACATCGGGTCGCCGAGCAGCTGGACGTTGTTCCCCTCGATCTTCACGTCCATCGAGCCCGGGCCGATGAACTTGGTAGGGCCCTGCACGTTCGACGAGATGAGGCCGCCGCCGGTCCCCTGGCTGGCGACATCTCCCATCGAGTCGAACGTGGCCCCCTTGATGGCGACGGGGTTGCCCTCGATCGTGACGGTCGTGGAATAGCCTTCGGGAGAATTGTCGCTCTTGCCGATGTTGGGCAGGGGCGTAGGCACGAACGGCGCCGGTGGGCCGGGCATTTTGCAAATATTCGGCAGGGTCGCCGCGGCGATGCCGCTACTGCCCTTCGTCACGGGGGTCTTGGGCGCATTGACGGCAACGCTGGGCATCGTCTCGTCCTAACCGCCTGCTCGTTCGAGCACGGCCGCGCCGCGAAGACCGCTATCGGAGCTGCCCCACACGAGCGTGCGCGCCCCGCGCGCGTAACCTCGCTGCCAGGACTGCACTGCGAGGATGCAACCGAGAGCACCCCACGCGGCGCCCACGTCTCCCCAGCAGTCCGCGGGGGCGTCGTACGCCGAATCCCTTACGACGTGCTGGATGCGAAGAACGCTCATGCCCCACTCGGTGCTGCGATAGCGCTCGCCGTTGATATCGCAAAGCACCGTGTCGATCGCCTCGTCGGGCAGACGCAGGTTCGAGGTGGCGTCGACGATCGCGGCGGCGAGGCCTTCTCCAAGAACCTCGACGTCCTTCTCGAACGAGCGCTCTTCCATGCTCGACGCAGCGCCGCGGATGCTCGCCAGAGGAGCGAGCCGTAGACGCGAGGCGACGTCGGTCGCGCCCAGGACGACGAACCCTGCGCCCTCGCCAGGGTGAAAACCGCTCCGCACGTCGTTGGCCGCGAGTCGCCGCGATGCCGCGAGCCAATCGAGCGTGTCGGCTTCGAGATAGCTCTCCACTCCACCCACGATCACGAGCTCGGATTGTCGTTGAGCCAGCTGTCCGACCGCGACCTGCAAACCTCGGAGCGCGCCAGCATGGCCGTTTCCTGCAAGCTCGACCTTTGCCTCGACCCCAATCTTCGACAGCTCGTGCTCCAACCCGCGGAGTGTATGGCCCGCGTCGTTCGAGCTGAAGCCCGGGCGTAGCTCGGGTAGCGCGACGAGCACGCGAAGCGCCTGCGGGCTGGGCGGGTTGCCTGTCACCTTGAGCACCGCCTCGCGCAGCGCGCTCGACCCAAG
>Ga0302325_10018674_pt1 | contig 14603 bp, 14 predicted proteins | sample Palsa_T0_2_FD_201948 | JGI IMG/M metagenome (GOLD analysis project Ga0302325, IMG submission 201948) | Peat permafrost microbial communities from Stordalen Mire near Abisko, Sweden - Palsa_T0_2 | ecosystem: Environmental > Terrestrial > Soil > Palsa > Peat permafrost | place: Sweden: Abisko... | reverse complement strand
ACGAACAGGTCATGTACGCGATCCACAACGGCGGTTTCTCGGGCGCAATCATGCCGGAGAACATCGTGCTTGGCACCGAAGCGCACGAAGTCGCCAAATTCCTCGCGCAGTACTCCGGGTTGAAGGCGGAAAAGGTGCCCACCACAAGCATCACACTGTCTACGAAATAACCCCGGGGCCCCGCGTGCTTGACCTCAAGCGGATCAGGCAGGAACCGGATGCTGTGCGCGCGGCGCTGGAGCGCCGTGGCGAGGATGTCGCGGGGCCCGTCGGTCGTGTGGTTCAGTTGGACGCGAGCCGCCGCGCGCTGATCCCAGAGCTCGAGGAGCTGCGCGCTGCTCGCAACGCCGCGGCGGACGCGATCGCTCAGGCCAAGCGTGCGGGCGAGGATGCGGACGGGGCGATCGCCGAGCAACGCGAACTGGGCACACGCGAGAAGCTCATCGCACGTGAGCTGGGTGTGGTGGAAGAGGAGCTTCAGGGCGTGCTTGCGTCACTGCCTAACCTGCCTGACCCGACAGCAGCGCCTGGCCCCGAGGACGAGCTGGTTCGCGAGGTTGGGGAGCTACCGAAGCTCGACTTCGAGCCCCGAGACCATCTGGATTTGGCCTGCACCCTGATCGACATGGATCGCGCGGCGCGGCTGTCAGGCTCGCGCTTTGCCTATCTGAAAGGCGACCTGGTGATGCTCGAGCTAGCGCTCGTGCGCTGGGTGCTGGAGAAGTTGCGCGGGAAGGGCTTCGAGCCTGTGATCCCACCGGTGCTCGTCCGCGAGCAGGCGCTATATGGGACGGGCTTTCTGCCCGACACCGAGCAGCAGATCTACTCTCTTCCAGAGGACGAGCTGTTCCTCGTCGGGACCTCCGAGGTCGCGCTCGCGTCGCTGCACGCCGAGGAGATCCTGGAATCCGAGCGCCTGCCGCTGCGCTACGCCGGCTTCTCGCCGTGCTTCCGCCGCGAGGCCGGCGCGGCGGGGAAAGACACGCGGGGGATCTTCAGGGTGCACCAGTTCGACAAGGTGGAGATGTTCAGCTTCGTCTCACCCGAGGAATCCTCCGCCGAGCACGAACGGATCCTGGCGATCGAGGAGGAGATCCTCGGAGAGCTGAGCCTGCCGTACCGCGTCGTGAACATCGCCGTGACCGACCTCGGCAACTCGGCCGCAAAGAAGTACGACTGCGAGGCATGGCTACCAAGCCAAGCCCGCTACCGCGAGCTGACCTCGTGCTCGAACACGACCGACTACCAGGCCCGGCGCCTGAACATCCGCGTGCGCCGCGACAAGCAGATACAAATGCTCCACACGCTCAATGGCACCGCGGTGGCGGTTGGCCGCACGCTCGTCGCGCTGCTGGAGAACGGTCAGCAGGCCGACGGGAGCGTCGAGCTGCCGGTGTGCCTCGTGCCGTACGGCGCGCCCGCGCGTCTTCCGCCGGCCATTTAGTAGCGGCTACCCAAAAGCTGTATGTGGTCGGCCTCGGCCGCGCTCGGGAATGGGCGGATCAGGCCGAAGCGCGCGAGCGTGGCCTGGGGCACGCCCTCGATGCCGGGTGTGTCCGAGGCTTCCCCGCGCGTATGGGGATCGTTGGCGAAGCCGCCGACCTCGATCGAATGCTGCGGAGTGCGGTAGCCGGAGATGCCGATCAGGTGCAGGTGCAGGGCGATCCCCAGCGTGTTCAGATGGGCGACGAGCACCGGCTCCTCGCCCACCGAGTAATCGGTGCCGGGCGCCTGGAAGAAGCCGTATTCGCCCTGCGGCGTTGAGGTGTAGTTGCCGACCGGCCCGGTGTACGCGTTGGCGACGCCCTCGGCCGCCAGTTCACTGACGGCTAGTGTGGTGTCTCTGAATTAGCTTGACATGGTGGTGGGGGTGCGGTAGCGTCTCGGGTATGGCGTTGGGTGCGGTCGCTGAGGAGGTCTCTGAGGAGGACCGGGTGCTGCTCGAGCGGTGGGTTAATGCGCATGGCACGCCGCAGAGCGTGGCGGCGAGGGCATGGATCGTGCTGATGGGCAGCGACGGCGCTTCGAACAGTGCGATCGCGAGGGAGCTCGGGGTCTCGCGTCCGACGGTGATCATGTGGCGTGAGCGTTTCCGTGTGGATGGTCCGCAGGCACTGTGGGAGGTGAAGCCGGGCCGTGGCCGCAAGCGAACGATCTCCGCGGAGAAGGTCAAGGAGATCGTGCAGGCCACGACCCAGACGACACCGCCGGGTGAGACTCATTGGAGCTGCCGGTCGATGGCCAAGGCCCAGGGCGTGAGCCCGGCCACGGTGCAGAGGATCTGGGACGCACACGGCCTCAAACCCCACCTCGTCAGGACGTTCAAGCTCTCGGGCGACCCGTTGTTCACCGAGAAGCTGACCGATGTCGTGGGGCTGTATCTGAACCCGCCCGAGAAGGCGCTGGTGCTGTGCGTGGACGAGAAGAGCCAAATCCAAGCACTCGATCGCACCCAGGCCAGCCTGCCAATGAAGAAGGGCCGCGCCGGGACGATGACCCACGACTACAAGCGCAACGGCACGACCACCCTGTTCGCTGCGCTGAACACCCTCGATGGCAGCGTGATCGGGGAGTGCTTGCCCCGGCACCGCCACCAAGAGTTCCTGAAGTTCCTGCGCACCATCGACCGCGAATTCCCAGGCGATACAGACCTGCATCTGATCGTCGATAACTACCGCACCCACAAGCACGACACCGTCAACAAATGGCTCGAAAAGCACCCCCGGTTTCACCTGCACTTCACGCCAACATCCAGCTCCTGGCTGAACCTCGTCGAGCGATGGTTCGCAGAACTCACCGAAAAGGCAATCCGCCGCGGCGTCTTCTACAGCGTCCCAGACCTCATCACCGCGATCGAGCAATACCTCAACGCCCACAACGAGAACCCCAAACCATTCATCTGGACCACCTCAGCCGACAAAATCATCGAGAAGGTCGCCCGCTGTAAAGCCGTTTACGAGACACTACACTAGCGCTTGCGGGCGTAGAGGTCGACGAGGCGCTGGGCCCAAGCACGAACATCGAAGCTTGCCGCAAATTCCTCGATATCGCTCGGCATGCGTTCGTCCGATGCGGTGGTCAACAGGGACCGCACGGCCTGCGCAAACGCTTGTGGGTTGCTGGCGGCGAGGACGCATTGCGATGAACCTTCAGCGATCGACAAGTGTCCTTGAATGTCGGAGGCGACCACCGGTGTCCCGGTGCACAGCGCCTCGAGCATCGAGTAGGGCATTCCCTCCGCGTGGCTCGGGGCGATGAATATGTCAGCCGCGAGATAGAAGGCGCGGACATCTTCCTCGGACTCGACGACTCGAACCCGCCCACCGATGCCGAGGCGATCAATCGCCTGGCGAGCGGGTCCTCCGCCGCCGACACAGAGTCCCTGCGCGTCGACCCCATCACGTTGCAGTGCGTCCACCACCCCGAGGAAGAGATCGCCGCCCTTTCGCTCCCAGTCCCAGCCGAAATGCACGAGTACCGGTGTATCGGACGGGAGCGAAAGAGCGACGCGCGCATCGATCCGCTCCTGGGCGGTCGCAGGCCGAAACCGCTCCAGATCAATGGCGTTGGGGAAGACAATCAAGCGGCTGGCAGGCGCTCCCCGGCGGCGCGCGGCACGGCCGATGTCGGCTGACACGCAGAGCATCGTCTCGACGCGGCGGCCAGCGGTGACGAACTTGACCACGTTGCGAAGAGATGGCCCGACGCCGGCATGCAGTGGCGTATGAAGGTGCCAGAACACCCGGACGCGCGGGTTGCGTAGCGCGACAGCGCTTGCTGGCAGATCGAAGGTGGTGAAGTGAGTGTGCAGAAGCGTGGGCTGCTCCGCCTGATCGGCGAGAATGTTGTCCAGCCACGTTGTGAGCGAGCGCCGGTCACCGCCAGGCGAACTGTGGAGGAGGCACCCATCTGAGGCCAGATCAGCGTACCACTGACGTGACGCGGCTGCGGGAGGGAAGCAGGCCTCGAACGACCATCCCCGCCGGGTGACCGCGTCGGCAACCGCTCTTAACATCGGTATGAACGAACCGGGATACGGAGCTGAGTATCCGGCGAGATGTATGACTCTCATTGACCGGTCCTCATCTTGTGTTTCCGCAGTGTACGCTGAATCGATGTCGCCGGCACCTGACAGGAGCGCTTCGATTCGGAATCCAGGATTGGTGGGCCATATCGTCCACTGCGCATCTTATGGCGGACCGTACTCTGGCTCGTTTGTGCCGATGCTCGCGGGAGCCGCTAGAGCAGCGCGCGACCGTGGGTATGAAACCACCATCTGCTTCTCCGAGATCGCCCGGAATCGTCCGTGGCTCGATGAGCTCAGCGATCTCGCTGACATCAGGTTTATAACCGGCACTCGAACACTCGATGTCGTGCGCGAGCTCAAGTCGATCGTCGATCGGACTGGACGGCCTCCCACTGTGCTGCACACGCAGTTCGGGCAGTTCGACGTTCCCGTCGCGCTGCTTGGGATCCAGCGTCGGCGCACGGCGGTGGTGTGGCACGCGCAAGGCGAGAGCCAAAGGAAGGTCAGGCTGCGAGGCAAGGTCTACGGCACCGTCTTCAGCCGAATCGTGGATGCGTTTCTCTGCGTGAGCCCAGAGGTCTACGAGGAGGCCCGGGCACGACGCTTTCCTCCCGCCAAGCTCCATCTATTTCCGAACGCTATCGACCTCCACCGTTTTACACCGATCACCCCCGACGAGCGCAGTGTGGCCCGGCGCCAGCTTGGGCAGTCATCATCTGCTTCGGTCGTGCTCCATCTCGGATGGGACTGGGAGCGCAAGGGTGGAGATCTGCTGCTTGCGGCAGCCGACCTTCTGGTCTCAGAGCCGGATCTCGCGTTCTTCACAGTGGTGGGTGAGGGTGTGGAGGGCGAACAATTCGAGTACCATCCTAATGTGCGTCGGCTTGCTCCTCACGGGGCGGTCAACGAGCTGTATGCGGCCGCTGACATCTTCCTGAACTGCAGTCGGTCGGAGGGGATGCCCTTTGCCCTGCTAGAGGCGCTTGCGCGAGGCCTGCTCGTCGTGGCCACGGACCTACCCGTACAACGCGAACTGCTCGACGGGCTACCGGGGGCGCGCGCGGTGGCACCGGACCCGATCGCGATAAGTGGAGCCATTCGTGAGCTGCTTGCGTTGACCACGGAGCAGCGCGCTGCACATGCGATGGCGGCTCGGGCGCGCGTCGCTGCCACATACGCCCTCGACGTATGGGCCCAACGACTGGTCGATCTTTACGACGAGGTGCTTACCGGTGCCAGCAAATCGTGATCGCAGATATCCCCCAGCGTACCCGATAATCGCATAGCCCAGAAAGCGCGGCCTAGGTCCCGCCGACCGCGAGGTTTCGATTCTCCTGGATTCATGCCGTATGACCGCTTTGTGGAGATAGTCGAGCTAGTGGACTTCTAGGACCAAGTGCGCTACGATCCTCCGCGACCGCGACCATAGGAGGCGTCATGCAACAGGGACTTCTCGGCGACGACGATCCACGTATCCATCGGCGACAGTTGCTGCAAGCCGCCAGCCTGATCGGTGCGGGTGCGCTGGGGGTCGCCGCACTCGACCCAAGCCAAGCGCTCGCGGTCGAATCCGAAGAAGAAAAACTCGAAAAAACGCTGCGCAAAATTGGCGCCAAAGACAACATCATCATTGGCGCCAACCCTTCGGCACCGGGGAACGAAAACACGACGATCGGCGTTGGTGCGGGAGCGGGACTGACGGGGACCTCCCGCTGCAACATCGCTTTAGGGCCGGGCGCGATTGGAAAAGCCGGCACCGGAGTGACCTTCAACATTGCGATCGGCGAGGGCACGCTCGGCGCGCTTACTAGTGGCGGCCATAACAACATCGCCATAGGTGCTGAAACGGGTCGATTGATTACGACCGGCGGGAGCAACGTGGGTGTCGGAGTCAACAGCTTGTATAAGCTAACGACTGGCGAAGCCAACACCGCCGTGGGCACTACCTCGCTTGAACAGATGACGGGCGATAAAAGTACGGGCATCGGAGCCGGTGCCGGGTATGCAGCTACTGGTTCGGCGATCGTTGCTATCGGATACGAGGCGCTCTGTGACTCCATTTATACGAGTGGCCCCAAAGAAGACGAACCGGAAGTCAGCGCCACCGCTGAAGGGACTGTCGCGATCGGGGCGTTTGCTCTCAGTAGACTCGAAACTGGGGCAGGCAACACAGCCGTTGGATGGAACGCTATCTACTCCATGACCACCGGCGGAAAGAACACCTGCATAGGCGAATATGCGCTTGCCGAGAACAAAACAGGATCCAAAAACACCTGCATTGGTGCGCGCGCGGGCTGGTTCAACACCAGCGGCTCCGGGAATGTCTTCATCGGCAGCGAAGCGGGCGAAGAATCAGGCACGGAATCTAATCAACTCTATATCGCCAACAGCTTCACGTCGAGCCCGCTGATCCGCGGCGAATTCCCTAACGCATCGCTGCTGTTCAACACCGAAAAGCTGGCGCTCTACAAAGGCGTCACTCCAGTCGCGCGTCATGCTGCGATCACCGCGCTCGGCAGCAGCGCTACAGGGACAGAAATAGCCACCGCAGTCAACGCCCTCCGTGAAGCGTTGAAGAAAGTCGGGATCACCGAATGAGACGGCTCCGCCTGGTCAAGGTCGCGGTCCAGCCGGTCTTTGTGATCGACGACGGCGAGAGCATCGAGGAGGTCGAGCATCCCGTCACCGTCATCCCCGCCGCTGAATGGCCGACCTACTCCGGGGAGCGCTTTCCGCGCGAGATGAGCGCATGGCAGGCAGAGCTCGATCGAGAAGACGCGTCAGAGGTCCTTCCATCGGACGGCATGAAAGCAAAGACTGTCTGAACGACGTCGATCATTATCGGGGGCATTTAGTCGCCGCGTCCGCCATCCAGGACAAACGTCGCCTCCCAGCAGTCGACCCACGCCGCGACATATCCGCGATGCCTGAGCTGGCGTACCGCGTCGAGCACTCGCCGCATGCCTTTGCCGCGCGTGTGAAACTCGACGCAGAGCACCCGTGGCTCGACAGCACCCGTGAGCACTGATTGAAGCACCGCGTACTCAGCCCCCTCGATATCCAGCTTCAAGAAGTCCACGCGATCATGCCCCAGCTCGCGCATGATCGAAGGTATCGAGCGACACTGCGCCTCGAAGAACTCTTCGGTGTTGTGAAGGTTCGCCGCCGAATAGTTCGTGTCGCTGTAGTCCGGCGCATAGAAGCGGACCATCTCGTCGGCGGACCCTAGTCCCCACGGGAAGAAGCGAAATCGGCCGGGGTCCGGGGCAAGTCGCTGCACGTACTCGGTTGAGCTGGGAGTGGGATCGAAAGCGTGGACGGTGCATCCATACTGCTCGATCAGGGCAAGGTCGAAGCTGATGTCGAGTCCGACTCCGCCGCAGTAACAGACCCACGACGGATCGACAAGCTCACTCGGGACTGCCCAGCCACCATAGTCCGTCCCGAGCCGAGACATGTCGGGACGCGCGATCGGATCGGCGGCCCGGCGAAAGCGTCGATACGGCGCGACTGGCTCATTGTGCGCGAGTGCCTTCAGGCTCCGTGTCAGAGCGCGTACCGCTCCCCGGGCAGGCGAGGACCGGCCCGAGTCATCCTGAGGGTTCGGGCGTCCGTCGCCCTGTTCGCGGCCTGTCTTATGGCTGGGCGGTGTCAGGTCCGTATCCTAAGCAGGGTGAGTTGGCTTGCAAGGTATATTCGTGCTGTTCGGTGTTTACGTAGATAGGGTTCGTATCGGTTTTGTTATCGGTGGACGTGAAACCTCCATGTTCGATTTCGCCCGAGAGGTTGCCGTCGAGACAGTTATCTGTTGCCACGTTCCCCGAGCCCGATTCGTAAGAGCCGATGCCGTAGTCGTCGGCTCCACGCGGACTCGTCGAGTTGGTGATGATGTTCCACGCCACGCGATCGTTTTTGTTGTCACCAAACCAGATCCCCGCGCCGTTGTGGTCGAGTACGTTGTGTTCGGCTACCGCGCCTTCGCCGCCACCGTAGAACACAATGCCGTCGCGTGAATTGTCATAGATGTAGTTGTTCTTGATGATCGTGCCGTGCGCATAGTCGTAGACGCCGTGGGAATGCCAGCCCCATTCTTCGTTTGGGAGGGGGAACCCTGATGCAGTGGCTTCCACTGTCGGGCCACAGTTGTGAATGCGGTCGTGTTCGATGACGTTGCCTTCGCCCCAAATGTCTCCGTACCCGCCCAGGTTGATACAGATGTCGGTGTCGTTGCTGGTGATGTCGTCGTAGGTCAGGCTGTCATCCTTGCCGCCTATCCCGATCTGCACCGCGTCTTCGGGAGATTGAGTGCCGGCCGTGCATTTACCCGGACCGCTGATGACATCTCCTGGAATCGCATTGCCTTCCGCGTTCCAGCATACCCAGGGCTTGGGCATCGACCAGTTGAAATCGACGTGCGTGAAGGTGAGGTAGTTGACGCCGTGTTCGAACCCAAGGCTGTGTGTGATCGTCGCCGGTTCGTTCGGCTCCGTCGAGGTGATCGTCACGGGTTGACCTTCCCGCCCGTGCGTTTCCCCGGCGCTCAGGAAGAGATTCCCTTCACTGTCAAACGTCTGCCCGGACTGCAGGCAGCCGGTCTGTCCGGCTTTCAACGAGCTCGCGAGCTTGTGCAAGGAACGAAACGGCGCTGACTCGGAGCCTGCGTTTCTATCCGACCCGCTTGATGCGGCGAAGAGGTCGCAGTCATTGTTCACAGACGGCGTCAGGGGAAGTTCGGCTGGGTGCGCTGTTGGTGTTGGGACAGGCGTCGACTTTGGGCTTGGCGTCGACTTCGGGTCTGGCTTCGGTTTCGGTTTGGTGCTGGGGAGGCAGTGAGCGCTGCGATGGCGATGATGCTTCTGAGAGCTATGGCTCACTGCGACACGGCGCCTGTGTATGTGCTTGTTCTTGATCCTTTGCTTGTGTCTACTCTTGTTCTTATGTTTGTGTTTGTCCTCGTGGCATGTATCTATGGTTCGGCGTCGGTGTGCTCGCCGACCGCTGGCGGCGACATGCCCGTTCGTCCCGGATGACGCGGAGCGCGCAACAGCTATGCCGGCGGCGGAGCCAAACGCCGCGAGTGAGATCAGGATCGCGATCGTCTTGAAGGCCGCAGGTCGTGAGAATTTATAAGTCCTTAACAGGTGAGACACGGTACCTCAGTGGTCTCTCGGGTGCGCAAGGTTGGATCTGCGGTGCGATCACTGCAATGTCAGAGACGCGTCCATGGCATGCGATGGGCGAGGAGGCGATTGCGGGGCACGAGCATCCGGAACACAGCTTTGCTTGCAAAGGCCCGCTGCCGGACCATCGCGAGCCTGCATATGAGGCCCACCGCAGGCGCGTCGCTTCGAACTCGGGCCGCGTCGAGAGCATGTCCATCGCCTGCAGTTGGGTTATGTGCAGGTTGTGGTAGAACGAGCTGGCCACCCCGATCACGGGGTGGGGGAAGAGGCTGTACAGCGACCACCAGCCGTTGTCGAATCTGTGCAGGTTCGCGGCAAGCGCATCGACGCCCTCCTCAAACACACGTGTGGCGTCAGCATCCCCAAGACCGACGCCGACGTCGCGCAGGCCCCACATCGCGAAAATCGCTCCGTTCAGCACGAACGACGGTGGATCGGTCGGATACTCCTCGGGCCACGGTCGCCCGTCGAGCGACGCACACACGCCGCCGTCCTCGCGCGCGAGAGAGAGCGGCGCGAGCGCGCGTACGGCCGCCTCGGCGAACACCTCCTCCCCAGTGGTTTTATGCAGTCGCACGAGCAGGCTCGCCGCCTCTCCCTGGGCCATTCCGCACTGCCACGGCGGGACCAGCGAAAATGTGTGCTTCAAAGCCTCGTGGTGCAGCCAGGAGCCGTCCGGCTCCTGGCGCGAGATCAGGTGCATCGCGGCTGCGCGCGCCGCGGCGAGGCACTCCTCCCCCTCACCTACGAGCCACTGCTCATAAGCCCCCAGACCGTATTGCGCGACGCCGACGTAGAGCTGCATGTGGTGAAGCGCCGGCGCCGGCCAGCTCGCTGAGCGAGACTTGACGCGCATATCGATCGGGTAGCCGGCGACATCGTGTGGATCGAGTGCCGGACCGAGTGGCAGAGAAAAGCTCTTTGCGCTCGAGAAGAACCCGGCCGAGCTGCGACGTGATTCGCCTGGGGCGCGGCCGGCTGCCTTCTCCGCTGGACGGTGCGCCGCTCCCACCTGGCCAGCATAATAGATGCACGTGGGCGACCCTTCGACATCTATCCCGGACGCGCTGCGCGCTCGCGGCGAGCACGTGGATATCAGCGTGCTCGTACCCGTCTTCAACGAGGAGCGCCACATCCGCGAGACGGTCGCCGCGATGCAGGCGCAGCGCTTTGACGGCACGATCGAGCTGCTGTACGCCGACGGACGCTCCGAGGACCGCACGCGAGAGATCCTGCTCGAGCTGGCGCAGCGCGACTCGCGCATCCGCGTGCTCGAGAACCCGCGCCGCGGCACCGCCAGCGCTCTCAATGTCTGCCTGCGCGAGGCTCGCGGTGAGTTCGTCGCTCGGATGGACGCGCACACCTACTACGACGATCGCTACCTCGCGGCTGGTGTCGAGCGCCTCGGCCGCGGCGACACCGACTGGGTCAGCGGCCCCGCGGTGCCCAAGCCGACCGGGCTCGTCTCGCGTGCGGTCGCGCTCGCGCTCGCGTCCTGGCTGGGCCGCGGCGGATCGCGCAAGTGGGACGAGGAGGCTGAGTCGACCGGAGAGCGCGAGCTCGACACGGGCGTGTTCGGCGGCGTCTGGCGCCGCTCGACGGTCCTCGACATCGGCGGCTGGGACGAGCGCTGGCCGATCAACCAGGACTCCGAGATGGCCTCAAGGTTCCACGCCCGCGGTGCTCGGCTCGTGTGCCTGCCGGAGATGGTCGGTCGTTACGTGCCGCGTAACTCCCTGCGCAAGCTCGCGCGGCAGTACTTCCGCTACGGCTTCTACCGCGCAAGAACGTTTCGCCGCCACCCGCAGAGCATGCGCAGGTCACATCTGATCGCGCCCGCGCTGGCAGCGAGTCTGCCGGCCACGGTCGTGGGAACGCGCAGGGTGCGCCGCGCCGCTCGGACGTGTGTCGGCGCCTATCTGCTCGCGGTCCTCGTGACGGGCGCGAGCATGGCCGTCCGGACGCGCCGGCCCGCCGAGGGCGCGATGCTCGCGGTCGTTCTGCCGACGATGCACCTGGGCTGGGGCTTCGGGACGCTTGTGGGGATGGCAAGATTTGGGCCGCCGCTGGCAGCCTTCGCTCGCGTTCTCGGCCTCTCCGACGGAGGCGCCGCGGCGCGCGAGCCGGCACTGGTCTACGCGCCCTCGCTGCACGGCGTTCAGGCCTGATCAGTGCGTCTGGCCGTATACACCGACTACGAGTACCGCTCCGACGGCGTCAGGCGCTACGGGCAGCGCGCGTTCGTCGTTTTCCTCGAGATGCTTCGCGGGGAGGTCGACCGGCTCGTGCTCGTCGGTCGTCTGGACCCGAAGCCGGGAAGCTCGCATTACCCGCTGCACGAGGAAACCGAGCTGGTCGGCCTGCCCCACTACGAGAGCCTCACCCAGCCGCTGTCGGTCGCCCGCTCGGTGGTGCTCTCGATCGTGCTGTTCTGGCGAATGCTCGACGACGTCGACGTGGTCTGGGTGCTCGGGCCCTATCCGCATGCGATCGCGCTTGCGTTTCTGACGATCGTGCGGCGCCGGCGGCTTGTCCTCGGCGTGCGCCAGGACATGCCCGCCTATGTCCGCAGTCGTCGCCCCGATCGGCGCTGGATGCACGCGAGCGCCGATGCGATGGAGGCGATTTGGAAGCTGCTCGCAAGGCGCCACTCAGTGGTCGTCGTCGGACCCGAGCTTGAGCGGCAGTATCGCCACGCGCGCCGCACCCTGGCGACTACCGTGTCGCTCGTCTCGGAGCGGGATGTGGTTGGCGTCGATCAGGCGCTCGCACGTTCCTATGACGGGGAGCTCGTCCTGTTTACGGTGGGCCGGCTCGATGTCGAGAAGAACCCGCTGTTGCTCGCGGACATCCTCGCCCTGCTGCGCGCGGGCGGGCGCCCGTGGCGGCTGATCGTGGTCGGTGAAGGCCAGCTTCACGAGCAGCTGCTCGAGCGCCTGAGCGAGCTGGATCTGCTCGAGCACGCCGATCTGCGCGGATACGTCGCGTTCAACGACGGCCTGCTCGATCTTTACCGAAGCAGCCACGCGTTTGTGCACGTGTCCTGGACCGAGGGCTTTCCGCAGGTGCTGATCGAGGCGTTCGCCTCCGGCCTGCCGGCGGTTGCCACTGCCGTCGGGGGCGTGCCGGCGGCCGCGGAGGGCGCCGCGCTGCTCGTGCCGGCGGGCGACGCCGAGGCCGCCGCCCGCGAGCTCGAACGGATCGCCGGCGACCCGGACCTGCGCCGCCGGCTCGTCGAGGCGGGATTGGAACGCGCGCACGAGGCCACGCTCGAGGTCGCCGCGCGCAGCGTCGCCGAGTTCCTTGCCTCCGCCTGATCGGCTCAGACCTTGTGCGCCCGCACCCCCCGCAGCGCCTGATAGACGCGCGGGCTTGTGCGCTTGGCGAGCTTCTTGGCGTTCCACTCGAGCCAGAGCCTCGTGCAGGCGACCCGATCGCCACGGGCGTAAGCCGCGCCGACACGCGCCGGCGTGCTCGCCCAGATCGTGTATCGCCCGCGCACCGTGATCGCTCCGTGCCGCACCCGCGCGGTCGGCTCGGAGGTGAAGAGCAGCTCATAGCCGGCCGCGGCCGCGGCCGCGACGACCTCGCCCGACAGATAGCCGCCGGGCACCGATGCGGTGCGGGGAGCGGCTCCGAGGATCTCCCCGAGCAGCGCGCGGCTCGAACCCCACTCGAGGTCGAGCTCTGCTCGGCTCAGGCGGCCCATGTAGGTCGGATGGGTGTGTGAGTGCGATCCGATCACGTGCCCGCGCTGTGCAAGCGCTCGCACCTCCTCACGCGCAAGGAACCCCGGCGTATCGATGCGAGCGGTCGTGACGAAGAACTGCCCGCGCCAGCCACGCCGCTCGAGCGCCTCGGCGGCAAGCAGCGCCGAGCGGCCACCGTCGTCGAACGACACCAGCACCTGCGGCGCCGAGCCATCCGCGTCGAGTGTCCCTACCTCCAGTTTCGTTAAGGCCAGCGCATCGAGATGAGCTTCGAACAGCTCCGGCTCGAGCTTGTAGCGCCCCGCCAGCGGCCCCGGAAGGCCGACCGTCTCCCGCTCCTCACGAGCTGCGATGTCGTGGTACATGAGCGTGCGCACCTGCTTGAACTTTAGTGCCTGCGCCCCGGTCGTTAATTGCCTGCGCCCGATCGGGCGAAGACGCTCGCGGGTATGATCGCCTCGTTCGGCGTTGCGTTTGATCTCGACATAAACAAGGGAGGATCGTGTTCAAATCGATTGTGGTTGGAACGGACGGCTCCGATACGGCCACCCAGGCGGTGCGCCAGGCGGTTGATCTCGCTAGCTCGGTGGGGGCGAAGCTCGAGCTGGTGAGCGCCTATGAGCCGGTGCCGGCACAGCGCTTGCGCGAGGAACGGCGTGACGCCCCGGAGGATCTGCAGTGGGCGATCAATCCACGCGAGGATGTCGAGGCCACGCTCGAGGCCGCTGCCACGGTCGCCCGCGAGGCGGGGGTGACGGTCAACGTCTATCCGCGCCAGGGCGATCCCGCCGACGCGATCCTCGATGTCGCCGAGGAGCAGGAGGCCGATCTGGTCGTCGTGGGCAACAAGGGAATGACCGGCGCCAAGCGCTTTCTGCTGGGTTCCGTCCCCAACAAGGTCTCCCACCACGCGCCCTGCTCGGTGCTGATAATCAGGACGACTTGATCGCGACGACTTCCTCGACCCCTGCGAGGCGCCGGATCTCCTCGCCCATCGCCCGGTTGAACATATCGGTCGCCGACACCTGTGTCACGAAGGGACGTAGGGTATGAACCGAGCCCGGTAGATACTGGACGCGAACGTTGGGCCACGGCTCGAGGTTGCTCAGACGCTCTTCGATTTCCAGTTCCTCTCTCAACGGCTCGTCTCCAGAAAAGAAGAACTGAACGTTCTTGTCTGTGTCGCGCAGCCGGTCGAGAGCTCCGTCGATTGCGGCGCTGCGTGATGATCGGGCGCGCTTGCCCGCGAGCGTCTGGCGCGGCATCGTCATCAGGGCCTGGCCGGCAAGAGAGATGGCACGAGCAAGTGTTACTTCCCCACGAAGCACTCGCGGCCACGCGGAGGTGCGGAGCACCCTCCTGCGAGTATGGCGTTCGGTCTCGATCAGCCGGTCCCAGAACAGCATGCGAGGGTTGAGCAGCAACGCCGCGGACACGCGCTCGTCGCGGTCGGCTGCGTGAAAAGACCAGTAGCCCCCCGAGCAGAGACCGGAGAGGATGAAGCGGTTGCCCAATCCCCGCTGTTCGAGCGCGTCGACCCCGGCAATGGCCTGGCCAATCCGCGCATCGGTGTACATCACCGATGGGTAGAGCCTGGTGATTCGTGCGGCGTCTCCATCGGAGTCACCGATCCCTTCGAGGTCGAGCCGCAGCGTGGGGATTCCCTTGGCCGCCCAGTGGCGG
>Ga0302325_10018670_pt1 | contig 14605 bp, 10 predicted proteins | sample Palsa_T0_2_FD_201948 | JGI IMG/M metagenome (GOLD analysis project Ga0302325, IMG submission 201948) | Peat permafrost microbial communities from Stordalen Mire near Abisko, Sweden - Palsa_T0_2 | ecosystem: Environmental > Terrestrial > Soil > Palsa > Peat permafrost | place: Sweden: Abisko... | reverse complement strand
CTAAGACCGTTGGGGGAGCCTAAGAGAGCGTGCCCATCTCGCAGCTCGCGGCCCCCGTCGTGACCAACGCCGGCCAGTCAGCCAGCTGCTGCTTCCGGCGGGGACGCGCGGGGGGCGAAATGGAGGCGGCCTGCGCCGAAAACCGCAAACGTGGCTTCGCGATGGCCGGATCGGTCACCAAAATCGCCATTTTTTTGCACGGGCGTCAGTGATGTGCACGTTTGCGAGCCGGATCGGTCACCGCCATGCAAAAGCTGCTCGAGGGCGGGCACGTCGTCTCGAGCCCGTGCCTCATCGCCGCGACGCGCCCTGGCGAAGCGAATGCCGAACGCTAAACGCTAAGGCGCATGGTCAAGTGTCGGCGCTAAGCCGGCTTAGGTGAGGCTTCGAACCAAGACGAGCAACGTACCCAGGTCCCGCGCCCTATTGACGGCGGGCACTCTGGATAGGGCGGTCGTCTGGGTGGCTATCGGTGCCGCCGTAACACGGCCGTAAATGCTAGGAGGCCGCGGTGGTGGCGTTAGCCGAGGCGTAAAACGCGTCAAGGCTGAGGGTGGCTCCGCTGCTGCCTGCGCCAGGTACCTCGGAGAAGTTATTTATCACGAACAACCGCGGCTCGGCGTCGAGCACACGGTAAAGGTGCTCGACCTCGACGTTTGTACCCGTCACACTCAGGCTCAGCGGCAGCACGATCGGCCCGGTCACGCCTGTCGCCGAAGGGTCCCCAAAATCTGGAGGTTGCGGAGAACCGATGCTGGTCAGTTTCACGTTGGCCGCCGCTGCGGCACTGAACAACGTCTTTACGAGGCTGTCGAGGTCGGGGTCGTTCGGCACTGCACGCTCGAGTTTCGCCAGCGCCGCACGCTCCTTAGGCAGTTCCTTCTTGCTCTTTACGAGGTCTACGTAACGGGTTTCCAAACCGAGCACGGTAAGCTGCGCCTTCTGCTCAGTGGCCTTGAGACTGGTAATATGCGAGGATTCAGGGCGGTTCAGGCCTTCGTACCAACCAACGAACAGGACCACAATTGCAATGAGCGCTACGATCATTATACGTCGCATTACTTATTCCCTCCTGGCAAGGCGGCCGCCCGAGCGCTCAGGACGCCGGTTGTCAGCTCCGCCGTGGCCTGGATAGTCGTTACCCCGGCGGCGTTCGTGGTTGACGACACCCATAGAGCAAAGATCCCTTTTACCCTGGAGACCCGGTCGATGAACTGAGCAACAGCCGGCGCTCCGCCATTTGTTGTTGCGGTCATCGTCAGGGATCCAACGACGCTGCCGGGCGCGAGCACAAGTGGTCCCACGCCAGGGCCCGTAGCTTCTGTCTCAGCCAGGGTGATCGAACCCGCTTTGACGCCGGGCGGCATGGCCGCATCCAGACGGGTGACGAAACCTATCCAGTCGATGTCCCCACTGAGCGCTTCTACAGCCAGCAGCCGCCTACTTTGGACTTCGGCTGGGATCTTGAGCACGTAGCCAAGCCCGTCGATCTTGACTTGGAAGGCAGCAGCGCTGGTGTGGTAGCTGCTGATCTGCGTGCTGATCCTGTGCGCAGACTCGATCTTGGTGAAAGACGTCATCCCCAGGGCGCCGACAACTACGAGGACTGCAGCGGCAGCGCCCTGCATGACCTTGATTTGCTGGCGCTTGGCCGCAACCTCGGGGGGCAATAACGAGGGCTTGCCGTAGGTGTCGGTACCCCACAACGCGAGCCCCACTACGCTGAGCCACCTATAAGATGCCTCGTCGAGCGCGTCCTTTTCTAGGCCTAATTCTTTGTGATCGATCTCGAGGGGGAGCTCGGCCAGTTTCACCGGTAGTCCCAGCGATGTACTGAGAGCCTCGGTGACGCCAGGCAGCATTGCCCCACCACCGGTAAGCAGCACCTGTTCAAAGTGCCCGGTCCCGCTCTGGGACAACAGGTACTCGAGAGAGCTCCGCACCTCGCCGACGATGGACTCGAGGCGTTGCGCTGCTCCCACAACGGGGGCAGTCACGCTGCGAGCCGTCGACCGGAACCGGTCACCAGGTGTGACGGCCGGCGAAAGGGGGTCGTTGACGCTTGGGCCGCCCGGGTTGGTAAGGGCGACGGTTCGCATGAACCTCGGTGCGCCGCCATCTCGGACAGCCACTGTGATCAGGTCAGCGCCTATGCCTACCACCGCCTCCAGCCCTCCGGACGGTCCGCCACCAGGAGATTTCTGTCCTGCAACGGCTCTCAGGAGCGCCAGCGAAGACGAATCGACGGCCACCACGCTGAGCCCAGCAGCGCCGACCGCACCCAGCTCGTCCGATATCACATCGCGCTGAGCGGCCACGAGGAGCAAGCGCCGCTCCCCAGTCGCCCCGTCTGCGCCGGGCAGAGGTGCAAAGTCGACGACGGCTTGCTCCACCGGGATTGGGAGGAACTCGCCGATCTTCAGGCGTAGCGCTGAACGCAGCTCGGAGTCCGGCATGGGCGGCATCTCCACCTGGCGGACCATGGCACGCTGGCTTCCCAGGCCGACAATCACCTTCTTGCTGCTGAAGCGCCCATGTTGCCAAAGACGCTTGATGGCGGTCGCCACAGCCTCGCGGTCGCGCACCTCGCCTTCGATCACGGCGCCAGCCGGCAGGCCAACCTGGGCGAACCGACGCAGGACCTTGCGGTCGCCATCGATCATCACTTCGGCAGCACGCACCGCTGACGACCCGATGTCGAGGCCAATGCTCATTCTTTTTGACATCAGCGCCTCACCAGTCCACTCGACAAATCGCTCAACTCCCTAGTTATCGGCAACCACTCGTTATGCCTGTAACGGCTCTTCGGGGCCGCGACAAACGCCCGCCCTGTTGGCAGTTATTGCTAAAGTTCACCCCAGTACTCTTCGGCAGTCGGCCGAGGGCCTTAACGGGGTGGTTGGGGCCGGGACATTACAAAGGCCGGCCCGAAGGCCGGCCCTTGTACAAACTCTGCCTTTAGCAGTTATTGCTTAGAAGCTGCTGTAGTAACCGGACCAAGCGCCGGGCAGAGAACCGACGGGGTTCGCTGAGGCGCTTCCCGGCCCCGGCGACGTAGTGCCTGTCGGCACAATAGCCGGCGGCGAAATCGAAGTACAAGCAACGTTGGTCACGAGGTATCCTATTTGTGGCGAAGCGCTGACCTGGTCGTCAACGATAATGTAGCACTGCGTCGAGCTCTTGGGCATGCTCTCGAGGAACATTATGCCGCCCGTGCCTGCCGCAGCGCTGGTGGACACGTCGGTCCACGACGTCGCTGACGAGCTCCACGCAGTGGCTACGTCGACAAGGACTTGGCCCGGGAGCGGGGTGGTGCCGGAGGCGACCCAGGGCAGGGCCGGGTCAAGGTTGCCGCCCGTAGAGAGGTTGGCCCACGCTGACGAATCGAACGTCGACGCGGTGGAGTAGTTGGAAATCTCGCTCGTGGCGGCGTTTACGGCGTTGGACAAAGCTGCCGTGTTCTTTGCGCTCTTGGTTGTGCTTAGGAATGTTGGAATGGCGATTGCGGCAAGAATACCCATGATGAGAACGACGACCATGAGCTCGATGAGGGTGAAGCCCTCGTCGCCACCCTGGCGCTTCTTTTCGGATAGGTGCTTGAGCACTTGTTTCCTTTCTAATGTGTAATAGTTGGTTGCGAGCTCCGCCCGTAGGCAGCCCGGCACATGACCGGGATAGCAGCCAGACCGGCCAGCAGGCCCCCCGTCTTTCGACGCTGGGCCTCGTGCCTGGCTCCCCCGCTGTGGCAGGCTCGCCTTGCTCTGGTGCTCGCTGCTTTCTTTGTCGGCGGCAAGGCCTCAAACTTGAGCTAGGCGTTCCGCCATTGCCAGTTTTGCCCAGTGTTAGCCATTTGTCCCGTTGTTGATCAGCGTGTCGACCTTGAACATCGGGAGGTACAGGCAGATCACCATCGACCCCACGGCGCCACCGAGGATAACGATGAGCATTGGCTCGAGGAGAGACGTGAGCGACTCCACCATGCGCTCGATCTCTTCTTCCAGAAACTTTGACGACCTGCCCAACATCTGGTCGAGCGCGCCCGTCTCTTCGCCAACGGCTATCATCTGCACCACCATCGCTGGGAACACCGGGTGCGCCGTGAGGTTCGCACCAATGGGCTCGCCACGGCGCACCCCATCGGCCATGGCGTCAACAGCCCGTTCGACAACGACGTTGTTCACGGTTTCTTTGGTAATGTCCAGCGCCTCGAGTACCGGCACACCGGCCTTTAGCAGAGACGAAAACGTCGAGCAGAAGCGCGAAATGGCCGTCTTGCGTATCAGGCTCCCGAAGATCGGGACCTTGAGAAGCGTTATGTGCCAAAGTGCCCTGCCCTGGTCGGTCTTTATCCAGCGTCGGAAGAGGAACAGCCCTATGACGACCAGGACCAGGATCGGGATGAACAGCTTCACTGCAACGTTCGATATCTGGATCAAGATCTCAGTCGGCAACGGGAGAGTGCCGTGCAATTCGGCATAAATACCCTTGAAGACGGGAACTACGAACAGGATGATGGCTGACGCGATGAGTATGACCAGCGACAGCACAGCGGCCGGGTAGGCCATCGCCGACTTGATCTTGCCACGCAGGGCGGCTTGTGTTTCCAACATGTTCGCAAGCTGTATCAGGGACTGGTCCAAACCACCGCTGGCTTCCCCCGCCCGGACCATCGACACGAATAGCCTGTCGAAAACCTTGGGATGTGTAGCCATCGCCTGAGAGAGCGAAACGCCTCTTTCGACTTGGCCACGCACGTCGGTGACGATCCTGGCCAGCTCTGGGTTTTCGGTTTGGGTCGTGAGAATTGTCAAGGAGCGCAGGAGGGTCAGCCCAGCGCTGATGAGCGTGGCGAACTGCCGGCCGAAGAGAGCTATGTCCTTCAATGGGACGCGGCCGCTCAGACCCGGGATCCGGATCGCTTTCTTCATTGTGCCGGCGTTCTTGGCCTCGACTTTGATGGGCGTGTACCCCATCTGCCGCAAGCGGTTGGCAACCAGTCCTTGGTTGTCGCCGTCAAGGGTCCCCTCGAGGAGCTTGCCCTCAGTGTCGCGGACTTTGTACGCAAAGGTCATCTGAGCCATGATGCGTTCCTTTCCAAACTCCGGTCGCTCAAGCGGCTTCGATGAGGCGGCGGAGATCCTCGGGGTTTGCGCAGCGCTCTACCGCTGCGGCATGAGTGACCACACCCCGCTTGACCAGATGCGCGAGCATCTGGTCCATCGTCACCATCCCAAACTTCGCGCCCGCCTGCATTGCGCTGTAAATCTGATGGGTCTTGCCCTCGCGGATCAGGTTGCGTACCGCCGGGGTGGCTACGAGTATCTCGCAGGCAACTACCCGCCCTTTTCCGCTCGCCTTGGGCAGGAGCTGCTGGGTTACGACGCCCTGGAGGGTCACCGCAAGCTGCGTGCGGATCTGTTGCTGCTGGTGCGCAGGGAAGACATCGATCATACGGTCGATCGACTGGGGTGCATCCTGGGTATGCAGCGTTGCGAAAACGAGGTGCCCGGTCTCGGCCGCTGTAAGCGCCGTCGATACCGTTTCCAGGTCGCGCATTTCGCCGACAAGGATCACGTCAGGGTCCTGGCGCAAAACGTGTTTCAAGGCTTCGGCAAAACCCTTCGTGTCCTCCCCCACCTCGCGCTGGTTGACGATGGCGCGCTTGTGGGTGTGCAGGTACTCGATCGGGTCTTCGACAGACATGATGTGAAGAGGCTTGGTCGCGTTGATGATGTCGATCAAAGAGGCCAGCGTGGTGGACTTGCCCGAACCGGTTGGCCCCGTGACAAGCACCAGACCGCGCGGTAAGTCCGCGAACTGGCGGATCGACGCTGGTATGCCGAGCTCGTCCAACGACATGATCTCGAAGGGGATCGCGCGGAACACGGCGCCGACCGAATCCTTTTGCTGGAAGACGTTCACCCGGAAGCGCCCCACGCCCGGGACGACATGGGACGTGTCCAGCTCCAGCTCGTCCTCGAAACGTGTCCTGATCCTTTGCGACAGGATCTCGTAGACGAGATCTCGCACCTTCGAGGGGATCAGGACCTCGAAACCCTCTAGGGGCCGGAGTTCGCCGTCCACGCGGATCATGGGTGGCAAACCAGCTGTCAGGTGGAGGTCCGAGCCCTTGAACTCGACGAGCTGCACCAGCATCGCGTTCACGTGCAGCTGGCTGGGTTCGTCCACCCCCCCACCAAAGCTGGCAGCCGACGTCGACGGGTTGGGCCCGTACATCGCCGAGATCGCCCCGTTGATGTCGGAGCGCGTTGCCAGGCAAGGCCTAGCCTTCCAGCCGGTCACCTGACTGACCATGGCGAGGGCCGCCTCGTCGAGTGGGTTGTCGGTCGCGACCAGGAGGGTTTCACCCTCCAACGCCAACCCGACGACCATGTGCTTTCGGGCCAGGTCAGCCGGGATCACCGCGTCGACAATCGGCGACACCGGGGTCGTAGTCGGGTCCCAGAAGGGCAGGTTCAACTGGTCGGCTACGGCCGCTACCAGGTCACGCTCACTCACGAGCCCCTCGGTCGAAAGGATCTTCGCGAGAGGGACCCCACTTTCGGACTCCTTGGCCAACGCGTACTCGAGAGCGTCTTTGGAGAGGACTTTGCGGTTCACTAGGAACTCGCCAACTTTGCGCGAGGCAGTCTGCATCACTGTCTTGTCGGCTTACCTCCAGAGGACCTTGATAGACCTCCTCCCATTTGGGGAAGATCAGGTGGCTCAGGCGATCACTCTCAGGACCTCGTCGAGCGAGGTAATACCGGATGCCGCCCCCATGAGGCCCGCGTGGCGCAGCGTCAGCATCCCGTCGGCTATCGCGGCCTTCCGGATCTCGTCGGCATGTGCATGCTCGACGATCATGCGTTCTATCTCTTCGTTGACATTGAGCACCTCGTGCACGGCGAACCGTCCCGCATAACCGGTCTTCCCGCAGACCTGGCATCCCACGGAGCGGTAGAAATGATCGGGTATCACCAACTCGTCAACATCCCACCCGAGACCCTCCAACTTGTCCTTTTCCACGGCGAACGGCTGCTTGCAGCGCTCGCACAATTTGCGCGCCAAGCGTTGGGCGACGATACAGTCGAGCGCGCTACCCACCAGAAAGGGCTCGACCCCCATCTCGATGAGCCGGTTAGGCGTCGTGGCAGCGTCGTTGGTATGGATGGTGGAAAGCACCAGGTGACCGGTCAACGCAGCCTCGACGGCGATCGTGGCCGTCTCGCGGTCTCTTATTTCCCCGATGAGAATGATGTCGGGGTCTGACCGCAGGATCGTCCGCAGCGCAGACGCAAACGTTAGCCCCGCTTTGTTGTTCACCTGGATCTGGTTTATGCCGTCCAGCTGGTACTCGACGGGGTCCTCGACCGTGATCACGTTCTTGGAAACCAGATTGAGGATATTGAGAGTCGCGTACAGGGTGGTCGTCTTGCCGGAGCCGGTGGGCCCGGTGACGAGTATGGTGCCGTACGGCTTGTTGTACGACTCCTCGTAGCGGCGCATGTTGGAGGGTTCGAAGCCGAGCTCTGAGAGGCGCAGCTCCGCCTGGTTCTTGTCGAGGATCCGCATGACGACCTTCTCACCATTGACCGTCGGCAGGGTGGCAACCCGCAGGTCCACCTGCCGCCCATCGATAGTGGTGCTTATCCGGCCGTCCTGGGGTATGCGGCGCTCAGCGATGTTTATGTCGGCCATCACCTTGAGGCGGCTGATCATGCCGTTTTGGATATTCCGTGGCGAACGCATGACCTCGTGGAGCACACCGTCGATCCGGTAACGGATGCGCACGTCCTTGCCGGTCGGCTCGACGTGGATGTCAGATGCATGGTCGGTGATCGCCTGGCTGATCAGGAGATTGACCAGGCGCACGATCGGAGCATCCTCGCGGACCTCTCTGATGTTGGTGAGGCGATCGCGATCATCGTCCATGGGCGCGCTGTTGGCCGCTGCCTCGGCGCTGACATGCTCCGCCTCGCTGTCCTTGCGGTAGTACTTGTTGATCGCCGCTGTGACAGCCTCGGCGGTCACCACGACCTGGCGCACCTCGGCGCCCGTCAGGGTGCGGATGTCGTCGATGGCGAAGACGTTGGAGGGGTCGGCCATCGCGACGATGAGCCGGCCCTCCCACCAACCGATCGGCATCGCCAGGTAGCGCCTCGCGAGAGACTCGCTCACGAGCGCGGCAGCCGCCGGGTCTACAGGGTAAGTGGCCAGGTCGACGAATTCGAGGCCCAGCTGCTCGGCAAGCGTGCCGACAAACTGCTCCTCGGTGAGGAGTTTGTCCTCGATCAGTACCCGGGCGAGGTTGACGCCGCGCTCTTTGGCCCGTCCCAAGGCTTGGCCGAGCTGGTCAATGGTAATGATCCCACTTTTGACCAGGACTACGCCCAGCTGTTCGTCCTCGGAGAGAGCGCCCTCCCGGTCACGCACTCGTGTGTCCATGGCCTCCCCCGGAGCGCGTATCCACCATTCCGTTGATCGTCGGCATCTGGCGGCCCGCAATTGAGGCACGCCTGTGGGCTTCGATTTGCTGCCTGATATCTGCCACGGTTACCTCGGCCGCACGGTGCCGCGCACCCTCTCGGGGCGGCGCATTTGCTTAGGCCCGGGGACTAGTTACGCGCGGAGCCGAGGAACTTGAGCAGAAGGCCGCGGTTCACCGGTTCTGGTACAGGCGCAGCGACGGCTTCGACCGGCTCCTGCTCCTCGGGAGGCAGTTCTGCGTCGTCTTCGCGCCAGACCTCGGAGAGGTCGGCGACTTCGGCGGCGCTCAGGGTTCCCTGGCCAGCACCGGCCCGTTCAACGGTTTCGTCAGAAGCCCCCGAAAACTCAGGGGAGTGGTCGGAGCCGTTGTGGGAGGAGTGATCGGGGTACTCGGGCGTGTGGTCTGGATAGTCGAAGCTGTGCCCGGAGTGCTCGGAGCTGTGCTCGGAGTTGTGCTCGGAGTTGTGCTCGGAGTTCTGTTCGGGCGAGCGCTCCGCCGCTGGGGCGAGAAGTTGCTCCGCAGGAGGAACATCGGAACTGTCGACGTGGACCAAGCCCAGGTCTACCAGTTCCTTCACGGCCTTACAGCCTTCGAACTCGCCAAAGCCCCGCGTCTCGAGGACATCGGCGACAGAGTGACCACCGCCGATGGCGGCAACCATTTGCCACTGGACGGCACTCAGGGTCACAGGCCCCTCAGCCGAACCCTGCAGGCTGAGCTGTGAGTACATCGACGGTACGGCTGCGACGATCCCGGCCCATTGCACCAGCCGGCTCTCAGCCTCTTCCAGCACTGGGGCAACGTCGAGCGGCTCTACGGAGTGGACCGGACTAGTGCCGGTATAGAACTTGAAATGCCCCTCGTCGAGGCGGAGCAGGCCAAACAGCGAGTCGACAGCGGTCGTGTGGGTGCCAACGTCGAACCCTGCTAGACGTCCGGCATCGAGCCACACGCTGCCAACGCCACCGCGAGACTCGATCCGCAGCTCCCCCGTCTTCGCTGTGACGGAAAGGAGCGCGAGGACGTCGGGCAGTGCAATTGTCTCGAGCGTACCTTCAAGCGACACGGCAACCTCCGGTTGTTATGGCCTGTTCTTCGGCATCTTCGTCAAGGAAGTTGAGAGGACTAGCAACCGGGGAGGACCTCATATATCGTGAACGGGCTCTTTTATCCCGGCGGCCCCGTGCCGCCGTGCTGCGGCAGCTCCCTCAACTTGCCGATCTCGGCACGCTTGCCCAGCTCACGCAACGCTGCCGCCGACATCACCTCGATGGGCGCGTCCCTGCCGGTCCAAATCGTCAGCTGGCGTGCGGCCTGGTGGACCAGCATGCCCAGGCCATTGCAGGTCCCAGCTCCGCGTGCGCGGGCTGAAACCATCAGCTGAGTCGTGGCCGGCGCGTAGATCAGGTCCGCAACGAGTTGTCCGGGGCCCAATCTCTTCGGTTCCAGGCCGAAAGGCAGCTCACCGCCACCGCCGACCGCCACCCCGGCCATCCCGACCGGGGTGGCGTTCACGACGAGGTCTGCCTCGTCGGCAGCATCCACCGTGGCGACCATGCCAGCCTCGCCGGCCAGTGCGGCCACCTCCAGCCCCTGCTCGGGCCTTCGGGCGACAACCTCGACGCGCTTTGCCCCGGCGGCACCGAGCGCCAGCACGACAGCGCGCGCAGAACCACCGGCCCCGAGGACCAGGCAGCGCTTCCCGTCCGGGGACCAGCCCAGCTCCGCCAGCGAATCAACAAAGCCAGGGCCATCTGTGCTGTCGCCTACCAGCTGGCCACCCACGTTGGTCACGGTGTTCACGACCCCGAGACGCTCTGCGAGCGGGCTCAGTTGGTGGCAAGCCTTCGCTGCCCCTGCCTTGTGGGGCATCGTCACCGACAGGCCCCTAATGCCGAGATCGACCATCGCCGCCACGGCAGCCTGGCCCCTGCCAGCTGGGACCGGGAACGCCATGTACGCCCAGTCCATGCCGAGCTCTACGAGCGCGGCGTTGTGGAGCGCCGGCGACAGCGAGTGCTCGACCGGGTCACCGATCACGCCTGCGACCACCGTCGTGGCTGCAGGCCATATCCCGCGGCCCCCGCGCGGGCGCGGGCTACGACGTCCCGGCGAGCTCAGCACCCGAGGCGCACCGCTCTGCACTCGGCCTGGAGCCGCTTGAACTGGGCCTCATTGGAGGCGAAGCTCGTCGCGCCGTCGGGGTTGATCTCGACCCAGTAGAGATAAGTCGTCTTGGGAGGGTTCATGGCTGCCTCCAGTGAGGGTATTCCGGGATTAGAAATCGGGGTGGGCGGCAATCCCTTGTTGACAAGAGTGTTGTACGGGTTCGGCGTGGTGATCGCAACCGGTCCCTTGGGCCCGCCGAGCCCGTACAGGAGCGTCGACTCTGCACCTATTGGAATACCCCGGGCTAGCCGGTTATAGATGACGCTGGCTACCCCGCCGCGGTCTGCTTCGAACTTGACCTCCCGTTCGACGATGGACGCCACGGTGACGACCTGATAGGGGCTATAGCCAAGCCTCTGAGCTGCGGCGCTGAGGCCCAATGCGGCGGCATGGGAATCAAAGGTGGCGACCATGTACTGCACCAGCTCGTCAGCCGTCTCGCCCTGCTGGACGGGATAGGTCGCTGGGAAGAGGAGCCCTTCCAGGTCGTTCGACCCGGCTGGCTCGTACGGCGAACGGACCTGCCCACCCATGGCCGCCTGGAGGAACCCCTGCTGCGAGATACCCGCGCCCTTGAGGTGGCCGACCGCGGCCGCTATCTGGCCGACCGTGAAGCCCTCAGGCACGACGAGCTGGTAGGTCACTGGGAGCGGGCCCTTTTGCAATATGTAGAGCGCCGTCGAGTAGGGCTCGTTGGTCGCCATCTGGTAGGTGCCCGCGGCGAGAGCGCCCACTCCCTTTATCTTCAGGTACCAGTCGAACACCGTCGAGCCGTGGATGACCCCGTCCTTGGCGAGCAGGTCCGCGGCACGCGACGTCGAGGTCCCCGCCGGCACCACGACCATCACCGTGCGGCCCGGCTTTCCTGGAGGGGTGATCTCGTTGTTGACGTGGAGGAAGCCGACCACGGCAACGACCACCACTGCGACGAGCGCCACGAGGAGGACCACCGGCCATCTGCGGCGCCGCCCGGCCGCTGCCGGCCCAGCCCCTGCCGGCCCGGGCCCTGCTGGCCGAACCCCTGCCGGCGCTGCCGCTTCTGCCGGGTCAGCCTCTGCCGGCTCAACTTCTGCCGGCTCAGCTTCTGCCGGCTCAGCTTCTGCCGGCTCAGCTTCTGCAGGCTCAACTTCTGCCGGTCCCGCGACCTCCGGTTGCTCCCCGTTCCCGCCGAGGTAGGACTGCGTCACTGAGGACCGGCCGGGCCTGGCTGGGGTTCCTTTGGCCCAGCCCAGGCTCGGCGACGGTCCAACCAGGTCTGCAGGATCGCTGCGGCTGCCATCTTGTCCACCACGGCTGTGCGCGCAGCCGGCCGGCGGCCACCCGCAACCAGCGCCCGGCGTGCGATGACCGTGCTGAAGCGCTCGTCACAGCACTCGACCGGAACCGAGAGCGCCAGGCGCAGCTCGTCGACCTCGGCCTCCACGGCTCGCGCCGCAGGCCCTGTCCCACCCGACAACGAAAGCGGCAAGCCCACGACCACCAGGTTGGCGCCCGTCTCGAGCACCACAGCCGCCAGCCGGGAATGGTCCCCTTCACGGGACCCGCCCCGCGGCAGCATCACAAGAGCGCTCGCGACCCGCCGCTGGTCGTCCGAGACGGCCAGCCCGATCCTGCGGCTGCCGAGGTCCACTCCGAGCACCCGGCCTTCTGGCCGCGACGCGGTGAGCTGCTCGTCCGGCCCCCAGGTCACCGGCCCACCTCCGCGAGCTTGGCCCGGACACCCTCCAGGGCCTCGTCCAGGCGGCTGGCATCACGGCCGCCTGCCATCGCCAACTCGGCATTACGGCCCCCCCCTCCGCCGCCGAGCATCTGGGCAGCCGGCGCAACCAACTGAGGTGCCTCCAGCGGGTAACCCTTCTCGACCGCGGCCACCAGCGTGACCTTCCCCTCTTCGGGCGAACCGCCGAGGACCACGGCCCTTACTCCCGGCTGGGAACGTACGGCCAACGCCAGTTCCCGCAACCCATCGGCGCTGAGGCCGTCCCGGCGCGCCACGACAGCGCCCCCCTGCCCGCCCGCAGCGAGGGCGGAGGCTTCGCCGCCCAGGCCCGCCTGGCGAGCAGCACGGAGCTCGTCCTGCGCCTCACGGAGCTCAGCAAGCCGCCGCTCGATCGCCGCAGCCAGGTCCTCGGGAGAGGACTTGAGAAGCGCCGCCGCGTGAGAGAGGCGGGCCTCGTTGGAACGCAGGCGCTCGAGGGTAGCAGTCCCCGTGAGGGCCTCCACGCGTCGGAGGTTAGAGCCGATCGAGCTCTCGGAGATCACTTCGACTGGCCCGATCATGCCGAGCCGCTCAACGTGGGTGCCGCCGCACAGCTCGACGGAGCGCTCGCCGGCGTGCACGACCCTGACACGCTCGCCGTACTTGTCCCCGAAGAACGCAATCGCCCCCTTCGCTTCGGCGTCGGCGCGGGCCAGTTCCTCGGTCAGCACGGTCATGTCTTCGAGGATCTCGGTGTTGACGAGGTCCTCGACGCGGTCGAGCTCGGACCTGGTCACCGGCGCGTAGTGCGTGAAGTCGAAGCGGAGCCGGTCGGGGGCCACCAGCGAGCCCTGCTGCTTCACGTGGTTGCCCAGCACCTCGCGCAGCGCCCAGTGGAGAAGGTGGGTCCCGGTGTGGTTACGCCGGATGGCGGCTCGCCTTTCGGCGTCGACGGAAGCCTGCGCTTCCTGCCCAGGGGAGACATACCCTTGCTCAATCGCGGCGAGATGGCGGTGGAGGCCCGGGAGCGCGAGCGTGGTGTCGAGCACCAGTGCCCGTCCGGTACCGGTGGAAATGATGCCCGTATCGCCGACCTGCCCGCCTGACTCCGCATAAAAGGGGGTCCGGTCGAGGAATATCTCCACCTGCCCCTTTTTTTCCAGCTCGAGCACTGCCAGCACTCTCGCGTCACCCTCGAGCGCTTCGTACCCGATAAACGTGGTCGGCCCGAACTGCTCCAAAATCTCCTTGTACTCCGCCAGGTTTGCGTGCCCCGCGCCGGCTTTTCCTTTCCCTCCCTCACGTGACTGCTCGCGTTGGCGTCCCATCGCAACCGCAAAGCCAGCCTCGTCGACCACGGCCCCGCGGCCGGCTGCAATTTCACGTGTCAATTCCACGGGAAAACCATGAGTGTCGTGCAGTTTGAACGCTGTCTCCCCGCCGATCGCGCTGCCGGCGGCGAGCTCGGTTTCGAGAAGAGCCATCCCCGAACGCAGGCTGGCGCGGAAGCGCTCCTCTTCCCGGCCGGCAACACTCGAGACGAAATCGGCGTTCCTGGCCAGATCGGGGTACGCATCGCTCATTACCTCGACGACAGCCTCCACCATTCCCGGGCAAACCAGGCGTGAGGTGCCGAGCATGTTGGCCCGCAGGACGGCGCGGCGGATTATCCGGCGCAGCACATAGCCGCGGTCCTCGTTCGACGGGAAAATACCGTCCGAGATCATGAACGACATCGTCCGGGCGTGGTCGGCCAGGACGCGCAGCGCCACGTCGGCTTCGGCGTCGTCACCATATTTGCGCCCGGTCAGAGCTTCGGCCCGGGCGACAAGCGGGCGCAGGACGTCGGTCTCCCACACCGAGGGCGCGTCCTGCAATATCGTCAGCAGTCTTTCGAACCCGGCACCGGTGTCGATGCCCTGTTTTGGCAGCGGGAGGAGCTCACCTGTGATTTGGCGGTCATAGGACTGGAAAACGAGGTTCCAAAGCTCGACAAAGCGCGCCTCGCCGCCTCCCACGGGGCCGCCGTCAGCACCCCACTGCGGGCCGCGGTCCAAGTGGATCTCAGAGCACGGGCCGCAAGGGCCGGTATCGCCCATTTCCCAAAAATTGTCTTCTTCTGTGCGCTGGATCCGCGACCTTGGGAACCCGACCTTGTCCACCCATATATCCGCCGCCTCGTCGTCATCGGTGTAGACGGTGACCCAGAGCCTGTCCCCATCGAAACCGAGCACTTCTGTCAGCAG
>Ga0302325_10018667_pt1 | contig 14606 bp, 9 predicted proteins | sample Palsa_T0_2_FD_201948 | JGI IMG/M metagenome (GOLD analysis project Ga0302325, IMG submission 201948) | Peat permafrost microbial communities from Stordalen Mire near Abisko, Sweden - Palsa_T0_2 | ecosystem: Environmental > Terrestrial > Soil > Palsa > Peat permafrost | place: Sweden: Abisko... | reverse complement strand
TAACCGCAAAATGATCGGGCATCGGCCGGTCAATATTGATCACCAGCCTGGTTGGATTCCAGACCTTGAAAAGACCCCGCAGCTTATTAAAGGAATTGACGATCGTGGCCATACTGTCGTTAAAGCCTGCAAGCGTTTTCAGGTAGTCGAATTTCTCATTCAGCTCGGAATCCGCCACATTGGTCTTCGGATCAGCGACGGTCCTGCTCTGTGATCCGTATTTATAGACGTTTTCGCCAACGTCCAGCAGAGAGACGCCGATCTTCCAATTGTAATCATAATAGCTATCCCCCTCGTCATAGACATTGACGGTCTGCGGCTTGACAAGATACTCGACACCAAAGTCCACGGCTGCTCCCGGCCGCGTATGACCGAGGAAATCTTCCAGGTTCTGAATCCCGCTCCGGCCATTCTTCCAATAGTCATAATTGGCGGAATAGGCATAACGACCGCTCCCCGCCGCCAGATCATAAATGGTCAGCGCACTCCCGGGCGGAACGGTCCGGTTTACCGAGCCGCTTTCCAATTGGGCATAAGCACCCGAAATCCCCCGCATCCCCTTTAACGTGATACCCCCATTCAAACGGCCATAAGCATCGTCTACCAGGATTTTGCTATAAGTGGCGAACAACTCGACCCAGGTGCTGCTGACCATATTGGCACTGTAGGTAGTACCCTCATTGGCCTTGAAGAATTGATTCATATTTTGCAGCGTATCGTTGTAGTTGACAGGCCCGGTCCGCACCGAACCATAACACCGTAAATTGGCGCCAAAGGCGATCGCCTGCTTGCGCCCAAGGGCCAGGCGTACATTCAGCAGGTGGACATTGAAGTTGAACGCAGCATATCGCTTCATATACCCGTTTGCAAATTGGTAATGGAGCGTGTCTTTCGAAATATAGGAAAAATCGGTGAACCTGATGGCATTCGTCGTGTTCTTCTCCTCCAGTGAAAAGACCGTGATATCCCAGGGATAAGACGCATTTACGATCGAGGCGGGATTATTCGCAACGCCGATCGCCCCAGCATACGGAGAACCCTCTATCGCATGATAATCCTGCGCCTGACCGGACAGTGAACAGACCAACCCTATCATTAGCCCCGTAACGGCATATTTCATGTAAACTGATTTTGATCAGAACGGCTGACCATGCGTCTGACGGATTAAAAATGAAACCAATTTTGGAAAAGGCTTCAGCGAATATAGTAAAAGATTTGTACGCTGCTCGCTGCCAAACCAGCGTTGCAGCACTCTCCCCGTCCATAACCGCCTGCCGAACTGTCTGTTCCATTGATCGATGTATTCCTGCTCCATCTCATAACGCGCCAATTCACCCTTTAAGAAGGCGTCTATACAGTGAAAAGCGATCTTGCTACCATGTAAGGCCATGCTCATCCCATTCCCCACCAGGGGTGGCACCATGCCGGCCGCATCGCCAATAAGAAGAACATGATCTTCTACCTGCGTTCGCCGCTCATAGCTCACCTGTGAAATAGTAAGGGGCTGGGAAAAAAGAAAGTCGGCGGAAGAAAAGATCTTCTCCAGGAACGGGTTTTGCCGGATAATGTTTTTTTCCATTTCCGGGATAGCATTCCCATTCGCCCGCAGGTTTTCCGCCGTAGTAATATAACAAAGACAGCAGCGCCCCTCCTCGACCCGGGAGATCCCGCAATAGCCATCCTTAAAATGATGCAACCCGATCTGGTCAGCGGGAACCTCCGCCTGTACATGATATTTTACCCCGATATAGTTGTTGAGCCGGTCCGACCTTTTCAAGGTGAATGCCCGCCGCCATTTGATATCCAGGTTGCTACGCTTGCCGAAAGTGCCACAGGCCACCACCGAAGAGAAAGCCCCGGCGCTAGTCCCGATAGTAAAAGCCGACCGTTCGAACCTCATATCCGTCACTTTTACCGATTCCCGGAGATCCACTCCTTCGGCCCGGGCTATTTCAGCCAGGGCGGCATCTATCTTATAACGGCTGATACCAAAACCACCCAGCGGCAATTCATGCTCGATCGACGCCCCATCGGGTGAAGAGATCAGCAACCGGTGAATAATGGGTAAATTCCAGTCGCTAAGCGGCAGACCCAGCTCCTCCAGGAAATTCCAGCTCTCCAGGCTGATATACTCTCCGCAGACTTTATGATAAGGATAAACCTCTTTCTCCAGAAGCGCAACGGAATAGCCCGCCCTCGCCAACTGAATGGACAGCGCCAGACCCGCCAGGCCGCCACCGGCTAAAACGACATCATATTGCTTTTTATCCGGCTGAAGACCTATGCCTGAAGACACACCCATATAATAGATTAAGAATAATGCCCCGAGCGAACAACCCGCAAACCGGAATCGGTGGACCGGCATACCAACCAACGGAAAGCCCATTTCCATTGCAATGTATAAGGGCCTACCCCCGCCTTTTTCAATAGGGTTTCCCATTCCGCCCGGGTAAATCCCCGCAGCACGGATAAAGGAGCATCATTTTTTACCAGGTATGACCGTGACCACCATCTCGTCAGCCAGCGGATGGAATAATACGCAGCAGGATGACGCTGCAAATCATTGATATACCACCCGGCAGCAGCATTTTTCTCCATCCAGCCAATCATCTTCACCAACTCTTCATCCGTAAAATGATGACAAAACAAGGAAGAAAAAATGATATCCGGCTTCCTCCGGTCAAAAATCACCTGACGATAATCTGACAGCATCCAATCGGCATTCCCATCCTGCCATTTTTCCCTGGCAACGGCGATACAATGCTCATTGCTGTCAATACCAATTACTTCCACATCTACCCCCTGCCGGAGACAATACCGGCTCAATACCCGCAGATTGTCCCCTCCACCACAGCCGATCTCGCAAATCCTTACCCGCCGCCTTCCTCCCAGGAGCTTCTTCAGCCCTTTAACACTGATCCCGTGACCACCCAGCCAGGTGTTGATAAAATCAAGTTCCCGCATATTCCGCTCGATATCCGCAAAAGGAATATCCTCCCGGTCGAGTAATTCTTTCTCGTAGCTCCTTTTGGTAAAGCTGATACGCATGCTAATTGGTTTCTACGATAAATGTCTCCATCGTAAGACCCGGGCCGAACGCGGCCCCGAAGATACAATTTGACCGATTATAGTCCAGCTTGTTCATCATCCGCTGCAGGACAAAAAGAATGGTGGGCGAAGACATATTTCCATACTCTTTAAGGATTTCATAGCTGTCATCCAGGTGCCCGTTTGTAAAGGAAAGACTTTTATAAATGGCATCCAGTATTTTCTTACCGCCCGGATGAATACACCAATGGCTGACTTCCTCCCGCCGCAGCCGGTTCTTTTCAAGCGCATGACCGACCAGACCTGCAAAATCTGCCCGGATCAGGTCGGTTACATAATTGGTCAGCGTCATCCTGAACCCGGTAGAAGACATGTCCCAGGTCATTTCCTTCTTACCTTCCGGGACGATCTCGGAATAAAAACCCCTTAACCGCAGCCCCTTGTCGGGATGCTCATCCGGCACGATCAGGGCAGCAGCCGACCCATCCGCAAATAAAAGACTGGACAGCATATTATCCACCGTAGGCTCCTGCTGAAAATGCAGCGTACAAAGCTCCGTACAAACGATAAGAACCCTGGAACCGGAGCTGGATCTGACCAGCGCATCCGCCAGCTTTAACGCATGTACGGCCGCATAACAACCCATAAAGTTAACCGAAGTCCGGAATACCGTTAGCGGTATCCCTAACGCTTCCACCAGCTCCAGATCCAGACCCGGCGCACTCATGCCCGTACAGCTCACCGTGATAAGATGAGTGACCCCGGCAGGCTCCAGCCGCCCTTCCAGACAGCGGCGGATAGATTTTACCGACAAAGGCGCAGCCCATTGCCTGTATGTTTCCATTCTCTTTTCCAGCGATGGAAAAGGTTCCAGGTTTTCTGTCGGCGGATAGAATTCCCATTCCGCGGCCGGCCGGCTATAGTCCGGGATGACCGAATATCGCGACCCGATAGCGCTCTGATGATAAAGGAATTTTAACTTTCTGTTTGCTTGATTCTCCAACGCATAAATTCGTTGCATGAAGGGAAGAATATCTTCCTGCAGGTGTTTATAGGCCGGAACCGCTGTCCCGATAGAAATGATCTTGCTCAAAATGATGTTCTTGGTTTATATACGTATTCTATCGCTGCAAAGATGGGACCAGGCAAATTACCATCCCCCTATGACCAGCACAGAAATAAACCCAAGATTGGCACAGATCGAGCCCAGCAGGTTCATCCGGATCGTATTGGCATAGTTGGCCTGGGCAGGGTCCTTCCACACCTTGACAGCCCATATAAGAAAATAAACGACTACCGGTAGCATGCAGGTTGCCAGCACATAAAATTCTGTTAGCTGGAGTGTAAGAAGGAAATAATAGCCAAGTACCCCGAAAGCGAGCAGATATAGGACACCGGCGTAAATAAAGCTGCCCCTGTATCCCAGGACCAGACTCAGCGTCCTTACCCCATCCTGCCTGTCGGCGTCATGCTGATAGAGCTGGGTCAGCGGATAGAATCCCCCCAGCAGCAACGAAGAGGCCAACATCCCTTCCACCGGCGCCCGCAGGCTGGCAGACCCCGCAGCGGCAGGATGACTGCCCTGGTATACGAGAAAAAAGACCAGCGCACCCTGACAGCTGACAACAGTCAGCCAGCCGGCAAAAGGATATTTTTTCAGCCGGATACCCCTGTAACTGTATGCCCTCGATGCCAGGATATAAACGACCAGCCCGGCGACAAAATACAGTCCCAGGAAAAGACCCAGCAACACCGCGAGCAGATCCATCCACATCGTCAGGACGAATAGCTGTCGCGTAGGGGGAAGCGGATGTTCTACCCCGCCGATGGGACCCGTATCCCGGTCCATATAACTATTATAGCCATTACTGGCCGGATAGACCAGCACATGCAGGATAAAAAAGATCAGCAAAGCCCGGCCCCAGTCCCGCGGAATAACCTGGCTGAGGGCAAACCAGTACACCGGCATCAGGAAAATTGAAAAGGGCAGTCTTAACAGCTGCCATGTCGAACGTTCAAGGAGTTTCATAAAAGGTCAGTTGTTCATATACGATCTTGCACCAAATCACGATGGCCATTACCGCTTTTATCCCATAAGGACGGATGAAACCATTGCGCACAGCCGCCGGCACCAGGTCGGATACCGACATGGAAATGAGCAGAAAGGAAAGGATCAGCAACACCCGGTTCAGCGGATCGGGATTTTGCGAAAAATACCAGATCCCAATCCCCGCCATGACGATGATAAAAGTAGGCGACTCCGCCTTGTGATTAAAGATCACCATCCAGATCAGCGCAGATGCCAGGTACAACAACCGGTAGTGCAGATCCTTATAATGCCGCCATCGGATAAGCGGCAGCAAAAAAAGAACAATGCCGGCTGCCGTCACCGGAGTTTTTGCCGAAGCCAGATGCCACCAGCTTTCCATCAATCCCATCACCGACAGCCCGATCGAAGCCGAACGATCGTTTAGCAGCAAATGAAGCCAGCTCTGATACAGGAAAACCAATTGATGCCCGTTGACCACCAGTAGCGGAAGAAAAGCAAAAAACAGCATCCAGAAGAGCGACCAGCCCATCAGCTTCAGCTTGCCCGGATAGAACAAATAGAAAAGGAAGGCCAGGGCGCCATAGATTTTAATATAGAACGAAAAAACAATGCAAAGGGTTGAAAGAAAATAATTGCGGCGTTCCGCCAGCGCAAAACCAAGAACGGTAAGCCCTGCCATCAGCCCGTTGCTTTGCGTATTCTGTATGGATAGCAACATCTCCAGCAGACAAAATAATAATATCCAGCTCTTCTTTTCGTCATTCAATCCCGGCAGCAGCCGGATGCCGGCAAAAAGACACAGCGAATTGATCAGGTTCCATAGCAATAACCCAATCGTATCCGGCATCCAGGACAGCAACCCGAAACAAAGAGCGAAACCCGGACTGTATTTATACAGATCCCAGTGGTCGTCAGGAAACAGCTGGTAGATATCCTTTCCCTGTACTAAATGATAAAAGGAAAATTTAAAGATCCGGAAATTATTATAGTCGATATACGCCCGGCCGCCCGGGACATAGATCTTTGGACCCGCCAGCAGCCCCTGCGCCGCAGCGATAACGGATATCCCCACATAAGCAAAAAGTACGATCGAAAGACTTTTGGATTGCCAGGTGCGAAGAAGATCGGCTTTGGTCAGATTCATAATATCGTAAGGTGAATGCGGTTTTTAATTAGTATAAGCGGCCATACCGGCGCAGTCGCAATCTTTTTCTACCGGCGCCGCCAGCAGCCCGGCAAAATACCGGTAATACCCGATCCTGTCTTCCCGATCCTCCCGGATGGCCGGAACCCGGCTATTGCATTCGACATTGCCATTGATAATATTGATCGTCATGCCAAACCCCGGCCGTCTTCCGAGCTTGCGATCTTTTATGTCTGGTTGCCATTGCCCCGTCATCACGGCATGACAGGAAGGTTCACCATCTTCCGCCCTCATCCAAAACCAGATCGCCGTGCGGAAGGCAATCACCCCGTCATGGCTCACCAGTTCCGGATGCGCCAGTAGGGGTAATCCCAGATCGGCTCCGGCCTGCCCATAATTATAGGGATAGCTTAGCTGTATCGGCCCCCGGCCATAATACGTCTTTCCCGGCAGCGCCCGGTAAGGACCGCCGTTACCCATATTGTATTGCTTGCAGTGGCCGTCCTGGCAACCGAGCTCTTCTGTATAAAACAGTCCCCAGGCATAAGTCCCGCCCTGCGCTCCGGCGCCGCCACCAGTCGTCTCGTGCGCTATTTCGGCAAAAAATGCCGCCAGTTCACGCCGGCGTACGGCAATATCCCCCTCCATCGCAAACAACGGGTAACCCGCCGCTGCCTTGATAAGGGCTTCATAACTGTATAAGAGGTGATGATGCGGAAACCAGCTTTCATACTGAGCTTTGGTCACCAGCGAAGAAAGACCTGCCTCCTCTGCCCGGCCCGAAGATCGCCCGAACAGCGAAGGCAGGCCTGTCGCTAACAACAAAATATAAAATCGCATTGCCCAAATTAGGCAAATTCTACCATTTTTCGTCCCCTTCACTCCGGTTGACCCGGAAAGGGAAAGCGGGATCTTCCGGTGAATGTTTTTCACGTTTCGGCTCCGGGCGCTTCACTTCTTCATGTCGCTTTACGTCTTCGTTCCGCTTGACGTCTTCGTTCCGCTTCACTTCTTCATGCCGTTTGACGCCTTCGTTCCGTCTGATCTCCGGTCGTTTGACCTCCTGTCGATTGATTTCAGGTCGCTTGCCGTCCTCCTGCTTTTTGATCTCCGGCCTTTTGACCTCCGGCCGCTTGCTTTCCGGTTGCCCGGTGCGACCCCTGCTCCCGTTTCCGGATCCAGACTGCTCCCGGCGACCATTGCCGGCGCCAACCGACTCCCGGCGTCCATTACCCGATCCATTCCTGCCACCGGCAGGAGTGGAAACAACTACAGGTGCCCGGTAGGAGAAGTTCGCCTGCATGACATGGGGATGGTCTTCCACCACCGGTATCGCACGGGCAATCAATTTCTGAATATCCTGGAGGAACTCTTTTTCTTCCTGGTCGCAAAAGGACAACGCAATGCCGCTGGCGCCGGCCCGGCCGGTCCTGCCGATGCGATGTATATAGGTTTCGGGTACATTCGGCAACTCGAAATTGATGACATGCGTCAGTTCGTCAATGTCGATACCCCTGGCGGCGATATCGGTTGCCACCAGAATCCGCGTATGCCTGCTCTTAAAATTCTCCAGGGCCCGCTGCCGGGCATTCTGCGATTTGTTACCGTGGATGGCCTCCGCCCGGATGCCCGCCCTTACCAGACCCTGGGCAACTTTGTCGGCGCCATGCTTGGTCCGCGTAAAAACAAGCGCCGTAGGAATGGAGCTGTCGTTCAGAATATGCAGCAACAAAGACCGCTTATCCTTCTTCTCTACGAAATACAGCGATTGCTGTACCGTCTCGGCCGTCTTGGATTCAGGAGTGACTTCCACCTTCAGGGGGTTGACGAGAATGGTGTTCGCCAGCTTCTGGATCTCCGGAGGCATCGTAGCCGAAAAGAACAGCGAGTGCTTTTTCTGCGGCAGCTTCGTCAGCACCTTCCGGATATCGTGAATGAAACCCATATCCAGCATCCTGTCCGCTTCGTCCAGGACGAAATAACGGATATGCTGCAGGTGGACATAACGCTGGTCGATCAGGTCGAGCAGCCTGCCCGGCGTAGCCACGAGGATGTCTACCCCCCGCTGCAAAGCCTGCACCTGCGATTGCTGCGGCACGCCCCCGAAAATGACGGTATGCCTCAGCCCGGTAAATTTGCCATAAGCGGCAAAGCTTTCATCGATCTGGATAGCCAGCTCACGGGTAGGAGTAAGAACTAAAGCCCGGATAGGGCGCGACCCCCCGGAACGGGTCTCTTCCTTTAGACCCGCAGTATCTTCACATAATAATTGCAATAACGGGAGCGCAAAAGCCGCTGTCTTGCCGGTGCCGGTCTGCGCACAGCCTAAAAGGTCTTTTCGGTCAAGGATGATCGGTATAGCCTGTTCCTGGATAGGCGTAGGGATGGTATAGCCCTCATTATCCAGAGCCTTTAACAAAGGCTCAATGAGATTGAGATGTTTGAATGACAAAATAATATCTGTTTATAAATGTAAAATGCCGATCTACACAGCAATATCCTTCAGGAGTTATAACAGAAGGTTGTCACGAAAGTGGATAGAAAGGAGTATAACGGCTGCAAAGGTAAGGTATTTCCACCGAATGGAAAAATACCAACTTTTTATAAATTTTGTGGTCTTTTTAGGCCGCATTTGAAAAAGTCTCCCTATATTTGTTCTCGTTAACGGTTTCGAAGATACCAACCTCTTGGTTAAGGCTTTTAAAAGGTTGGACCGGTGACCGGATCGGTAGGTTATTGCACGCTTGCCGCCATCCGGGCCTGAATTATTAGTAGCAAGGATCGGCTATATTAATTTTTTATATCAAGTTTTTAAGTTTGGTTGGAACAGCAAGGACACAGTTCTAACGGGCACCCTGTTTCTACAGGGGAGCCCAATAGGATAAGGTTTAAAGAGCCGCCTCATTTCCATGAGACGGCTTTATTTTTTTGGCCCGGTGGCCCGCAGCATCTCCTGCCGCCGGCCCGCATCCCTCAGAAAAAACTAATGTAAAACTGCCCCTCGATCTCATAATAATAGGAATGTTCCTGCCGGGAAAACCGGATCGGAGCACCCAATTCCTTTAACACTTTCAGATACTCATAAAGACTTCGCTCGGAAATACCCATCATTCGGGCAAATTCAGGAGGAGACCCTGTTTTTTTTCTTCTGATAAATTGATCAAGCTGTTGGAGAAGGTTAAGGTATTGTTTCATAACAGTAAAATTAATTACTACGTCAACAGGCCTTAACCAGATAAATAAGGTCAGTAAATGTAAAGAAATTCATTTTCCCACCCATACCGGCGTGCAGAAATATAGACAGTGTAAGAGATAATACTGATTTCCCTGCAGTATCAGATCATCATCCGGAGCGGTTCCTCCAAAAGGCTCTTTACCGTTTGCAGAAAGGCAGACCCCATCGCTCCATCCACCACCCGGTGATCACAGCTCAGCGTCAGCTTCATCACATTCCCCGGTACCACCGCGCCATTCTTTACAACAGGCACCTGCTGGATAGCGCTCACCGCCAAAATACAGGAATTGGGCTGGTTGATGATCGCCGTGAACTCGTCCACGCCAAACATACCCATATTGGAAATAGTAAAAGTACTTCCTTCCCATTCAGCCGGTTGCAACTTCCTGCTCTTGGCCCGCGCCGCCAGATCTTTTACCTCGGTCGCAATCTGTGCCAACCCCTTTGTATCCGCAAACCTCACCACCGGCACCACCAGCCCATCTTCGATGGCTACAGCCACCCCAATGCTCACATGATGATTTACCCGGATCTGATCATTGCCCAACCAGCTGCTATTGATCGCCGGATGCTGCTTCAACGCAACAGCCACCGCCTTCAGCACGAGATCGTTAAAAGAGACCTTTACGGGAGCGACTTCATTGATCCTGGCCCTCCCTTCTACCGCCTTGTCCATGTCGATCGACATCGTTACATAAAAGTGCGGGGCCGAAAATTTACTTTCCCCAAGACGTCTCGCTATCGCCTTGCGCATCTGCGAGACGGGAATATCCTCAAAGCTCACCTGTCCCACCGGTGCGGCAGGAGCCGCGGATCTCCCACCGGGTGCGGGCTGCGAAACTCCGCCGGTGGCCGCTGCGGCGCCGGGCGTATAGCTGTCCACATCCTTTTTGATGATCCGGCCATTGTCGCCGCTACCCGCTATCTTTCTGATGTCAATACCCTTTTCCGCTGCCAGCTTCTTGGCAAGCGGAGAGGCTTTGATCCGGCCATCGGCGCTAACAGACAACTCACTATGCGCAGCATCCCCCGATGACGCCTGACCGCCTGTCCCCGCCGTTCCGGGTTGCGTCGCCGCGGATGCAGCCGGCTGTGATGCCCCTGCCGCTACCGGAGCCGCTACTCCCTTGTTTTTTGACGCGGCAACGATCTTTTCCAACTGCACCTTCTTCTCATCCCCGATCACGGCCAACAGGTCGTTAACAGCGATCTTCTCTCCTTTCTGCGCACCGATATACAATAATTTCCCTTCCTTATAGCTTTCCAGCTCCATCGTCGCCTTATCCGTCTCTATATCCGCCAGGATATCTCCCTTTTTCACCGCATCCCCTACCTTCTTATGCCAATCCGCAATAACCCCCTCCGTCATCGTGTCGCTCAACCGGGGCATCAGAATGACTTCTTCCTGTTTGGATAAATCCAGAGCGGGCCCGGCGGGCGCGCCCAAGCCCGCAGAAGCCGCCGCCGCCGCCGCCACATTGGCCCCTGCCGCCGCCGCTGCATTGGCCCCTGCCGGAGCCGGCGCGGATGCCGCTCCAGCTCCGCCGCCCTTCACCAAGGCCCCGATATCTTCGCCGGGCGTACCGATAATGGCCAGCAGGTCGTTGACCTGTATCTTGCCGCCCTTGTCCGTCCCCGTATATAATAAGGTGCCATCTTTATAGCTTTCCAGATCCATCGTCGCCTTGTCCGTTTCCACTTCCGCCAGCAGATCGCCTTTTTTGACGGAATCGCCTACCTTCTTATGCCAGGCAGCGATCACGCCTTCTGTCATCGTATCGCTCAACCGGGGCATTAAAATAACTTCAGCCATAACGCATTGTCTTGTTTGGATAGAATAGATTTGTCAAATCGAGCCGTGAAATTAAGACAAAAATATGTGCCGGAAATGCGCCCACCTGAAAATTAGCCCCTCACACCACTTTTACGTTCCCCGTCCGCTTCAGCACACCCCAGTGCTGCAACTCGCCTTTTAGCGCCCGCCGCACCGCTCTGAACAACACCAGCCAGGTCAGCCAACGCCAGATCAACCGCTGGGGGATCAGCCACAGCAGCCGGGTTAACTTTTCCCGTTCAAAGCAGAAAGCCAGCAGCGCAACCAGCAGGTCGACCAGCATAAAGACCAGGTAATAACCCCCGATCTTCGACGCATTGCCAGTCAATAACCCGACGATCATAAAAAAGTCGGCCAACGGAATCACAAAAGGAATAATGTATTGGAAGATCAGAATATTAGGCAGCGCAGCATAACCCAGCCACCGGTATTTCCAGTTCAGCATCGCATCCCGGTTCTTCCAGAACGTTTGCATCACCCCATAGCTCCAGCGGAAACGCTGCTTGAAGAACTGCTTAAGCGTCTCCGGCGCCTCGGTCATGGCAATGGCCAGATTGTCGTTCTCCACCGTATAACCGCACCGAAGGATCCGGATCGTCAGATCGCAATCTTCTGCCAGGGTATCCGTCGTAAAACCACCGGCCTCTTCGATCGCCCGCTTACGAAAGGCGCCGATAGCACCCGGTACCACGGTAATGGCATTAAGATAAGCAAAAGCCTTGCGGTCGAAATTCTGACTGCTGATATATTCTATGGCCTGCCAACGGGTCAGCAGATTCACCTGGTTGCCCACTTTGACATTACCCGCCACCGCTCCCACCATACCCGTCCCCGCCGTCTCACCCGTTGTGCCCCCCTGCTTCAGCCGGTAGCCTTTATTATCACCGAAATGCATGACCAGCCTGGAAACGGCATTCGGCAACAGCTTGGTATCCGCGTCGATACAGATCACGAATTCCGCATCCGACCGGCTAATACCATAGTTTAAGGCCGAAGCCTTTCCACCATTCGGCTTCGAATAGACTTTAACTTTCGGATTATCGGCAAAGGCCTGGTTCACCCTTTCATAGGTCGCATCCACACTGCCGTCATCGACGAAAATGATCTCGAAATTGGGATAGTCCCCATTTAAAAGGCTTTCGACGGAACCCATCGCATTGATCTCCTCATTATAGGCCGGCACAATGATGCTCACCAGCGGAGCACCCACGCCTTCCGGCGTCCACCAGGCCGCCAACGCATATTTCTTCTCGCGGAAAAACTCCTTGGTGGCGATAACGGCAATAAACAACACCCGGCTCACCGACAAAAGCATGAAAACGACAAAGGTCGAAAAGAGAATATGACTGCTCCAATAGCCCAGCTCCGCAAAATAATAGTTGACCTGCAACAGGTAATACCCGCTCCCCTTCGGCACGGGCGGCATCATCTCGTCCCTCGTTTTTCCCAGGATATCCGCCACCGTGGTAAAATGGAATCCCCGCTTCTGGAAATACTCGATGATCCGGGGCAACGCCTCTACCGTCGACTCCCGGGTATCGCCACCCGCATCGTGCAGTAAGATAATGCTGCCGCTAAGCCCCTGCCTCGTCATCTCGTCTTTACCCCGGATCGTCCTTTCCACGATGCTGTCCGCCGTCACACCGGGCTCCCAGTCCAGCGGATCGATGGACTCCCCGATATCCAGGTAATTTTGTTTGCGGGCAATGGCGACAGGTATCAGCTCCTCCCATTTCTCCGGCTCGAAATCCGCATTGTACGGGGCCCGGAACATGATCGTCGACCGCCCCGTGATACACTCGATCAGCAGCCGGGTCGATTCCATCTCCAGGATCGCCCTCCGTTGGCTGACCTTTGCAATATTTGGATGAGTGAACGTATGATTGCCGATCTCATGCCCTTCCTTAAATTCACGCTTGACGAGCGGGATATTGTTTTCCGCGTTGATGCCGATCACAAAAAAGGTGGCCGGCACATGATATTTGCTGAGAATATCCAGTATCCGGGGAGTGTAGTTCGGGTCCGGCCCGTCATCAAAGGTCAGGACCAGCTTCATGGAATCCTGCGTCCCGTATTTGCGGGCGACGAACCTCGAGGGCAGGCTGTCATAGGTCTCCTCTTGGATTATCATCTCGCCCCAATCAACCTCCGGCGTTATCCGGCCGTTCGTCGGCGTGGCGATGATATCCAGCACTTCTCCCGATCCTTCATAGTCCACGAAATCCGCGTTTGCCCTGGCATCGACCTTGCTGAAGGCCGAGAAATCAAAATGGTGCATCGCCGACTTCCGCATGTCCTGGTCATAAAAATACCATACCCGCGGGTCCTCATCCCCCAGCCGCCAGATGGCTGTTCCGGCAAGCCCATATTCCGTGGCGAACCGCAGGGCGTTGAAGATGGTCGCCGCATCGGTAAATTGTACCTGGTGCCTGACATTGTCTTCATCGTCATAGTCATATTTGAGGTTATAGGAATCATTGTCGAAGTCGATCGTGGCTTCCTCGTCCTTAGCTGTAAACAACGCCTCCTGGTAGCTCACTGTTCTGGCCGACATCTCTTTGCCCAGCCGCCAGTCATAACCATAGGCGGCCATGGCCAGGATCAGTTTCTGGATGGGGATGTTTTTGACGGCCGCATCCACGGCCCCTTCGATCCATTTCTGGTGAGCGATCGGCCCGGGACCAGAGGCATCCGAATACTGATCATAAGCCATCAGAAAGATATAGTCATTGTATTTCGACAGCTCTTTGAAGTTGTAATCTTCGTTGAAAGGAATAACGTCCTGTGTCACCAACAGATGCCGGGCATGCAGTTGTTCATACAAGTCTTTCTGGAACGCTACGAGCTTTTCGTTGGTCTTCTCCTGCAATTCTTCGAAATCCACATTCACCCCGACAAAAGAGTCTTTTTGCAGAATATTGATCACATCGTCAATCAGCCGCTGCTTCTTCACCGGGTCATTGATGACCCGGTGTACCGCATCCCCCCGGAATACCTCCTTGTAGTTGTTGGAAAGAATGGGCAGGATCTTGACTCCCGATTTTTTCATCACCGCCCAGGCCCGCGGATCGATATTCGTAGTGACCGTGTCGGCTGTCGGATCGATAAAGATCCACTCGGGGATCACCAGGTTCATCTTGTCGATATATTGCTGCAACGATAGAAAAGACTGGGCATCCCAATCCACATAAAAAGCCGCCCGGATACCCGTCGGGAATTTGGTGAACGACCGGAAATTGGTATCCGCCTTTACCAGAGCCAGCGCGGAGCGCTCCGAATCCCGCTTGGCTTGCCC
>Ga0302325_10018665_pt1 | contig 14607 bp, 7 predicted proteins | sample Palsa_T0_2_FD_201948 | JGI IMG/M metagenome (GOLD analysis project Ga0302325, IMG submission 201948) | Peat permafrost microbial communities from Stordalen Mire near Abisko, Sweden - Palsa_T0_2 | ecosystem: Environmental > Terrestrial > Soil > Palsa > Peat permafrost | place: Sweden: Abisko... | reverse complement strand
CTGCGCCAGCCGCGGATGTCGGCGACGAAGCCGGCCGGCAGGTCCGCCGGGTCGAGCAACTGGAGGAACGAGATCTGCGGATGCGCGGTGGTGACGACCACCGGCGCGTCGATCGACTCCCCGCTGGCCAGCGTCACCCCCGTGACCCGGCCGTCGCTGGTCCGGATCTGGGCCACCTCGGCGTCGGTCCTGACCTGCGCCCCGAACATCCGGGCGGCCCGGGCCAACGCCCCCGACACTCCGCCCATGCCGCCGCGCGGGAATCCCCAGGCGCCCGCCGCCCCCTCGGTCTCGCCGATGTGATGGTGCAGCATCACGTACGCCGTCCCGGCCGAGCGCGGCCCGGCCCAGGTCCCGATCACCCCGGAGACGGACAGCAAGCCCCGCATGGCGTCGCTGTCGAAGTACTCCTCCAGCAGGTCCGCGATGCTGCCGGTGAGCAGCCGGGTCACGTCTACCGCCCCGCGTTCGTCGACCCCCCTCAGCCGGGTCAGCAGCCGCGCCTGCCGCAGCAGGTCCTGCGGCCGTCGCGACCCGAGCCGGGGCGGGATCTGGTGCAGCAGCGGCCCGAGGATCCGCCCGATGCCGGCCAGGTGCTCTTCGTACCGGGGATAGGCATCGGCGTCGGCGGGCGAGAACTTGGCGATCTCGGCGTGCCGCTGCGCCGGGTCGTCGGGCAAGCGCAGGTACCGTCCGTCCGTTCGGGGCGCGAAGTAGGGGCCCTGTGGGTACACGTGATAACCGTGCTGTTCCAGCCGGAGGTCACGGACCAGATCCGGCGGTAGCAGCGAGACCACGTACGACAACGACGTCACCGTGAACTCCGGACCGAACGGATGCTCGCTGACCGCCGCGCCGCCGGTGACGCCGCGCCGCTCGCACACCACCGTCTTCAGCCCCGCGCGCGCCAGGTAGGCCGCCGCGACCAGCCCGTTGTGCCCGCCGCCCACCACCACGACATCCGCCTGTCCCGTCACCGGCCGTCCTCCTTAAGTCCTCTCCCGCCGACGGTACGGGACACTGCTGCTGTTTACATAGTTCAGTCGGCACCGACGAACGGAGCACGCGAAAGTGGACAGATCGCAGGACGGTCCTGGCCCAGTGGCGATCGCGGTCGCGCAGCTCGCGATCACGGTGGGTGAGCCCGAAGCCAACCGGCAGGCGGCCGCCGACGCGGTGGCCGAGGCGGCGGCCGCGGGCGCCCGGCTCGTCGTACTGCCGGAGCTGTGCGACTCCGGCTACGTCTTCGGCGACGTCGCCGTGCAGGCGGCGGCCGAAGCTCTCGGCCTGGCCTCACGCGCCGCCCGCAGCGTCACCTTGCGTCAGTGGCGCTCCCTGGCCGACGCGCATCAGCTGGTGATCGTGGGCGGGTTCTGCGAGCTCGGCGCCGACGGCCGCCTCTACAACAGCGCAGCCATCGTCGACGCGTCCGGCACCCGGGCGGTCTACCGCAAGGCGCACCTGTGGGACAGAGAAAAGCTCGTTTTCACCCCCGGCGACGCGCCGCCGCCCGTGGTGGACCTGGCCTTCGGCCGGGTCGCCCTGATGATCTGCTACGACCTGGAATTTCCCGAATGGGTGCGGCTGGCCGCGCTCGGCGGCGCCGACGTGATCGCCGCGCCGGTGAACTGGCCCGCGTATAGCTGGCCGGCCGGGGAGCGTCCCGCCGAGGTGATCAAGGCCCAGGCCGCGGCCGCCACCAATGGGGTCTTCGTCGCGGTGGCTGACCGGTGCCAGACCGAGCGCGGCGTGTCCTGGATCAGCGGTTCGGTCATCGTCGGCCCCGACGGCTACCCGCTGGACGGGCCGGTTCTCGCCGACCGCCCCGCCGTGCTCACCGCCGCCTGCGACCTGACCCGCGCCCGGGACAAGCGACTGGCCGGTGACAACGACCTGCTCACCGATCGCCGCCCCGATCTGTACGCGGGCGTGTGCCAGGCCTCAGCCGAGCGCGGGCGCCGCCCCTGAGCTACATCCGCCCCCGTCGCCAGCGCGGCTTGCGCTTGTCAAGGAACGCCCGCATTCCCTCCCGTGCGTCGGGAAGCTGGCTGGTCGCGGCCATGACCTCGACCGCGTAGGCGTAGGCCTTGGGCTGATCCAGGTCGATCTGCGCGTACAGCGCCTGCTTGCCGATGCCCTTGCTGTCCGCCGATCCGCGGGTGACCCGGTCCAGCAGGTCACCCGCCGCGGAGTCGAGCTGCGCTGCGGGCACCACGCGGTTGACCAGGCCCCAGTCCAGCGCGGTAGCTGCGTCGATGACGTCGCCGGACATCGCCATCTCCGCCGCCCGCTTGCGGCCGATGTTCCTGGCCACGGCCACCATCGGGGTGTGACAGAACCAGCCGCCCTTCCCGCCGGGCACGGCGAAGCCGGCCTGGTCGCTGGCCACAGCCAGGTCGGCGCTGGCCACCAGCTGGCATCCGGCCGCCGTGGCCAGGCCGTGCACCCGCGCCACCACCGGCTGGGGCACCTGCTGGATCAGGGTCATCAGCTCGGTGCAGGTCATCAGTAGCGAGCGGACCTCCTGCAGGTCAGCGTCCGCGACGTCGGCGAAGTCGTGCCCGGCGGAGAACACTGGCCCGTTACCCGCCAGCACGATGCCAAGCGCATCGCTGTTCCCGAGGTCACGGAACGCCGTGATCAGCTCGCGCATGTGCTCAAGGGACAAGGCGTTGCGCCGCTGCGGCCGGTTCATGGTGACGGTGGCGAACGCGCCGGAACGCTCCACCAGGATGTGATCGAAGCCCATGACTCCAGTTAAGCCCAGTCAGAGCCCGGGGGCCATCCCGGGGTCAGGCGGGCGGCTCATCGAGCCGGAAACCGACCTTCAAGGTGACCTGGAAGTGAGTGCGCCCGTCGCTGTCGATCCGGCCCCGCGTATTGGTCACCTCGAACCAGTCGAGGTTATGCAGGGTCTTTGAGGCGCGAGCAACGGCTCCCCTGATGGCGTCATCGATGCCCTCGGTAGAGGAGCCGACGATCTCGCTGATCGAGTAGATGCTGTCTGCCATTACCGTTCCCTTCGCAGTAGGCCCGTTCGGCTTCGTACTCCGAACTCCGCTTACCCCGATGTCACCTCGGATAAGCCAAGGCGGGTGTTCGGCCGCGAGCCTGGCCACCGTCATCCCGGCCGCCGAACCCGCCCCGTTCATCGCGGCCAGCGCCTGCCCGACGTCCTGGAGCCCGATGACCCGTCCGATGGCCGCGCCGGGCCGCAGTGTGCCGTCCGCGACCAGGGCCATCATGGCCGGGTAGTCGCGGGCGGCCATGCCGTGTGAACCGTAGATCTCCAGCTCCCGCCCGATGACCAGATCCATCGGGAGCGGGGGAGCCGAAGCCGGGCCGAGCAGCAGGCCAACTTGGACGTGCCGGCCCCGGCGGCGCAGGCAGCGGACCGAGTTGACCGCGGTGGTCGGCGAGCCGAGCGCGTCGATGGAGACGTGCACCCCGCCGCCGGTGATCTCCTCGACCGCGGCGGCGGTATCCGGGCCGGCCGCGACGGTGTGCTCCGCGCCGAGCTCACGGGCCCGGTCTAGCGCCGTGGCGGCGACGTCCACGGCGATCACCCGGGCCCCGAGGGCCGAGCCGATCATTACCGCCGACAGGCCCACGCCGCCGCAGCCGTGCACGGCCAGCCAGTCACCGGCCCGCACCCGGCCGTGCGCGGTCACCGCGCGGAAGGCGGTGGCGAAGCGGCAGCCCAGGCTCGCGGCGGTGACGAAGTCGACCGAAGCGGGCAGCGACACCAGGTTCGCGTCAGCCGCGTGGATCGCCACCAACTCGGCGAAGGACCCCGGCCCGGTAAACCCCGGCTGGGTCTGTTCCGGGCACACCTGCGCCTGGCCGGCCAGGCAGTACTCGCACCGGCCGCAGCCGCAGGCGAACGGCACCGTCACCCGGTCCCCGGCTCGCCACCCGGTCACCGAAGGCCCGGTCGCCGCGACCACCCCGGCCAGCTCGTGCCCGCCTATGTGCGGCAACACGACCGGGTCGTGTCCCTGCCAGGCGTGCCAGTCCGACCGGCACACGCCGGTCGCGCCCACCGCGATAACCACCCCGTCGTCCGGGCATGCCGGGTCGGGTACCTGCCTCAGCTCCGGATCGACTCCGTACCCGGAGTAGACGACAGCCCTCATGAACCCGACCTGCGCATCGGCCCCTCAAGTGTGGCGCACAGCAGCATGCAACAAGCATCGCCCGCACCGGCACTAACACGCCAGGGTTTAGCCCGTCGCCGCGGCGGCGCTGACCGCACTGACCACTTTTGCGTAAAACATCCCGGCGCTGCACCGGATCGAGCTTTACATCATGTTCTGCCTTTTAATTTCAAGGGTTGTATGTTTAATGTCTGCCGCGATTGCGTTTACTGTACTATGTTGCCGGGGAAGCGAAATTGTACCCTAGGTGAGTTCGGGAGTTAGCTAATCACCGAGTATTAATGCATAAATCGTAAGCATAATAAATGTCCGTAAGAAACCGTAAGGGAGAAATGTACACGGTCCGATTCCTTAGGTAATGACCGGTCAGGATACGGGGGGGCGGATTTTGATCGGGTCCAGGTTGTGGCCCGGGCGGGCTCCGCCAAGGGCCGCGCTGGCTCCAACTAGGCCAGCATGGCCGAGCGGGGCAGCGCCCGGGGTCCTGCGGGGCGGGGTGTTCCGGCGCGTCGTGGCCGCGGGGGCAGTGATGGGGCTCGTGGCCAGCGGCTGCGTGGCCGTTCAGCTGGTATCCCCGGCACCCGCGTCCGCGGCGACATCATCCGCGACCGCGATCGGTGTCGGGTATACCCACACGTGCGTGATCCGCACCGGGGCTGCCTACTGCTGGGGTGATAACACCTACGGCGAGCTGGGCAACAACTCGACGATGAGCAGCTACGTGCCGGTGGCGGTCAACACGGGCGGTGTGCTGGCCGGGGTGACCCTGACCCAGATCAGCGTCGGCGACCAACTGAGCTGTGGGCTGTCCACTGCAGGGGCCGCGTACTGCTGGGGCTCGGACGCCACCGGCCAGCTGGGCAACAACTCGACCGCGCAGAGCAACGTGCCGGTGGCAGTGAGCACGTCCGGTGTGCTGGCCGGGGTGACCCTGACCCAGATCAGCGCCGGCGGCAGCGCCGGCTTCGCGTGCGCGCTGTCCAGCGCGGGCGCCGCCTACTGCTGGGGCGCCAACACCAACGGCGAGCTGGGCAACAACTCGACCACCCAGAGCCTGGTGCCGGTGGCGGTGAGCAAGGCCGGGGTGCTGGCCGGGGTCACGCTGGCCCAGATCACCACCGGCGACGCCTCGGCCTGCGCGCTGTCTAGCGCGGGCGCCGCCTACTGCTGGGGGACCGACGCCAATGGCCAGCTGGGGAACAACTCGACCACGCAGAGCAACGTGCCGGTGGCGGTGTCGGGCGGGCTGACGTTCAGTCAGATCAACTCGGGGGCCAACAACACGTGCGCGGTGACCACCGCGGGCGCCGCCTGGTGCTGGGCGTACAACGCCAATGGCCAGCTGGGCAACAACTCGACCACCCAGAGCCTGGTGCCGGTCGCGGTGACGGCCAGCGGGGTGCTGTCGGGGGTGACCCTGGCCCAGATCAGCGTCGGCTACCAGGTCAGCTGCGCGCTGTCGGCCGCGGGCGCCGCCTACTGCTGGGGGCAGAACGCGCTGGGCAACGGCAGCACCGGCCAGAGCCTGGTCCCGGTGAAGGTGACGGCCACCGGGGTGCTGTCGGGGGTGACCCTGGCCCAGATCGCCACGGGCGGCAGTTACTACGGATCAGCCACCGCGTGCGCACTGTCGGGTACCGGCGCCGTGTACTGCTGGGGCAACAACCCCAACGGCCAGGTGGGGAACCCGGCGACGGCGGTGAACTTCGCGGTGCCGGTGGCGGTGACGGTCGCGCCGACCTTGATCGCGACCGGGGCCACTCATGCCTGTCTGCTCCGCAACGGCCAGGCCTGGTGCTGGGGCGACAACTCCACCGGCCAGCTCGGCATCAACTCCCTTTCCCCCACCCAGTCCACCACGCCGGTCGCGGTTTACACCGGCGGGGCGCTGTCCGGGGTGACCTTGACTCAGATCGTGGCCGGCAACGACTTCACCTGCGCGCTGTCCAGCGCCGGCGCCGTGTACTGCTGGGGGGTGAACGGCTCCGGGCAGCTCGGCAACAACACCACCACCAACAGCGACTTCCCGGTGGCGGTGACGGTCGGCTCACCGTCGGCAATCTCCTCGACGACGGTCGTGACCCAGCTCGCCGTCAACGACAACGGCGCGTTCGCCTGCGCGCTGTCTGCCGCGGGCGCGGTGTACTGCTGGGGCAGGAACGCGTACGGTCAGCTCGGCAACAACACCACCACCAGCAGCAGCGTGGCGGTGGCGGTGAGCACGTCCGGGGTGCTGTCGGGGGTGACGGTGACCGGGATCAGCGCCGGCGGCAACCACACGTGCGCGCAAGGCAGCACGGGCGTGGGGTACTGCTGGGGCGAGGGCACCAACGGCCAGCTCGCCAACAACACCACCACCAACAGCAGCGTCCCGGTCGCGGTGACCACCACCGGGACGTCACTGGCCGGGGTGACCCTCACCCAGACCGGCTCCGGCCTCTGCGCCCTGGGCACCGCCGGGCTGGCGTCCTGCTGGGGTGCCAACACCGAGGGCCAGGTGGGCAACGGCGCCTACGCCCAGGTCAACGTAGCCACGGCGGTGACCACGTCCGGGGCGCTGTCCGGGGTGAGCCTGGCCCAAGTCAGCGGGGGCGCCGACCACACGTGCGCCGTGGACACCACCGGGCTGGCGTACTGCTGGGGCGACAACACCAACGGCGAGCTGGGCAACCCCGCTACGACCACCGGCTGCGGCGCCGGGACGTGCAACGACGTCCCGCTCGCGGTCACCGCCAGCAGCGGCACCCCGCTATACGGGGTGACCCTCGCCCAGATCAGCGCCGGCGACGACTTCACCTGCGCGATGGGCGCCACCGGCGCCGCGTACTGCTGGGGTCTGGGCACCAGCGGCCAGCTGGGTAACGGCACCACTACCACCTCGCAGGTCACCCCGGTGCCCGTGTCGGGGACCGTGCCCGGTTCCCCGGGCAGCGTCGCCGCCTTCCCCGCCGCCGCCAGCGCCGCCGTGTACTGGACCGCCCCCGCCAGCTTCGGCACCGGCACCGGCACCGGCTACCTCGCCACCGCCAGCCCCGGCGGCGCCACCTGCACCACCACCACCGCCCTGTCCTGCACCATCACCGGCCTGGCCAACGGCACCACCTACACCATCACCGTCATCACCCCGACCACCAACGGCACCTCACCCGCCAGCGCCGCCGCCACCGTGACCCCTTGGCCGCCGGGAGCCATCGCGGCCGGCAGCCGCGAAAGCTCCTGCACCATCTACAGCGGCAAGGCCTATTGCTGGGGCGACGACAGCGACGGTGAGCTGGGGAACGGTGTCACGACGGCGACCGCGCAGCTCACGCCGGTGGCCGTGTACACAGGCGGCGTCCTCGCCGGGGTGACCCTGACCCAGATCACCATGGGGTACTGGCACGTTTGCGCACTGGCCAGCACCGGCGCCGTGTACTGCTGGGGGCTTGGTACCAGCGGCCAGCTGGGGAACGGCGGCACCAGCAGCTCCAACGTCCCGGTGCTGGTGTCCGGCGGGCTCACCTTCACCCAGATCAGCGCCGGGCAGTACAGCGGGTGCGGGGTGACCAGCGCGGGCGCCGTCTACTGCTGGGGCCTGGGCAGCAGCGGCCAGCTGGGCGTGAGCGGCTCGACCGCCAGCAGCAGCACCCCGGTGGCGGTGACCACCACCGGGACAGCGCTGGCCGGGCGGACCATCGTCCAGGTCGCCGCAGGTTACTACCACACCTGCGCGCTGGACAACACCGGCCTCGTCTACTGCTGGGGCATCGACACCTACGGGCAGCTCGGCAACAACACCACCTCCACCACGGCGCAGCCCGCGGCGACGGCGGTCTACACCACCGGGACACCCATGGCCGGCCGGACCATCGTCCAGATCACGGCCGGCGGCCAGCACACCTGCGCGCTGGATAGCACCGGCCTGGCCTACTGCTGGGGCTACGGGCAGAACGGCCAGCTCGGCAACAACACCACCACCAGTGCGCAATCCGTCCCGGTCGCGGTCTACACGGCCGGCGTGCTGGCAGGCGTGACTCTCGCCACCATCAGCGCCACCGAGTTTCACACCTGCGCGCTGGGCAGCACCGGCCTGGCCTACTGCTGGGGGTACAACGCCGACGGCCGTCTGGGCACCAACAACACCACGACCACTTCTGTCCCCGCCGCGGTGTACACCGGCGGGGTGCTGTCCGGCCAGACCCTGACCCAGGTCGGTGCGGGGGATCAGGACTCGTGCGCGCTGGACAGCACGGGCACCGCCTACTGCTGGGGGAACGACGGCAACGGCCAGCTCGGCAACGATTCCACCGCGGAGGCAAACGCCGCCGTCCTGGTCGGTCCCCAGGCACCAACCAACGTGACCGCGACACCCGGCAGCACCACGGCGGCCGTGTCCTGGACCGCACCGGTGTTCCTCAACAACGGTACCCTCACCGGCTACACAGCCACCACCAGCCCCGGTGCTTTCACCTGCACCTCCACTAGCGCGACTAGCTGTACGATCACCAGTCTGACCTCCGGCGCCACCTACACCATTACCGTCACCACCACGACCACCACCGGCACCTCCGCCCCTAGCACCCCGGCGAGCGTCACCGTCCTCACCGGCACCCTCACCAACCCGGCCTGGTCGGCGTCCAGCACGACCACAGGCGCGACCGGCGTCAGCTACACCTACACGTTCAGCACGGCGTCGACGTCGACGCTGTCCTCGGTGACGATGACCGTGCCGGCCGGGACCGCCGGTACCCCGGCGGTCGGCACGGTGACCCCGTCCTCGGTGGCCACGGGCGGCAGCGTGTCGCTGGCGGGCAGCACGCTGACCTATACGTTCACCGCGGCGAGCATCCCCTCAGGGACGGCAGTGTCGATCAAGATCACCGGGCTCACGAACACCTCCACCTCAGGCAGCTACACCTCGGTGCTCACCACAAGCAACGCCGGCACCACGGTCGATTCGGGCACGGCCGCGGCGGTGACCTTCACCAGCGTCCTGGGCAGCCCGGCCTGGTCGGCGTCCAGCACGACCACAGGCGCGACCGGCGTCAGCTACACCTACACGTTCAGCACCGCGACGACCTCGACGCTGTCCTCGGTGAGGATGACGGTGCCGTCCGGGACGACGGGCACGGCGGCGGTGGGCACGGTGACCCCGTCCTCGGTGGCCGCGGGCGGCAGCGTGTCGCTGGCCGGGACCACGCTGACGTACACGTTCACCTCGGTCAGCGTCACTTCGGGGACGGCGGTGTCGATTAAGATCACGGGGCTGACCAACACCTCCACCACCGGCAGTTACGCTTCGGTGATCACCACCAGCAACGGCGGCACCGCGGTCGATACGGGTACGACCGCGGCGGTGAGCTTCACCGGTATCCTGGCCAGCCCACTCTGGTCGGTCTCGAGCGCCGCGCCGGGCGCGACCGGGGTCAGCTATACCTACACTTTCAGCACGGCGAGCACGTCGACGCTGACGTCGGTGACGATGACGGTGCCGGCCGGGACGGCGGGTACCGCTGCGGTGGGTACGGTGACTCCGTCCTCGGTGGCCGCGGGCGGCAGCGTGTCGCTGGCGGGGACCACGCTGACGTACACGTTCACCGCGGTCAGCGTCAGTTCGGGGACGGCGGTGTCGATCCAGGTCACCGGGCTGAGTAACACCTCTACCCCTGGTAATTACACCTCGGTGATCACCACCAAGAACGGCGGCGCCACAGTCGATGCGGGCACGACCCCGGCGGTGGGCTTCACCGGTGCCCTGGCCAGCCCGCTCTGGTCGGTGTCCACCTCCGCGCCGGGCGCGACCGGGGTCAGTTATACCTACACCTTCACCACCGCGTCCACCTCGACGCTGACCTCGGTGACGATGACGGTGCCGTCCGGGACGACGGGCACGGCGGCGGTGGGCACGGTGACCCCGTCCTCGGTGGCCGCGGGCGGCAGCGTGTCGCTGGCCGGAACCACGCTGACGTACACGTTCACCTCGGTAAGCGTCACTTCGGGGACGGCGGTGTCGATCAAGATCACCGGGCTGACCAACACCTCCACCACCGGCAGTTACACCTCGGTGATCACCACCAAGAACGGCACCACCACGGCGGATACGGGCACGTCACCGGCGGTGACCATCGCCACCGGCGTCCTGGCCAGCCTGGCCTGGTCGCCGTCCAGCACGACCACCGCTGCCACCGGGGTCAGTTATACCTACACCTTCACCACCGCGTCCACCTCGACGCTGACCTCGGTGACGATGACGGTGCCGTCCGGGACGACGGGCACGGCGGCGGTGGGCACGGTGACCCCGTCCTCGGTGGCCGCGGGCGGCAGCGTGTCGCTGGCCGGAACCACGCTGACGTACACGTTCACCTCGGTAAGCATCAGTTCGGGGACGGCGGTGTCGATCCAGGTCACCGGGCTGACCAACACCTCCACGGCCGGCAGTTACACCTCGGTGATCACCACCAGGACCGGCACTACCACGGTCGACACGGGCACGACTGCGGCGGTGACCTTCACCGGTGCGCTGGCTAGCCCGACCTGGTATGTATCGAGCGCGGCGCTCAGCGCCACCGGCATAACCTACAGCTACACCTTCACCACCGCGACGACGTCGACGCTGTCCTCGGTGTCGATGACCGTACCGACCGGGACCGCCGGTACCCCGGCGGTCGGTACGGTGACTCCGTCCTCGGTGGCCGCCAGCGGCAGCGTGTCGCTGGCCGGCACCACGCTGACCTACACGTTCACCGCGGTGAGCGTCAGCTCCGGGACGGCGGTGTCGATCAAGATCACCGGGCTGACCAACACCGCCACCACCGGCAGCTACTCCTCGGTGATCACCACCAGGAACGGCGGCACCCAGATCGATTCGGCTACGAGCCTGCCCATCAGCTTCCCCGGCGCCGTAACGCTGACCTCCCCAGCCTCGCTGACCTGGTCCGGCACGCTGAGCGGCATGAACCAGCAGGCGGTCGACACTACCGCGGCGGACCAGCAGCTCACGGTCAGCGACAGCACCGGGACCGCGGCCGGCTGGCACGTCACCGCCTCGGCGACGACGTTCACCGCCAGCAGCCACACCATTCCCAGCACCGGGGCCATGGACGTCACCGGCGGCGTCACCACGGTCGCCAGCACCGCACCGAGCGCGACCTGCGTCGGGTCATGCGTGCTGCCGACCGACACGACGACCTATCCCGTTCTCCTGAACACCGCGTCCAGCTCTCCGCCGCCCTTCACGCTCTACGACACCTCGTCGGGCTCCGGCGTCGGCCAGGTCACTCTCGGCGGCAGTACCGCCACGTATCCGATCGGATGGTGGATTAACGTGCCAGCCAACGCCTACCCGGGCACCTACACCTCGACGGTGACGCTCGCCGTGGTATCCGGCCCATGACGGCGCAGCGCCGCCCTCCTGGCCGGTGCCGCTGGCGGAGCATAGCCGGGGCCGTCGCCCTGGCCGCGCTGACCGCCGTCATCCCTGCCTCGCCCGCCGCGGCGGCACGCGCCGTCGGCAACGGCCAATTCGGCATCACGCCGGCGCCAGGCGGCAACGGGAGCCCGGCCCCATACTTCGTCATGACCGTGGCCGCCGGCCGGTCGGTTGTCGGCACCGCGATCATCAGTAATCCGGGAGCCAGTACCGTGACGCTCAGGATCGGCCGGTCCGCTGGCATCACGGCAGGCAACGGGGGCAGCGCCTTCAACCCGTCGTTCGGGGGATGCTCTGGCTCGGCCTGCTGGGTGACCGGCCTGCCCGGCACGGTCACGCTGCCGGCCGGCATGGGAGACAGGCAACCATTCACGGTGCACGTGCCCGTCAGGACAGCCCCGGGCCAGTATCTGGCTGGCATCACGGTGGAATCGGCCGCGAGCCCGCGGTCCGTGCAGGTCGGTTCCAACGGAAAGGGAGCCGTAGCCAGGGCCGTCATCATCGATCAGGTCACGGTGGCCGTGGCCGTCACCGTGGGATCGCTGGACCAGCTGACGACGCGGATGCAGATCCCAACGGTCACCGGGGTGGCCATCGGGCAGCTTGGCCGGCTGAACATCCTGCTCCGCAACACCGGGCAGACGTTCACGGGGGCCCGGGGCCGTGCCTCCTGCACTGCCGCCGGCCACGGTTACGCGTACACCGTAATCGCCGGCACGGTGCTGCCGCACGGCCAGGCCGCGATCCCCGTCAACGCCCCCGGGCTCCCGAAGGGAAGAGCCGTTTCGTGCACCGTGCTGCTCGGATACGGTCACGGCCTGACCGTCCGCTGGGCGGGCACCGTCACCGTACCCGCCCTCCCGGCTACCCGCATCTACCACACGGGGAACGGCGCCTACACCGTTGTCCCCGCGGGGTCGTCCGTCCCGTCGTGGGCCATCGCACTGATGATCATCGGCGTGCTGGCCCTGGCCGTCATGGCCGTGCTGCTCCGCAGGCTCAGACGCGGACCCGGCCACGGCACGGCCAAGCATGAGTGACGGCACCGGCGGCCGGATGAAGCTGCGACAGAGTGACGCAAGAGAGAGCAATTTTCGCGATGAATGCAATGTGTTATCTTATAACTACTGAGCGTCTCTGATGCTCCCAAGGCGGAAGTTGCAGCTATGGACTACTCAAAGCGCATCATTAGGGGACGCCTTACCCTCCTGACGGCGGCCGGCGTCCTGCTGACCGGGGGAGTCGGCGCATCTGCTCTACTCGCGGCCCCTACTCAGGCGGCCACGTGCGCCGCCGGGGCGAACTGCACGGTGACGGGGACGCTGACCCTGGGGGCCGGCACGCTGAACCTGACCACATCGGCCAGCCTGGGATGGACCGCCGCAGCGACCGGCGTGGACCAGCACCTGGTCGACCCGACCGCTGCGGACGAGACGTATACCGTCGTGGACGCCACCGGAACCGCGGCCGGCTGGCACGTCACCACCTCGGCGACGACGTTCACCTCTACCGGTACCGGTACCCCGACACTAGCCAATGCAGGAACGTTCTCGACCAACGGAAGCCTCACCTCGAGCACCGCCACCGGGTACCCGACTGCCGCCTGCTCCCCGTCGACCACGTGTACGCTGCCGACCCACACCACGACGCCGACGACCTTCCCGGTGGCCATCACCACTGCGGCGACGACGCCGACCACCTTCGTCATTTACGACGCCAATGCCGCTACCGGCATCGGATCGATCGCCGTCGGCGGGTCAACCGCCGCTGCTCCGGTTGGATGGTGGCTGAACGTTCCGGGCAACGCCGTTCCCGGCACCTACACTTCCACGATCTTGATGGCCGTCGTCAGCACGCCATGACGGCATGAGCCGCGGCGGAGGATTGCGTCGGCGGGCGCGGCCGTTGTGCCCTAGGGTAACTCTATAGTTACTGAGTGTACATAAGGCTCTCAAGGGTAAGTTGCCGCCATGGATCACTCAAAGCACGTAATCAGCGGGCGCTTTACCTTGCTGTTGGCGTGCGGCATCCTGCTGACCGGGGGGGTCGGCGCTTGTGCCCTGCTCGCGGCACCTGCCCAGGCGGGCACATGTGCCGCCGGGGCGTCCTGCTCGCTGACGGGGACGCTGACCCTGGGGGCCGGCACGCTGAACCTGACGACAGACAGCACCCTGGGATGGTCCGCCGCGGTGACCGGCGCGGACCTGAACCTGGTCGACGCGACCACCCCGGACGAGACCTACACCGTCGTTGACGCCTCCGGTGCAGCGGCCGGCTGGCACGTCACCGTCGCGGCGACGACGTTCACCACCGGTACCGTGACGCTGGCGAACACGGGAACGTTCTCGACCAACGGGAGCATCACGTCGAAGACCACCGCCGGGTACCCGACTACCGCGTGCACCGCGGGGTCCACGTGTACGCTGCCGACCCACACCACGGCGCCGACGACGTTCCCGGTGCAGATCACCACCGCGGCGTCGTCACCCACCGCCTACGTCATTTATGACGCCAATGCCGCTACCGGCATCGGATCGATCGCCATCGGGGGGTCAGCCGCCGCTGCTCCGGTTGGATGGTGGCTGACCGTTCCGGGCAACACCACGCCCGGCACCTACACCTCTACGATCTCCATGACGGTTATCAGCGCGCCATGACACCACCAGCCGCGTACCCGTGCTCGGCGGGGGACCGTGGCGATGAGCAACGGCTTTCTTCCCGCCCCCGCAGCCTGATTTGAAGCCCCCTAGCTGGGTAGATGTAACTCACTACGCCAATAAACGACTAATCTAAGCGAAATAGTTCGATGTCGGAGTCTTCCCCTTGGAGGCCGCCGGTGGCCATGCCCGACTTCCTGGTGATCGGTGCCCCGAAGGCGGGGACCACAGCGCTGCACGCCGCGCTCGCCCAGCACCCGGGCCTGTACATGTCGGCGATCAAAGAGCCGAAGTTTTTCCTCTCCGACGGTCCGCCGCCGACCAAGGGCGGGCCCGGGGACGCGCTGACCTACCGGGAGCACGTGTGGCGCAGGCCGGACTATGA
>Ga0302325_10018664_pt1 | contig 14608 bp, 13 predicted proteins | sample Palsa_T0_2_FD_201948 | JGI IMG/M metagenome (GOLD analysis project Ga0302325, IMG submission 201948) | Peat permafrost microbial communities from Stordalen Mire near Abisko, Sweden - Palsa_T0_2 | ecosystem: Environmental > Terrestrial > Soil > Palsa > Peat permafrost | place: Sweden: Abisko... | reverse complement strand
GTCGGCCAGGTAGAGCTCGGCCCGGGCGATGTTGCGCTCGACCACCTCGTAGCCGAGATCGCCGGCGATCGTGATGATCGACTTGCGGTTGATCCCGTCGAGGATCCCCGCCGTCTGCGGCGGCGTATAGAGGACGCCGTCGCGGACCATGAAGATGTTCTCGCCGGTGCCCTCGGACACGAATCCCTGGGCGTCGAGCAGAATCGCCTCCTCGTAGCCGGCCTTGGTCGCCTCGACCTTGGCCAGCACGCTGTTGAGGTACTGGCCGGACGCCTTCGCGTGCGGGATCAGCGAGTCCGCCGAGATCCGCCGCCAGCTGGAGACCTTCGCGCGGATCCCGCGCATCGCGGAGTCCTCGCCCAGGTAGGCGCCCCACGGCCAGACCGCGATCGAGACCGAGACCTCGCAGTCCAGCGGGTTCAGCCCCATCTGCCCGTACCCGCGATAGACGATCGGGCGGATGTAGCACTCGCTCACACCGTTGCGCGCGATCAGCTCATGGGTGGCGGCGCGCAGCTCCTGCAGCGTGTACGGGACCGGCATGTAGTAAAGCTCGGCTGACGCCAGCAGCCGCTTGAGATGGTCCTCGTGGCGAAAGATCGCCGGGCCGGCGGCGGTCGCGTAGCAGCGCTCGCCCTCGAACACGCCGGTGCCGTAGTGCAGGCCATGGGTCAGTACGTGAACGGTGGCGTCCTCCCAGGCAACGAGCTCTCCGTTGTGCCAGATGAGGTCGACTTGTTCCACGACTGCTCCTTTGTGTCTGGGGTGGCGACGGCGCCGCCCCCGCTGCAATCACAACCGCTGCAGGACCGCCTGGGTGGCCTCGGCGGTGCTCGCCGTCCCTCCCAGGTCACGCGTCCGCAGTCCGTCGGCAAGCGCACCGTCAACGGCCGATTCTATCGCCGCGGCCTCGCTTTCCAGGCCAAACCCGTGGCGCAGCATCAGCGCGGCGGACAACAACATCGCCAGCGGATTGGCGGCCCCGAGGCCAGCGATGTCGGGCGCCGAGCCGTGCACCGGCTCAAATACGCCGGGATCGTCGGCGGCGCCCAGCGAGGCGCTCGGCAGCATGCCGATCGACCCGGTCAGCATCGCCGCCTCGTCGGACAGGATGTCGCCGAACATGTTGTCGGTGACGATCACCTCGAAGTGGCGCGGCGAGGACACGAGCATCATCGCGGCGTTGTCGACGAGCACGTGCTCGAGCTCGATGTTGGGGAACTCCGCCCGCTGCAGGTCCCCCACGACCTCACGCCACAGCCGGCTGGTCTCCAGCACGTTGGCCTTGTCGACGCTGGTCACGTGTGACTTCGCGGCTCCGAACGCCACCCGCGCGATCCGATCGATCTCCGCGCGCGTGTACAGGCAGAGATCCGACGCCGAGTCCTCGGTGCGGGTCTTCTCGCCGAAATAGATCCCGCCCGTCAGCTCGCGCACGACCAGCAGGTCGGTGCCCTCGATGATCTCCCGCCGCAGCGGGCTTGAGTCATACAGCGCCGGCAGCGGTTTGACCGGGCGGAGGTTGGCGAACAGCCCGAGACCCTTGCGCAATCCGAGCAGGCCCTGCTCGGGACGGGGCCGCGAAGGGTCGGTCGTGTCCCACTTCGGGCCACCGACGGCGGCCAGCAGAACGGCGTCGGCCGCCTGGCAGGCGGCCAACGTCTCGTCGGTCAGCGCGGTCCCGTGGGCATCGATCGAGGCACCGCCGAACGGATGCTCCTCGTACTCGAAGTCCGCGCCGACGGCGTTGCACGCCTGGATCGCGGCGGGCATGATCTCGGGCCCGATCCCGTCGCCCGGCAACGTCACGATTCGCTTGCTCATCGCGGCGCCAAGCTAGCGGATCGGCGCGCCGCGCGGCGGTTTCCGCGGCGCGGCCGACGCCGGCTGACCGCGGTCACCGGCTGACCGCGGTCATGTTCAGGCGCACGTAATCGAGCACGACCGGTTCCCCGTAACGCGCCAGCACGTCGCCGACGAACGCGTCGCGGCGCTCGGCAGGGATCCGGTCCAGGTGCCGGACCAGACACACGGTCGAGATGAACGCGCGCCCGTCGGCGAGCTCCGTCGGGCGGTCCTCGAGCCACGTCTTCACGTCGGTGAAGCCGGCGTGGTCCAGCCGTTGCGCCGTCTGCTCGGCGGTCGCGTAGTTCCATACCCCGACCCACCCGTCGAAGTACCGCGCCCACGGGGCCGAAAACGCCACCTCGTCGGCGAGCTTGCGGAACCGGTCGATGTTGCCCCGACCACCGCACTGCGCCACCAGGCGCGCACCGGGCTTCAGGTTGCGATGCAGGGCGGCGAACAGCGCATCGTGATCCCCGATCCAGTGAAACGTGGCGTTGGAGAAGATCAGATCGACCGGCTCGGGCAGTTCCAGCTGCACGAGGTCCTGGCAGTACACGGTCGCGCGACCGCCGAGCGCGGCGCGTGTGTGGGCCACCATCGACGGCGCCGCGTCGACCGCGTACACGCGCCCGCGCGGAACCCGCGCCGCCAGCTCGACCGTCACCTTGCCTGAGCCGCAACCGGCGTCGAGCACGACCTCGTCGCCGACCAGCTCGAGCCGGTCCAGCTGCTCGGCGGCCCACCGTTGCTGCGGGGCCGAGACGCGGTCATACGTAGTGGCGTCCCAGTCGTTGGGGGCGCTCATGAGGTGAACCCGGCCAGGACGGCGAACCGCCAGGACTTGTAGATGCAGTCGGCCACGGTGAAGCCGGCCTCGCGCAGCCACCGAAGTTGGGACTCGACGTCGGCGCAGCGATCGTGGCGCATCCGCTCGCGGGCGCCGTCGAGCTCCGCGTCGGTCGCGCCCAGCGTCCGGCAGTCACGCTCCCAGGTCGACCCGTAGACGCCGGTCAGGGCGTCGGTCGGGCCGGCGACCTGCTCGGCATTGACGAAGACGCCTCCGGCGATCAGGGCCTCACGGGCCCGGGCGAACAGACGCCGCTTGTCGGCGTCTGGCAGATGATGGATCGCGAGCGCGGAGACGATCGCGTCGAATCGCCCGTCGGGGAGCGGGTCGGCCAAGTCGGCGACGTGCACCGCCGCGACGGCGTCGCCGAGCCGGGCGCGTGCCTGATCGAGCATCGGCGCGGAGCCGTCCAGGAGTTCGATCGAGACACTCGGGAATGCGGTCACGATCGCCTCGCTCAGCAGTCCCGTGCCGGCGCCGAGGTCGAGCACGCGCTGTGGCGGCCGCGCGCTCAGCGACAGCACGTCGACGGCCGCGCCATAGAACTCCTCGTAGCAGGGGACCAGGCGCCTGCGCAGCGCGGTGTACTGCCCCGCGTGCGCCGAGAACGCCGCCGCAGCGGTCGACGGGCTCACAGCGAGGTGGTATCCGGTCCCACCCACCCACCCCCCGCCAACCCGCTGCGCTCCCGCTCGTGCTCGTAGCTGGCGATCGCCTCGTCCTGCTGGAGCGTCATCGCGATGTCGTCGAGGCCGTTGAGCAGCCGGTGCTTGATCTCGGAGTCGATCTCGAAGCTCGCCGACCCGCCCGGCCAGCGGACCTCCTGGGCGGCGAGGTCGACCTGGGCCTCGCCGGCCTCACGGATCGACGCACACGCCTCCGCGGACAGGATCACCGGCAGCAGCCCGATCTTCATGCAGTTGGAGCGGAAGATGTCGGCGAAGCTCGGCGCGATAACCGCCTGAAAGCCGTAGTCCTGCAGCCCCCACGGTGCGTGCTCGCGGCTGGAGCCGCAGCCGAAGTTGCGCCCGGAGACGAGGATCGGATTGCGCGGCAGATCCCAGCCGGGCTCCTTGGCCCAGTCGTAGAAGAGGAACTCGCCGAAGCCGGTCCGCTCCACCCGCTTGAGGAACTGCTTGGGCATGATCTGGTCGGTGTCGACATCATCACGATTCAGCACGCTGACGCGACCCGTGATCGTCTCGATCGCCTTCATGAGTTGACGGCCTCCCACTCTCGGATGTCGACGAAACGCCCCTCGATCGCCGCCGCGGCGGCCATCTGCGGCGAGACCAGGTGCGAGCGCGCGCCGCGCCCCTGGCGTCCCTCGAAGTTCCGGTTCGACGTCGACGCGACCCGCTCCCCGGGCGCAGCGATGTCCGGGTTCATCCCCAGGCACATCGAGCAGCCGGCCTCGCGCCAGTCAAAGCCGGCGTTTCGGAACACCTCGTGCAACCCCTCGGCCTCGGCCTGCGCCTTGACCTGCTGGGAGCCGGGCACGACCATCGCGTAGAGGCCGTCGGCGACCCTACGTCCGCCGACCATGCTCGCGGCGGCCCGCAGGTCGCCGATCCGCGAGTTCGTGCACGAGCCGATGAACACGCGGTCGAGCGTGATCTCCTCGATCGGCGTACCGCCGTCGAGGCCCATGTAGTGCAGCGCCCGTTCGTCCTGCTCGGACCGCGGCTCGGGGACGGTATCGGAGACGCCGACGACCATCTCAGGGTTCGTGCCCCAGGTGACCATCGGGCTGATCGCCGAGGCGTCAACCGTGATCTCGCTGTCGAAGCTCGCGCCCGGATCGGTGCGCAGCTCCCGCCAGGAGTCGGGCACCGCCGTCGGGGCCGCCGCGCGTCCGATCACGTAGTCGAACGTGGTCTGGTCAGGCGCGATCATCCCGGCCCGGCCGCCGCCCTCGATCGTCATGTTGCAGACGGTCATCCGGCCCTCCATGTTCAGCGCCTCGATCGCGGGGCCGGCGTATTCGACGACATGGCCGGTCGCGCCGGCGACGCCGATCTGGCCGATCGTCGCCAGGATCAGGTCCTTGGCGGAGACGCCGAAGCCGAGCTCGCCCGCGTAGGAGATCCGCATCGACTTGGGCTTGGACTGCACCATGCACTGGGTCGCGAGCACATGCTCGACCTCGGAGGTGCCGATCCCGAAGGCCAGCGCACCGAATGCGCCGTGCGTCGCCGTATGACTGTCGCCGCAGACGATCGTCATGCCCGGCTGGGTGACGCCCAGCTCAGGACCGATCACGTGCACGATCCCCTGCCGGTCCGACCCCAGCGAATACACCGGGATGCCGAACTCGGCGCAGTTGCGCTCAAGCGTCTGCACCTGCACGCGGGACAGTTCGTCCTTGATCCGGGCGGCGACCGGGGTCCCGTCGGTCGGCGTGTTGTGGTCGGCGGTCGCCAGCGTCCGATCAGGTCGGCGGACCGTGCGTCCGGCCAGGCGAAGCCCGTCGAACGCCTGCGGGCTGGTGACCTCATGGACGAGGTGCAGATCGATGTAGATCAGACCCGGCGAGACCTCATGGGTCTCCCAGATCTTGTCGAACAGGCTCTTGGGCATGGGCTTCTCCGTTTCGCTTCTACGCGTGCACTAGCTGCGTCTCAGGCCGGCGCTGACGACCGCCAGCAGCACGGCCTTCTCGTCGGCGGGGTTCTCGAAGTGGTGCGGCAGGTCGGCATCGAACGTCACGCAGTCACCCGCGCGCAGGCGGTGCGGGGCGCCATCGCAGTGCAGGATCACCCTGCCTTGTTGCACGAGTGCCGTCTCCCGGCTGCCGGGCTCGTGCATCGGCGGGTCGCCGGGCCCGCCGGTGACGGCGTGCGCCGCCAGCGTGTGGCGGGAGAGCTCGGCTCGCTGGCCGGGCAACGGCGGCGTCAGCACCTCGTAGCTGTGGCCGGACTTGGTCGCCGGGCCGACGCGCCGCTCATCGCCGCGGACGATCGTCACCGATCCCTGCTCGTCCAGGCGCAACAGCTGCGACAGCCGCAATTCCAGTCCGCGCGCGATCCGCGTCGCCACCTGCAGCGTCGGGCTGGTCTCGCCGCGCTCCACCTGCGACAGCATCGGCGCGCTGACCCCGCAGCGGTCGGCCAGATCACGCAACGACAGGTCCATCGCCTCGCGCAGCGAACGGACCCGGGCGCCGAGGGCAGGGGGTGAATCGGCGATCGCCATCGCCCCTGTACGCTATCACGTACGGTTGTATTGCCGATCAAGGATGCGGCGGAGCGTGGGCGATCGCTTCCACCTGTCGCACGCGATATCCCGCGCGACGGCGGCAACCCGCCAGACCGTGGGAACGCGACCATCTAGCCTCCGCCGGGATGCGCACCCGCCCCGACGTCCTCGTGCTCGGTGGGGGCGGCGTGCTCGGCGAGGCGTGGATGATGGGCGTGCTGGCCGGGATCGAAGACGGCGCGGGGATCGACCTGCGTCAGTGCGAGTCGTTCGTGGGCACCTCCGCGGGCTCGATCGTCGCCGCGCACCTGGTCGCGGGCAACTCGCCGCGACGGCCGTCGTCGGTGGCCGCCGAGCTCGAACTCGGGTCTGCCGGCCCGGCGCGCGGACTGGCGAGAGCCGGCGCCGTCGCGATCCGCCGTGCGGGCCAGACCGCGGTCGCCGCGAGCTCGACGTTCGCGCCGCTCGCGCTCGGTGTGTCGGCCCCGGGGGGCGCGCTGGTGCGCTCGCTGCTGCTGCGAGCGTTGCCCCGGCCGGTCGACACGCTGGCGGGCCTGCACGCACAGGTGGCGGCGTCACGGGCGCGCTTCGACGGCCGCCTGCGAATCGCGGCGGTCGAGCGCCGCTCCGGCCGCCGGGTGGTGTTCGGGCGACCGGGCTCCCCGGATGCCACCGTGGCCGACGCCGTGACGGCGTCCTGCACCGTGCCGTGGCTGTTTGCGCCGGTGACGATCGGCGACCGCGAATACGTCGACGGCGGGGTCTGGAGCCCCACCAACCTCGACGCCGCGCCGGCCGGCCGGGACACGCAGGTGCTGTGCCTGAACCCGACCGCCAGCCTCGGCGGCAGCCACGCGCTGCTGTCGACGATCCGTAACGTCGCGCGCACGGCCGCATCGGTCGAGGCGCTCGCGCTGCGTGGCCGCGGCGCGCGGGTCCGGATGGTTGCGCCCAACGCCGAGTGCGCCGCAGCGATGGGCTCGAACTTCATGGATGCGGAGCCCCGGATCCGAGTGCTCGCGGCCGCGTATCGCCAGGGTCTGAGGGTGACGGCCGACGACGGCCGCCGCTGACGTTCCCGCTGACCGGCTGGTCCCGACCGCCAGCCGCCGTCCCGCCTCCCGCGCGCTGTCGATTTGATGAGCGATTGTGCGCGTTTGTGAGATCTGGCGCCGAGCGACGTTCCGACGCACAGGAAGGTAGGATCCACTTCCGTGACACCAGTTTCTAGCTCAACGGGGTTGCGCACGTGAACGCGATCGATCACACCCGCGATCTACGCGCGCTGACCCCGACGGCGCACCTCGTGCTCGGGATGGTCGCGCTGTTCGGGCCGATGACCAGTTACCAGCTCGAGCAGCGGGTCGCCGCCACCGTCGGCAGCTTCTGGCTGTTTCCCCACTCGCAGCTCTATGCCGAGCCGCGCAAGCTCTCCGAGGCGGGCCTGTTGCACGAGACGATCGAGCAGGGCGGGCGCAAGCGCCGCACCTACGCATTGGCCGACGCCGGCCAAGCCGCGCTGGACATGTGGTTCTCAGAGCCCGCGGCCGGCCGCACCGAGACCCGTGACCCCGGGCTGCTGAAGCTGTTCTTCGCCGATCTCGCCGGCACCACGGACGTCCGGCGCCTGGCCGAGGGCCAGGCCGGAACCCACCGCGCTCGCGCCCGCGAGCTGGAGGCCCGGCGCCGCCAGCTGTCGGGCCAGGCCGGCCGGCACATGCTGGCGACGCTCGAGCTCGGGGTCCGCCACGCGAACACGTTCGCGGAGTTCTGGGAGCAGCTGGCCGCCGAGCCCGACGGCGGCTGAGCCGTCACCACGGGCGCTCGTGGGCCCGTCCCATTACGGCGCGCGCATGAGCTCCGGAGCCTGCGCGGCAGCGGCCGCCGGCGCCTGCTCGGCGACCGCCCGGCGGCGCACGGCATTTGACAGCGCACGCACGTAGGCGAGCCCGCCGGCCTCGAGGATGTCGGTCGACACCCCTTGGCCAGAGCCTGAGATGCCGTCGACCTCGACGATCACCGACGTCTCCCCGAGCGCATCCTGACCGCTGGTGACCGCGTCGACGCGGAACTCCCGTAGCCGGGCATCGACGCCGGTGGCGGCGTTGATCGCGTGGAAGATCGCGTCGACCGGACCGTCACCGGTGAACGAGCCGACCAGCTCGTCGCCGTCGGGTCCGGCGACCCCGACCTTGGCGTGCGGCGGGCGACGTGAGGACGCCTCGACGTCGAACCACTGCAGCTGATAGCCGGCGATCTCGGAGCGCAGCTCGTCGGCGACCAGCGCCTCCAGATCCATCGCGGTGACCTGCTTCTTCTTGTCGGCGATCTCCTTGAAGCGCTTGAACGCGGTGTTCAGCGCCTGGCCCTGCAGCTCGATGCCCAGCTCCGACATCGCCTGGGCCAGCGCGTGACGCCCCGAGTGCTTGCCGAGCACGATCGAGTTGGCGTCCAGCCCGACCGTCGTCGCGTCCATGATCTCGTACGTCGAACGCTCCTTCAGCACGCCGTCCTGGTGGATCCCGGACTCGTGCGCGAACGCGTTGCGCCCGACGATCGCCTTATTGGGCTGTACCGGGTAGCCGGTCAGCCGCGACACCAGCCGTGAGGTGCGCGCGATCTCACGCGTGACCGCGCCGGTGTGGTAACCGACGTCGGCCTGGCGCGTGTGCAGCAGCATGATGATCTCCTCGATCGCGGCGTTGCCCGCCCGCTCGCCGATCCCGTTGACCGCGCACTCGACCTGCCGGGCCCCGGCCTCGATCCCCGCGAATGAGTTGGCGACCGCCAGGCCGAGATCGTCGTGGCAGTGGACCGACAGCACGACCTCACGCAGGCCGGGCACCCGCTCATAGAGCCCGGCCAGGAACGCCGCGTACTCCTGCGGCATCGCATAGCCGACCGTGTCGGGGACGTTGATCGTCGTGGCGCCCTCGTCGAGCGCGATCTGAATCACCTCGGCGGTGAAGTCCAGGTCGGCGCGGGTGGCGTCCATCGGCGAGAACTCGACATCGTCCAGATACTGCTTGGCGTGGGCGACGGCCGCCCGCGCCTGGCCCTTGACGTCCTCGCGCGTGGTCTGCAGCTGGTGGACGATGTGGATGTCCGACGTCGAGATGAACGTGTGGATCCGCGGCCGCTGGGCGTCCTTGACCGCGTTGTAGGCGGCGTCGATGTCGCCCACGTGCGTACGCGCCAGGCCGGCGATCACCGGGCCTTCGACGGTGCGTGCGATTCCCTGCACGCCTTCGAAGTCGCCTGGCGAGGCGATCGGGAACCCGGCCTCGATCACGTCCGCACCCAGGCGCGCCAGCTGCTGGGCGATCTCGAGCTTCTCCGACGCGTTCAGCGAGATGCCCGGCGACTGCTCGCCGTCACGCAGGGTCGTGTCGAAGATCAGTACTCGGTTGGGGTCGTCCGGCTTGCTCATGTCACTCCTTGGTCTCGAATCTCGGTACTTCTTCTCGGTGCTGGTTCGCGGCTACGTGCGGCCGCCGGCGCGCTATTCCCCCCGAAGGGGGAGGAGCAGAAGAAGAGCGAGGTCGAGGCGGAATGCCATCAGTCGTGTGAGCCTATCAACGACGTGTGCGGCCGCGCTGACATCCTGGGCAGCGATGGGTGAGAATCAGCCCGACCCACGTCGTGTTCTTGCCGCGCTCGGGCGGCGCCTGACGGTCGACGCTAGAGCGCGACGGTCTGTCCGGCCACGAACCCGTCCGACGCGACGATCTCGTCGACGACCGACTGCGGCACCCGCTCCGAGGTCGTGATCGCCATTGCTGCCAGGCGGCCGCGCTCGGAGTCCTCGGACTCCGGCTGGCGTCCCACGGCGGCCGAGATGATGTTGACGCCGGCGGCGCCGAACGTCGTGCCGACGCGGCCGAGCATGCCGGGCAGGTCCCGGTAACTAAACAGCGTGATGTGCTCCTCGAGCTGGACGTCGAACCGCTGCCCCCACGCCTCCAGCAGATGCGGGCGGTCACGGCGGCCGATCAGCGTCCCCGCGACCCGGACGGTGCTCTCGCCGGCATTGACCTCGACGCGGATCAGGTCGGTGTAGTCACGCGCGGCCGAGTGCTTGGCCTCGACCACCCGGATCCCTCGCTCCTCGGCCATCTGCGTCGCGTTGACCGCGTTGACGTCCTCCTCGGTGCGTGCCGCGAGCGCGCCGAGGAGCGTCTGGATCACGAGCAGCCGTGTGTCACGCTCGGCCAGGCGGCCGAAGAAGTCGGTCTCGATGCGGTCGACGGAGCCGCCCTCGGCGACCGCCAGCGCGACCGCGATCGAGCCGAGCGCCTTACACAGCGGCAGATACGGCCCGAGCACCTCGAAGTCCTCGGCCGACACCGCCGGCACGTTGACCGCGCTGGTCACGATCCCGCCGGTCAACGCCGCGACGACCTGCTCGGCCGCCTGGAAGCCGGCGCGGTCGGTCGCCTCGGCCGTCGAGGCGCCGAGATGCGGCGTGACGATCACGTTTGGGTATCCGAACAGTGGATGCTCGGTGACGGGCTCTGAACGGAACACGTCCAGCGCCGCCCCGGCGACCTTGCCCGAGTCGAGCGCGGCCTTCAGGTCTTCGTCGACGACCAGCGGTCCGCGCGCGACGTTCAGCACCCGCACGCCGTCCTTGCACTTGGCGAGCACCTCGGCGTTCAGCCAGCCCTCGGTCTCAGGCGTCTTGGGCAGGTGCACGGTGAGGAAGTCGGCGACGGCATAGACGTCCTCGGGCGACTCGGCCTGCTCGATCCCGAGGTCGCGGTAACGCTCGGCGCCGACGAACGGGTCGTAGGCGATGACGCGCATCCCGAACCCCCGGGCGCGCTGGGAGACGAGCTGGCCGATCCGGCCGAAGCCGAGGATCCCCAGCGTCTTCTCGTGGAGCTCGGTGCCGGAGAACTTCGAGCGCTCCCACTTGCCGCTGGTCAGAGAAGCGTGGGCCTGCGGGATGTTTCGCGCCAGCGCCAGCAGCAGCGCCATCGTGTGCTCGGCGGCGGTGATCACGTTGGACTCGGGCGCGTTGGCGACGACGATCCCGCGCTTGGTGGCGACGGCGACATCGACGTTGTCGACTCCCACACCGGCGCGGCCGACGGCGCGCAGTTGGTCGGCGTGACCCAGCAACTCCGCATCGAGCTTGGTCGCCGAGCGGATCAGGATGCCGTCGTAGGCGCCGATCCTGTCGGCCAGCTCGTCCCGTGACCAGCCGGTCTCGACGTCGACGTTGAAATGCTCGCGCAGCAGCGAGATCCCGGAGTCGCCGATCTTCTCAGCGACCAGGACGCGTGGGTTGGTGTCGGTGGCAGTCATCACATGCGCTCCAGGGCGTAGTCGATGCAGGCGGTCAGCGCCCGGACGTCGGATGGGTCGGTCGCGGGGAACATCGCGACCCGCAGCTGATTGCGTCCGAGCTTGCGGTAGGGCTCGACGTCGACGATCCCGTTGGCGCGCAGGGTGGCCGCGAGCGCGGCGGCGTCGACCTCGTCTGAGAAGTCGATCGTGCCGACGACCAGCGAGCGCTTGGCCGGATCGGAGACGAACGGGGTCGCATGCTCGTGCGCCTGCGCCCAGGCGTACAGGTGCGAGCTCGACTCGGTCGTCCGCGCCACCATCCCCTCCAAGCCGCCGCCGGCGAGCATCCAGTCCAGCTGATCGGCGAGCAGCAGCAGCGTCGCGATCGCCGGGGTGTTGTAGGTCTGGTCCTTGCGCGAGTTGTCCAGCGCCGTCGGCAGCGATAGAAAGTCCGGGACCCAGCGGGAATCGGATCCCGCCCGCCGCGCCCCGTCGAGCTCCTCGATCCGGGCGATCGCCGCCGGGCTGCAGACCGCCAGCCAGAGACCGCCGTCGGACGCAAACCCCTTCTGGGGCGCGAAGTAGTAGACGTCTGACTGGCTGATGTCGACCGGCAGTCCGGCGGCGCCCGAGGTGGCGTCGATCGCGACCAACGCCTCGCCGGCGTCGCCCGGCCGCAGCACCGGGACCATCACGCCGGTCGAGGTCTCGTTGTGGGCCCAGGCGAGCAGATCGGCGCCCGGATCGGCCTGCGGCGCAGGCGCGTCTCCGGCAGCGGCCTCGATCACGATCGGGTCGGCGAGAAACGGCGCGCCCTTGGTGCAGGCCGCGAACTTCGAGGAGAACTCGCCGTAGGTCAGGTGCAGCGAGCGACTGCGCACCAATCCGGCCGTGGCGGCGTCCCAGAACGCGGTGGTGCCGCCGTTGCCGAGCATCACCTCATAGCCGTCGGGCAGCGAGAACAGCTCCGAGATGCCGGCGCGAACGCGTCCGACGAGCTGCTTGACGGGCTTCTGGCGATGCGATGTGCCCATCACCGGGAGCTCGCCTCCACCCACCCGGGCGAGGTACTGAAGCTGCGCGGGACGAACCCGTGACGGTCCAGAGCCGAACCGGCCGTCGGCCGGCTTGAGCTCATCGGGAATCTTCACTTCGGTCTCGGTCTGGGCCATGGGGCGCTCCCTGTCGATGGTCGGTCCAATGCCCAGGCGCGCGGCGGCTATCAGCCGTCGCTCCGCGGTGGTCGCTCCCACCTTCTCGCGCCAGTCACGACGGCGCAGCCGAGTTTAACCGTCCGCCGGGGAGAACTCGGCAAACGACGTGTGAACCGCCGCTACTCCTGCCACTCGGTGTCGATCCAGTCCATCTGCGAGCGCAGTTCTTTGCCAACCGTCTCAACCCGGTGATCGGCCTGCTCGGCACGCATCCGCTTGAAGTTCTCCTGACCCGCGCGGTTCTCGGCGATCCACTCGCGCGCGAAGTCGCCGGATTGGATCTCGGCTAGCACCTGCTTCATCGCGGCGCGGGTCTCGTCGCCGATGATCCGGGTGCCGCGGGTCATGTCGCCGTACTCGGCCGTGTTCGAGATCGAGTAGCGCATGCCCGAGATGCCCTTCTCGTGCATCAGGTCGACGATCAGCTTGAGTTCGTGCAGCACCTCGAAATACGCCAGGCGCTCGTCGTAGCCGGCCTCGGTCAGCGTCTCGTAGCCCGCGCGGACGAGCTCGGTGACGCCGCCGCACAGCACCGCCTGCTCGCCGAACAGGTCGGTCTCGGTCTCGTCCTTGAAGGTCGTCTCGATCACGCCGCCCCGGGTGCCGCCGATCCCCTTCGCGTAGGCGAGTGCGAGCCCCAGGGCGTCCCCGCTCGCGTCCTGTGCGACGGCGACCAGACACGGCACGCCGGAGCCCTCGGTGTACTGGCGGCGGACCAGGTGACCGGGGCCCTTGGGCGCCACGAGCGCGACATCGACTTCGGGCGGGGGGACGATCTCGCCGTAGTGGATCGAGAAGCCGTGGCTGAAGATCAGCATGTTTCCCGGCGCGATCCCGTCCTTCAGCCCGCCCTCCCAGATCTCCCCGTGCAGCTCGTCGGGCGCCAGCACCATCACGACGTCGCCCTCCGACGCGGCGTCGGCGGGCTCGGCGACCCGCAACCCGTGGGCCTCGGCCTTCGCGACGCTCGTCGACCCGGACCGCAGCCCGACGACGACGTCGACGCCGGAGTCCTTGAGATTGAGCGCGTGAGCGTGCCCTTGGGAGCCGTAGCCGATGATCGCGACGGTCTTGCCGTCGAGCTTGTGCAGGTCAGCGTCGTCGTCGTAGAACATGCGGCGAGCCTACAACCCAGTGCGAAGCAAGCGTCCGACCGTGCCGGGGTCCGCACCGACCTCGAGCGCCGCGACGCCGCGGACGGCGACTCAGCCGCCGCCGAATCGCGCCTGCAGCGCCATCACCGCCCGGACATAGCGACGTGTCTCCGGGTACATCCCGTGCGCCCGGACCGACTCAAGGCCCTGGTAGTAGCCGGCCGCCGCAAGCTGCGGATCGCCGCCGGTCTGCTCAAGCAGCGAGCGCAGCAGCTCGACGCCGCCGCGCACGTTGTCTTGTGCGGATTCGGGGCTGAGCGGCGGACCGCCAAGCTCCGACTGCAGGGAGTCCCATGTCCCGGGCTCGATCTGCATCACCCCGACCGCGCCGGTCGGCGAGACCTCGTCGTTGTTGAAGCCGCTCTCCTCGTCCCCGATCGCCTCGGCCAGCGAGGGCGCGACACCATGGGTCGCCGCCACCTTCCCCACCTCCGACGGCGAGACGATCTGGTCGGTCGGTTGTGCGCCAACGCTCGGCGAGGCGGGGGGCGGCGCCGTCTCCGTCGCCGCGGTCGTCGCGCCGGGGATGCTCAGCGTCATGCCGGCGGGAAGCAGCCCGGTGGGATCGATCCCGTTCGCCGCCGCGAGCTCGTACACGGTGACCCCGTACTCCGCCGCGATCGCGGACAGCGTGTCGCCGTACACGACGCGATAGCCGCCGCTCGTGCCGGCACCCGAGGCTTCGGACCCGCCCGCCGTCGCCGATCCCGGACCAGCACCGTCCGAGGCGACGGCGGACCCAGGTGCGGCCGGCGCCGACTGCGGCGGGATCCTCAGCGTCGAGCCGGCGCTGAGTTCGGCATTCGGCGACAGACCGTTGGCGGCGGCGAGCTGCGCCACCGACAGACCGTCGGCCGCTGCGACCGATGTGAGCGACTCGCCCTTGGCGACCTGGTGCTCGGGCTCGGCAATCGCGCTCGCCGGCAGACCCAGTACGAAGATTGCGGCGATTATGAAAATCAGATTTCTGGTGCGCATCGCCGCAGTGTCGTCGGGGGACGGGTCTACCAGTGCAAGCGAGCTTTCACACCCTCACAAGCTGGCTCGCCGCCACA
>Ga0302325_10018663_pt1 | contig 14608 bp, 17 predicted proteins | sample Palsa_T0_2_FD_201948 | JGI IMG/M metagenome (GOLD analysis project Ga0302325, IMG submission 201948) | Peat permafrost microbial communities from Stordalen Mire near Abisko, Sweden - Palsa_T0_2 | ecosystem: Environmental > Terrestrial > Soil > Palsa > Peat permafrost | place: Sweden: Abisko... | reverse complement strand
GCGAAGGCCGGCCCGGCAGACAAGCCGGCCCGCCCGGCGAAGGCTGCCAAGACCGAGACCGTTGCCGATGCCGCCGCGGCGGCGCCTGCCGACACGGTGGCTGCCGACGCGGCTCCAGCTGCCGACGCGGCTCCAGCTGCCGACTCGGTGGCTGCCGACGCTGCTCCGGCTGCCGACGCCGTGACAGCGGAGGCGGCCGGCAGTGCCGCGACCGACGGTGCCGCGACCGACAGCGCCGCGACCGACAGTGCCGCGGACAGCGCAGCGGCAGGGAGCGGAGACTGACGTGCTCGAGGACGCCCTGGAGCACCTGGTCAAGGGGATCGTCGAGTATCCCGACGAGGTCCGGGTAGAAAGCCGCGGGCTGCGCCGGGGCCGAGTCCTGGAGGTGCGTGTGCACCCCGAGGACCTGGGCAAGGTCATCGGCCGGGGCGGGCGGACTGCCAAGGCGCTGCGGACCGTCATCGGTTCGCTGGCCGGCAATTCCTACGTCCGCGTCGACCTGCTGGACACCGACGAGATCCGCTAGCAGGGCATGCAGCTGGTCGTCGGCCGGGTGGGACGGCCGCACGGGATCCGCGGCGAGGTGATCGTAGCCGTGCGGACCGATGATCCTGAGCAGCGGCTGGCAGCGGGCTCGGTCCTGGCGACAGAGCCCGCAGCACTCGGGCCGCTGACCGTTTCAGCCGTCCGCTGGCACTCGGGGCGGCTGGTGGTCCGGTTTGACGGCTATACCGACCGGACCGGGGCGCAGGAACTGGCCGGCACACTGCTGGTGGTCGACTCGGCTGACCTGCCCGATCCCGGTGACCCGGAATACTTTCATGATCATCAGCTCATTGGCATGCTGGTAATGACGGTCGGCGGGGACCGGGTGGGCACCGTCACCGATGTCCTGCATCACGGTCAGGATCTGCTCGTGGTCGCGGGCGAGGGTGATCGCCGCGGAACGCAGATCCTGGTGCCCTTCGTCGCCGCCCTGGTGCCGGAGGTGGATGTGACGGCCGGGACGATCCGCATCGACCCGCCGCCTGGCCTGCTCGATCTTGCGGGCGCCGGCCAGAGGTAGCCGGGAGGCCGCGTGCGCATCGATATCATTACCATCTTCCCGGAATATTTCGCCCCGCTCCAGGTCTCGCTCATCGGCAAGGCGGCGCAGCGCGGTGACATCGTCTTCGGCATCCATGACCTGAGGTCCTGGGCCCACGATGTGCACAGAACCGTCGATGACGCCCCGTTCGGGGGCGGGCCGGGAATGGTCATGAAGCCCGAGCCATGGGGCGAGGTACTGGACGCTGTGGTTCCCGCGGGCGGCCGGGCGCGGCTTGTCGTGCCGACGCCCGCCGGGGTGCCGTTCAGCCAGGCGATGGCGGTCGGCTATGCCGCCGAGTCGCACCTGATCTTCGCGTGCGGGCGTTATGAGGGCATCGACGCGCGTGTCGTCGACGACGCGCGCACCCGGATGACCGTCGACGAGGTCAGCATCGGCGATTACGTGCTGGCTGGCGGCGAGCCTGCGGTGCTGGTGATGACCGAGGCGATCTGCCGGCTGCTGCCGGGGGTGCTCGGCAATGCCGAGTCAGCGGCTGACGACTCCTTCGGCGGCGGTACCGGCCCGATGGCGGGCCTGGTCGAGGGGCCCGCTTACACCCGGCCGCGGGTCTGGCGCGACCTGGAGGTGCCGCAGATCCTGCTGTCGGGGGACCACGCGGCGGTCGCCAGGTGGCGGCGTGACAGCGCGCTGCGCAGGACCGCCCGCAACCGGCCTGACCTGATCGCCAGGGGCGCGGGAGGGCTGGACGCCCGAGATCGCGAGGTGCTATCCGAGGCTGGTTTTCCGGTTAGCGGTCAAGATGTGGCACACTGAAAGCCGCCCGTCGCGGAAATCCCCGCCGGGGCGCTGCTGGGTGCTCAGGCCCGGCTTAGACCAGACCGATCCAGCGCGTTCGCAGGCGTGCGCGTGATAACTACCGAGGAACAGCAGCGATGCACACCGCGATTGCCGAGCTGGAGCAGGCTCAGATCCGATCCGACATCCCGGACTTCCGGCCTGGCGACACGCTTCGCGTGCATGTCAAGGTCACGGAGGGAAACCGCTCCAGGATCCAGGTCTTCCAGGGCGTGGTGATCCGCCGGCAGGGCGGCAGCGCCCGCGAGACGTTCACTGTCCGCAAGATCAGCTACGGCGTGGGCGTCGAGCGGACCTTTCCCCTGCACACGCCGGCGATCGACAAGATCGAGGTAGTGACTCGCGGCCGGGTCCGGCGGGCTAAGCTCTACTACCTGCGCTCGCTGCGCGGCAAGGCCGCCAGGATCAGGGAACGCCGCGAGCCGTCGGCCCGGTAGATACCGCGCTTTCCCGAGTCAGGGAAATGAACAGAGGCGGAACGGAGTTCCGTTCCAGCCCTTGCGGCCCTGGTTCTGCGGATGCCCAGCGGACTGCCGTGGCGGTGACGGTCGGTCACCGGAGCGTGCCCGACGAACAGCGGGCACCCGCCGGATGATCAGAATCGAGGACGACGTGATGCCGGACGGCGTGACCGGATCCGATGCGCTCAGCCGCCGGGACGCGCCCGAACTGCGGTGCCGTCGCTGCTGCCCGTCCTCGGCGCTAGGCTCGAACCGATGACGACCGACGACCCGGGCATGCGCGATCGTGCCCTGACCGATCGTGCTCTGACCGATCGTGCCCTGACCGAGACGACCGGTGACAGCGGGTACGGCCGGGCCGGTGCGCGGTCGGCAGGAACTGACCCGGCACTGAACGGCTCGCCGCCCGCGTCGCCTGCCCCGCCAGGCGACGCTCCGCCGCCGGCTGCTCCGGCCGGAGCAGCCGGGACTGCGGGAGCCGCCGGCACGGCCGGAGGCCAGCACGCGGCCAGGAAGGGCCGCTCCTTCTGGCGTGAGCTGCCGGTGCTGGTCGTGGTCGCGCTGGTCGTGGCGCTGGTGATCAAGACCTTCGTGGTACAGGCGTTCTTCATCCCGTCATCGTCGATGGAAGACACGCTCAAGATCGGCGACAAGGTACTGGTCAACAAGCTCGTGTATCACTTCCGCAAGATCGAGCCGGGCGACATCATCGTGTTCAACGGCGCGGGCTCGTGGAATCAGCTGCCGGCGCCGGCGTCGGCGAGCTCGGATCCGCTCGTCCGGCTGTACGACGCCACGCTCAAGCCGCTGCTGCACTCGATCGCCGGGCTGTTCGGGACTGCGCCCGGCCAGACCGACTACATCAAGCGCGTGATCGGCGTTCCCGGGGATCGGGTTGCCTGCTGCACGGCCCAGGGGCTGGTCACGGTCAATGGCGTTGCGCTGCACGAGAAGTCTTACCTGTTCCCCGGTGCGGCCCCGTCGGACATCAAGTTCCACGTCATCGTCCCGGCGGGCCGCCTGTGGGTCATGGGCGACAACCGGTATGTGTCGTTCGACTCGAGGCTGCGCCAGACCGATCCAGGCCACGGGACAATCCCGGAGAACAAGGTAATCGGACGGGCCTTCCTGATCGTGTGGCCGCCGGGCCGGTGGCGGGTCCTGCCGATCCCGTCGACATTCTCCCAGCCGGGCATCAGCCGGTCGGCATCGGCGCAGTCCGCTGTGATCCAGCCCGCCTCGGAGCAGGTCCTGTCGGCCGCGCTCGCGCGCGGGATACCGGTAGCGCCGTCGGCGCCGTACCTGCCGCTGGCGGCCGGCTTTGCCGGCGCGGTGCCGCTGACCTGGCTGCAGCGAAGGGCCCGGCTGGGCGGCTGGCGCCGTCGCGCTCGCCGCCGGCCGAGGCGCCGGTGACGGCGTGCTGTCGGCGATGCTACGCCCGCCCGGCTATACCCCGCGGCGCGCTGCCGGGCTAGCCGGGTACGAGCGCGTCCTGGCCCGGGCCGGGCTGACGCCCGTCGCCGGTATTGACGAGGCCGGCCGTGGCGCCTGCGCCGGGCCGCTGGTCGTTGCGGCGGTTGCGCTCGATCTGCGCGCGATCTCTGCTATCAGCGGTCTGGCCGACTCCAAGGCGCTCACCGCGCGGGCGAGGGAGAGCTGCTATCAGCAGATCGTGGCTGTCGCGCCCAGCTGGAGCGTCGTGGTCATTCCGGCCGCCGACATTGACCGGCTCGGCCTGCACGTCTGCAACGTGACGGGCATGCGGCGCGCGCTCGCCCGGCTGGCAAGAAGGCCCGCCTATGTGCTCACCGACGGCTTCCCGGTTCGCGGTCTTGCCGTGCCCGCCCTGGCGATGTGGAAGGGCGACCAGGTGGCGGCGTCCGTGGCGGCCGCGTCCGTGGTCGCCAAGGTGACCAGGGACGCCATCATGCGAGACATCCATGCCAGCTATCCTGAATATGGTTTTTCCCGCCATAAGGGATACTCGACGCCCGGTCACATGGAGGCCCTCACCGAGCACGGACCCTGTCCCGAGCACCGGCGCTCGTTTGCCAACGTCAGGCAGGTCGGCCGGCCGGGTAGTTACAGCGACCTGGCGGACCTCGCCGAGTTCACCGACCTTGGCGAGCCGATGCCGGTGCCGCCCCAGGCCAGAGTGGCCGCCCGGGCAACGAACGGCCAGGCGGCGGGAGACAATGGTGGCGTCGCTGACCTCACCGGGAGCCGCGCCCGGCTGGACCCGACAGGCTTCGCGGACGAGGCGCGCGGCGCCTGATCGGAGGGGAGAACATGAGCGCGGAGGATCTCGAGAAGTACGAGACCGAGATGGAGCTTCAGCTCTACCGGGAGTACCGCGACGTTGTCGGCCTCTTCAGCCACGTGGTCGAGACCGAGCGCCGGTTCTATCTGACTAATCAGGTGGAGCTTAATGTGCGCGCCGCCGACAACGGCGAGGTGTTTTTTGAGGTCGAGATGCACGATGCCTGGGTCTGGGATATGTACCGGCCAGCACGCTTCGTTAAGAACGTCCGGGTAGTCACGTTCAAGGACGTCAACATCGAGGAACTGGCCAAGAGCGACCTGCAGGTGCCGGAAGAGACCCGGGCACCCGGTCCCTAGGGCCGCCCCTGGCCGGCCCTGAGCGTCGGCCTGCCCCTCGGGGACCGGCATTCAATCACGTCGCGCTGACAATCCGGCTCGGCTATCCACACGCCAGGCCCGGCTGCCGCCGGCATTCCACAGGCAGCGCCCGCCCCCGGCGGGCAGCCGCCCGTCTCCGCCACCGTCGGTGCCGGAGGTGGTGAGGTTGAATCCCAAGGATGTCCTCGGCAAGCAGGGCGAGCAGCTCGCTGCTGAGTACCTGCAGCGATCCGGCCTGCGGATACTTGACCGTAACTGGCGGTGCGCGGAAGGCGAGATCGACATCGTCGCGGCCGAGCGCCGTGCCCTGGTGGTCTGCGAGGTGAAGACGAGGTCAGGCACCCGGTACGGGACGCCGCTCGAGGCGGTGAACCGGCGCAAGCTCGCCAGGCTGCGGCGGCTGGCTATTCGCTGGGTAGTGGCCCACGGAGTGCTCTTCGACGAGGTGCGCGTCGACGTCATCGGCGTGCTCAGGAGCCCGTCGGGGGAGTTCACCATCGAGCATGTCCGCGGGGTGGGCTAGATGACGCTCGCCCGGACGCACGCCATTGGCCTGGTGGGCGTGCAAGGTCATCCGGTGCAGATCGAGGTTGACATCGAGAACGGCCTGGTCGCGCTGCTCCTTGTGGGCCTTCCGGACACCTCGCTGCGCGAGGCGCGTGACCGCATCCGGTCGGCGATGGTGAATAGCGGGGAGAGCTGGCCGCAGCGCCGGATCACTGTCGGCCTGTCGCCTGCCAGTTTGCCCAAGCGCGGCAGCGGTTTCGACCTCGGCATTGCCGCCGCCATCGCGTGCGCGGCCGGCGCCGTTCCCGCCGCCAGGCTCAGCGGCCTGGTGCTGCTGGGCGAGCTCGGCCTGGACGGGACAGTGCGCCCGATCCCCGGCGTGCTGCCCGCCGTCGCCGCGGCGGCGGCTGCCGGATTCCGGATGGCCGCAGTTCCCGCCGAGAACGCGCCGGAGGCCTGCCTGGTGCCGCAGCTACGCGTGGCCGCCGTGCCGAGCCTCGCGGCGCTGCTGGACTGGCTGCGCGGCGAGCCGCCCAGGCCCGGCACCGACGGAGTGCGGGTCTACGAACCGGGCGAGGGCCCCCAGCCGACGGCGGGTCCGCCCGCAGCTGGCCAGCCCGGCGGACTGGTCAGGGACCTGGCCGACGTGGTGGGGCAGCCAACCGCGCGGCGGGCGGCCGAGATCAGCGCGGCGGGCGGCCATCATCTGCTACTGCTGGGACCGCCGGGCGTCGGGAAGACCATGCTGGCCGAGCGGCTCCCGACAGTTCTGCCGCGGCTGGAGCCGTCGGCCGCGCTGGAGGTGAGCGCCATTCACTCAGTAGCCGGGACACTGCCAGCCGGCCGGCCGCTCGTTGCCGAGCCGCCGTTCTGCGCTCCGCACCACACGGCGACCAAGGCGGCGATCGTGGGCGGGGGGAGCGGCGTCATCAGGCCAGGCGCGGCGTCCCTGGCGCACAATGGCTGCCTGTTCCTCGACGAGGCACCTGAGTTCTGCCGGGATGTGCTGGACGCGCTGCGCCAGCCGCTGGAATCCGGTGAAGTGGTGATCGCGCGATCCGGCCTGACCGCCCGCTTCCCCGCCAGGTTCACGCTGATCCTCGCCGCGAATCCATGCCCTTGCGCCCGGGCGTCGGCGGCCCGGTCGGCGTGCACCTGCAGCCCGGCCGTCCGCCGCAGGTACCTGGCGCGACTGTCGGGACCGCTGCTGGACAGAGTGGACGTGAAGGTCGAGTTCCTGCCCGTCGGGCGTGCCGAGCTGCTCAGCGACCGCCAGCTTACCGAGCCGAGCTCTGTCGTAGCCGCACGCGTCCGGCAGGCCCGGGCCCGGGCCGCGGGCCGGCTCAGCGGAACTCCATGGCGGCTCAACGCCGAGATTCCCGGCAGCGAGCTGCGCAAGAACTACCCGCCCGCCGCGGGCGCGCTCGCCCCGCTGGAGCGCGCGATGGATCTGGGCACGGTCAGCGCGCGCGGGGCGGACCGGATCATCCGGATCTCGTGGACGCTGGCTGATCTTGCGGACGTTGCCAGGCCGGGCGCCGCGGAGATCAGTTATGCGCTGGCATTGTGGCTGGGAGTGGGCATCTGAGACGGTCAGCAAGCACAGAGCGAAGATTCCATTCGCGTGCCGACGCCCGGCGCTGTCATCGGCGGGCGAGCAGCGCGGCTCTGGCCTGAAGATAACGCTTCTCCGGCGCGCTCGTGGCGCGGCGGGCTGCTGTGAGGTAGGCCTGCCGGGCGGCTTCGATGTCGCCGTCCATCTCCAGCAGGTGGCCGCGCACTGCGGGCAGGCGGTGGTGGCGGGCGATGCGCTCGTCGCCGTCCAGGGACTCCAGCAGCCGCAGCCCGGCGCGCGGGCCGCGGACCATCGCGAGCGCCACGGCGCGGTTGAGGGTCACCACCGGGTTCGGCTCGATTGACTGCAGCAGTGCGTAGAGCCCCAGGATCTGCGCCCAGTCGGTGGACTCGGCGTCGGCGGCCTCGTCGTGCACCGCGGCGATCGCCGCCTGCAGCTGGTACCGGCCGAGTTCGGTGCGGGTCAGCGCGTCGCTGATCAGCGTGACGCCCTGCCGTATCTGCTGCCGGTCCCACTTGCTGCGGTCCTGGTCGGCCAGCGGGATGAGCGAGCCGTTGCGGCTGACGCGGGCCGCCCGCCGGGCCTCAGTGAACAGCATGAGCGCCAGCAGCCCGGCAACCTCGCCGTCGTCGGGCAGTAGCCGGTGCAGTTCGCTAGTCAGCCGGATGGCCTCTGTGGTCAGCTCGGCACTGGTGAGCTCCGGGCCGCCGGTCGCGGTATACCCCTCATTGAATGTGAGGTAGAGGACGTGCAGGACCGCGGCCAGCCGCTGTGGCCAAGCGGCCCGTTCCGGCATCGCGAACGTCGCGCCGGCGTCCTTGAGACGCTGCTTGGCGCGGCTGATCCGCTGTCCCATCGTCGCTTCGGGGACGAGGAATGCGCTGGCGATCTGGGCGGTGGTCAGACCGCCCACGCTGCGCAGCGTGAGCGCGATCTGCGAGGCAGGCGTCAGCGACGGGTGGCAGCACAGGAACAGCAGGAGCAGGCTGTCGTCCCGGTCAGCGCTGAGCTCGGAGTCTGGCCCGGGCGACTGGACGTCCCCGGACCGGAGCGGGCCTGCGGTTGCCTGCTCGCGACGCCGGCGCGCGCTGTCGCTGCGGAGCTGATCGGTGAGGCGGCGGGCAGCCGCAGTGACCAGCCAGCCGCGCGGATTGCCGGGGATGCCCTGCTGCGACCACTGGACCGCCGCAGCGAGCAGGGCTTCCTGCAGCGCGTCCTCGCACTGGTCGAACGAGCCGAAGCGGCGCGTCAGCGCGCCGAGAACCTGCGGCGTCAGCTGACGCAGCAGGTCCTCCACGCCCTGGTCCCTCCTCACATCTCGGCTCCGGCCTCGTGCATGACCGGCCAGACCTCGACGCCGCGAAACGATGCGAACGGCATGCGCGCCGCGATCTCCAGCGCCCGCTGCTCGCTTTCGACGTCGAGCAGGTAGTAGCTGGCCAGGTGCTCCTTGGACTCCAGGTACGGCCCGTCGGTGACTGCGGCCGCTCCCTCGCGCACCCGCACTACCCTGGCGTTCTCCGCATCGGCCAGCCCGAAAGCTCCCAGCAGCTCACCGGTGTCGAAGAACTCCTTGTTGAATGCGTCCTGCTCGGCGATGGCCTTGGTCCAGTCGTCCGGCCCGAACCCCGCCCAGGTCTGCTGGTTGGCGTAGATCATCAGTAGGTACTTCATAGCGACTCCTCCTCGTCGGGCGCCGCCCGAGTGGCGCACCGTACATCAGACAGTCGGAGCCAGCCCGTCGTCTTCTACATCGGCCGACTGCGGAGCCGGCCCGTAGGCAGCCGGAACCGGGCCTGGAGCCGGGAGATTAAAGCACGCCGGGCTGACAATCCGGCACCAGTATCCACACGCGGCGCGGTCCCTGGCCCGCGCTTCCACAGCGCCGGCCAGCGGCAAGCAGTCACCGGCCCGTCTTCGCCACCCTGGCAGCCGGAGGTGGTGAGTGTGAACCCCACGGATGGGCAGGCAAGGCGAGCCGCCAGGCCGCGGAGTACCTGGTACGGGCCGGCCTTTGGGCTGGCAGTGCGCAGGCTGGCAGTGCTGAGACTGGCAGTGCGCAGATGAGTGCCGTATCGGCGCAGGAACGGCTGGCCAGGGCCGCGCTCAGCTTCCTGGCCGAGCCTGGCGATCCCGTGCTCGGCGCGCTGCTGCGGTCCTGCGCTCCGGCGCAGATCGTCGCCGCGCTGTCGCCCGATCGCGATCCGGCGACGGCGCTCCCGGCACCTGCTCACGCCATCCCGGGCCTGGGCCGCGGCGTCGAGCGGTGGCGAGCGCGGCTGAGCCAGATCCCGACGGCTGCGCGGCTGACTGCCTGGGACCGCAGCGGAATACGGCTGGTGTGCCCGGGCGAACCCGAGTGGCCGACGCAGCTCGAGGCGCTCGGGGATGCCCGGCCCGTAGTCCTGTGGCTGCGCGGCATGTCGGATCTGCGGTATGCGTGCCTGCGGTCGGTGTCGGTTGTGGGAGCCCGTGCCGCCACCGCTTACGGCGGCTTCGTAGCCACGGAAATGGCGGCATCCCTTGCCGAGCGCGGCTGCACGGTGGTGTCCGGGGGCGCCTACGGCATTGACGCGTCCGCTCACCGCGGTGCCTTGTCCGCAGGCGGCCCGACGATTGCCGTACTGGCGAGCGGGCTAAGTTACCAGTACCCCAGGGGACATCACGAACTGTTCGCCACCATCGCCGGGCAGGGCGTGCTGGTGAGCGAGTGCCCGCCGGACCGGGCTCCCACCCGGCCTGGTTTCCTGATCCGCAACCGGCTGATCGCGGCGCTGAGCCGGGGCACGGTGGTCGTGGAGGCGGCGCTGCGCAGCGGGGCGCTCAACACCGCGAAGCATGCGCGCGAGCTGTGCCGTCCGCTGATGGCGGTGCCCGGGCCGGTGACCTCGGAGCAGTCGGCGGGCTGCCACGAGCTCATCAGGGAGTGGGGCGCGGTCTGCGTTACCAGCGCGGCCGACGTGCTGGAGCACGTCTGCCCGCTGGGCGAGGAGCAGGATGCGCTGCGGCTGGGTCCGGCAGTCCCGCGAGACAGCCTGGACGCGGTCACGGCCGCAGTGCTGGAGGCAGTGCCGCTGCGCGGGGGCCGCGGCCCGGCGACGATCGCGGGGCTGGCTGGGGTTGACCTTGATACGGTGCTGCGGTGCCTGGGCCTGCTCGCCGCCGCTGGCCATATCGAGCGGTGCGAGCAGGGCTGGCGCGCCAGGAGGGTCCGGTGACTCTCCCACCGGACCCGGCAGCCGTCCGCGACCAGCTCGCCGCCCTTCGACGGAATCATCGGCCGGGGCGCCCGTCGCCTACCCTGCCCCCTCACCACGCTCCTGCGCACATGGGCGAGCCAGCACCACCTGGGACGTGGCCGCGCGGCGGCAGCCGACGGTTATTCACTGAGGCAGGTCAGGGATGATCGATCTCAAGCTGGTGGTTGACAGCGGATGCGATCGACTGCAGGTCGGCAGGGTCGGAGCTGACCACCAGGTCGCGGCGGCGCACGGCTCCCTCAACCACGCAGGCATCAACGATGTCAGCAGTGGCGGCCCGCGCGGCTAGGGCGCCGACCGAACGCGCCTGCCCGCCATCGAGAGCCTCGACCTCACAGCCCGCCAGCAGCCGGGCAAGCTGGACCTGCCGGGCCGATCCGCGCCAAGACTGAGCCACAACCGGCGCGGGCACCGTCGGAACCACGCGGCGGCCCAGCAAGGCCCGGTGCCGTGCCCACATCCGCCGCTCGCCGCGGTCGGCGGCAATCAGCGCGCCAGTGTCGTAGGTGACGCCCATCACGCGCTCCGCCGCCGAGCGCCGGCACGCGACTGGCCAGACCGGTCGATCGCCCGCGCGGCCCAAGCCTCAGCGTCAGCGATCTCCTCTGCGGTGAAAGTGCCGTGATCCTGCTCGAACTGGCTGACCGCGGCCAGGCCCGCCCGGATGGTGAACTCCTTCCGGGCAGTGTCGGCCAGCCAAGCGCTATAGCTGAGGCCTGCCTCCGCTGCGGCGGCGGCGATCTCGGCGTCCAGTTCGGGCGGCATAGAGATGGAACGCTTCTTGCGGACTGCCATGCATTTAACGGTAGCACAGCGGTAGGACAAGCCTCACGCCTCCGCGCACTAGGCCGAGGCCACGCCACAGTAAGTCGCCGGGCCGTGATCTCGTCCGCAGCCTCGACGATGTCGGCAAGCCGCTCGCATTACTCAGTACCCCTACCGGATCTTGCCGTCTGCCCGCAGTTGCCTGAGTACCGCCTCGGCAGTGCCTCCGAAATAACGCGTCTCTACCCAGGTAGGGTCATTTCGCACGAGGCATTGCCAGCCCTGGTAGCCTTCCTTTTTCCCCCTCCATTTGCGCTGGATCAGGTACAGGTTGTTGCCTAAGCCGCGGACCTCAAAGCTGTTGGGCCCATTCACCTCGGGATCCCTTCTCTGCATGGCCGTCAGCGATAACACGGTCGCTCAGCAGCACGGCTCGACCAGGAAACCCTGAGCGCCTCATGAACCTGGCGTACCCCACGGCACGACGGCCGTCAACAGAGTCCGTAAGTCAGCAGAGTCGGTAAGGAGGCGTCGCCCAATAACCCGGTCCAGGTCGCTCTCCGGGGTAGCCTCACCCGGGCGACTGATCCGAAGACCCGGATGTTGCGCACACCGAACCACTCGCCGGGTTGCACTATCTCATCGCGGTGGGCACGGACCTCGTCCAGCGCGCCGGCGCTGCCGCGCGCCGCGACTATCGTGGTGGGCGTGGACGAACTGGCAGATTCCAGTGCCCTGCAGGGTGATCCGGACGCGCTGTGCCTTCGCCTGGCGCAGGATGGGTACCTGTTCTTCCGCGGCCTGCTGCCGACCGCGCTGGTGCGCGCGGCCGCGGACGGCGTGCTGGCCAAGCTGCGCCGGGGCGGGTGGGTGGATAGCCGCGGGAACCCGTCGCCCGACCGGCGGGCGCTGAACGTGATGGATGCGCTCGGTGATCCGGCGTTCCGTGCTGCCATTGCCAGCCCCGCCTTCAACCGGCTCCCGTACGTGGTCCAGCTGCGCCGCCTGGTCCGGATGGTCCTCGGGCCGACGGCTTTCTCCTACCCGGTGAAGATCCTGCGCGCCGTCTACCCGGAGCATCCGCCTGGGGTGGCACGCGGCCGCTACGTGCACCAGGACTATGCCGTCTCCGGCGTCCAGGACATGCTCACGACCTGGGTGCCGCTGATGGAGATACCTGTCGCCCTGGGCGGGCTGGCGGTACAGCCGGGAAGTCATCTCGGCCCGCCGCAGCGTCCGCGCTTGCTTGGCGAGGGTGAGCACGGCTGGGCTACCACGAACTACCGGGCGGGGGACGTGCTGGTGTTCCACTGCCTTACCTCGCACGCCGCCCTCCCCAACCACGCCACCTCGCTCCGGCTGTCGGGGGACTTCCGCTGGCAGCTGCCTGACCAGATTGCTCCTGCCCAGCTCGTGCTCGCCCCCGCGGGCGGCCGGCGGGAGCTGTTCAGCCGCGTGTTCGGCCGCGAGCCGTGGTGGGAGCCAGTTCCCGGCGAGATCACCCTCAGCCCGCGGGAGCAGCTTGCGGCCATCCCGCCAGGGCGCTCACGCTACTTCGCTGTGCATCCCGGCTGGCAGCACTGGCAGCTACCCGGCGGCGCGGTCCACTAACGGTGCCGCACGCCGAGTGGCGGGTAGACAGCTGGCCGGCTCACACTGAGAGCGTGCAGCGACCACGCGGGCGGGCGGCCACCGCCGGACCCCCGCCGGCCACCGGACCCCCGCCGGCCACCGGACCGTCGCCGGCCGGCGAGCCGCTGCCGGAGCCGCTCGGCCAGCGGCTCGCCGCCTTCGAACGGCACCTGTCCATGGAACGCGGCCTCTCGGCCCATACCGTCCGGGCTTATCGCGGCGATGCCAGGTCACTGCTGGAGCACGCCTGGCGCTGCGGGCTGGCGGAGGTAGCGGAGCTGGACATCGCCGTCATCAGGGCCTGGCTCGCCGCCCAGCACGGAACTGGGCACGCGCGCGCAACGATCGCCCGCCGCGCAGCCTCGGCCCGGGCGTTCACCGCTTTCGCGTGCTCCCGCGGCTGGCTGCTGGCAGATCCGGGGCCGATGCTCGGCGCCCCGAAGGCAGGCCGCCCGCTGCCGCAGGTCCTGGGCCGGGAGCAGATAGACGCGGTGCTCGCCGTCGGCGACGCCGCGCCACCACCCGCCGCCGGCCGGGCAGCAACGGCCGGCCGGGCAGCAACGGCTGGTCAGGCACCCGCTGCCGCCCTCGCGCTGCGCGATACCGCGATCGTGGAACTGCTCTACGCGTCGGGCATCCGGGTCAGCGAGCTGTGCGGCCTGGACGTCGGCGACATCGATGCCGAGCGCAGAACCATCCGGGTGCTCGGCAAGGGCGGCAAGGAACGGGTCGTCCCGGTCGGCATCCCTGCCGCCAGGGCCGTGCACCGGTGGCAGGAACAGGGCCGCTGGCAGCTGACCCGCGAGCCGAGCGGGGCTGCGCTGTTCCTCGGCGCGCGCGGCGGGCGGATCGACCCGCGGACAGCGCGCCGGGTCGTGCACGCCCGGATCGCCGCGGCCGGGTCGGTTCCCGACACCGGCCCGCACGGCCTGCGCCATACGGCGGCCACCCATCTGCTGGAGGGCGGCGCTGACCTGCGCAGCGTGCAGGAGATCCTCGGTCATGCCTCGCTGGCCACGACCCAGATTTACACGCACGTGTCGATCGAGCGGCTGCACGCCGCCTACCGGCAGGCCCACCCGCGGGCGTGATCCGCAAGGCTGCGGCTGCGACGGCGCCGGGCATGTAGGATGACCAGAAGGCCGTCATCAGCCTGCGCGTAGCATGCGCGCATTCCGGCGGCCTAAATTCGCGCGTCCGCTAGCCGCTCGGGATGCCTTTTCCGGTTCCCGGCGGAACGCTCCTCACCGGTCCGCGGGATACCTTCCTGCGGCGAGGACGTACGGGCGCCAGGAACAACCGGCAAGCGCCTGAGCCTGCGGGCCAGGCGCTCGAGAGGAAAGGACACCGGCATGGCCCCGGTCGTCACCATGCGGCAGCTGCTGGAAAGCGGCGTCCATTTCGGTCACCAGACGCGACGCTGGAACCCGAAGATGAAGCGCTTCATCCTGACTGAGCGCAACGGGATCTACATCATCGATCTCCAGCAGTCGCTTAATTTCATCGACGGCGCCTACGAGTTCATCAAGGAGACCGTCGCGCACGGCGGCTCCGTGCTGTACGTGGGCACCAAGAAGCAGGCGCAGGAAGCGATCGCCGAGCAGGCCCGGCGGGTCGGCATGCCGTTCGTGAACCAGCGCTGGCTCGGCGGGATGCTGACCAACTTCAGCACCGTCTACAAGCGGCTGCAGCGGCTCAAGGAGCTGGAGGAGATGGACTTCGACGACGTGTCCGGGTCCAATCTCACCAAGAAGGAGCTGCTGCACCTGCGGCGCGAGCGCGACAAGCTCGAGCGCTCGCTGGGCGGCATCAGGGACATGGCCCGCGTGCCCAGCGCGATCTGGGTGGTGGATACCAA
>Ga0302325_10018662_pt1 | contig 14610 bp, 12 predicted proteins | sample Palsa_T0_2_FD_201948 | JGI IMG/M metagenome (GOLD analysis project Ga0302325, IMG submission 201948) | Peat permafrost microbial communities from Stordalen Mire near Abisko, Sweden - Palsa_T0_2 | ecosystem: Environmental > Terrestrial > Soil > Palsa > Peat permafrost | place: Sweden: Abisko... | reverse complement strand
CTGCGGGTTCATGGTTCCCGTCATCACCGCCGCGCTCGACTGGTCGAGCAGAAATCCACGATTCGCTCCGCTGGCGTACAAGACGAACGGAAGCGGCGCTACTGCGGGGCTCGCCGTTGGATTGCCCAGCAACTGGAAGATGTAGCGTCCGATGTTGCCGCTGGAGGCCACGTAGGTGTAGGTAAATCCTGGCGACGACGGCACCGATAGAATCGTCATTCCGTTATCGTTCTGATCGAAGCCGCCCGTGAAGCCGCCCGAGCCGCCCGATCCGCCGGAGGTGCCGTCGGTTGTGCCGAGTGTCAGGGAGACATTCGCATTCGTCCCCGTCAGCGCTGAAACCGACGTGCCATTGAACGCTGCGTTGTTATACCCGGAAGTCATCGGAAACTGATAGACCATGGACCCGGAAAGCGCGGGATGCGTGGCATCGACTGGATCCGTGGAGATGGTGTAGAGCGTAAGCGGATTGGTGGCGTTCGCGGTTTGCCCGGACGCGACATAGAAATCGAAATCCAGAGTCTGGCTGCCCAGTGTGAGACTCATGGTCCACACTCCACCGACCATCGTGTAGGTGCCGGCAACGCTGCTGTAACTATTCGCCGTTCCGTTATCGTTGCTGTCGACCATTCCATTCTTGATGTTGCCGTTTCCGTCCATCGGCAGTATGCCGACATACCCAACCCGATTGGCGGTCGAGTCCAGACCCGTGAATCCGAATGCGAAGGTCTGCGCGCTGGGGCTGGCGTTAAAATTTGCCGGCGCCGATCTTTGCATAACGCCGGAGGCGGTTCGGCCTGTGAGGTCGGACTCGATCATCCGAAAAATGCCGGCCGAAGTGAGAACCGCCGTGTATTGATTGATCGCGCCTCCGCTTAAGTTCAGCGTAAGGGTCCCGAGGTTGTTATTGCTGGAAATCGGACTGTACGAACCGGAGGTTATGGTGTACGACTGCGGCGTTCCGGTAGCCGGCAGCACTTCTTCGACTCCGGTCATCGAGCCATTCCCAGCCACCGTGATGCTTCCCGCCACGGCGACCGGGCTGCCGCTCTCGTATCCTGAAAACCGGAATGCGAACGGGCCAGGAACCAGGCGTGAAGGCGCAACCGTAACCTTCGACGTGCCCGCGGTAGCCTGCGAAACGGACGAAGTCGCCGTGATTGTCACCTGCGCCGGACTCGGCACAGTCGCCGGCGCCTGGTAGACGCCAGTGCTCGCATTGATCGTCCCGCACGGATTTGGACTGCCCGCGCATGCCGTGCCGCTCAGGCTCCAGGTGAACGTCTGTGGCGCGTCGTCCGGCACCGCAACCGCAGTAAACTGCTGCTGCAGACCCGCGCCCACGGTCACCGTCGTCGGGGTCACTACTGCGGAGAGAGACACATTTATGATCAGAGTGCCGGTTGCGGTGTTGTTGGCCTGCGACGTCGCCGTGATCGTCACCAGAGATGGGCTCGGCGCGGTTGCCGGAGCCTGGTAGCTGCCGCTGGTCGCGTTGATCGTTCCGCACGGATTGGGATTGCCCGTGCAAGCCGTGCCGCTCAGGCTCCAGGTGACGGCGGTATTGGTTGTACCGCTCACTACGGCCGTAAACGTGACAGGAGGCTGGGACGGGTAAATCTCAGAAAGGTTACCGTCACTGACGCTAATGGTAATTCCGCTACCGTCGCCGTTGCCGCCTGTGGCGCAACCACTGGCCAACGCCAGACTCAGCAAAGCAATCATAAACAGACAAATTTTTGTCATGATCACATCTCTTGGAACGAGTCTATCGGAACCAGGTTGTTGGCGCTAACTTCAGCGGACTCCAGTAGTCGTTTCCACAGCCGCCCGTCTTGCGGTTTCCAGGAGCGGTAGTAACTCGCCGGCGGTGATCCCAAGCGTCCCGCCCGAGAATCCGTCGATGTAGGCGGAGTTGATGCCGACTACTTCGCCGCGCAAGTTCAGAACCGGTCCGCCGCTGCCTCCACGAGCCGTGGGCGCGTCGTAGATGAGCTTGTCGCCAGTTACGTCGCCGATGTGCCCGAAGGTCGCGGACGGCCGGATCAGCGACAACGCCGCCAGTTCGCCCGCCGTGTCGGCATCATCCGAATGCGATGAGAGCCGTTCATATACGATCGCTGGCGACTTGGCCACCATGCCCGTCACTCCCATGGGATAAGCCAGTACGCTCACCGATTCACCCACATGCGGCGGCAACTTGCACAGAGTCAGTGGGTGCAATTTCCTGGTGAAGGCGGTTGTCTCGAGGCGCAGAAGGGCCAGATCTCCACGTTCGGCCAGCACGGCCGTCTCCAGATTTACTGGAAGCGGCGAGCCGGGGAAATAGGCCACCAACTTCTCCAGCACCGGGGTTCCGCCACGTCGCAATGCCACGGCGACTTCGCGGTCGCCGTACCAGGGCTCGGCCACATGGCGATTGGTGGCCAGCAGGCCCGGCGCAACTACGAAGCCAGTCCCGGCTACGCGAGCGCGAAAACCCTGACCATGGCCGGAAACGTGATAGATCCCGTAAATGTAAGCCACCGACTCCCGCGCATCGTCCACTGCCGAAGGCGAAAATGATTGCTGGCGTTCCAGATCCGCCATCTGGCGCGTCAGCTGGTGCACCTGCTGCTCCAGCGCAGCATTTTCAGGAGGAGAATAATAGTGCGCCATCAGACCGGCACCGACCAGCGCCAGCACGCCGAGCAGTGCCTGGACAAACCGCTGCCAGGTATCGACCACTTCGCCTTCTCCGCGATCGGAATTGGACATGAGCCGTCAGGCCCGGCGAGGAGGGAGGTTCCCGGGTAGCAAACTCTATCCTGAGGCATACAGGCTGGGGAGAGTAGGGTACTGAAGTCGAGAGCAAGACGACCAAAAGTAACTGAAGCAAGCCCTTGTGGAGACGGCCTAAGCCCCGTCTCTACCCAACTCCGAGGCGTTTGGCCATTTCCTCATAGTGGAAGCCCTCGCCCGGAGTGTAGGGCTGCACCCACTCGCCATCGATCACAAACTGCGGGATGGCACGCTTGCCGGTCCGTTTGACGACTTCTTCGGCAGCTCCGGGAGTGGTTTCGATGTTGATGTCGGTGTAGGGCAGCTTGTGCTGGTCCAGGAAGCGCTTCGCCTCGCGGCAATCCGGGCACCAAGGGGTAGAGTAAACGGTGATTTCCATGAGGTCAGGTTTCGCAATTGTCGTTGCCGTTAACCCAAATGCAAGAGCAACGGCAGCGGACAAGAGTGTCCGCTCCACACGCCGCGTTAGCGGTGGAGCTTCGCTGATTTATTCTAACCTCAGACCCGGTCCAGTTCATACACCGTTCGGTCATTCTCGACGTTACCGGTGTTCAGGGTGGTCGCCGGTTCAAACAGCAAGACCCAGCATTCTTCCTCTGCCACTGGACGGTGATCGACTCCACGCGGCACCACGATGAACTCGCCCTCTTCGATCCATTCATGGCGGTCGCGAAACTCCATGCGGAAACGGCCTTTGACCACCAGGAACATCTCGTCCTCGTTGTCGTGATGGTGAAATACGAACTCGCTGTCGAACTTGACGAACTTGATGTATTGTCCGTTGAGTTCGGCGGCGATGCGAGGCTTGTAAAACTCGGTGATGTTGGCGAATTTCTCGGCAATGTTGACTTTGGACATGGAAGCCTCGGGGCGGCTGTGTGCTGCGCTCTTAATGGATGGTGTATCTCGGTTGCCGGTTGCAGGGAATTCGATCACGGCTGAAACCCTGCCGAGCTGCGCTCGGCTTGACGGGCGGGACGCCCGTCACCACACTTACAAAAACAAAACAGCCGCCAGCTCTTGCTGACGGCTGAATTGACGGCTGTCTAGAATCCTGACGCCGGCTGGTTCGGGTGTCCACCGCGCAGCGTTACCCGCACGCCGCGTTGGCTGTTCACGCGAGTGGTTGTGGTCCAGTCGACTTCGTCGGTGCTGATTACGCCGTTTCCACCGCTGGCCAGTTCGTAGCTGATTCGACCTTCCTGATAGGTGTAATTGCCCACCGCCAGAATCATGCCTGTTTTCAGCACAAATACCGGCACTCCCGCCGCGGTCGCCGAACCGCCGCCCACCGCATCCTTGGTGATGTAGCTGGCATAGGAGACTTGCGGAGTCGTTTGCTCACTGGCGGTCACGCTCACGCTGCGCACGGTCAGTTGAGGAACGCCGTTGTCGTTATATTGCGCTCCGGTGCTGGCGCCCTCGTAGGAGCCCTGATAGTACGAGTCATTCTCCATCCGGGGACGCCCAAAGAAGTGCCAGTCAGGCCCGTTGGTGGCGGAGACCTGCGGGATCTGCACGTCATCCATCAGGCGCAGTTCCAGCATGCTCTCGCCCTTGAGCGTGGGACGCGGACCGCGTGCGGGCAACATGATGATCTTCCACGGCCAGAGCGGTGGAATCATCCATTCGACGATGTCGCGCGTGGCGTGGCCTTTGCCCCGGATGTCGCCTTCTTTGTCGACCTTATAGCCGCGGGTTGCGATCACCTTCGCGTCGAGCGGCAGGTCGCCGTTCGGCAGTCCGATGCGATCGAACACGAGCTTCAGGTCGCCCTTGCCCCAGAAATGGCCCGGGTCTTTCGCGGACTCGAGATGTCCGACAAGATAGCTGCCGCGGGGAAAGGTCTGCTGGCCGAATTCCGTCACCGAACGCAGATGACAGAGCACGGGATCGCCGACGGCCACGGTGGCGGAAGAAAAGTTCGGTTCATTCATGGTGCATTGCAGAAGCGTACCGGCGGGCAGGACGGTCTCCCGCGCACTGGCACTCAGGGTCAGGCTTAAGGTTAGAAGGGATACCGCAAGGACTGCATAGGAGCTGGACTTCATGACGCACCTCGGTCTCACGCCCTGGAATTTTTAATACGTATTCCCAAACTACCGCGTTGAGCCAGCCCCGATTGAGGGAGTTAAACATAAGTTGACAGTTGCGGTCAATCGATCAATAAGAATCAAAGTGTGTCTTTCTTGCAGCGAGTGGAGTCACCGTCCTTGGGCGGTGCGGCCGAGCGAAAAATCTGCACGGAGGGCTCAAGGTTCATTCAGAATTTCCTGGTGGCGTCCGACTATTTGAGGGGGGACCCCTCCCCCCGGTGCCTAGTGGAATCATGGAGTTACGTGCTGTTCGTGCTCTAAAATATTGATTCGGCGGGGGTTAAAGGTAAAATATGCTGGAATAAGGACTTATCGTTTGTCAAAGATCCATGAAAGCGGCTGGCACTGCCAGCAGTGCGATGATTGTTGCATGGGACGGATCGGGGCGTCTGTGACCGTGGACACAGGGTAATTGTGATCAAAAGCCGATTTCCGGAATAACCCAAGCGCTTAGGAAATATGATACGATGTTTTTGTGCCGTCGGTTCTGAGATTTGGCGGGATGCGGGTGGTGGTTTATCCGAACGATCACCGTCCGCCACACGTCCACGTGATCGGTAAGGGGCACGAGGCGGTTTTTGATCTGAACTGTCCGCGCGGGCCGGTAGGGATCCGGGAGAACTACGGATTTTCCGAGCGGGAACTCGGGCGCATTGAGCAAGAGTTGAACGTGAATTTGGGAAAGCTTTGCAGAGCATGGGAGGGAATTCATGGCAGGGCGTGACAACTTTGAGCTTGCGAACGGGCGAGCGCGGGAGTTGCAGAAGGCTTTTCCACGGGCGGTCTCCGCGCATTACGATCGCGCGAGCGGTCGGGTTGTGGTTGAGCTTAGCTCCAAGATCGCAGTGAGCTTCCGGGCGGAGGACGCGCAGGGATTGGAGCACGCGAACGCTGCGGACCTGGCGGAGATTGAGCTGAGCCCGTCGGGTTTCGGCATTTATTTTCCGCGGCTGGATGCGGACTTTTATGTGCCTGCGTTGCTGGAAGGATTTCTGGGTTCGAGGAAATGGATGGCGGCTCGGATGGGCGAAGTGGGCGGGAAGTCACGCAGCAAGGCCAAGACGGCTGCGGCTCGGGCGAATGGGCTGAAGGGTGGGCGGCCTCGGCGGAAAGAGGTTGCGGCGGGCGATTAGCGAGCTGGTCGATGAATGCATACATTCGCGCAGAGCGCGAATGTGTGGGGCATCCCATCTCGAATTCAGTGGTCAGATCCAGAGACTGCGGTTCTGAGTGCTATCTGCTTACAACAGCTATCGCGATTTTCGACCAGTCGCACCGGCGGCACGACGTTTCAGCTTGCGATTGAGAACTTCACCCAATGGAGCGTCGGGAACCTTTTTGAAGGCAGACCGAGAGAGTGCCAATATGCGGTTTTTTGCCTGAGCCTCCGTCGCGTCCGCATCGACTTCGGTACTCGCGCCTTTCAGTGAGCGCAGTTCTTCATTCGCGGCTCGCCGCACCTCCATGTGGCCGCGCTGCTTGCCACGACTAATATTCTTCCGGCTTGAAGTAGGAGACTCGCCATAGACACTTCGGCGGTCCTTCACAAGGCTGACGTGATTCTTTTCCCCTGGTGTCTTTAGCTTGCTCATGTGACTCAAACCGTATGCCCCTATTCTGTGATAGCTCGCGGTAAATCGCGATAGCACTCATTGACCGATGTCACAGCGCGGGCAGCGTCTCTGACGGAATTCGAATTGCCCGGATCTGATCTTCCCGGCACTCGTGTGCCGGGCTTTCCTGTTTTGCTATTTCGGGCTGGATTCGGCAGCCCGATGCTGGCTGCTGAAGGGGCTGCCGAGCTGCGCTCGGCTTGGACGGCCGAGGGCGGCCGTCCCTACACAATCAAATGCAAAAACAAAAGCCGCCAGCTTTCGCTGGCGGCTTGAAATTTGCCTCGCTATATATAGGCGGACAGGAGTGTCCGCCCTACACGAACACTTGCTTAGCTTTCGTAGAGTAGGACGCCTTCGGTTTTTTCTGCGTCTACTGGACGGTAGTACAGCTTGTTGGACTCCAGGAAGACCTCTATGAACGCCGGCCTTGTGGTGATCGTGCCTTGGATCAGGGCCTCCGAGAGCGGGTCTTCTATGTACTTCTGCAGGGCGCGGCGCAGTGGTCTTGCTCCGTAGCTGCGGTCGGTTAGCGTCTGGTTCAGAATCCACTTCTTCGCTTCGTCGGCCACGCTTACTGTGATCGAGCGCTGGGCGAGATTCTGGTTCAGCTGGTTGACCATCAGTTCGAGAATCTGGATCAGATCCGATTCGCTGAGCGCCATGAACAGGATGATTTCATCCACGCGGTTCAGGAATTCGGGATTGAAGGTACGCTTGACCTCGCTCTTGACGAGATCCTCGACCTTCTCGGAAACCATTTCATCTTTCGACGACTGGAAGCCGAGGCCCTCGCGCTTCATGAGGTGACGGGCGCCGATGTTCGACGTCATGATGATGATGGTGTTCTTGAAGTCGACGGTGTTGCCTAAGCCATCGGTCAGCTGGCCGTCTTCAAAAACCTGCAGCAAGATGTTGAAGACATCGGGGTGCGCCTTCTCGATTTCGTCTAGCAGCACGACGGAATAGGGGGCGCGTTTTACGCGCTCGGTCAGCTGTCCACCCTCTTCGTAGCCTACGTATCCTGGAGGCGAGCCGATCAGTTTCGAAACGGAGTGCTTCTCCATGAACTCCGACATATCGAAACGGACTAGAGCTTTGTCGCTGCCAAACATGAAGTGCGCCAGGGTGCGGGCGACTTCGGTTTTGCCAACGCCGGTCGGTCCGAGGAAGAGGAACGAGCCGATCGGGCGGTTCGGACTCTTCAACCCCGCACGGGAGCGGCGGATGGCTCGAGCCAGAGCGCTGATGGCTTTTTCCTGCGAGATGATGCGCTTGTGCAACTCTTCTTCGATGCGCAGCAGCTTCTGGGTTTCTTCTTCCTTGATCGAGGTGATGGGAACGCCCGTCCAGCGGCTTACCACGTCCTCGATGTCCTCCCGACCGACTACGCCGGTGGAGGATTCATCGAGGTGGTATTTTTCGCGAAGGGCGCGCAGGTTCTCGCGCTCCTTGCGTTCTTCGTCCGAATAGAAGCGCGCCTTCTCGAACTCGTGGTTCGCGATGGCATTCTCCATTCTGTGGACGATGAACTTGATGCGTTTCTGGACTTCGGTCAGCTCTTCGGGCAGCGTGGTCTGGCGCAATTTCACGCGCGCGCCCGCTTCGTCGATCAGGTCGATGGCTTTGTCCGGCAGAAAACGGTCGGGAATATAGCGACTCGAATGCGACACCGAGAAATTGATGGCTTCGTCGGTGTAGGTGACGGCGTGGAATTTTTCGTAGCGTTCTTTTATGCCGAAGAGAATTTTTACGGCGTCGACTTCGTTGGGTGGCGGAACTTTCACGGCCTGGAAGCGGCGTTCGAGTGAGCGGTCTTTCTCGATCGACTTGCGGTATTCCGCGGGCGTGGTTGCGCCGATGCATTGAATTTCGCCGCGCGACAGGGCCGGCTTCAAGATGTTGGCGGCGTCGAGCGAACCTTCGGCCGATCCGGCGCCGACGAGGGTGTGCAGCTCGTCGATGAAGATGATGGAATTCTGGGACTCCATCAGCTCTTTCATGATGGTCTTGAGGCGCTCTTCAAACTGCCCGCGATATTTGGTGCCGGCTACGATCAGAGAAAGATCGAGCGCGAGAATGCGTTTATCGGCGAGGAAGGAAGGAACTTCGCCGTCGGCGATGCGCTGCGCCAAGCCTTCTACGATGGCAGTCTTGCCGACGCCGGGCTCTCCGATGAGCACAGGATTATTTTTCGTGCGGCGGCAGAGAATCTGTACTACGCGTTCTACTTCGCCGTCGCGGCCGACCAGCGGATCGAGCTGGTTATCCATGGCAGACTGGGTGAGATCGCGGGAAAACTCGCTCAATAGAGAAGACTCGCGTTGACCGCGTTGCGGCGTGGCTTTTTCCTGGCTGGTGCGCGCCAGATCTTCGCGGATGGTCGAAAGACGCAATCCACGTTCGTGCAAGATTTCAGCGGCAAAACACTTTTCTTCGCGCAACAATCCGAGCATCAGGTGCTCGGTTCCAATATGTTTATGGGAAAGCCGTTCCGCCTCTTCGGCTGCATACGCCAGCACGCGCTTGCATTCGTTGCTCAGGGGAAGATCGACCGAAGTGGAAACTTTTTCGCGGATCGTGGTGTGGCCTTCGATCTGTTTACGGATCGACTCCACCGATGCATGAGATCGCAGGAAACGGTTGGTCAGGGCCTTGTCTTCGCGCAACAGTCCGAGCAGCAGGTGCTCGGTCTCTATATAAGGAGAGCCGAACTGGCTGGCCTCGTACCGCGCAAAGAAGATAACGCGCCTGGCTTTTTCCGTGTACCGTTCAAACATACCGAATCCCCCCGAGTTCCTGCGGAACACCCCGCGCTCCGCCTAAACCCACTACCCTACCACTTTAATAAATATGCGGTTATATCGATCAATGTTCTGATCGATATCCGCCTTCTAGTAACCGCCTGTTAAATAACAACTTTACCAGCCCAGTCTGTCTTTGCTCACGCTGGAAGGGAGGCGGGCTCCACCTCTTCCATTTTGCCCTGAACCAACCGTAAAACGCGATGGCACCGTCGTGCAAATGCCAGGTTGTGGGTAGCGATGAGGGAGGTCAACCCGTGCTCCCTATGCAATCTTGCTACCAGTTCAAAAACCAGTTCACCGGTGCGCCCGTCGAGATCGCCGGTAGGTTCATCAGCCAGCAGTACTTGCGGCTGGGTGATGAGGGCCCGCGCCAAAGCCAGCCGTTGCTGCTCGCCGCCGGACAGTTCGCCCGAGCGGTGATGGCCGCGTGCTTCCAGGCCGACCTCGCGCAACCAGCGCGAAGCTTCCTGTTCTGCTGTAGATAGCGCTTGCCCACGCGTCAAAAGGGGCATGGCGACATTCTCCAAAGCGGTGAATTCGGGGAGCAGGTAATGGAACTGCCAGACGTAGCCGATCTCGCGGTTACGAAATTCGGCGGCGGCGTCCTCGGAAAGCGCACTCACTTGGGAATTCGCGCAGTATACGGCACCCGCAGAGGGACGATCAAGAGCGGCCATGATGTGCAACAAGGTGCTCTTTCCAGCACCCGATTGCCCTACGATGGCGAGCATCGTCCCTTTATTGACCTGGAAAGACAGATTCTCAAAGAGCACGAGCTCGGCTTCGCCTGAGCGAAACCTTTTACTTAACCCTTCGACCCTCAATAGAGGACCTTGAGCTATTTGATGCAAACTCGCCCTCCTAAGTACCAAGACCCCGTCTCCGGCTCAACCTGAGAAGACGAACCTTGATCGTTTAGACCGGGTCCATTGGACCTGATCCATTAAAACATGAGGAGCGATCAGCGGGTTCCCGCGATTCCATTCTCGGGAGGACGCTATGCGAAAAACTGTATACCTCGGGAACACATTTGCAATGTGACGGTGGTCACAGAGGGTGAGATTGCTGGTGCGGGGGCGTCCCGGATTGGATGGGCGAGACGCCCGTCACCACACAAGCATGTCCCCGCACAAGAAGCTTCATTCGTATCGCAATGCTTCGGCCGGCAAAATTCGCGCCGCCGACCAGGACGGATAAATCGTCGCCACAAAAGAAATTCCGATCGAGACCAGCGCCACGATGAGTCCATCCATCAAGCGCGGCGCGAACGGCACATAGTCGATGGAATAGACTTCGGGCGAAAGCGAAATGAAGTGGTAGTGTCCACCGGCCCACGAGATGGCATAGCCGAGCACCAGCCCGATCGCCGTGCCGATCACGCCGATCAGCACGCCCTGGGCGATAAAGACGCGGCGGATTTGCGCCTTCTTCGTCCCCAGAGACATGAGCACGGCAATGTCTTTCGTTTTCTCCATCACCATCATGATCAGGGAGATCAGAATGTTCAGCGCGGCGACGAACACGATCAGCCCGATGGTGATGAATGTCACCACGCGCTCCAGTCGCAAGGCGCGAAACAGAGGCTTGTTCTGTTCCATCCAGTTATTGGTCATGAAGCCGTGGCTTCCTGAGGAGAGATCGGCGGCCTGTTCGAGCGCGCGGGCCACGTCGCCGGCGAGATAGATATCGTCGATCTTGAATTGGATGACCGAGATCACGTCGCCCAATCCAAACAGCTGCTGCGCGTCGGATAGGCGGATAAACGCCCAGGAGGAATCGTAGTCGAAGAAACCGGAGTTGAAGATTCCCGCGACCCTGAAGCGAATGTATTTCGGCACCATGCCAAATGGTGTGAGCTCGCCCTGCGGAGAAGTGACCAGCACCACCGATCCTACGGTCGCACCAAGCTCGCTCGCCATATCGTTGCCGAGAATGACCGGCGGCATCGCCGCCACGCGCTGCTGCACGCCGGCTAGATCGTCGGGAGATTCCGCTATGGACGCGCTGGGCCGAGTCTTCGACTCGGCTTGGACGGGCGAGTCGCCCGTCCCTACATTTGTCCCTACAGCCGCCCCTACACTGGAATCTAACTTTGCGGCTGGAGATTCTTCGAGCGCCGCAGCTGAACCTAGCGTAACTGAGTTCAGCAGATCGCTGACCCTCCGCTCATACTGCGGCAGCATTCCCTTAAGCACCGCCCCGCGTGCTCGCGGTCCGCGCGAAATGAGAACCTGCTCGTAAATCGCCGGAGCGGCCGCCACCACATGGGGCTGTTTCGATAAGTTTTCAAGCAGCGGACGCCAATCGCGTATGCCGTCGCTCTCGGCTCGCAGCAGGCTGATGTCCGCGGTCGACCCCAGTAGCCGCGCCTGCAAGTCCTGGCGAAAGCCGTTATTGACGGCCAGCGCGACGATCAGGGAAGCCACTCCCGCGGCTACTCCCAGGACGGAGATGCCCGTGATGACGCCGATGAAGGCCTGGCGGCGTTTGGCGCGGAGGTAGCGGGTTGCGACGAAGAGTTCGAAGCGCATGGAGCAGCTGTCAGCTATCGGCTCTCAGCTTTCAGTTACTGCGGATTATAGCTGGCGCGCTCTCCGCTTTCTGCTTCAGCAGTTCTTAACGCGGTAGGGAGCGTAGCGCCGGCGGCGCTACTCTCGTCATAGCTTCCTGCTATTCTTTCCCCTCATGTCTCCCATTCTGACCAGTTTGCTGCTGGGGTTGACGGCGGCGGGCGCTAATGTGTTCGGCGGCGCCATCATTGTTCAGAAGCATTGGGATCGCTCTTATCTCCGATATTTTGTTGCGCTCGGGGCCGGGTTCATGCTGGCTACGGCGCTGGTTGAAATGGTGCCGGAAAGCATTCAGCTCCGCGGTCCGTATGCCGGGTTTCTCATCCTTGGCGGGTATCTGCTTGTCCATTTCTTCGAGCACACGGTTACTCCGCATTTTCATTTTGGAGAAGAAACGCACGCCGAGCAGTTCGTGCATTCGCACAAGGGATATTCGGTTCTGATCGGGTTGCTGATTCATACTTTTTTTGACGGCATCGCTATTGCTTCGGGATTTCTTGTTTCTCCGGCGCTGGGCTGGATTATTTTTGTCGCGGTTTTTCTGCACAAGATTCCGGAGGGATTTACGGTGTCGTCGGTGATGCTGGCTAGCGGCCGGAGCCGCGCATTCGCCTGGGGATCATCGGTGGCTCTCGGCATCGCAACCGTGGCCGGAGTGACTACGATGGCTGTTTTTCGGCACGAAGTAAGTTTCGGGCTGCCGTTGTCAGCGGGGGTGACGATTTATGTGGCTGCTTCGGATTTGATTCCGGAAGTGAATCAGGAGCCGGGGGTGAAGATGGCGCTGCTGGTGTTTGTTGGAGCGGCTTGCATGTTTTTGCTCGATCGCGCGTTTCGGTAGAAAGTGCATGTAAAACTAAACTGGATTAACAATGGATCGTCCGCCGAGCAATGCCGTAGAGATACGAAAGATACGGAGATACGTGCGGAACGCGGAGACCGAAGTAAATAAGCTAGGGATCATTCCTCGAAACGCCAACAGATATCCGTTCGACCACGTCGGCTTACAAACTCTTTCCAAAGCGTTCGCTCTATCGAAAGCCTGTCTGGAGTTGCTAGATTCCGGGTTCCCGGACGAGGCTTATGGCCTAAGCCGGTCACTCGTTGAATGCGCCGCAAACCTTCGCTATTTGACGATTGATCAGGTGCAGGAGAAGCAACGGACTCGTAATTTTGTAAAGTACGCTAAAACCGCAAAAGCGTATTGGATGTATCAGGCGCTGCAGATTGCTGATGCCAAAAAGCAAGTCGAAATACGCGAGTATGCGAAACAGCAAGGGATAGTTGAGGATGCTAGGTCCGCGCTCCGACACTGGTCAGGAGAAAACGGCTCACTGCCTTGGGTGGTCGCTTTAACCGACCATCGTCTAGACGCGCCTACGGTCAGCTCCACTCAAAGAAAGATCGCCTATGCGGCTGACTATCACGACACGTCGGCATTCGTACATTGCTCGTTGCCCGCGATCGATCCTTATAACACCGAGGAGTATACGCCGTTTCGCGTCGCACCTTCTTCAGGTATGCACAACACGAACCAACATACTCTCACCATCATCCTCACGTATCTTCACGCTTCAATTGCGTATGTGTTGTTCGGTATAAACACAGAGCGCCCTGCCAAATTAAATTCGCTCTTCATGGAGACATTAAAGAAAATGAAGCGAAAATCATCGAAGTAGCACAATCCTGTTCGAGGTTGAACTTTTATCCACTGTGCCGGATATGCATCACGTCCCCGTCCTGCACAATGTAATCCTTGCCTTCGAGGCGTAGCGTGCCTTTGGCTCGGGCATTAGCTTCCGATCCTGCTTCCAGCAGCTGATCCCAGCGAATCGTTTCTGCGCGGATGAAGTGTTTTTCCAGATCGGAGTGAATGGCGCCGGCGCCGTTCTGTGCCCGCGTATTCGCCGGGATCGTCCAGGCTCGGCATTCATCTTCTCCGGCGGTGAAAAACGAAATGAGTCCGAGCAGGTGATAACTCTTGCGGATCAGCCTAGACAGGCCGCTTTCCGTAAGTCCGTAGCTGCCTAGAAATTCCGCCGCGTCTTCGTCGGTCATCTCCGCCAGTTCGGCTTCCACTTTGCCGCAGATCGCGCTGGCTCCGGCATTCGGACGCGCGGCCACTTCGGTCAAATTAAATTTTGCCACCGCCGCTTCCAGGTCTTTGCCCAATTGCGTGCTCTCGCCGATATTGAGCACGTAGAGGATCGGCTTCTCGCTCAGAAACATGAAGCCGCGGATGCGCTTCTTGTCTTCGGGTGACATCTCCATTTCGCGCAGCGGCTTTTCGGCTTCGATCTGGGCTTTGGCTTTGATGAGGAGCTCGTTTTCTTTTTCCAGTTCCGGCGTCTTCATCTTCTTTAAATCTTTTTCCAGGCGCTCGAGCCGTTTTTCGATCTGGCCGAGATCGCTCACCATGAGATCGAATTCGACGTTTTTGATGTCGCGCAGCGGATCGATGGGGCCGACGTGCGGAATCTCGTCGCTCTCAAATGCGCGGAGAACATGGATGAGCGCGTCCACCTGGCGCAGATGGCCGATGTAGGCGGTCTCTTTCAGCGCGTCCTGGCCGACGGCGCCTACGTCCACGTACTCGACCGAGGCGTGCGTCAGCTTCTTTGGGTTATAGAGCGCGGCCAGCTTGTCGAGGCGCTCGTCAGGGACTTTTGCAACTCCGATGTGCGCCTCGCGCGGGTTCGAATACGCCTGCTCGGAAAGATGGACCTTGGTCAGGATGCCAAAT
>Ga0302325_10018660_pt1 | contig 14610 bp, 10 predicted proteins | sample Palsa_T0_2_FD_201948 | JGI IMG/M metagenome (GOLD analysis project Ga0302325, IMG submission 201948) | Peat permafrost microbial communities from Stordalen Mire near Abisko, Sweden - Palsa_T0_2 | ecosystem: Environmental > Terrestrial > Soil > Palsa > Peat permafrost | place: Sweden: Abisko... | reverse complement strand
GAGAGCCGGAAGCGCAAGTAGTTAGACCGGCCACTCTTTGAAATTGGTGCTGAGTCGGCGAAAAGCCTCTGTGGCGGGGGTTTCAGCTCCACCAGGATCTCGGTCGCGGTATCGGCCAGGTATTTGCCGGAGCGCAAGTACCAGGGCACGCCATTCCAACGCCATGAGTCGATAAACAGTCGCAGGGCGCAGAAAGTCTCGACGTCGGAGTTCTTCGCCACGTCCGGCTCCTCGCGATAGCCGGCGTATTGGCCGCGCGTCAAGTCATCGGGCTTGAGCGGGCGCATGGCTTCGAAGACCTTGGCTTTCTCGTTGTGCACGGCTCCAAAGTCCCTACCGCACGGTGGTTCCATGGCAAGCAGCGCGACGATTTGGAAGAGGTGGTTCTCGATCACGTCGCGCAGACAACCGGCTGTTTCGTAAAATGCGCCGCGCTGCCCAACGCCGAAGTTCTCGGACAGCGTTATCTGCACGCTCGCCACGTAGTTGCGATTCCAGATGGGCTCCAGAAAAGAATTGGCGAAGCGGAAGTAGAGGATATTCATGATCGCCTCCTTTCCGAGGAAGTGATCGATGCGGAAGATTGAGTCTTCGGGGAACACCGACTGCGCGACGCGGTTGAGCTCCCGCGCGGAGGCCAGGTCGCGCCCGAACGGCTTTTCAACAATAACGCGCGCATGCTCAGCGAGCTTCGCGGCACCAAGCTCTTTGATCACGGTCTCGAAGAGCGAGGGCGGGATCGCGAGGTAGTGCGCTGGGCGCCGAGCGCCACCCAATTCTTTCTTCAACGCCGCGAACGTGTTCGGATCTTTGTAATCCCCGCTCACGTACCTGAACCGGGACAGAAGACGGTGGAGAGCGCGCTTGTCATCGATCCCGCCCGATCGCTTGATGCTGTCGGTCACGCGTCTGTGCAGACGATCGAGGCTCCACTTGGGGAAGGCGACGCCGATTACCGGGACCTTGAGGACATTACTCTTCACCATGGCATAGAGTGCCGGGAAGATCATCTTGTGGGCCAGATCGCCCGTCACGCCGAACAGCACCAGGGCGTCCGAACGTGAGACCGTCATCGAACGCGTCCGTTCTTGGGAGCGGCCTCTTGCTCACGTCGGCCGAACTGTATCGATCGGAGTCGTGAATCCTCTCGTCTCGACCAATACACCTCAAACCAAGCTCTCACGCCCCAACCTCCTGCTTCTCCCCCGTCTGGTTTTCCAACGCCTGCACTTTCGCCACTCGGCGCCGGTGGCGTGGGGCGCCGCTGAAGTAAGAGGTCAGAAAGGTTTCGATCAGTTCCCAGGCCAGCGCAGGCCCGATCACTTTTCCACCCAGACAGAAGACATTCATCGCGTCATCTTCGACGCCCTGATGGGATGAGAAAACATCATGGATGAGCGCGGCACGTACACCACAGATTTTGTTCGCAGCGATGGACGCACCCACGCCACTGCCACACAACGCCACTCCGCGTTCCACCTGTCCCGTCGCGACGGCTCGGGCCAGAGGGATGATGAAGTCGGGGTAGTCGTCTGCGGGGTCCAATTGGTGTGCGCCGAAGTCCACGACCTCGTATCCTGAGGCACGGAGAAACCCTGCCATCTGCCCTTTCAAGGCAAAGCCGCCGTGGTCCGACGCGATTCCCACGCGCATCATGGTTTCTCTCCGGCCTGCTCGATCGCCTGATGAGCTTGCTTGCAAACGTTCTCCACCGTGAAGCCGTAGTGCTCCATCACGACTGGTCCTGGGGCTGAAGAGCCAAAGCTGTCCACTCCAATCACGGCGATCTGGGGACCGACATAAGATCTCCATCCCAGAGAAGCGCCGGCCTCGATCACCAACCAGGGAATACCCGGCGGCAAAACGGTGTGCCGATATTCTTGTGGCTGCAGCGAAAAGAGATTTGTACTCGGCACGCTCACCACCCTTGCGTACACGCCGTCACTCGCCAGTTGCTCGCGGCCCTGCAGCGCCAGATGCACCTCGGAGCCGGTCGCGATGAGAATGATGTTGGGTGGTGTGCCCGGGGCGGGGTCGGCGAGGACATAGCCGCCCCGCGGCACTCCCGCGGGAATGCCGGGATAGTGCCCCAGGTCGAGCACGGGAAGTCCTTGGCGCGTCAGTACGAGAGCAACCGGACCTTCCTCCCGTTCAATGGCGATCCGCCAGGCAGCGACGGTCTCATTGGCGTCCGCCGGCCGGAGCACAACCATTCCAGGGATCGATCGCAATCCCACCAATTGTTCCACCGGCTGGTGGGTCGGACCGTCCTCTCCCATGGCGATGCTGTCGTGAGTGAAAACATAGATCACCGGCAGCCCGTTCATAGCCGCAAGGCGCATCGGAGGACGCATGTAGTCGCTGAAGATCAAGAAGGTCCCGCCATAAGGGATAAGGCCGCGGTGCAACGCCATGCCGTTCAAGATGGCGCCCATGGCATGCTCCCGAATTCCAAAGTGCATGTTGCGTCCAGCCCAGTTCTCCGGCTCGAAGTTGCCGGCGCCGCCAATGTGCGTATGGGTGCTGGGATCAAGATCGGCCGACCCTCCCATCATTTCGGGCAGGCGAGCGCCCAGAACCTCTATCGTCTTTCCCGAAGCGATGCGGGTTGCCATGGGTCCGTCCGCCGAAGTAAATGTCGGAAGGTCGGCGTCCCAGCCCTTGGGAAGCTGCCCCTGCGTCACTCGCTCGAATTCCGCAGCCAGATCAGGGTGTTTTTCCGTGAAGGCCTTGCGGCGTAGCTCCCAATCCGCCTGTGCGGCGCCGCCCCGCGCGATCGCTTCCCGGAAATGCTCCAGAGTCTCCTCGGGGATATGAAACGTTGGATCCACCGGCCAGCCCATCCCCTCTTTCGTCAGACGGACCTCCTCCAAACCGAGCGGCTCGCCGTGTGCCGCCGCCGTGTCCTGCTTATGGGGACTGCCGAAGCCAATGTGGGTGCGAACCATAATCAAGGAAGGCCGATCCAGCTCTTCGCGGGCAGCCTTCAGGGCCGAGGCGATCGCATCGACGTCGTTACTCCGTTCAACTCGCTGGACATGCCAGCCGAAAGCTGCGAAACGTGCCATACGATCTTCGGTGAAGGCCAGCTCTGTGCTGCCTTCGATGGTGATGTGGTTGTTGGCGTACAGGACAATCAACTTGCCCAGCCGCAGGTGACCAGCATCGGATCCGGCTTCGGAAGAGATCCCTTCCTCCAAGTCCCCATCGCTCACTAAAACGTAGGTGTAGTGGTCCACGATCGTGTGACCGGGCCGATTGAATCGTGCGGCAAGGGCCACTTCGGCGATGGCCATGCCAACCCCGTCGGCCAGTCCTTGCCCCAAAGGACCGGTGGTAGCTTCGACGCCGGGGGTTTTGCGATATTCGGGATGGCCTGGCGTGCGACTGCCCCACTGGCGGAATCTCTTCAGTTCCTCGAGCGGCAGGTCGAAGCCGGTGACGTGAAGCAGAGCGTACAAGAGCGCACATCCGTGTCCGGCTGAGAGAATGAAGCGGTCGCGGTCGGGCCAGAGGGGATCACGCGGATTGAATTTGAGCGAACGATCCCAGAGTGCATAGGCCATCGCCGCCGAGCCCATCGGAAGCCCAGGATGGCCCGAGTTGGCTTTCTGCACCATGTCGACTGCAAGGAAACGTAACGTGTTGATACACAGCTCATCCAACGCAGGCGGAGCGAGAGCCGGCGACAGGATCATCAAAGATGTCATCGGTGCGCTTTGCCTCCGTAATGTTGAAGTGGAACTTAGGCCGCAAACGACAGAAGATTCCTGCGGACTCGTAGGATCGCTGAATGAACTACGCCTTCACCCTTTTGCTCTGGCAATCTTTATGCTGGCATTGGCAGGTCAGTTGAGACATGCCTTTTGCGTCGGCACAGGCGGCGCTGCAGTGCTTGGTTCCGTCAGCAGGTACACAGTTGCAAGCGGGATGTGCGCATTTCGTCGATGATTTCATGGGACCTCCTTCGGTCGATTCGCAAATATTGTTGGAAAATTGTTGATCTGAGCGCCCTCGTCGCAATGAACGACGTTCGCATTGCTTCGTGCAGCACGATTGCGCTCACAAGCAGGGTCAGCATTGCATTGGTGACGACAACAATCTGTTCCGTTTTGCTCAGTCGCGGCAAATGGCTAAGTGAAGAGAAGCCCGATGAGCCTCAGGCTTGACTTGATGAATTCGAGAGCCCCAAAGAAGTGTAAAAGAGCGCCACGTACTTCCACGCGATCTCCGTGGACACTGTGCAATAGAGACCAGTTTTTCAGGCAAGGCAGTGTCACAGTTTTATTTCGGCACTGAGCTCAATGGCCGGAAGATTAAAAGGGTCGTCCCCCGGGGAGGATCACGAAATGTCTGCAGCGATTCAGTCATTGCGATCTATCGCCAACATAGCGACGCCGATCTGGCAATCAAGGAACTGCAGCGCGGCGGAGTCGACCTGCACAAATTGTCGATCGTGGGCAAGGGTGATCACACGGACGAACAGGCGGTCGGCTACTACACGGCCGGCGACCGCGTGAAGTATTGGGGCAAAGTGGGCGCGTTCTGGGGAGGCTTCTGGGGACTCTTGTTCGGCTCCGCTCTTTTCATCATTCCGGGGCTCGGTCCAATCTTAGCGGCGGGACCGGTGGTGGCATGGATTGTGGCAGGGTTGGAGGGTGCGGTGGAGGTAGGAGCGTTGGGTGCCCTGGGAGCTGGTCTTTACAGCATAGGCATTCCCAAGGACAGCATTTTGAAGTACCAGACCGCGCTCAAGACCGATCAATTCCTGCTGATTGTTCACGGAACGGCTGCCGAGGTGGCGCAGGCCAGGAACATCATCAAAACTACGAATCCCGTTCAATTCTCAATGCACTCCGACGAAGCGGCGGTGGTAGCTGCTTAGTTTGCCACCCTGGTTGCTTCGGCAAGACTGCATTGAGGACCTTGCCGATTTCTACACGAGTCGACCGAAGCCCAAGGAGCGCCAGGAATTTGCGGCGGGTTGAACACGGAGAGAAGAGTATGACAAGCAAATCGCACCATGGTAAATCACGACCCGTCCTAGTTGTCGCAGCCAACATACTCGACAGCATGAATGAGACCGACGCCATGACCGCTCAGCGTGCCTATGAAATCTATCAGTCGCGCGGATGCCGGCTCGGTTCTGAGCGGGAGGATTGGTTCACCGCGGAAAAAGAGCTTCTCCCTCCCCTTGCGGTCGGGCGCCATGTGACCGACACCGCATTGCGATTAACGGCGCAAGTGCCAGGCTTTGCGGCGAAGGACTTGGATGTGGAGGTGGGGCAACGACGGGCCGTCATTTGCGGCATCCACTCGGTTTCAAGTCAGTTAGCAAACGACGGTCGCAGGGACAAAAGGATTATGCGCGTTGTCGAACTTCCTTTTGAGGTTGATCCAGCATTCTAGGCGGCAACACTACAGAGCGGAGAGTTGCGGGTCGTATTTCCCCACTCACGCTGAGCAAATCTTTCAGACGTCGGGTCACCACAACATTTGACGAAGCCATCGTGCAGGAAGGTGCCGAGAAATCATGACCGACGAGAACCACCCTAACTCGGAACTTGCGGGGTTCGATTCTCTCGCAGAGCTTGCGCTGGACCTGCGCTGGTCCTGGAACCATGCTACCGACGGTGTGTGGATGACGCTCGATCCCACGCTGTGGGAACTCACGCAAAACCCCTGGGTTGTACTGCAGACGGTCTCGCGCAATCAGATTGAGCGCGTGCTCGCCGATCCTGTTTTTCGTAAGAATATCGACGAACTGCTCCAGGCCAAGCATAACGCGGCGAAAACTTCTGCCTGGTTTCAGCAAAAGTATCCACAAGCCCCCTTGACCTGCGTCGCGTATTTCAGCATGGAATTCATGTTGAGTGAAGCGCTCCCCATCTATTCGGGAGGACTTGGCAATGTGGCCGGCGATCAACTCAAAGCAGCCAGCGATTTGGGCGTACCAGTGGTCGGGGTGGGACTGTTGTACCAGCAAGGCTATTTTCGCCAGGTGATCGACAAGAACGGAGAGCAACAGGCTCTTTACCCATACAACGATCCCGGACAGTTGCCGATCACTCCGTTGCGCCAACCCAATGGGGAGTGGTTGCGGCTGGAGATCGCGCTGCCTGGTTACTCGGTCTGGCTGCGCGCCTGGCAGGTCCAGGTCGGTAGAGTAAAGCTGTATCTGCTCGATAGCAACGACGCGGCGAACTTTCCCGCTCATCGCGGGATCACCAGCCAACTCTACGGGGGTGGAGCGGAGTTGCGTCTCAAGCAGGAATTACTTCTCGGGATCGGCGGCTGGCGGTTGCTCAGGGCGCTAGGACTTAAACCCGAAGTCTGTCACCTCAATGAAGGTCATGCTGCCTTCGCGGTGTTGGAGCGAGCCCGAAGTTTCATGGAAGAAACCGGGCAGTCATTCGAAGTGGCACTGGCCGCGACTCGGGTCGGCAATCTCTTCACCACTCACACAGCAGTGGCTGCGGGCTTTGACCGTTTCGCTCCATCCCTCATCGAACCCTACCTGGCTCATTATGCGGAGCAGAAGCTCGGCGTAAAACTCCGCGACTTGCTCGCCTTGGGCCGCCAGAACCCGAATGACCCCTTGGAGAGTTTCAACATGGCGTATCTCGCCATACGCGGGAGCGGGGCAGTGAATGGCGTCAGTCGTTTGCATGAGAAAGTCAGCCGGCATCTCTTTGCGCCTCTCTTCCCCCACTGGCCGGAGGACGAAGTTCCGATCGGACACGTGACCAATGGAGTTCATATGCCGACCTGGGATTCGGCGGCGGCCGACGACCTTTGGACGGCAGCCTGTGGCAAGGGCCGTTGGCTGGGGACGACGCAGAACTTAGGGCAGGACATTCGTCGCGTCTCGGACTCTGCGCTCTGGAAATTCCGCAGCGCCGCCAGCGTGTCTCTCGTGCAATATGCTCGCGGACGGCTATCCCGGCAACTGGCTGCTTCAGGCGCTTCGGCCGAGGCGGTTGACCGGGCGATGCATCTGTTTGATCCCAACGCGTTGACACTGGGCTTTGCGCGGCGCTTCGCAAGCTACAAGAGACCGAACCTGCTACTGCATGATCCGGAGCGACTGCTTCGTTTATTGAGTAATTCTGAGCGTCCAGTGCAACTCATCATCGCTGGCAAGGCCCATCCGGAGGACGAGGCGGGAAAAGCCCTGATTCAGCAATGGGTGCAGTTCATTCGCCGGCCAGAGACACGCCCCCATGTGATCTTCCTGAGTGATTACGACATGTTTCTTACGGAGCACCTGGTGCAGGGCGTGGATGTCTGGATCAACACACCACGCCGGCCCTGGGAGGCTTGCGGGACGAGCGGCATGAAAGTGCTCGTCAATGGAGGCATCAATCTCTCGGAGTTGGATGGCTGGTGGGCGGAAGCCTACAAGCCGGAAGTCGGGTGGGCGTTGGGAGACGGCCAGGAACATGGCGACGATCCCGCCTGGGACGCTGTCGAGGCCAACGCACTTTACGACTTGCTTGAACGCGAGGTAATCCCAGAGTTCTTTACCCGAGACCCGAACGGCCTTCCTACAGGATGGGTTGCACGGATGCGGGAAAGTATGGCGCAACTGACTCCGCGCTTCGCTGCCGACCGCACGGTGCGCGAATACACCGAGCAACACTATCTTCCAGCTGCAACCGCCTACCACGACCGCGCGGCGAACAAAGGTGCCGTTGCGAAGCAGATGCTGGCTTGGCAGCAGGAAGTCGATCGAAAGTGGGGATCGTTGCGCTTCGGAGGTCGGCATGTCGAAACCACCGCCGATCACCACCTGTTTGAAGTCGAAATCTTCCTGAACGAGCTCGGCAAGAACGCGGCGCGAGTAGAGCTGTACGCGGACGCAATCAACGGAGGCGATCCTGTGCGGCAGGAAATGAAGTGGGAGCGACTGCTTCCTGGTGCACCCGAGGGCTGTGTCTACCAGGCGACGGTACACGCTTCACGACCAGCAGGAGACTACACGGCGCGAGTGATGCCTCAGAGCGACGGCACTTCGGTTCCACTGGAAGACACCCGGATTCTATGGCAACGATGATGGAAACGCCGCAGCGCGAGTTGAACGATTACGTCTCCGAGATCTCCGAGCACGCTGACGTGGGTGCGGGCTCGCCTCTGCCGTTGGGAATCCAGGAAACGGGCGGAGGAGTCAATTTTGCCACCTGCGCCAAGCTGGCTTCGTTCGGATTGCAGAGCGACAAAGGTGTTGCCCATGAAGCCAGCTAGCACAGGCGTCTTGACGCCCATTCGGACGCGCATTCTGACGATTAATGGCGGCTCCTCGAGCATCAAGTTTGCGCTGTTCGATGCGGCGAACTCGCTTCGACGGATTTTGCAGGGCGGCATTGAGCGGATTGGACTGCCGCACGCCACCTTCCGGACAAAGGGCCCGGATCAGGCAGACAACTTTTCGCAGCCAGTGTCAGCGTCGAACCACACCGAGGCGGTAGGTGCACTCATGCATTGGATCGAACGGCGCAGCGGGCGCGATCCCTTGACGGCGGTGGGCCATCGCGTCCTGCAAGGCGGCCCGAAGTATTACCAGCCGCAGCGAATTACTGCGGAGGTGGTTACGGAGTTGAAACGCCTCAGTCCGTATGATCCTGACCATCTGCCCGAGGAGATTGTGTTGACCGAGGCGTTTCATCGCCGCTTTCCTGACCTGCCGCAAGTGGCGTGTTTCGATACTACTTTTCACCATGACCTGCCGCGCGTGGCGCAACAGCTGCCGATCCCGCGCCGCTACGAAGCGCAGGGCGTGCGGAGGTATGGATTTCACGGGTTGTCGTATGCGTTTTTAATCGAGGAACTAGCGCGTTTGGCCGGACCGGAGGCGGCACAAGGCCGCGTCATCCTCGCCCACCTTGGCAATGGCGCGAGTCTGGCGGCCGTGCGTTACGGCAAATCCGTCGACACCAGCATGAGCTTCACGCCGGCGGCCGGGGTGCCGATGAGCACTCGTTCCGGCGATCTCGATCCCGGACTGGTTTGGTATTTGGCGCGCACGGAAAATGTGAGCGCGAAGCGATGGAATGAGATGGTCAATCTCCAGTCCGGGCTGCTCGGCATATCCGAAACCAGTTCCGACATGCGCGACTTGCTGAAAGACGAAGCACGCGATGTACGAGCGGCAGAAGCGGTCGCGCTGTTCTGCTATCAAGTCAAGAAGTGGATTGGCGCATTCGCAGCGGCCTTGTGTGGACTAGACACACTCGTGTTCGCTGGCGGCATCGGAGAGAACGCGCCCCCGGTCCGCGCCCGGATTTGTGACGGGCTGGGATTCCTTGGGATCGCACTGGAAGAAAAGCGAAACGCTGCGAATGAGGGCGTGATTTCCTCCGTAAACAGCCGAGTCGCGGTCCGCGTCATTCGCACGGACGAAGAACTCATGATCGCCAAAACAGTTTGCCAGGTTCTCGGACTTGGCGGCAAGAACAAGAAGGAGAACTGAACATGACACCCGACGCACTCACTGCAGAACTGCTCGACCATAAACCCGAAACCGCGAACAAGCGGGAATTGACCCCGCGAGCGGACACGAAGACAGATGCGCTCACTCCCGAGCTGCTCGCCAAGGTGAACGCTTACTGGCGAGCCGCCAACTATCTTGCGGTCGGTCAGATTTATCTCTACGACAATCCCTTGCTGAAGGAACCGCTGAAGTTGTCCCACATCAAGCCGCTGGTGGTCGGGCACTGGGGCACGGTGCCGGGCCAGAACTTCATCTACGTGCATTTGAACCGGGTCATCAAGAAGTATGACCTGGACATGTTCTACGTCGCCGGTCCCGGCCACGGCGGCGCGGCGCTGGTGGGCAACGTCTACCTCGAAGGCACCTGGAGTGAGGTGTATCCGAATGTCACGCAAGACGAAGCGGGCATGAAGGAACTGTTCAAGCAGTTCTCGTTTCCCGGCGGGATTTCCAGCCACGTTGCGCCCACCACGCCGGGGTCGATTCACGAAGGCGGCGAGCTGGGATACTCGCTCAGCCATGCCTTTGGCGCGGCGTTCGACAATCCCGATCTGATCGCCGCCTGCATTATCGGCGATGGCGAAGCGGAAACCGCCTCGCTCGCGACCTCATGGCAATCCAATAAGTTTCTCGACCCCATTACTGACGGAGCCGTGTTGCCCATCTTGCACCTCAATGGCTACAAGATCAGTAATCCAACCGTTCTGGCCCGCATTGAGCACGAAGAGTTGGAACAATTTCTCCGCGGCTGCGGCTGGACGCCCTACTTTGTGGAAGGCGATGAACCGGAAAAGATGCATGAACTCATGGCCGCGACTTTGGAAAAGGCCATCGAAGATATTCGTCGATTCCAAACCAACGCTCGAAACAACAACGACACAACCCGGCCGCGCTGGCCCATGATTGTGCTCAAGTCACCGAAGGGTTGGACGGGGCCGAAATTCGTCGATGGCCTGCAAATCGAGGGCACGTTCCGGTCGCACCAGGTGCCGCTGCTGGTCGATCCCGAGCATCCCGATCACGTCAAGCTGCTGGAGAGCTGGATGAAGAGCTACAAGGCCGAAGAGCTGTTCGATCAGAATGGGCGACTCCTTCCGGAACTGGCCGAATTGGCCCCGAAGGGTGACCGCCGGATGGGCGCTAATCCCCATGCCAACGGCGGCATTCTGCTGCGCGATCTGCGCATGCCGGATTTCCATGTTCATGCGGTGAACGTGCCTTCACCTGGTGCGGTCAGCGCCCAGGACACCCAGGTGTTGGGTTTGTTCCTGCGCGATGTCGCCAAGATGAATCAGGATCAGCGTAATTTCCGTGTCTTCGGTCCTGATGAAACGGTCTCGAATCTCCTCGGCGCCGTGTTTGAAGTCACCAACCGGCAGTGGGATGCGCGCGAAGTGAGTAACGATGAATTTCTTGCGCCCGCCGGCCGCGTGCTGGACTCGATGCTCAGCGAGAACCAGTGCGAGGGTTGGTTGGAAGGATATCTTCTCACCGGGCGGCACGGCCTGTTCAATAGTTATGAAGCCTTCATTCGCATCATCGACTCGATGTTCAGCCAGCACGCCAAGTGGCTGAAGGTCTGCCTGGAACTGCCCTGGCGCCGGAAGATTTCGTCTTTGAACTATCTGCTCGCCTCTCACGTCTGGCAGCAGGATCACAACGGATTCACGCACCAGGATCCGGGTTTTCTCGACCATGTCATCAACAAGAAGGCGGACATCGTGCGGGTTTACCTTCCGGCCGATGCCAACTGCCTGCTGTCGGTTTTCGATCACTGCCTGCGCAGCCGGAATTACGTCAACGTGGTGGTGGCGGGCAAACACGCCCTCCCGCAATGGCTGACCATGGATCAGGCGGTGGTGCATTGCACAGAAGGAATTGGCATTTGGCAATGGGCCAGCAACGACCAGGACGCGGCCGAACCGGACGTGGTGATGGCTTGCTGTGGAGACACCCCGACGCTGGAGATTCTGGCTGCCGTTTCCATCCTGCGCCAGCATCTACCCGAACTGAAAATCCGGGTGGTCAACGTCGTGGATCTCATGAAGCTGCAGCCGTGCACGGAGCACCCGCACGGGCTCAGCGAGAAGGATTACGATTCAATGTTCACGAAAGACAAGCACATCATATTTGCCTTTCATGGATACCCGTGGCTGGTCCACCGGTTGACCTACCGCCGCTGCAACCGCAATCTGCACGTGCGCGGCTACAAGGAAGAGGGCACGATCACGACGCCCTTTGACATGCGAGTGCAGAACGATCTGGACCGCTTTCACCTGGTGCTGGATGTGGTGGATCGCCTGCCGGACCTGGGTTCCAAAGGTGCCTACCTGAAGCAGCAGATGCACGACAAGCTCATCGAGCACAAGCATTTCATCGACAAGCATGGCCAGGACATGCCGGAAATCTGCAACTGGAAATGGAGCGACGGCCAATGAATACACAAGCCCTGATCGATACCGCGCGGAAAATGGTCGCCGACCACAAAGGCCTGCTTGCGATGGATGAGAGCAATCCAACCTGTAACCAACGATTTGCGCAGTGGGAGATTCCACAGAATGAGGAGACCCGGCGCGCCTATCGGGAAATGATTGTGACCACGCCCGGTCTCGGTGAATTCGCCGGGAGCGTTTCATGAGACCGACCTTACATCAGAAATCCGTTGTCGGTAATTGGAAGATGTATACCGACACCTCCGAGGCCAACCGGTTGGCTAAGGCGGTGGTGGATGGCATGAGTGCGGAGAAGCGAGTTTCCGTCACTCTCTGTCCGCCCTTTCCCTATCTGGCCCTTGTCGGCGAAATTCTAAAGGGCAGCCGCGTCGCGCTCGGGGCGCAGAACCTCTATCCCGAAAAAGAAGGAGCGTTCACCGGTGAGGTCAGCCCGACCATGCTTCTTGACCTCGGCTGCAAATACGTAATCCTCGGACACAGCGAGCGTCGGCACAAACTGGGCGAATCCGATGCCTTCATCAACCAAAAAGTGAAGGTTGCCCTGGCCGCTGGCCTCGATGTGATTCTGTGCGTCGGCGAGACCCTCGAACAGCGTAAGACCAATCAGACGGAAGCGCTGCTTGATCGACAACTCACTCTCGGATTAGCCGACGTGTCGGCGGATTCCTTGACCCGCTTGAGCATCGCGTATGAACCGGTCTGGGCCATCGGCAATCTCGAACACCATGCCACTCCCCAGCAGGCGCAGGACGCGCACGCCCTCATTCGGCGCCGCTTCGGACAGATGTTTGGAGAGAAATCGGCTCAGACCATTCCCATACATTACGGCGGCAGCGTCAAGCCCGACAACGCCGCGGCGCTGTTTTGCCGGGACGGTGTGGACGGCGCCCTCATCGGCGGAGCCAGTCTGCATGCCGATCAGTTTCTCGCCATTGTCCGGGCTGCGATCAGTAGGTCGCAAACCCAGGAGAATTCAACGGAACCGCGGCATAGCAAAGCCAGAAGGAATACTCATTATGAAAGCCAATGTTGATCAGCCCAAGGCTCCGGAATCGAAGTCGGGAACGAAGCCCAAGAGTCCGGAACCGAAGTCGGGGTCCAAGCCCGATTCCAAGGACGATCTGAAGTCCCTGCCGATGTCGGAAGTCGAAAAAAGATTGGGATCGTCACCGGAAGGCCTGAGCCAAGCCGAGGCGCAGAAACGGCTGGCGCAATACGGTCCGAATGAGATCACGGAAAAGAAAGACAATCTATTCCTGAAGTTCCTGAGCTATTTCTGGGGGCCGATTCCGTGGATGATTGAAGGGGCGGTGATTCTGTCGGGCGTGGTTCGACACTGGCTGGATTTCTTCATCATTCTCTTTCTGCTCTTCTCCAACGCAGTCGTGGCATTTTGGGAAGAACATCAGGCGGGCAACGAAATTGCCGCGCTGCGGGCGAAGCTCGCGATCGAGGCCCGCGCCCTGCGCAACGGAAAATGGGCGACTCCCAAGGTAGCGGAACTGGTGCCGGGCGATGTCATTCGGCTGCGATTGGGGGACATCGTGCCAGCAGATGCACGTTTGTTGGCCGGCGACCCGGTGCAAGTGGATCAGTCCGCGTTGACCGGCGAATCGTTGCCCGCGACGCGCAAACCTGGCGAGGCAGTATTTTCAGGCTCGATTATCAAGCGCGGCGAAACCGACGCGCTGGTGTACGCCACCGGCACCAACACCTATTTTGGCAAGACTGCGGAATTGGTGCAGGACGCTCATACCGTCAGCCATTTCCAGCGTGCTGTGCTAAAAATTGGCAATTACCTGATCGTTCTTGCCGTGGCGCTGGTGGCGGTGATTGTTACCACTGCGCTCTTCCGCCATGACCCGATCTTGAGCACGCTGGAATTCGCATTGGTATTGCTGGTGGCCGCGATCCCGGTAGCCATGCCCACGGTGCTGTCCGTCACCATGGCGGTGGGCGCGCGTCTTCTGGCAAAAAAGCAGGCGATTGTGACCAAGTTGTCGGCGATTGAGGAACTCGCGGGGGTGGATGTGCTGTGCTCGGACAAGACCGGCACCTTGACCCAGAACAAGCTGACGCTTGGAGATCCATTCTGCGTCGGCGGTATTGCTGCCGATCGAATCATCCTCGACGCCGCCCTCGCTTCGCGCGCGGAAGACAAGGACACCATCGATCTGGCCGTGATTGCCGGGGTGAAGAACGATAAGGAACTGAAAAGCTATCAGGTCCTGCATTTCCAGCCATTCGATCCGGTGCATAAGCGCACCGAAGCCACCGTAAAAAGCTCCGACGGAAAACAGTTCAAGGTGGCGAAGGGAGCGCCGCAGGTCATTCTGCAGATGGCGACTAACGTCACGGAAGTAAAACCCGCGGTTGAGAAAGCCGTCAATGAATTTGCCGCACGAGGCTTCCGTTCTCTGGGCGTAGCCCGCGCAGATCAGGACGACAAGTGGCAGTTCATTGGCGTGTTGCCCATGTCCGATCCACCACGCGAGCAGGCCAAGGCGACCATCGCAAGCGCGGTGCAGATGGGCGTGAACGTCAAAATGGTCACCGGCGACCAGTTGGCGATAGCCAAGGAAATGTCTCATCAGCTGGGCATGGGTACGAACATCCTGGATGCCACGGTATTGCGGGATAAGCAAAAGAAAGCGGAAACTGCGGCGT
>Ga0302325_10018659_pt1 | contig 14611 bp, 16 predicted proteins | sample Palsa_T0_2_FD_201948 | JGI IMG/M metagenome (GOLD analysis project Ga0302325, IMG submission 201948) | Peat permafrost microbial communities from Stordalen Mire near Abisko, Sweden - Palsa_T0_2 | ecosystem: Environmental > Terrestrial > Soil > Palsa > Peat permafrost | place: Sweden: Abisko... | reverse complement strand
TAGAAGCAGTGTTCACAGAGCTGGGAGACAGCAACGTCGACGAGCGTATATCTCCTGTCCTCGATTTCCAAATCGCGTGCAGCTAAATTGAGGGGCGACACGTGACTCTCAGCGTGAAGTCGTGCCAGATCTCGCTGCATCATGCATGCAAAGCAAGCTACACAGGGTATACAGCCTAGCAAGACATCATGAGGGACGCCAGATTTAGAGTGTATTTTCATTTGTTATAGATGATTAGAAGGTATCATATATATCACCCTTCACCCGCGAAAACGTACGCCTATGGATATAAGCGACCGCCGATTCAACTCTCGGTCCCAAATGATACAGTACAAATATAGCCAACGAACGCCCAATCACGTATCCTACTAAATCATAGTTTACCGTTCCCTGCCGTCTCCTTCTTGATAAAACCCGCCTGCGAATCCTGGAGGCCCGTGCCAGTTATCTTGTCCTGGGGGCGGGGGCGGTGGAGGACTGAAAACACCTCGTCCAAATCCGGGGGGAGGACCGCCGAATGGCATCATACCTGGAGGTGGAGGTCCAAAGCTACCAGGTGGCGGCGGGGGTGGGAGACCTGGCGAAAGAGCTGGGCCTGGAAAGGGGAAGCGACTGCTTGGCGGAGAAAATCCTGGAGGGTGCATCCACGGAGCACCTTGAGGTGGAGGAGGGGGGAGGTCATAGGGAGAGAATCGTGGATCAGAGTGTTGTGATCGAGAGTGCGGCGGTGGTTGGGGCCTACTCATTCTGGGCTGCATGCTGGCCTCTATTTCTGCCTGAGATAGTCGGCCTTGGTCAGCTGGGCCGTTGCTGCGAGTATTCATGGGTAACGGCGGACCGTTAAAGAGAGGAGACTGTGGTCCACCGGCTTGGCCTTGTCGAAGAAGACGTTGAAAGAACTCATTCTTCGACTCGCCCTGTCCTTGGGCCTCGTGCATGGTTGGTGACTGTAAAGGAGGAGATTTGTTCATGAATAACTAAAGTTAGTAAAGACGTGAAAGTATTCTACGTTAGCCATCTGCGACTGGCTTCCTCCACCACTGCCTCCTCCTCCTCCTCCCCCGCCGCCGAGCATTGCCATAATACGCTGAAATCCCTCACGATCTTCCGAAGAAGCACCTGCTCTTGGACCACTGCCGAACAGTGGATTGCTATTGACTTTATCCACGCTGGGCCGACGGTCAGGCTCGAAAGCTGGTTGAGTCGGAGTTGGTTCTTGAGCAAATAATTGACGGAATCGAGAGGCACGACCACCCGTCGGTGCAGAATCGAAGAATACCGACGAAGGTGCACTATGAGAAGTTTCGTCCACTAAAGGTGCATCCAACGCGAAAAGACTGTCAACGTCCACTCTCTTAGACTTATCCATCTTGGGTTGTTCTTCTCGTTAGTTTATCTCCATATAAGCCATGATACCGTTTGATATCCCATTGCGGGAGCCGTCATCATTATCATTGTTCTGTGCTTCAATTGTACTCTCGGGTTTAGGATTTCCTCCCCGCATCTTTGCGATCCATGCTTGAAACTCCGCAGCACTATGTTCTTTCCCATTGCCCCCGCCGACGTCAAATTCTTCTTCAAGAAATCCAGTTCGATCATCTCGTCTTCCGCCTCTTGTCTGCTCATAATTCTGAAGTTCCGCCCGTTCATTTCGCCAATTCTGCGACTCGCCCTCCTTGAAATTACGAAATGCCGTACTTTTGATAGAAGGCGGGGCCTCCAAAGGTTCTCGTCCGGTCCTTCTGTCACTCCGAGGTGCGCCGCGTCTCTCAAATCCTCTCGTTAAGCCTCCCCGACCGACAGATCGGACTTTACTCCATCCTGCTTCCTCTTCTTCCTCTGGTGGTGAGGTGGATAAAGTTATATCGTCATGGGGTGGTGATGGCCGACTTCGGATCGACGATATCGGGGCATCTTTGTTGAATGTTTTGCGGAGTGGAGGGGAATGTAAAGAAGAGGCAAATGACATTTGAGGAGGACCTAAAACGATAGAATCGCCGCCTATAGCAATTAGCTTCAGGGGGCGTGAAGTGATTGGTACGTGCACGCCGAGTTTCAGCCGGCCGATATTTGGGATCCGTTTCTGCATTGCCACTAACACAAACGTGAGACCACAGGTACTTAGAAGGAGTAGGTACAGCGACTGAGCGTTTTGGAGGTTCCTTCGATCAATTGCTGGCTGCATCCACTGTTCCATCTGGGGAAGTCCTTCAGGTTTGGTGACGAGGGGAGACTCGCGAAGAGCGAGAAGCTCCTCTATCGAATACTGCATTGAATGTGTCGACACTTTAAAGAGATAATGAGCACCAGATGCGCCGGGAAGTATAAACCGCCAAGAACGAGTCGAAACTTTGCTTGTCTTTCACGCAACGGGCCTTGAATGAAGGAGCAGTCTCGATTCCAATACCTTTGATCTGCTGCCAATAAAGCCGTAAACTTGAGGAAACTTGGATCTTTCCAGATCAGATGAGCGCGAGATGGGTATAGATATTTTATTAAAAGTATTCTCGCAACGTCTTGCATGCAATCTGCGAGAAAAAAGATCAATCCCCACTATGCATATCGTCCTCTATACTAAATGAATCTACGCCAGCGTAAAAGAGCCTCTCGATTTCTTCCGCGTTCACGCATTAAGGTCTCTGCCGCCTGCGCTCTTCGGCGGAGCTTCGTCGTATCCTCCCGCTTTACCTTCTTCTGCCAAGTTTATACTACTTGTCGCTCTGGAATGAGCCACTGGAACCCTTGGCTCTGGTCTGGTATATAGGTATGTTGCAAACAACACGATACTGCATCCGAAGACGAACTGGAATTAACGTGAGGAATAATTAGGGGATATACATTTCTTGTGACGACAAAGTTGAAGAAATATACTGAGACAACAAATGATATGAGGATTGACACAGAGGTTGCAAAGTTTTTGAGGATGTTGTCAGCGTATGCCACGCACAAAGCAACGACAATCCCACCGATAGCCTGGAAAGCGATTGCTGTCCACACAACTGAGTTATATCCATAAAAGAATCCCTAAAAGCATTAGATAGAGTTCCAATTGTAGTTATACCTTCTCAATAACCTCACTCCCATCTTTCCATAATACGCCAATAAACAATGCCGGAAACAAACTGAAAAAGCTCAATTGCACATTTCTCACCCACAATGTCGCACTAGATCCCTTGAGAACTTTCTCGAAATACACGCCAGCGGCTCCAGAAAGCATGCACGCTGAAAAAACAGTGACTAACCCCAATGTGGGATTGACGCCCTCGATACTATGGCTTGGTGTATGGGCCGAGACAGCACGGGTATGGAACGAGAAATGTTTATGAAAGAAACCTTCGTCTTGTGCCGTTTCATGAGCGGGTAGTTGGACGAGCGCGACGCCAAATGTGAGGAGAACCAACGAAACCCATTTTTGTACTGATAATTGACGATGAAGCAGTGTTACGCTAAAGAGCGCGGTGGTGAGGATTTTGAGCTGATATGTGACCTGGAAAGTCGCTGCATCAAGATTTGACACTGCGACATACTGAAGATTGTTCTGTAGCTGCACAAGTCAGCATTAATAAGGGGATGACGAACCGTGTACAATGCGGCCGGAATTGTCAACTTCCAGGCATCACCTCCGAATATTTCCTTCCATAGCCCAGCAAGCGACCATGGCTTGTTTTCTCGCGCTTTATCCCTTATGACGACAGCTACGCAAATCACCAGCTTCAGTATCTCATTCATGAACACTGCGGTTGATGAAAAGTATCGCTCCCCATTGATAACAGGCATTATGCGCGAGTAATGCATAATCTACCATAAGCACGACACATTTTCCAATCCCGCACCAGAATCAACGCCGAGTTTTGCACCGTGAGCTAACTATCAGAACCTTCCAACCCAGGCGTCGAATACCGTGACAAGAGAGATGTATTTCAAGGGAATCCCATAAAGGGATGGAGTCCCCTGATCCATTGCGGCAAAGAAGAAAGAAGTTAAGGGGTAACGCGTTACTCTGCTGAATACGCCAATGCCTCGCTAGATCTCCCGTGCAAGTAATGTCAGAGAAATAAGCTTGTCCGAAGCGTTCGTTGAGAGAGAGTCGTTGTCCGTCGTCGTGTGTGGGTAATTAAATGGACAAGCCTTGAGAGCAATTTTAAGAAAGTTATTTATATTTGGCGTACGCTGGTCCAACGATTTAAGGCGGCCGGAATTATCAAGGGATGGCAGCCGCAACACGCACCACAGAAAATAATTTGCCCGGACGGCATCCACACAAATCCGCACGTGGCGCTAGCTTTATTCCCAAGTAGGGGGGGGACGCATCTGATTCTCTGAGAAGCCAAGTAACGAGTGCATTCATCTGACGATATTCAAACATATTTGTTAAGGTAGATTCACTTCTAGATGTAACTTCCTTTCCTAAACCATTTCATTTCCTCCACCCTGATCCGGCCCTGATCTCCGGATTTTGAGACACGCTTATAATTCGCTGACGCCGATCAATACGGCCCACAATCAGAGAACGCTCCACACACCACCATGTTTTCGAAAGGACAAGCAGCGAACCCAACGTTATCGCCGTTATTGGAGTATCCCACCGACTTCCTCAAATGGCTCCTTGCACTGCCTTTGATTCCCAACTCAACTCTGCCGTTCAACCTGCTCTTCACGATGAACGCGCTCAGACTTAACCTGGAGTACCACAAAGCACAACGTGGCGTCCAGAGAGGTTATTTGCAGGTTTGCCTGCTCTTTCACGGGTCGATAACCAGTAGAGTCTATTAAGTGTCATGTTGCTGCCGTGTATGAGTGGTTTGGTGGGCGCAGTGCTGTTTCAGCAGACACCCGGGTTCATTATCTCAGACCAATTTCTTCCGACTCATTTGTACTGATTCCTGACTCCTCCAGCTGATGATAGCTTCGTACATTTATTATTATACATCTCACCAGTCTTGAAAGGATTTCTGTTATCCTTACCTCCCATCGTAGTCGATCTACCCCTTATCATCGGCGATTCCTTCCTTCGGACCTTGGCCGTCACTTCCTATGGCACGGACCTCGCAATACAATCCCCCTATCGGGCCTCCTGGTTCAGTCAGGTTGCCTCTGGCGGGATTTCTGGCTCTGCGTCAGCCATGGCTCTTGCAACTCTCAATTTATGGTCTCCATCCGGCTGGCGGTTCACCTCCGAGAATCTATCCCCCGTCACCTGGGATATCTATGGCCCCTTTGTCCTCTCCGCGATCTACGTGACGCTTCGAGGAACTCATCCGGCGATCAATAATCTCTCCATGTTCGCCACTGCAGGTATTTGGGGAACCAAGGGAACGCGCTATCTCAACGCAGAAGAAGCTCGCACGGTCATCTCTATCTTATTTGCTACCGTCGTAACGTTACGTAGACTGGGTATATACTCCTTCTCCTTCGGACGACCTGTCCAAGGCCGGACCGTCGGAGAAGAAACCAACAAGAAAGCTAGATAGCCCCAGCGATTATAATAATACTCCCATATTTCCCGCCATGCATATCCTCTAGTGAAATATCAGGTTGCGTCGACGTCTACGCTGTCTACATCCTCCATTAATCCTTGGACCCATTTGATTGCTGCTTTTCTCTCCTGACGGGCTTCGTTACTTGCAAAATCATCTGGATCGATCACCACGTCGTCGAATTTGAGGAGTTGTTGGAGCAGTAATTCGCTTAAACGGGCTTTTGTGTCTACGCGTTCTTTCCGTGTATTCGGTGGATTTCGGACGAATGCCTTGATTTGGTCGCCATACGTACTCTTAATCCCCTGTCGTATAGCCGCGATCTTATCCAGTGGTGTTTGAGGTACCACCGGCTTCGTTGCCTGGGCCGTCTGTCTCGCGTTCAAACTCGTAGTCGAAGAAGCCTTCGAATTGGTAGCATCCAAAGTCGACCCCGAAGACATTGGCGTCCCAGCAGGTTTCTCGATCTTCTTCCCCGACGTCATCAATATCCGACTCCCATCATGGACATTATAATGCCCCACTAAATCCTTGTCATCCATCCGGCGTCCCTGAAAAAGAAGCTTGATATCCATGTCGTCCGCCAACTTTGCTTGCTGTCGGGCCAGGGATTTCAGTTCCGATACAACGAGCGTGGATAACTTGCCCGGTCGGAAGGTTAGGTGGTAGGTCTGTTTTCCATGACGCAGTTCGATTGTCGCGGGAGTGTCGTCTGCGGGAGGCGGCTGCGAGCGGGAAAAGGGCGACCAGGAGAAGATGCCGGACATGCGAGGTGACTGTGTTGAGGATTTATTTGATTGATCAAGTTTTTGGACGAGATTCCTTGGAACACGTCACGTGCAAACCTCAACTTAGAGCGATGTCACGTGATGCTTAGCCACTCTTTTGAGAGCGGCGTTTCAAAAGTAGAACGTCAAGGTGACAAGGTCGAATTGTCAGAGCTTTCTCCAAAGAAGACAATGCCCAAAGCCACTCAACCGGAGTTAAAGAAGGTAAAAACATTCTTCGCTCTCTTGTGCCGCAAACTGACCATATAGTATATGGACAAACGCCTGTTTGTTCAGCTCAATGGCTCAAGGAAAGTGATTGGCGTTCTACGAGGATACGATGTACCTTTTCCCTCTGTTGTATGACTCACTTTGTAGGTGTTTTTGAATGTGGTTCTGGACGAAGCGTATGAGGAAAAAAGCTCTGGTCAAAGGATCCCGATTGGAACTGTAGTTATTCGTGGGAACTCGGTGGTCATGATCGAGGCCTTGGAACGGTTGTAATAAGGCGGAACGATGGTCGGGGATTCCCTGACCAGGCGGGAGGACGTTAATCCGGAGGCCGATTCCCTCAGGATAGCACGTCACGGGATTCATAAGGACTGGACCTTGACTCGGGGACTTGCAAAGTTGTAACGGCGATTGTGGAAAGGAATAGATTGGATATGAACGCTCCTAAGCCCTGGTACAGACAGATCTGGTTGCTTAATGCAATCGGATCTTCATCAGTGTGCGGACTTTTGTTCTATATCACTGTAGACACCGTCTTTTAGAAGTTGGACGCTGGTCTGAGGGAGTTCCAGCAGGACTCGTAGCAATATAAATCTGCAACTCCATTGCCCATTTTGACTTTGTTTCACCGCAGACATCGTTGCATCATGATAGACCTACTATCCTAATGGACATGTCAGCGGAAGATCAGAAAGTGGCCTCTGAAGACGTTTAGACGAGAGCACAGTCTAATCGACAGATACGGGCCAAATATCCCCTTTTAAAATGCAAAATATATTCCCAAGCTAGCATTAAGATTACCTACCATCCCTTATATAAATGACTTTCCTTGAAACAGACCCGCGCATGTTATTTTTGTAATAAGCTAGTGACACTTGGCACACCATTGTTCCCATAGGAGATCCCAGTCCCATCCGGGCATGACTTCTTCAAACATCTGTCTCTCGTCGTAAATGCCGTCCCGGAGACATGTTTGTCCGAGCCATTCGTTCACACAGGGGACGAAACCGGGGTAGATTTCTTTGTCGATGTAGTCTAGGAAGTAGGCTGTGGTCTCGTATCCTGAATCCCATTTCTTGCCTTTTGGCGAAGGGCGCCAATGGCCTGGAGCCAAGCCCGCTCGCAGTCTCACAAAGTCCGCAAGGCCTAAACTAAGTAAATTGAAGTTGGGAGATCGGAACGGGAGACAGACCTTCGATGAGTCCACCTGGGACGTTATGACAACTCCATTGCCAGGAATGAGTTAATTCGTGGACAATTACACCGCGAACTTCTTCAATGAACCATGTATCTCCCGCATTTCGATTCGCAAGATTTGTCAAATTCCTCGTACTAAACACCAAATCACTTCTCCATTTAAATTCCTTCCTCCCTCCCGAGGAGATAATGACCGTTGAATTCTCAGCGTGGGCATTTCCGTCCATATCTCTCATGACAAGAGAGACAGCCCCATCAAGGTGTTTAGGAGTAAACGTATATGTATCATCGGAAGGATAGAGCGTCTCCAGAATAAAGAGCGACGCCAGTTCCAGTTCCCATAAGGGCTGCGGAAAGAGACGATTAAAGGTACTTAGGCCAGCAGAGTTACATGACGCGTCGGGAGTGGGGTAAATGAATTTGGGGAGCACGCTTTTGTGGAGTTGCGAGGGGGTGTAGGGCAGGGGAGTCGGTTGCGGGAGTGAGTGAGCGGATTTGAGAGGCGCGATTCGAGGGGGTGCGGGTGTCGTCCGTGGAGGGAGACCAGGTTTCGTTGCTGTTACTGGAGCGGGTGATTTCGTAGAGACGGGGTATTGTGGCGGGTTCATTGTGCTTGTACTTGGTAGATTGGGAGAAATTGGTTTAGTAGGCGTGCCTGTACTCACTGGGGAAATCGATTTAGGAGACACGGTAGGTTTCAACTTCGACGTGCCTGTTGTATGCGGCGAAAGACGAGAGGGTGACACAGCCGGCAGTGGAGGCAATCCAGTGTTCCTGTCCAAGGGGTTTCCGGGGGATTGACTTCGCGTACGCATTCTGGCTAACTTCTCGGCCAATTCGTTCGTAACGCCATCTTGAGTCTGGGTTCTTTGAATTGAAACAGGATATGTAGGAGCGCGATTCAACACTTCACTTGGTCGGACTATAGTATCCTCCACAGACGGTACAACAGCCGAAGTGGATCGCCTCGGCAGAGCGGGAGCAGCAGCTGGTAAGGAAGGTTGCCTTGACGGTCCTGTTGGCGGCGGAGGTGGAGGTTGACGGGTCTTTGCCTCGGCATATTGATTTCCAGAGAGTGTCTTAGGCGGTGGAGGGAGGTCTTGTGGGGACAGTTTCCGTGGTGGAGGGAGAGGATCTCGCTTCGTGGAGGATGAGGTATTTGAGCTGGTTGAGGTTGAAGTTCGACATGGAGTACCATTTGGATCGGGATCTTCGTCTTTCTGTCTTCGGCCTCGGGCTGCACTCCATGCTGCTGAGCCAGTATCGTCGACGCGCTTGTTGAAGTTCTTACGCGCCTCGTCCAAACCCCAGAGACTGAGCGGCATTTTCGTGAATTCTTGGCTGGACCCGGATGGAACCCGGCCGAAATTGCTCACAGAACAATAGAGACTGTGATTGAGCGGGCAATATACTAGGCTCCCTTTTCGCAGCAGCCGAAAGAACAAGACGCTGTTGCTTGTGTTGACGTCAAGTCTGTAGCGAAACGAGGAACCTTGGCTGTCTTGGTGTCTTGTTTTGGGTAAGGGGTCACCTTAAATAGAAAACATCCACCTTAATATGCCAAGAAACTGACGTTGCCACGGTGACACAGGTCACACGGGAATTGAATGGAATCCGGGGTTGAGATGAGCGGCGCGCACAAATGAAAAAAAATGGCTCACAGTCAAGAGAACATGAGGTATGTATGTGGTAATAAATATATTTCCTTTCCAAAAGGATATGCAAGTCCCAAAATCCCATGCTCTACGGTCTATGCCGGTATAATAATATACAAGAAATATGCTATGAATAAAATCACCAAGCCTCTTGGATGGTATAGGCTTGGGTATAGATGGGCGTTGGCTGTGATTGCTTTCGCCACAATCTTGAGAATAAGTTTGCAGGATTCGAATCTCGTCGGGATGGAATGACGGGTTGTGAGATGATGGGAACGGGGAGTGATTTGACCATCGCTCGGGGGACCGGTTGTTCGTATGTGTATGAATTATGTCGCTGCTGCTCGGGTGGGGAAGCCAATTCAGTTGAATTGGAAGAACCACTTGAAGATGACGATAGTGATGGCATCATCGACGGAGGCGAGGGATACGCTGATTGTGGAGCTGGTCGTCGATGGGGTGTTGTAGGTGGGGTGCGGAGTCTCGCTGGAGACTGGTGGTGGTATTTTGCTGCCTGGAGCGTGGCTCGACGTTGTAGAAAATAGGGGAGGACGTGTGTATACAGATCGTCCGGGGTAATTCGGAGATCCCAATCCAGAAGATAGAGAAGTTGCTTCTCCATCAAGTTGACTTCGGGGAGAGAAAAGAAACCCATCGTGTATCGGGCCCAGTGCTTATTCTTTGGTGACGAGTCGTTGAGGTATTTCGCGGAGAGGATCAGGGCTGCCAAGAAGACTCTGTGGCAGGTGCATTGCATTCCCTTGGCGACCTTGGGAAGACGTGACTTTAACCGATGAAGGTAGACCGCTGTGGACATGAGGGTTGGTGTTTGTACATTGGAACGTTCGCACAATGTCCTGATGAATTGTTCGAGGGGGGGAAGCGATTGAGGAAATTCGGGTGCTTCGCTGCGTGTAGGTGTCGATGGAGGAGAAGGATAGCCGGTAGACGGGACCGGAGGCGGCTGTGGTGTTGAACATCGGATGACGCCAGCAGCCTGCTGAGCGAGATGCGCGATCATCTCGTGTGTGACGGGGTAGCGGACGTATTCCTTGAGGAGCTGCTTGTTCGAGGCCATCGGGACTGAGTTGTCTGAGATAAACTTTGGAATGCCGTTTCGCTGTATCGATCGATATTTTGTGCGGATGTGACGGGCAGACCTTATATACAAGGTTGCGTCTGTCCGAAGATGGGAGAGCTCAGGAGGCGCCACACCGCAAACGCTGTGAGGAGTCGGACTATATTGACTATAATGTGTGTGGGCTTGACGTGGAAGTCAGGAGAAGGGGCGACAAATTTACGAATGCAGCTGGATTGGCGTTCGATTAAAGTAATTGCGGTGCCGCTTGTCGTCCGTGACAGCCGAATGTAGGTACAAGGTGTTGTATGCAAGGTGCACGATGATGGCGAAAATAGTCTAGATATAGCGGGAGTCCGGCCTCTGCGGCTTGTAAGGTTAAAAAACTCGAGTGAGGAGGCGTTCTGGACGAGATGAGCCAAGGGGGTTCCAGGCGTGCGAGGCGTAATTGAATGGCGAAAACTCCGGGCGTGGACGATCGCCCCAGATCGACGCTTTCGGACAGATCCAGCCAGCGTTGGATGATATGTCCGTGAATGGCGTGTGAATATTCAGCTTTCCCGCGGCCGTGGTTTCCAATTGCAGCCCAGGTGGCGGGCGGCAGAGTCCCGCTTCGCAGGGGTAATGTCCGTGATTGGCCAGAATCCGGATATTAGTCAGAGTTCTAGCCGCCACAGGACATACCTCGTGGGAAGGATTATTACCAGATAGGGCTAATGAGCAGAACGCGTCGATGATTCGCCAGGGAAAGGCGCAATTTATGCACGGACTTGCAGATTCCAATGCTCGAGATCCCCACACTTCAACGTAAGGGATTCGCCGCCAGATGCGTGGAACTGCATTGGCGCACGTAAGGAGGCCCTGGGCTGCAAATTCCAGTGGTTTCGAGGATGAATCCTGTCAAGCTCAGGAGTGAGTGTCCTTGATGATCCTCAATGGTGCATTAGCAAATCTGTGTGTTGGTCCCTCTCTCTCTCTCTCTCTCTGTCTGAAACCATGAGGCGTCTATCTTCACCCTGACAGCGCTGATTCTGGACGTATGACTAGGGAATTTTTAAGAGCGGCAATTGGGTAGCTGCCGAGGTCTAAAACCATTCCCAGAAAATTCTCCGTGATCTGGCTAACAAAGTTTGGTTTGACAGGAGGCTGCAAGGAAGGTTCTGCCATTTGCGGTGAAGCGGATAAGTCCTCAAGCCACCAAAAATATTTTGTGTGCGTCGCTATCGATTACAGTTGCGGCGCAAAAAGTTGTTGGGTGGGCCGCTTCATGCGGGGAGGAAAAATCGATCGTTTCGCCGCAGTAAGTCTCTTAGCCCCTACGGAAAAACCCCAAGTGTGTCCCGAGGCCGGATCCAAAGTTCATCTGCCGAGCTCCCGAAGAGATGTGAAACCAAGGTACCAAAAAAAACGTCGCAAAAGGAACAGAAGCATCCAAAAGGGTCCGACTCGAGTGGTGATGAAAATTGTATTGATTAAACCCTTAAAATTCATCTCTCAAACTTCGCACCGATAATTGGCCTCGGGGGTTCTCGAAGAGCAGTAAGATAGAATGATTGGAGGAAAGTGGCTGAGTCCGGAGCGAATGCCAACCTCTCGCTGATGGCCCAGAATAACCTTAGTTCCCAAAACCGGTCTATATCAACTTTATGTTATGTAAACGCGCCACTGGCAATCATGCCTTGACGCGGTGATGAGTCGCAAGACCTTGGTGCGACATATCCTTGCATGAAATGAAACGCCGATAGATTAATTCCGATTCGCCCACCAACGAGCAGAGTCGTTCCAAGCACATGAATGGCCGTGGTAAAACAAGCTGGTGTCGATCACTCAATGTCACCATCGCGCGTGGTCCCTTCATACTGACGGAAATGGCAGTGATTCCGTCTTGCCTTTTCGTCACGAGTCTCGATCGCCCATCGCACCCGTCATTCCCGGACCATACACGGCGTATGATCTCCGTCTTCCTGGAATAGATCCTATTTGACACAACCTTTTAAGAGTTGAGAAATGCCCTTGAAACCATGGCGGTCATCGGATCTCTGATTGAACTTGATGGCCGACTACCGAACGGGGGAGGGAGATCACAAGGTCAGAGGCTTCCGTGCTGCGTAGTCATGACTCGGTGGCCAACTTTCACGCCCCATTCGTCATTTTGGGAAATGGAAACCCGATGCTTCCGCCTTTCTCCTTGATCTTCATGAGGCGCAGACATCTGTGGAACGTTGGTGAACGCAAAACAAAAAAACCTAACCCCAAGCCGAGTACTCGCCATAATGCCGTAAATTTGATCCCAACTGCTAAAGCCGGGTTCTTCTATCTGATGCCTACGAAATCCTTAGATCGAGAGTTAAGTGCGTCCACAAGCATTATGGAATAGTTAATTATCATATGTGAGTGATTCCTGTGTTACTGAGGTTTTCCCCCATCGTGAGACGCGAGTTCTGTGGTTGCCGGTTGAGATCAATCTGGTCCACGCTGCAGATCACCAAACCAAACAAATCGCGCTTCCCAGACAACCAAAGTGACAAACCCATCATGCAGTAGACTATGCCTCAATGCCGCAACAACCAGAATTCTACCCGCGCGATCTGTGGCAACATTCCGCAGTCTATAACTCATTCGTAAAGCTCTTCTGCAAAGACATCCATTCCCTGCAACATGTCCCTTCTGGAGGCAGCCCTTCCCTTTAGGATCATTTTGACTCTGTAGAGGCGGATTCCACGCGCTTCTGGTTGAACCATCCGATTCGTTGGGTGCAAGTCGTGGGAATCATCGTTGCGCTTACGCAAAAGGAGGAGACTTATGTGATTCTACGTATTTTGTTTACTTCGCGCAATTGCTGATAGGTAGTTGACGATTCGTCTGGCGAGACAGTCGAATTGGTGGTGAGTGAGGAACACCGAGGGATGATGCCCGATCGAGAAGATGAGGAGAGACAGGAACGGCTATGGAAACGAAGGCGGAAGGAGGGAAGGATACATGTGGGAAGTCTGATTAAAGTTAAGGGCGAAATACGTGAGAAGTGGAAAATACGGAAAATCCATGTCATGAAACTCGGTTTGCCAGGGTCAATGAATACAATGTAACTGTAGATATTCTTACGGATCAAAACGCAGAGACCAAGGCATGGGATGAGAGAGTCGCTTTCAGAAGGCGGGTTTTATCCAAACCTTGGCTATTGCCACCATCAATATGGGCAAAGAGTCTGCGGCTTAAAGAATCAACTCCTTCGGAAACAACGTTGACGACGGAGGAGAAACCTGTCGAAACGAGAGCGACCAAACAAATCGACTTTAAAACCCTGCCACAATACGCCCACTCAATACGCAACTTGAAGTTGCTTCTATTATCACATATAAAGGACCTTCAACGGTTCACAGCTACCGATCTTTTAGCGGTGGCCGACATAAATTATTCAGCTACTTGTGTAGCTCGTCATGATCTACCTAAAGGCTTCACCGAACGAGACGTAACAAATACCTTACTAGCAGCTCTAAACTTGCTTCTCCGAGATGGCAATATAATTGTACCCAAATCAAAGACGAAGGAAGATGGAGTGACTATGTCCGCATCAATGGAGGAAACGTTCATTGTGGTGGGTACATGGAATTTGGCATCGACGATCAAATCTGCCGCAAATAGGAATAAAACGATTATTGTGAGGGATATATGGCGAAAAGTAGTGAGCTGGGGCAATGGATGGGAAGGAACGACAAAGGGAGTTATTGGCGTTGTTGTAGAGGATGTACTTATGGGATTGGAAGAGCAGGATTGGGTTGAAAGTAGACCTGGTGTGTGGTCAAAATTGGCCGTTTAATGTGAGATATCAGGAGTTATTTTATTGAACCTGTCTACTGTATCTTTTGGTCGCTCTTGACTGGCTCTTTCTCTTGTAAATGATCTTGGTGATGTGAAATCGTTTGGCCCACCGGCTCATGGCTGCCCACAGCGGCCTCATTATCCCCCACTAAAACTTGGACATCACCTTGGACAAGCGTCCCCGAAGTAGATGGCTCCTCCTCCAACCCTTTCTCGACATTCTTCTCGGCCTGTTTTCCTTTTTGTTGCTTAGGTTTATGTTGCGGATATATCTTCATCTCGGCCGCGAATTTTCTCCAAGTGTTGATTAATATTTTCTGCTTATACTTTGTCACAGCATCTGATTTGAGGTTGTCGCCGAGCAAGCCCCAGCTATTGAGCTGTGAC
>Ga0302325_10018658_pt1 | contig 14611 bp, 10 predicted proteins | sample Palsa_T0_2_FD_201948 | JGI IMG/M metagenome (GOLD analysis project Ga0302325, IMG submission 201948) | Peat permafrost microbial communities from Stordalen Mire near Abisko, Sweden - Palsa_T0_2 | ecosystem: Environmental > Terrestrial > Soil > Palsa > Peat permafrost | place: Sweden: Abisko... | reverse complement strand
GCGGAAACCCAGGATTGCGGCGTATCGGGCTCGAGTCCGTAGGTTTGGTATTCGGTATCGGCTAAATAGTTCATATGAGTTCCAGTCATAGCCGCGGTTGGCGGCAAGAAAACCTGTAACGACAGACCCTTGCGGGCTAAAGCCCGCTCGGGATTATGAGAGGGGTCGCAGTACGGCGCAGCCAAAGCTGCGCGCCTTCTGACCGACGTTGTTGTTAGCCCCGGAAAAATGGGCAGCGGAATTCGCAGCGAGCGATACGCGCCTATTGCGCGCCCAGTCACACTCGCTGAAAATCCCACTGCCCGGGGGAGAGCTTGACGAATTGGCGGAGCAACCGCAGATCCTTCGACTCCGCGCGCGCCCGACCCGCAAAGAAAGCGGGTCGGAAAAGCGCGCGGACGCTGCGCTCAGGATGACAGTGTTATGAATGAGCTCAAGTACCTTGTCCGTTCAATGCAGCAGGCAATGAAGCGGTAATTCGCGCTGAGAAGTGCGCGGCGGCGGAACAGGGATCGTTCGGCAACCTGGCCGCCGCGACACACTTTGTTGCAAACCGGTCGCGATTACCGGTCGACGGTCACTTGATAGTGCGCGTAGTTGGCGCCTTTGACTACGACAGCGCCGAACTTCACCACCACCATCTGCGAGGTCAACGAGCTCGGGGTGCCGAGCTGGAAGACGCGCGGGGTGGGGCTGGTGAGCCAGTGATACTCGATGAGGTCTTCGGAGACGATGTAGACGGGCAGTTGCGCATTGCCGCTACCGGGCGTCCCGGTGTAGGGCAACGACCAGTCAGGGATGAGAGGGAGGTTGCCGGCTTGCGTGGAGAGCGTCTTGACGGTGAGGCCGCCAGCGACCTCGGTGGTCGACAGCACGACGTTGAACTCCTGCTTCATCTCGCGATCGATGAGATCGAGCAGAACCGGGTTAGAGTAGATGGCGGTGGGCCGCACCTCGAAACCGCTGTTGGCAGCCATCTGCGCGATGATGCCCTTCAGGCCATCCACGATACTGGCGGTGGTGGCGATGGTGGCAGTGTTGCCGCCGGCGGCGATTTGACCGCACACACCGAAATACTGCGGCGTGGTGGGGTTGTTCAGCGAAGTGTCCGTGCCATTCCACAAAGCGACGTCGTGGGTACGCAGCAGGCCTTCGACGGAGTCGGCCAAGTCCTTGGCTTGCAAGTAGGCGAACTGGCTCTGCTGTGCGCCAACCTCCATGTCGAAGACGTTGTAGTTGATTTGCGAGACCAGGCACTTCAGCGGGACGCTGCGCTCCACGCGGGTGGGCGTGACCAGGGTGGGCACGATGTTGCGTGGATCGACGAAGGCATTGGCCGCAGTGGGCGCGGGGATGGCCGTCTCCTCGAAGAAGCGCGAGGGATGACCGGTTGCAGGAACTTGCTTGATGCGCAAGCCGAAGGGATTGCGCCGACGAACGATGTCCAGGATTTCGGTCTGGTAGAGCTCGACCTCGATCGCGCCCGGGCCGATGTAATCGGCGGCAGCTTGCAGGTTGAGGAATTGTGCTTTCATTGGTTTCCTTTCGAAAGACAGAGATTAGGGAATAGGGGTTAGGGGCTAGAAAATCAGCTCCGTCGGGATGGCCGGCGAATCGACTAGGCGAGGATGCCGGCGCGAGCCAGTTCGGCCTTGACGGCGATGCGCTGCTCGATGCTGAGACCGGCGAGAGCTTTCTCGACGATGGGAGTTTCGATGAGGGCGTCGCCCTCGACGCCTTCCTTGGCGAGCACGGCCGTGACCATGGGAGACAGTGTCTTGCGACGGGCGGTCGCACTTTGCGCCTTGAGATCGTGATTGGCCTTTTCCAGTTCGGCAAGTTTGGTGTGCAGCGCCGAGCTGGGTTGGGAAGTGGCTTGCAGCTCGCCATCATCGACTGCGGCAACGATGCGGTCGATTTTGGCGTGCAGGGAGGCAAACTGGCTGTCCAGATTAGAGAGCGCGGTGGCCAGAGATTGCGTGGCCTGAGCCAAGCTCTGAGCCAGGGTGGAGATATCGGAGGTGTTGGTTTCTTGATCCATGGTTTGTCCTTTTACAGAAGTGATTAGCAATTAGCAGTTAGCAATTAGCTAACCCGTGATTAAAGTTTTAAGTGAGAGAGGTGCTGCCGGCGGAAGCCGGCTCCCTTGTGAATAGAGCGCGTTTGACGCGGCGCTAAAGCACAGCTCTTCCACCCTCCGCCGCGGCCGCCGCTCTTCCACCGGATTTCTTCCTGCTAGCTGCTAGTTATCAGCTGCTAGTGCGATCCAGGTTTGGGGGTAGGCGGCCTTGTCGCGGCGAAGAACGGCTGCGCCGGTAAAGGTGAATCCGGTTACGGTCCAGATGGCGGCTTCCTGATTGGGCACGGTGGCATTGGCGATTTCGTAGGACATGCCCAGCGTGCTGTCAGCCTGAGCGCGAATTTCGTCGACCACGTCGGGGAAGTCGTGCGCGAACAGATAGCCGCTGATGGCGATCTGGCCGACGGAGCTTTGAGATCCCACCCTATCGCCAAAACCCGGCGATAAGGGTGGGGCACCCGCAAGACGTGACGTCCTACTCTGTGGCATAGGCATAATGTCGGCTTGGGTGATGATGCCGATCTTGCGGCGGGCGTCGTGGGAGTCGAGCGACGGAGTGTAATCGAGGGCCATGCCTAACAAAGATGGCAGGGCCGCATCGGTAGCGGCGCGGGTCAGCATCACGCGATGGCCGCGTGCGCCGCTGGGCGAGCGCTGCGAGGCAGTACCGACCAGAGTGAGAACGCCGCGAAAGGGCAGGCGATTGGGATGTCCCACAACGTGGGGCATGGCGACGGACATGGCGTCGAGTTGGAGGTTCATAGGGTTCCTCGGAAGAAGCAGTTAGTAACTAGTAACTAGTAACTAGTAACTAGTAATCAGCCAGAAAGGATGGCGCGGGTCTACCGACAATAGGGGTCCTTCGACTACGGTTCGCGCAATAGGCAGCACGAACCTCGGCTCAGGATGACAAACTAAGAGGAGTACTTGCCTATTCCATGGGTGGAGCGTCGGCGAGGCCTGCTTGCTGTTCGGGCAGCGGAGGCAGGCCTTTCATGCGGCGAACTTCGTTGATGGTGAGCACGCCGCAGCCGACGAGGATTTGCTGGATCTGCGCCTGTTCGAGTTCGTTGGGCGCGTCCACATCGGTGAAAACGAATTCCAGATCGTCCCAGCCGAGGCGCTTGCTGATGGCGTCGCGGGTGAGGTGCTCGGCGACGAGGCGCGCGACCGGCACGATTGCGGTGCGGAAGGCGTCGTCGGATTGGGTGGCTGCGGTGTTGCGATTGACGTCGCGCTCCAGGCCAAGCACCATGGGCGGTAGATCGAAGGCGTCGGCGATGATGCGGATGAGGAATTCCTGCCATTGCAGGCGGAGGTCAGCGTCGGTGCCGCCGGCAAAGCGCAGCACTTCGGGCTTGTTTTCGACGGTGAGGATGGGCACTTTGCCGGTGCCTTCGATTTCGTCCTGCCACCAGCGGATGAGGCGCTCGTGATGCTGCGGGTTGAGGTTCTGCAACCAGAGCGCGTATTGCACCACGCTGTTGCTGGCGAGGCGCGAGGCGAAGCGATGGGCGCAAAGGAATTCGTGGATGGTCTCGAAGGCGACTTCGAGTTTGCCGAGACCGAAGGGAGTGTAGCTGCGCGGGTTCAGACGAATGTAGGAGAGCTCTTCGTCGGCCAGCGTGATGGCTTTTTCCGGTGCGAAGGTCATGAGCGTGGACTGGACGTAATGCGGCGACGCGGGGTTGCCGTCCCAGTCGGTGCGGATGCGAATGCTGGCGCCGTCGACGGGCCAGAGGGTGAGCGGCAGCGCGGGATTGCCGGTGAGGTCGAGTTCGATTGCGCCGAAACCGCCAACCAGGACATCTTCCAGGACCTGCTCGATGAAGGAGCGGAAGGAATCTTCGGGATTGGGCTGCTCAAAGTTGAGGGTGAGCGCGGCGATGCGCTGGGCGGCACTGGGCAACATGCTGACCCCATCGTGGGCAAAGTCGGCACGTGACGGCGATTCTTCGAGCGAGCGGCCACGGCGCGGCTGAATGCGCCAGGCCATGCCGGCGATGCGGTCCTTGATGGTGTTGATGGCCTTGCGCGCGATGGGCATTTCTGCAAAGCGGCGCAAGTTGGCAGGTGTGGGTTTGGGCATGACCCCGGCACGCGCGAGCGTGGGTGCCCCCGGAGTGAATATGGTGGGTAGCGGCACCGTTCTGCGGGCGGATTCGGCGCTGGTGGCTAGCAGCGCAGACGGGGGCCGGCGAAGCGGCCATTGCAGCTTGGGAAAAGACGATCCGGCGATGCGGCGCAGGGCGTCGCGCAGAGTGTTTGTCATGTTCATGAGTTGATCCAGTGGCCGGTGGCCAGTTGTTGGAAGTGAGTTGTCGGTGGTCGGTGGTCGGTTGTCAGTTGTCAACAGGATCGTCCCACATTGTGGGATATCGAACGATTGAGATGAAAGTTCTTACCGCAACTGCGCGCGCTAGCCAAAAGAAGAGGAGAAAAGCAGGTCTCTCGACTTGCTGCGCTCGCTCGAGATGACAGAACGGGACACCCGGGTTTTTGAGGAGACGGTCGGCCGTTAGAGTTTCAGGTCGACGCGGGCGCGTTCGGCGATGTCGGGCATGTCGCTGAGATTTGCGATGGTGATGTCGCTGGCTTGTAACGTGGCCAAGGCGAAGGCGACGCCGTCATCCTGGAGATCCAACTCGTCTTCGGTGATCGCGGTCAGGTCGCTCATGGCGTGCTCGGCCGCGTGCAGGTTGTCGCGCATGTCGGAGTAGGTATAGGCCAGCACCTTGGCCGCATTCACGTCTGCCGCCAATGAGACAGCGTGGAAAAGATGAAGCACTCCGTTGGGCCTGTAGCCGCAGTCGATCTTGAGGGGATCGCCAGGGCGCGTGTATTGCGCGACTGGGATGTCCTTGCGCATCGATGCCGCCTGCCAGACGCCGGCCTGCTCAAAGGCATTGCGCATGGCGTTGTAGATGGCGCGGCGACCGGATTGATCGCGACGGGCGAGTTGATCGCGACGGCCGTGAAGCGTCGATTCCAGGTACATCTGCGCGAGCTTGCCGATTTCGGCCTGCGGCGACTCGGTGAGAATAGCACTCATGGGCGCCATCTCCAGCGTGCCGGCGAACGATTCCTGCATCAGCGCCAGCAGCCACGCGCGACGGGACGTGGGCCCGCGATAGTTGATAATCTCTGGCAGACGCGATTGCAAGAGGCGGCGAAGCTCAGCCTCGTAGGATTCCAGAAGCTCGATGTCGGCTTCGGGATCGAGGCAGCGGACACGGTGCCAGTCGCGGGTGAAGCGGACATCGGTGAAGCCATCGTCGCCTTGTTCCAGAAGGGCGACCCCGACGTTGACGAATTCCCCCTTGACCACGTCGGGGACGTAGCGGAGGAGGAAGAATTCGCATTGTCGAAAGTCAGTCATTACTAGTAATTAGTAATTAGCGATTGGCCCGCGGCGAATCTTAGTTGTCGATGCGCGCGGCTTGCACCTTTCTGATGAGCGAGCCGAGCATTCGCTGGACCTCATCGGTCTGGTTATTAAGATGGTCATAAGATTCGGCAGAGACGAAAGCCAAATCCCGCGACAACGGTGCAAGTCGCCGTTACAGGACCGTCCGCAACCTTCGGCAATATTCGCGGGAATGGAAGAGCTTGATCGGCGTATCTGGCTGGTGAGGCCGTAGACCTCCTCCCGGGGAAATCCCGCAGTAGCCTTGTACGCCGCCAACACAAGATCATGTGCGCGTTGCCAAATTTTTAGAGTCTTAAAATGTCTCATTCTTCCTCGTGACAGTACGCTAGTTACTAATTACTAATTGCTAGTTGCGGTTTTCTCAATTCACCGCTTCACTCCAGTTCGGGAAGGGGTTTCGGGATGAATTCTTGAAATCAAGAATCAGCTCGCGGACGCGGGAGCGGCGCGCCAGGAGACGCGTCAACAGCCGTTCGAGGTCGTCACTGGCGCCACCGTACCACTCGGGCGGAATCTCTTCCGCCAGCGGCCACAGCGAACTCTCGGGAAAGTTTTCGATGCGGGTGAGCCAGGGTTCGAAGCTGTCCCACGACGCGACCGATTCGTAAACATCGTTGCGCCCGAAGACGCCGCGCAAGGGCGCGTCGGGAAAATTCCACTCGCCGGCGTTGAAGCAGTAGCCCTGATCGATGAAGCTGGCACTCAGCTTGCGCTCGCGCGAGCGCTTCCAGAAGGCCGCCTGGCGGCCATTGGCGTTGCAGGTCCACTTGTCGAGCGCCAAGACGCCGGCGAAGTCGGGGAGATTGCGCACGCGCCCCATCATGCCCTCGGGCAGGTAGTCGTAGACCTGACCCTCGAGCGGCGAGATGACATAGCGCGAACCAAACGACAGGCCCGGGGTGAACATAGAGCGGCGGCCACAAAGCTCGATGCGCAGGTCGGGCGTGTGCTCCAGTAGCCAGGAGTTGACGTCGACGATGGCGGCGACGGGGACGGGCAGGCCGATCAACTCGGCGAGGCGCGTGCCCAGCCAGTCGTTGACCAGCACGCGCGTGTGCTGCGGGTTGTTCTGGAACTTGACGACGTAATAGAAGCCGTCAGCGCAGCGCATGAGATGACTCTGCGCACCGCCCCGCATCCTGCGCACGTGTTGTACCGCGTGAATGAACATGAGAAGAAGTAATTAGTAATTAGTAACTAGCAAGACCTGTGAGCCCGGAGTGTCCGAAGCGACAGGGCGGCGTACAGCGATTGCTGGAAACCGCCCGCAACGGTCATCGTGGCCGTACATCACGGCCATCGCGTCCGCGTCGCAAACGCCCAAGCTCGTGCAAAAAGGGGCGCGAGATTGGGAGCCGATAGCGGCAGTTTCCGGAAGCTTGATGGTAGTTCCACGGCCCGCCGCGAATTGGTGGCACACGTCACAGAGGAGTGTGAGGGAAGGCGCTATCCCACCCTGTCGGGAAAAACGGCCGACAAGGGTGGGGCACCCGTCGCTTTCGCTGAGACTCAGAGCTTCTTCGCGAACAGGCTGGCGAAGGCGAATATGGCCGGCATTAGTGTGGTGGCCAGTTGGGTCGCCGTTGTAGCTTCCTGCTGCTGTTGTGGATTGGTTGTGGCGGACTGCGCGATGGCTCCCGCCGTCTGCACGGCGGCGGTGACTGCACCCACGTGGTCACCCGATCCCCATTGGCCGGCGACCGAGGCTGCTTCCGCAGTTGCCGCCTGGACGACTCCCATCATCTTCTGAAAAGTTTGTAAGTTAAATGCCATTTTAATTTTCTCCTTTATGTTGCGGTTGGTGGCGAGAGCGATAGCCGCCGCCACAGGGTTGATTTTTGTGTTCGGTTTTCGCGGGCCTAAAGGCCCGCGCTTCCACCCAGCAATTCCCGGAAAAAACCCGCAGAGCTTAGGGCCTGCGACAGGCCAGTTACGCCCTGCGCATCACGGCAGCTCGGTCGAGGAGTGCCGGAAGTCGATCCACATGGCCCAGAGGAACTTGCGGTCATCGTCGGTCAGGAGAGAGTCAAACAACAACGCCCGATCCGGAGCGTCCGAACCGCTACGCTGTGCGCCGTCCAACTGCTGCGCCCAGTCCTGCCAGACGTCGCGACTACGCTCGAAAGGAAATGAATTGAGGTTTGCCATCATGCGACCTCCGGCCGGCGAAAATGTTGGTATTGGAACCCGCAACGCGATGTCGCTGCTCCACCAGAGCTGCTGTACCGTCCTTAAGTTTGCCGGTCGCAGTAGCCCGGCAGCGTTCCGGGGTAGAGGTCCTTCGACACCGGCAGCGCAAAAGGCGCGCTGCCTGCGCTCAGGATGACACCCAAACCAAGTGACGCGACCATCTGCTTACTTGCCATTCATAGGAAGAGCAGGTCCCTCCACTTGGGCTGAAGCCGTCGGGCGGAATGACAGTGTTACTAAGCGGTTTGGGGCATGGTCATTGCCAGCTCCTGAACCGATCTTGGCGGCCGGACGACAACTTCGGCGCGGACGGCTTGCGCGATGGCCATCGCCATGACGGTATCGTCGTGTGCGCCAGAGGCGGCCGAGCAGGTTCCGTCGGGATGACGAATGAAAGTTCGGCACTCCTCCAGCAGGCGCGGGCTGAGGAACATAAACGGCGCGGCCGACAACAGGGCGGCGAAATTCTCCAACATGCGAGGACGGGTGGCGACGGTGGTGAGCCATCCGGGCTGGCCGCCGGACTGGTAAACATTGGTGTAGCCCTGGCCCATCAAGAGATGGGAGAGGACCGCGTGGCCGTGATTGTTGCGTTCGACCGCAACCAGGGCATCGTTATAATTGCGGGCGAGGAGGGCCACGCGCGCGGCCAGAGCCTGGGGCGGAAAATGTCCATGAAGCTCGGCGCACTGCACGCCGTGGGTGCGCTCGATGACCTGGGCGCAGGAGTAATCGCCATCCGTGCCGCCGCCGGCGGGATCGACGCCGATGATGTACTGCTTCGGCTGGTAACCTTTGCCTCCGGCGACGGGCGGAAAGAAGGTGAGTAGCTTGCCCTGATCGGTGTTTTCGATGATGGGCGCAGCCTGATGGAGGCGCTGCTCAACGATCTCGGCGTCGAAGACGCAGTCGCCGGAGGCGAGAAAGCAGCTCTTGGGATCTTCGGCGTATTCTTCACGGGCGCGGTTGCGAAAGTTGGCGCGCACCTCGCGACGAAAGGCGATCTGCGCGGCGTTGAGGCCATGCTTCTGCATGAGCTCCAGCTCCTCGTCCGAGAAGCGGGAGATCTTGAGCGAGCGCCGATAGCTGGGGTCCCACCACCAGGGATAGAAGTGCCGCGTGTAGCCGGTGTGCGAAGCGCCTTGCCACTCGTTGTAAAAGGTGCCGCCAGCGCCGTTGGGCGTGGACTCGAGAAAGATCTCACCCTCGGGAGGAACGGCGGCGCGCAGCGAAGCGAGCGTCTCTGAAACATCGCGCGGCCAGCGGGCGACCTCCGAACAATGCAGGTTGTGAATGGTCAGCCCGCGGCCGGCGTTGGGGTCCGCCGCGGTTTCAACGCGATATTCGCTATCGAATACGGGAAACACGATCTGGCGGACATTGGCGCGCGAGGTGACCAGCGCGCCCCTGCGCAACGGCTCTGGCAAGTTTTCCAAAAGCCGGTGCACGATGCGGAAGATTTCCTCGGCAGAGCGCTGGTCGTGCGCGACCTGGACGCTGAGCGTGCCTTCGCGAGTGATGCAGTTGATGAAGAAGCGCGCGGCGACGTAGGTGGTAACGCCAAGTTGCCGCGCCTTTAGCACGATATTGCGATGCGTGCTACGACGCTCCAGGTCCTGCTGAGCGCGATTGAGTATGAGCGGGCGCAGCTGGCCGTGCTTGTCGCGGATTCTCAACATGGCCCACATCAGATACTCGCGCCAGGTGGTGGCCTCAGGCGAGGTTTTGTACTTGCCGATGACATAGTTCGGCGAGGGCTTCTCGTCGAGGTGGTTGCTGCACGCCTTGAGTACATCGGCGGTCAGCTCGTCCGACAGTTTGGGCAGCTCCGGCGTGTCGGATGGAACCGCAGGTTGCGGTTGCGGATTGGTTGTGCGTTTTGTGGGCATGGGAGTCGGGAATCAGTTGTCAGTGGCTAGTGGTCAGTGGCTAGTTTGTGATGTCCCACATTGTGGGACGTTAGGGAGGATCGTTTTGTCCGGTAACTCAGATCGCGCGCCCGGAGTTTCGCGGGAATAGGAGTCTCTCGACTCGTCCGCCGCAGCGGACTCGCTCGGGATGACAAACTTCAGTTGTCAGTAGCCAGTTGCCAGTTGGCAGTTTCCTCCTCGATGACAAGTCGGAAGTTACTGGATGGTTTGGCAGTAAAAGCTGTCGCCGGTCATCTTATCGGTACTGGCGACGCTAAAGGTGAACGAGAGCGTGTCGGCGCTGGCAAGGTTTTCGCTCCACGCAAGACCCGTGTAGGGCGATTCCGTTGTGCCGCCGAATGCCGCCCAGGGGACGTTCACCGTCTGCGCCGCCAGGGAGGAGAAAGTGAAAATTTCGATTGAGGCTTCGCCGCCATTATTGCCGGTGGTGTAGGTAGTGGGATAGGCGTAGGCGGTGCTTCCCAACTTCCAGCCGACGGTTACGGTCGCGCTTCCCGTGGTGTGACGAGCGCGAACGAAGCACTTGATGCCCATACCCACGGAGAACGTGCCGGCCGGGAAGGTCGCGGTGTACAGGACAGCCGTCGAGCCCGTACCGGTAATAGGCGACGTCGGGCCTTGAATCGTTCCCGGCACTAAGTGACTGGCCGGGACGGCGCCGCCGAGTTGCGAATACTGTACTTGGGTGCAGGTTGGCGCCGCGCCGTTGGTGCTCGCGGTTTCGTATTGGCCGGAGGAGCAAGCCCCCGCATTTGGCCAGTTCGAACTGGTCGGAATGGTGGGCTTGTTACTCAGGTCGTTGTAGCTCCCTGACGTGGCGACGGTCGCCGGGGCTTGACCATTGATCTTCGCCACGGTCGGATTGGGATAGCTGCCGCTGAGATCGCCGCCCGCCCCGCCGCTCGGTCCGCCCGAGCCGCAGCCGTTGCAGGTGGTGACGTTCAAGGTGCCGACGGTGGCGGTGGTGGAGTTGAGATCGGCGGCATAGACCTCAGGCCAGCGAGCGTTGGGATCTCCAATCCAGCGCACGCTGGTGTCGCCCGTCGCCCAGACGGGAATGAATGTCCATGTGGTGGTGTCGTAGCCTGGATTGGTCCAGCGCCATCCCATGCGAGCCTGATACTCCGGCGTCTGGCCGAACTGCGTGCGATTGAAGGTGCCGAACTTCAAGCCGCCGGTGAAGTACCTGGTGTTGTCACCGTTGCCGATGGCCGCGATGTCGGTAGAGCTGTCGCTGCCGGCTCCGAACATCTCGGTGGGCGTGCCGTTGGGATTGGCTTGCATGAAGGTGTTGGGCTGGAAGGTGAAGGCCTGGTTGCCGAAGACAATGCCGTTGCTCAAGTAGAAGACCGGCTGCTTGAGCGCGGTGGCCACGTTGGCGATGACCTGGCCGCGGACGGTGTCGTTCAGGATATTCGCGTAACCGTTGAGGTAGAAATTTTCCTGCTCATACTGAATGGAGCCGGGGCCGGCACTCTTCACCAGGTTCTGCTGGGTGGTACCGAAGGCATAACCACCGTCGAGCTTGATGGAGGCCAGGACGGTATTGTCGGTGGTGGTGGCGAGGATGACGGGATCCTGCACCGGAGGATTGCAGATGGTGCTTTCGGCTTCGGCCTTGAGGCCGTGAATGGTAAGCGTGCCCGCCGAATTGAAATTGGCGGCGATGAGCGCGGTTTGATTGCAGTCGCCGCTGATGCCGTTGAGGACGGCGATGCCAGACAGGTTGGTGAAAGCCACGCCGGAGCCGTTCACCGCACGATTGCTGGTAATGTTGGCGATATCTGACGGTGTGGCAGCATAGCCGATGTTTTCAAAGTTATTGCTGTAGCAGGCAGAGAGCTCGATGTCGTGAACGCTGGCGACTTCGCCCATGTTCTCGACTTTGAGGCAATCGCCCGCGGTCTGATTGGCGCCGTTGCCGACGAGGCGCAGGTTGGCGATCTCGCCCCAATGCCACCATTGCGGGTTGGTGGTGCCGGTGCCGACGGTGGAAGTCGCGATGAGATCGGCGTTGAGGCCGTTTGCGGGCTGAAGGATGGTGCCGTGGTTGGTGGAGGTGCTTGCGCCCAGCAGGCGCGCGCCGGGCTGCACGATGATGCCCGCGGTCACATTGTTATTGCCGTTGTTGAAGGTGACGGTCGCGTTGATGGTGTAGGTGGTGGGCGCGAGTCTGACAATGACGGAGTCGGGGACATTGAAGCCGGGGCCGGTGTAGGACGCGGTGCGATCGTCGACGACCGCGCCGAGCACGCTGCCATTGTTATAGGCGGCGTTGATGGCGGCCTGAATGCTGGAGTAGTGACTGACAAGAAAATTGACGCCGGGAATGTCCTGGTACGTTAGCGCGGTGGCGTTGATGGTGTTGGGCGTGACATTGCCGATGGGCGGAGGCGAGCTGAGCGAGACGTTGCTACAAGTGCTCCAGGTCATGGGAGCGGCGCCACTCCCCGACGATGTCAGACATTGTCCGGCGTTGCCCGGAGTGGTGGGCAATGTCATCTGAAATGCGCTGAAGCTGGCCGAGGGAGCGGAGAGGGTGACGTTATTGGCTGCGGCGGTGGGAGAGAACAACTGGAGTCCAAGATTGTTGATGCCGGCGACCGCGTTGCCGCCGACGCTCCACATGAATCCTGCTGAGGCGGGAACGCCGTAGAAGAGACTGTCGATTGCGCCGAACGCCTCGTAGTTGGAGACCCCGGTATCGCCGGCGGCGACGTTGCCGTACTTTTCATTCTTTACCACAATGTGGGAGCCGCCGTTGGTGATGCCAACCTGAAAAGGGGGCGTGCGATTATCGTCGGCCTCGACTCCGTCCAGCAGGATGATGCGGGAGCCGCTGTCGAGCTGCACGATGTGCGAAGCGGGACTGGTCGACATACCCCCATTGTCAGAGACGATTTTGGAGGCGATGATATCGAGGCTGCCGATGAACGACAGGCAGGGGCCATACGACTGGTTGCAATTGAGGTCGTCGATCTCGAGCATGTAAGAGTCTTCCACCATCATGCCGCCAAGATCGGGTTGAGGCTGCAAAGGAGGATTCCAGGCTCCGCCCCACCACTGCACGTCCTTAACCGAACTGTTGTTGACATACTTCAGGTGGACGCCGTGATTGGGATAGCTGGGGATGGCGGACTCGTGCGGCTTGGCGCCCAGCAGAGAGACATTGGTAGCCCACATTGTGGGAGTACCCTCGATGAAGATGTCGTCCCAGTCGCCGGAGTTGTTGCCGAAATTTGACTCGGAGATGTTGGGCGAGTTGACGTTTACAGAATTGATGTAAAACTCGACCAGGCCGGCGCCGTAGAGATTGGCGTTGCCGACATTGATCCACATGACCCCGCCATCGCGCGTGATGCAGCCGACGCTCTGGCAGAACTGGGTTGGCCGCGTGGCCGCGCTGGCGCCGACCTTCTGCGTGTAATAGGCGTAAGCACCAGGATTGTTGGAGGTGGGCAGGATCATCTTGGGCTCGAGATAGGCGTGGCTAGCGACCCAGTCGCCGCCTTCGTTGGCGTCGAGGTGCATACCGTAAAGCTTGTTCTCATACCCTGTGGGACCATCGAGAACGTTGCCGCCGGAGAGAATATGCCAGCCGTCGCCGGCGTTGCCGTTGGCTTGCGACAATAGTCTGCTTCGTCTGCTGACAACTGCCACTGACGGCCGCATCTAAAACGCTCCGCCGCCTCCGCCGCCAAAGCCGCCGCCGCTGAAACCGCCTCCGCCAAAGCCACCACCGCCAAAGCCTGAGCCGGTGCTGCTGGCCCGGGGCGCGGTAACAAATGCCTGATGCGCGTCCGTGGCCATGGCATGCATCGATCCCACGAAGAAGATGGGATTGAATCCGACATAGGGCGTGGGACCGACATACCAACCTGGCGGATTTTGCACGATGCCCTCAAACGCCTTGCCCCAGCGGTTCTCAATGCCCAGCGCCATCGCGTAGGGCAGAATTTTCTCGAAGGTATCGGGCGGCATGCGCTTCAGCCGGTCAGCATCTACGCGGGTGATAAATTCCTGGAGGCCGAGAATCTCGACCTTGGTGCGCACGCCTTTCAGCGACTTTGCCGGCATGATGCGGGCGAAGAGAATGACGATGATGAGCGCGATGATGCCGGCGGCAAACAGCAATCCAATGGAATCGAGGATGCTTCCCCAGCTCAGCAGTTGCAGGATGACAAATGGCAGCGCGGTGAGAACGGCTCCCGCCAGCACATAGGCATGGGCCGAGTCGGGATCGACCGAATACATTCCCTTGCTTTTCAGTTCGGCAAGAATGTCGCTCTTGATGCTGGGAATAGCGACATAAAACTTATTGCGCAGCTCCGATAGCCGAATCTGAGTTTCGCCGGCAGGAAACATGTGGTTCAGCATCACCCGCTCATGTGCTTCCAGCGCGTTCCGCTCCGATTCCGCCTTGAGCGAGTGAAAGGTGTAATCGCGATGCGAGAACAGCAGAGCCTTCGACTCCGTCTCCTCGATCTTCATATAGCCCTTGACGGCCAGATCCACCAGGGTTGCGGTGATGTCGCGGGGATGCACACTGTCCTCAAGGAGTGCGCCCACCTCGGCAGGCGTCATGTCCTTCGGCGGCTCATACATGGGAGCGACGGAAATGTCGGCTTTGGGATCGCGGCCCTTGGTCCACCAAAAGACGAACATCACGATCAGCGCCCACAGCGGCAGCAGCACGCTGATATTGCTGCGGAGGAACCACAGAGCAAACGTGAGCTTGCCGGGCTCGGTGAGAATGCCCTTGCTGATGTACACGTCGGCGCTGAGGCCCTCGCGCATGGAGAGCGGACCGTTGCTCTGCACTCGGACGACATTGCCGTTGACCGCAACGGTGGCGTCCTGCGACTGCGAACCGTAGAGGCCGGTGAAGGCTTGCGCGCGCAGATTGCCGCCCGCGCCTGGCGGAAACATGATGATCGACAGGGCGCCATCGATGGGCACCGGCCAGTCGTTGCCGGTCAC
>Ga0302325_10018654_pt1 | contig 14612 bp, 16 predicted proteins | sample Palsa_T0_2_FD_201948 | JGI IMG/M metagenome (GOLD analysis project Ga0302325, IMG submission 201948) | Peat permafrost microbial communities from Stordalen Mire near Abisko, Sweden - Palsa_T0_2 | ecosystem: Environmental > Terrestrial > Soil > Palsa > Peat permafrost | place: Sweden: Abisko... | reverse complement strand
ACGTCCTCGGCCTCGGACGCATCGCCCAGCATCCGCTCGGCCAGCGCCAGCACGCGGCGCAGCTTGCGCGCCACCAGCGCCTGCACCGCCGCCGAGTCGCCCTCCCCGGCGCGCCGCACCAGCTCGTCGTCCGGATCGACCCCCGATATCAAAGGCGACCTCGCCCACGCAGCGCTCCCAACTCTTCCGCCCCGCCGCACGCCCGGGGCTCGCCCCGGAGGCTCAGCGGGGATTTAACGAGGCTGCGGCTGGTTTCCGTCGGCTTCACGGCGCCGCCAACAGCGCGCGGAAGGCGTGATGGGCCGCCCGGCGGCGGGTGGTGAGCCGGGCGCGCAGGGCCCGCAGGTCGCGCACGCCGGCGGTCCTCGCCATCAGGGCGCCCAGGGCGCGCGGCTCGCGCTCGGGGTCGGCGCCCTCGGGAAGCGCCACCTTGGTGAGCTGCGACAGGTCCTGCTGCAGCCGCCAGCCCTCCGCCAGCGCGGCCAGCGGCCCCGCCGGCGCGAGGCCAGCGCCCGCCAGCGCGTCCAGGGCGGCTGCGGTGTTCTGCCGCAGCGGCCCGCCGGCGCCGCCATGGACTAGCTGCAGGAACTGGGCGGCGAACTCGATGTCGACCAGCCCGCCGTCGATCAGCTTGAAGTCCCAGAAGCCGCCGGCCGGCCGCTCGCGGGCCATCAGCTCGCGCATGTCGAGCACATCGGCGGCCGTGCGGCGCGGATCGCGCGGCCGGCGCAGCTTGGCCTCGATCGCCGTTTCCGCGCGCTGGCGGAACGCCGCCGACGTCGCCCAGACCACCCGGGCCCTGGTCAGCGCCAGGTACTCCCAGGTCTCGGCCTCGCCGGCGTAGTAGCTCTCGAACGCGCCCCAGCTCACCGCCACGGGGCCCTTGGTGCCGGACGGGCGCAGCTGCATGTCCACATGGTAGAGCTCGCCCTCGCCGGTGGGGGCCGACAGGGCGGTGATCAACCGGCCGGTCAGGCGGCCGTAGAAGGTCTCCGCGGCCCAGCCCTTGTCGGCCGAGGCGGCGTCCGGGACGGCGGCCGCGTAGAGGGTCATCAGGTCGAGGTCGGAGGTGGCGCTCATCTCCCGCGAGCCGCACTTGCCCAGCGCGATAACCGCCAGCTCGCCCGGGAAGGCCCCGGCCTGGCGCTCCATCTCGGCCAGCGAGGCCCGGGCGAGGCCAGCGACGCAGACGTCCGCCAGGTCGGCGAAAGCCTCGCCGGCCTCGGGCGCGCTCGCCGCCCCGGCCAGGATCTGCAGCGCCACCTGGAAGGCGCGCTCGCGGTGCAGCCGCCGCGCGGCGTCCATCGCGGCCTCGAAGCCCTCGGCGCCGCCGAGCGCCGGCGGGACGGCCTCCAGCGGACCCAGCGGCGCGAAGAAGGCCGGGTCGAGCAGGGCGTCGAGGGTCGCGGGGCGGCGGGCCAGGGTGCGCGCCAGCGCCGGGGCGATGGCCATCACCCGCACGATCAGCTCCAGCAGCTTCGGCTGGGCGAGGAACAGCGCCTGCACCTGCACCCCGGTGGAGAGGCCGCCGAAGAAGTCGGCGAAGCGGGCGAAGGCGGCGTCCGGCGCTCCGGTGGCGGCGAGCGCGTCGAGCAGCCGCGGCGCCAGGCGGGTGAAGAGCTCGCGACCGCGCTCGGACCGGGTCGCGGCGATGCGCCCGTGGTGCCAGGCCCGCACCGCGCCGGCGACCGCATGGGGGTCGGAGAAGCCGATCTTGCGCAGCGTGGCGAGCGTCAGCGGATCGTCCTCGACGCCGGTGAACACCAGGCTGCCGAAGCGCGACGACAGCGGCTCCTCGCCGGCGAAGAGCTCCCCATAGCGCCGGCCGACCGCGCGCAGGGTGCGCACCACGCCGGCGTCGAAGCGGCGCAGGTCGCCTTCGCCGGCCAGGGCGGCGACGCGGCGGCGCTCGCGCTCGGCGACGGGCAGGCGATGGGTCTGCTCGTCGACGATCATCTGCACCCGGTGCTCCAGGCCGCGCAGATGGCGGTAGGCCGCTGTCAGGTCCGCGGCGGCGGCCTCAGTGACGTGGCCGGCGGCCGCCAACGCGGCCAGCGCGTCCAACGTGCGCGACGATCTCAGGCCAGGGTGGCGGCCGCCCAGGATCAGCTGCTGGGTCTGGACGAAGAACTCGATCTCGCGAATGCCGCCAGGCCCCAGCTTCAGGTCGGCGCCCGGCGCGGCCAGGCGCACGTCCGGCCGCAGTTCCTGGATCTGGCGCTTGATCGCGTGGATGTCGCTGATGGCGGCGAAGTCGAGGTGACGGCGCCAGATGAACGGCTGCAGCTCGGCCAGGAACGCCTGCCCGCGCGTCAGGTCGCCGGCGCAGATGCGCGCCTTGATCATCGCCGCGCGCTCCCAGTTCTGGCCGACGCTCTCGTAGTACTCCAGCGCCTGCTCGATCGGCACCGCCGGGCCGGTGGACGACGGGTCGGGCCGCAGGCGCAGATCGACCCGGAACACATAGCCGTCGCCGGTGCGGTCCTGCAGGATCGCCGCCAGCTCCTGGGTGAACCTGACGGCGAAGACGTCCGGCTCGACGCCGGGCGCCACGGGCAGCGCCTCCGGCTCGTAGAACACCGAGATGTCGATGTCGCTGGAGTAGTTGAGCTCGAAGCCGCCCATCTTGCCCAGCGCCACGACGAAGAGGCCGGGCAGCGGCCCGGCCGCGCTGGGTTCGAAGACTCCCAACCGGTCTGCGAAGGTCCGGGCGGCCAGCGACAGCGCGGCGCGGACGGCGGCGTCGGCGAACCGGGTCAGGGCGCCGGTCACCTGGTCCAGGTCCCAGACGCCGCCGAGGTCGCAGAGGGCGGTGAGCAGGTGCAGCCGCGCCTTCAGGCGCCGCAGCTGCGTCCGCCCGGCCGCCGGCGCCAGCTCGCCGGCAGCTTCCGCACCGACGATCAGGGCCTCGAGGCTGGCCTGGGGATCGGCCGCCAGCAGGCCCGGCAGACGAGCATCGGGGCTCTGCGCGAGCCGCGCCAGGTAGGGGGACGCGGCGACGATCGGGGCCAGCGCGTCCCACGCCTCGGGCGACATGGGTCCCAGCGCCTCGCGGACGCGGGCCGCCGCCGCGGGATCGATCTCCGGTCCGCAGGGACGCAGGGCGGTGCCCAGGATCTCGGCGCTCATGCGCGCCTTGGTGCATCCCGGCGGGGACCGACGCAACACGGGACTGGCGACAGAGAAAAAGGCGGCTCCCTCGGGAGCCGCCCTAGTTGCATCATCGAGATAGGGGTGCGGAGACGGCAGGCTGACTATCGCCAGCCTCAAGTCGGGGGGGCGTCGCCGCCTCCGCACTGTTCAAACACGCGCCTGGCCGGGTGGTTCCGGCGCTGGCGCGCTTTTTTCCCCTACACGACCGAGCTGCCGCGGATCGCCCGCATGACGAAGCTGATCACCAGCAGGATCAGGAAGACGAAGAACAGCAGCTTGGCGATCGACGCCGCCAGGCCGGCCAGGCCGATGAAGCCCAAAGCGCCGGCGATGAGGGCGAGAACAGCAAAAACCAGGGTCCAACCCAGCATGACATACCTCCGATCTGTCGGACGCTTGCCGTCCGAGTTGGAGGTATGAACGCCTGTCGGCCCGGGCGGTTCAGCTTCGCCTAAACCGGGTTTCGGGCGATCAGCTGCCTGGCGATGATGATGCGCTGCATCTCGTTGGTGCCCTCGCCGATGATCAGCAGCGGCGCGTCGCGGTAGAGACGCTCGATCGGATAGTCCTTGGAGTAGCCGTTGGCGCCGTGAATGCGCATGCTCTCGGTGGCCACCTCGAAGGCGGTCTCGGTGGCGAACCACTTGGCCATGCCGGCCTCCAGGTCGACCCGGCCGCCGCGGTCGTAGGCCTTGGCCGCGTCCTCGACCAAGAGCTCGGCGGCGCGGGTCTTGGCGGCCATCTCGCCCAGCTTCAGCTGGATCGCCTGGTGCTGGGCGATCGGCTTGCCCATGGTGGTGCGCACCTGGGCGTAGGCCACCGCCTCCTTCAGCGCCCGCCGGGCGATGCCGACACCGCGCGCGGCGACGTTGACCCGGCCGATCTCCAGCCCGCCGGTGGCCATCAGGAAGCCTTTGCCCTCCTCGCCGCCGACCAGGCCGAGGCGGGCGTCCACCGGCGCGTCGTCGAAGGCGATGGCGCCGGTGTCGATGCCGCGGTAGCCGAGCTTGGCCAGCTTGCGGCCGCGCACCACGCCCTGCGCCTCCGCGCCGGTCTCCATGTCGCGGGTGGGGACGATCAGCATCGACATGCCTCGGTGGCGCGGCTGGGCGTCCGGGTCGGTCTTCACCAGCACCGCCAGGATGTCGCCCTCGATGGCGTTGGTGATCCAGAGCTTGGAGCCGGTGATCCGGTAGACGTCGCCGTCGCGCCGCGCCGTGGTGCGGATGCCCTGCAGGTCGGTGCCGGCGTCCGGCTCGGTGAGCGCCAGGCCGCCGCGCAGCTCGCCGGTGGCGAACCTCGGCAGCCAGTGATCCTTCTGGGCCTGGGTGCCGAACTTCTGCACGATCAGCGCCATCATCAGGTGGCTGTTGAAGAAGCCGGTGAGGCTCATCCACTCTTCGGAGATGCGCGCCACGATGCGCGAATAGGCGGTAGCCGGCAGGCCGAGGCCGCCGTATTGCGGCTCGATCAGGGCCCCGAAGAGGCCCATTTCGCACATGTCCTGCACCAGCTCGGTGGGATACTCGTCCGCCTGCTCGAACTTGGCCGCGACCGGCGCCACCTTGCGGGTCAGCCAGCGGTCGATGGAATCCAGCAGCGCCTGCTCGTCGGCCTCGCTGATCGTCGCTCCGGCGTCATCCATGGGCATGCCTCACCAATAATCCTTCATCAGCTCCGCGGCCCAGGCCGGCTCGCGCAGCGCCTCGCGCGGCAGGAATTCGCGCATGGCCGGCTTCAGGTCCACCACAGGCGTGCCGTCGATGGCGTCGAGGCCCTCGACCTCGACGGCGAGGCCGTCAACTCCGACGATCCGGCAGGTGCAAAGCCCGAGCCGGTTGGGCCGGTTCTTGCCGCGCTGGGCGAAGATGCCCACCAGCGGCCAGTCGGCGCGGCCGCGCGGATGGCGGGCGCCGTATTCGATCTCGGCGTCGGTAACCCGGTCGAAGACGAAGATCACCTCGAGGTGGGAAAAGTCCGCCAGCCCGGCCAGCGCCTCGGGACCGAAGCGGGCCGGATCGAGCTCGATGCGGGCGCGGCTTTTGCCCCAGTCGTCGTCGATCGGCGCATCGCGGCCGCCGCGGACGTGGCCGATGGGTTCGAGGACGAAGCTCATGTCAGCGTCTGGCCCACATGGCCGTCGCCGCCGGGCGTCAGCAGGCCCTGGCCGGGCACGTGGTTGACCTCGAGGCGGATCCCGTCAGGGTCCTCGAACAGCACCGAGTAGTAGCCGGGGGCGTAGCCGTCATCCTGCGGCGGGTGGACGATCCTGGCGCCGATCTCGACCAGAAACCGGTGGACCTCGTCGACGTCGTCGCGCTCGCGGGCCCGGAAGCAGACGTGGTGCAGACCGACGCGGGTCTGCACGAACGTCTCGCCGGCGTGCTCGGGCGCCGGGGCGCGCACCGCAAAGCCGGTGCGGCCGCCGACGGCGTAGTAGACGCCGGCCGCGTTCATCACCTCCTTGAGGCCGAGGAACGGCAGCAGCTGCATGTAGAAGGCCTTCGACCGCTCGAAATCGCCGGCCGTGACGAAGATGTGCGCGACGCCGTTGATCTCCATCCGGTCCTCCTTGGCGGCGCTCTATGCGCCCATGACGCGCCGTCGCGCAAACGTCGCTTGCCGGACGCTAGCGATGGCGTTGAATGGGCGAAAGGCCAGAAAAGAGCCGAGCATTATTGGGAGAGCGCCATGAGCTACGAAGCCATTCTCTATGAGACCCGCGGACCGGTCGCGATCATCACCCTGAACAAGCCGGACCGGCTGAACGCCATCGGCCAGGCGGTGCGCGAGGAGGTGCACGCGGCCGTGCAGGCGGCGCACGAGGACGACGCGGTGCGCGCGGCGATCATCACCGGGGCCGGCCGCGGCTTCTGCTCCGGCGCCGACCTTTCCGGGGCCGCGGCGCGGATGGCCGGCGGCGGCGGCCTGCCGGTGGCGGACGCCCACGGCGAGAAGCTGGACGAGATGGGCTGGGTCGGCCGCTGGGCCAAGCGCTTCGCCCATTTCGACAAGCCGCTGATCGCCGCGGTGAACGGGGTGGCGGCCGGCGCCGGGATGAGCATGGCGCTGGCGGCCGACGTGCGCGTCGGCTCGACGGCGGCGAGGTTCAAGACCGTGTTCGTGGAGCGCAATCTCTCGCCGGACTCGGGGATGAGCTACTTCCTGCCGCGCATCGTCGGCTATTCGCGCGCGGCCGACCTGATCTTCTCCAGCCGCGCGGTGAACGCCGAGGAGGCCTACCGCATCGGCCTCCTCGACCGCCTGGTCGCGCCAGAGCACCTGCTCGACGAGTCGATCGCGCTGGCCCTGGAGATGGCCCAGTGGCCGCCGCTGGCGGTGCGCATGGCCAAGCGGGTGCTGCAGCACAACCAGGACGCCGACCTCGACGACGCCCTGCGCTACGAGAGCGTCGGCCTCGGCTTCGCCCGCAAGGCCGCCGCCGACACCCGCGAGTCGATCGCCGCCTTCGCCGAAAAGCGCAAGGGCGTCTACACGGGGGCGTAGACGCCCTTCGACGGACCGAATTTGGCGCGGCGCGCGCCGCAATTTCTCTGAACCGCGGAGATCGCAGAGATACGCAGAGGCGCCGCAGCCGCTTCGATATCTCTGCGCATCTCCGCGATCTCTGCGGTTCAACTTGGCGGCTGCGCCGCTGGCGCTGCGGCCCGAGACTGGCTTCCCGATGCGCCGCGCGAGCGGCATAAGACGGACGGAACAAGGAGCAGCCCTATGGCCCTCGACGCCGGCGAGACCCGCAAGACCTTTCATTGGGAGGACCCGCTCGACCTGGCCTCGCGGCTCAGCGAGGACGAGCGGATGGTGGGGGAGGCGGCCCGGGACTATGCGCGGGACATGCTGCTGCCGCGGGTGGTGAGCGCGTGGGCGCAGGAGCGGTTCGACCGCGAGATCATGACCGAGATGGGGGCGCTGGGCTTCCTCGGGCCGACACTGCCGGAGGCCTATGGCGGCGCGGCGGTGAACCACGTCGCCTACGGTCTGATCGCCCGCGAGATCGAGGCGATCGACTCGGGCTACCGCTCGGCGATGAGCGTGCAATCGTCGCTGGTGATGTACCCGATCTTCGAGTTCGGCTCCGAAGCGCAGCGGCGGCGCTGGCTGCCCGGCATGGCGCGCGGCGAGATCATCGGCTGCTTCGGCCTCACCGAGGCCGACGGCGGCTCCGATCCGGCCTCGATGCGAACGGTGGCCAAGGAGACCGCCGGTGGCTTCGTCCTCAACGGCGCCAAGATGTGGATCACCAACGCGCCCGTGGCGGACGTGGCGCTGGTCTGGGCCAAGCTCGACGGCATCATCCGCGGCTTCCTGGTGGAGCGCGGCTCGAAGGGCTTCGAGACGCCCCGGATCGAGAACAAGCTCTCGCTTCGCGCCTCGGTCACCGGCGAGATCGCGCTGACCGACGTGTTCGTGCCCGAGGAGGCCATGCTGCCCAATGTGCAGGGGCTGCGCGGCCCGTTCTCGTGCCTCAACAAGGCCCGCTACGGCATCGCCTGGGGCGCTATCGGCGCGGCGGAGTTCTGCTTCCACGCGGCGCGCGACTATGTGGCCAGCCGCAGCGTGTTCGGGCGGCCGCTGTCGTCGCGCCAGCTGGTGCAGAAGAAGCTGGCCGACATGCAGACCGAGATCGCGCTGGGCTACGAAGGTGCGCTGGCGCTGGGCCGGCTGATCGACCAGGGCGCCTGGGTTCCCGAGGCCATCAGCCTGATGAAGCGCAACAATTGCGGCAAGGCGCTAGCCATCGCCCGCGAGGCCCGCGACATGCACGGCGGCAACGGCATCTCGGGCGAGTACCACGTGATGCGCCACGCCGCGAACCTGGAGACGGTGAACACCTACGAGGGCGCCCACGACGTCCACGCCCTGATCCTCGGCCGCGCCATCACCGGCGAGAGCGCGTTCTAGCGGCGCCGCGCCCTCACCACCGCGGCGTCCAGCGACTGCAGGAACTTCGAGCGGTCGGCCGGCGTGAAGGGCTTGGGACCGCCGGTGATCTCGCCCATCGAGCGCAGGTGCTCGCCGATGCCGCGCGAGGCCAGGGCCGCGCCGATGTTGGCCGCCGTGAAGACGCGGCCGTTCGGATGGATCGCCTGGCCGCCGGCGCTCAGCACCCGGTGGGCGAGCGGGATGTCGGCGGTGATCACCACGTCCGCCGGCCCGGCCCGATCGGCGATCCAGTCGTCAGCCACGTCTGGGCCCTCCTCGACCACGACGGACGTGATCAGTTTCAGCGGCGGCGTGCGGATCCAGCTATTGGAGACCACGAACACCGGCAGGCCGTAGCGTGCGGCGACCCGGTAGACCTCGTCCTTTACCGGACAGGCGTCGGCGTCGATGTAGAGCGTGACCACCGCCGCCACGCTAGGCGCCGCGTCGGAGGGGCGCAATGTGGATTGCGGCCGGAGTTGCGGTTTTGTTCGCATCCGGGCTAGGATGTTCGGTATGGAACCCGGACAGCCGAGCCGCACCGCCCTCGGGGCCGCCGCGCACCGCGCCGCCCACCAGAGTCTCGACGGCGGCCGCATCTTCGCCGATCCGCTGGCCGCCATGGTGCTGGGCGCCGCGCCCGCCGACATCTTCGGCGATGAGCTGGACCGGCCCGCCAACCGCGGCATGCGCGCCTTCATCGCCGCCCGCAGCCGCTTCGCCGAACAGAGCCTGGCCGAGGCGGTGGCGCGCGGCGTGCGCCAGTACGTGGTGCTGGGCGCCGGCCTCGACACCTTCGCCCACCGCAACCCGTTCGCCGACCTGGGCTTGCGCGTCTTCGAGGTCGACCACCCCGCCACCCAGGGCTGGAAGCGCCGCCGCCTGGCCGACGCCGGCCTGGCGCCGCCCGCCTCGCTCACCTTCGCGCCGGTGGATTTCGAGCGGCAGACCCTGGCCGCCGGCCTCGCCGCGGCCGGCTTCGACGCCCAGGCGCCGGCGTGCTTCGCCTGGCTGGGGGTCGTGGTCTACCTGACGCGCGAAGCGGTCGATGAGACGCTGGGCTTCATCGCCAGCCTGCCCGCCGGCTCGGCCGTGGTGTTCGACTACGGCGAGCCGATCGAGGCCTACGCGCCCGAGCAGCGGCCTTACCAGGCGCGGCGGGCCGAGCGGGTGGCCGCGATAGGCGAGCCCTGGCTGACGCGGTTCCGGCCTGCCGAGCTGGCGGCCGAGCTGCGGCGGCTGGGGTTCGACGATCTCGAAGACCTCGGACCGGCCGCGATCGCGCGGCGGTACTACGGGATCGAGCGCCCCGAGGGGCCCGGCGGCCATCTGATGCGGGCCGCGCGCCGCTAAGGCCTCGACGCGCGCGGCGGCAAGCTGCACAATGGCGGCCGCTTACCCGTTGGAGGCTTGATGCGAGAGATTGTGGTCGGGGCCAGGGCCTAAGGCTCGCCCCACGCCGGTCCCACCGGCGCTCTCGATCCTGAAGGTCCTTGATCGCCCGCCGGGTTCTGCCCGGCGCGTTTTTGGCATACCTGCCTCGGACCCCTTGCTTGAACATCTCCAAACCGCAGCAACGCACGCTGCACGCGCTCGCCCGTGGCGGGCGGATCACCCTCGAACGCGACGCGCGCGGGGCCATTGTCGACGCCGAATGCTGGACCCGCGAGGGCTGGCGGCTGCCCGACTGCACCCTCGAAGTGTTCAGGGCGTTGAAGCGACGACGGCTGGTCATGAGCCGCGACGGCGGGCCCTACCGGATCACCCGCGAGGGCCTCGAGCGCCTGCGCCCGCAGCTGGACAACCGCACCTCAGGCCGCGGCTGGTGAGACCCGCAGGAAGCTCACCCGCGCCGCGCCCCAGACGCGCTCGTCCAACGGCTCGTAGCCCGCCAGCGCAGGCGCGGGGTCGCCCAGGCCGCGCTCCAGCACGGCGATGGCGCCCTCGGCCAGCCAGCCGCCGGCCGCCAGCCGCGCCAGCGCCGTCTCGCCGAGGCCCAGGCCGTAGGGCGGGTCGAGGAGGGCGAGATCGAACGGCTCGCCGTGGGTCGCGGCGCGCCGGCGCAGCGTCGTGGCGTCCACGCCCTCGATGCGGACGCGGCCGGCGACGCCCAGCGCCGCCGCATTCTCGCTGATCGCCGCACGGGCCGCGGCGGCCGGCTCGACGAACAGGCAAGACGCCGCCCCGCGCGAGATCGCCTCCAGGCCGAGCGCGCCGGAGCCGGCGAAGAGGTCGATCACCCGCTGGCCGGCCAGGCCCGGCGACCAAGGCGCGTGCTCGAGCACGTTGAACAGCGCCTGGCGGGCGCGGTCGGCGGTGGGGCGGGTGGACTGTCCCTTTGGCGCCACAAGCCGGCGGCCTCGAAAGGTCCCGGCAACGATCCGCATGGAATAGTCCTTTCTAAGCGCCAGCTCATAAGCAGATGGATGGGTGCTGGCAAACGAGGCCTGGGGGATGAGTCTGGAGACCTGGAAGCTGTCGGCCTCGCCTTTCCTGGCCGACCTCGGCGGGGGCGAGCGCAGCTTCTGGCGGTTCCTCGTGGCGCTCTTCGGCGGGGTGGGTGCCTACATTTTAGTAGGAATCGTTACGCTTCTGGTGACCGTGGCGGTTTTCGCCCTGGCCCTCGGCTGGCCCGCGCCCACGACGCTGGATGGGCTCCGCGCCTTCTTGCGGCGGTACCTGGAGCTCACCGCCTCGGATGGCCGCAGCTTCTCCGACGCGCTGCAGATCATCGGCTTCGCCCTGCCCAGCAACGTGCTGCCGATCTTCGCCTTCATCGGCGTGGCGGCGGTGGCGCATGGCCGCTCGGTGCGCGCGCTGGCCACCAGCGCGCCGCGGTTCCGCTGGCGGATGCTGCTGGCGGGGCTGGTGCTGTCGGTGCTGGTGATCGGGCCGTTCCTCGCGCTCGCCCAGCTTATGGACCCCAAGGCGCAGCCGCCGCCGGTGATCTCGGTGGCCAAGGACGGTGTCCAGCGCGCCATCTATGTCGCCCTGTGCGTGGTGGGCTTCACCCCCGCGGCGATGGGCGAGGAGATCCTGTTCCGCGGCTGGCTGCTGCGCCAGACCAGCAACGTCACCAGGAACCCCGTGGTGCTGCTGATCTTCAACGGCGTGATCTTCGCGGCCGCCCACTTCGACTTCGCCCCCGACGCCTTCCTGGAGCGCGCGATCATGGGCGCGGGGCTGGGCTACATGACGCTGCGGCTCGGCGGGGTGGAGATGTCGTCCGGCGTGCACGCGGCCAACAACCTGATGATCGTGCTCTTCCTGGAGCCGCTGACCCTGAAGCTGACTCCCAACACCGGGCTCGATCCGGGCACGATGGTCGCCTACGTCGGCCTCTTCGTCGCCTATGTCGGGATGGCCGAGCTCATGGCTCGGTGGGCGCCGCTGCGCCAGTGGACCCGGGCGCAGGCGGCTCCGCCATCCATCGCTGAGGCGGAGCACTTTTCCTGAGCGCCTCCAGGCTGGCGCGCAGGTCCTCGAGAAAATCCAGCTTGTCGCCGCGCCAGGCGATCGGCTCGCCGACCAGCACGGTGCAATTCATCGGCGCCGGCAGCATCGCGCCCTTGGGCAGCACCCGCCCGGCGCCTTCCAGCCAGACCGGGATCACCGGCGCCTGCGGAAAGGCCGCCGACAGCCGCGCGACCCCGGCCTTCAGCGGCCCGAGCTCGTCGTTGGCCGGCCCGCGGGTGCCTTCCGGGAAGATGATCACGATGTCGCCGGCCTCCAACGCCTGACGGGCCGGCGCCAGCGCGTCCTCGCCGCCCTGGCCGCGGCGCTCGATCGGCACGATGCCCACCAGGTTGCGCGAGAACCAGCCTATCACCGGCCCGCGCAGGAAGTAGTCCGCCGCCGCCACCGGCCGCAGCCGCCCCATCAGCCGGGTCGGAAAGATAGTCAGCAGCAGCAGCGTGTCGACGTGGCTGGTGTGGTTGGCCGCGATGATCGCCGGACCCTGCCGGGGCAGGTTGTCGCGCCCGACCACGTCGGCGCCGGTGAAGAACTGGGCCAGCGGCCGCGCCACCAGGTTCAGGAAGGCGAGTTTGGCGACGTTCATCGGTGAAGGGCGAAGAAGGTCATCAGGTGAAAGTACAGCGGGGTGGTGAACGTCAGGCTGTCGATCCGGTCGAGGATGCCGCCGTGGCCGGGGATCAGCCGCGAGGTGTCCTTCACCCCGATGTCGCGCTTGACCGCCGACATGGTGACGTCGCCGGCGAACCCCGCCAGGGGCAACAGCACCGCCATGATCGCCAGGTTCACCCCGGCCAGCGGCGCGAACACCGGCCCGACGAACCAGATCAGCGCCGCCGTGGTCACCCAGCCGCCCAGGAAGCCCTCCCAGGTCTTGTTGGGGCTAACCCGCGGCATGATCTTGCGCCGCCCGAACAGCTTGCCCCAGCAGTACTGGGCGACGTCGTTGGCCTCGGTGGCCAGCAGCAGCAGGAAGACCAGGCCCGCGGGACCGGCCGGCATCGGCTCGTTCGGCGGGGTGCGCATCAGCCAGACCGTGAAGCCGATGGCGTAGACGCAGGTGACCTGGCCCCAGTGGAAGCTGGCGGCGCGCTGCAGGTAGCTGCGCGTCTCGCCCATCACCGCCATCAGGAACGGGGTGATCAGGAACACCCAGACCGGCACGAACACCAGGTAGATGCCGTACTCGTTGATGGCGATCCAGGCGTAGCTCATCGGCACCACTAGGTAGGAGCCGAGGATGATCAGCCGGTCCTGCGGCCGCGCCGGGGCCAGCGACAGGTATTCGCGCAGCGCCAGGAACGAGATCACCACATAGAGGACCAGCGTCGCCTGCCAGCCCAGCGCCAGCGCCACCGTCAGCAGCGCCACCATCACCCACCAGGAATTCACCCTCTGGCGCAGGTTGGTGTAATCATGGCCGGGGCGCAGGCGGGGCAGCAGCGCGGCGGCCAGCGCGCCCAGCGTCAGCAGCGCCAGCACCCCCGCGGCGCCCCAGATCAGCGGCCAGGCGATCGGCGGCGTTGCGAAGCCGAGAAACTGGAGCCGGATCGGGGCGGGCATGGCTGGAACGAGGTTGTCTCTTGCCAAGCTGGCCCGCGCAAGCGCCGTTCACGTGGGCTTCGCCTTCGTGGCGATGGGCGGCTGGGCGCTGTTCGCCAACCGGGCGCACGGGTCGGGCGCGATCCTGCCGGCGCTGGCGCAGGGGACGCTCTCGGGCGCCATCACCTTCGGGCTGAAGCGGGTGCTGGAGGCGCTGGCCGCGCGGCTCACCGGCGCCGCGGCCTACGTCGTGCCGCCGCTGGCCACCGCCAGCGCCATCCTGGCGCTGCTGGTGACAGTGCACACGCTGATCCGCACGCCCGAGATCGCCGCCACCATCGCCGTGCCGTGGTCGGTGTCGTCCCTCTATGCGATCATCTATACCGCCGTGCTGGTGAGGGAACGCCGTGGCCGAGACCGCTAGCCGCCGTCCGATCAAGCAGCGCAGTTCCGGCTGGGCCAAATGGATGGCCGGGCGCCTGGCCGAGGCCGACACCAGCCCCGACCTGATCTCCGCCGCCAGCGTCGCCGTCTCGGTGCTGGGGGCGGCGCTGCTGCTCTGGGCCGGCGCGACCGCCGAGCCGTTCCTGCGGGCCGCGCTGTTCGTCGCCGCGGGCGTCTGCATCCCGCTGCGGCTGCTCTGCAACCTGCTCGACGGCATGGTGGCGGTGGAGTACGGCCGCGGCTCGTCCGCCGGCCCGATCTGGAACGAGCTGCCGGATCGGTTCTCCGACGTCGCGGTGCTGGTGGGCGCCGGCTATGCGGTCAGCTCGAGCGGCTTCGGCGTCGGCGCGCCGCTCGGCTGGACCTGCGCGGTGCTGGCGCTCTCCACCGCCTATGTGCGCGAGCTCGGCCACGGCCTCGGCTTCCCGGCCGACTTCTCCGGCCCGTTCGCCAAGCAGCAGCGGATGCTGACGCTGACCGCCGCCGCGGCGGCAAGCGCGGTCGAGCCGCTCTGGGGCTGGCGCGGCCAGTCGATGCTGATCGCGCTGGTCATCATCGGGCTCGGGACCGCCTTCACCACCGCGCGGCGCACCCGCACCCTGGCCCTCCGGCTCGCTGAGCGGGCGGGTCCGGAAGCCTGAATGGGAGGGAACCCATGACCCTGGTCACCAACGAGCGCCGCGGCGCCGTCGCCCTGATCACCTACGCCAACCCGCCGTTCGGCACGATGACCGCCGCCGGCTCCAACGAGATGCTGGAGGCGGTGGCCGCGGCGGCCGAGGACGCCGCGGTGCGCGTCGTGGTGATCACCGGCGGCCTGCCCGGCGTCTTCATCCGCCACTACGACGTCGGCGAGCTCTCCGCCGCCAGCGACGCCATGGAGCAGGCCGCCATGCCCCCGCCGCCGGCGCCCGGCGCGCGCGGACCCGGCTTCCACCTGCTCACCGACCTGATCGCGGCGATGGACAAGCCGGTGATCGCGGCGATCAACGGGCTGTGCATGGGCGGCGGCTTCGAGCTGTCGCTGGCCTGCGACCTGCGCATCGCCGGGCGCG
>Ga0302325_10018653_pt1 | contig 14613 bp, 16 predicted proteins | sample Palsa_T0_2_FD_201948 | JGI IMG/M metagenome (GOLD analysis project Ga0302325, IMG submission 201948) | Peat permafrost microbial communities from Stordalen Mire near Abisko, Sweden - Palsa_T0_2 | ecosystem: Environmental > Terrestrial > Soil > Palsa > Peat permafrost | place: Sweden: Abisko... | reverse complement strand
CCGCGTCCTTCATAGCCGCGGACGGAAGTCCGCGGAGCGAAATCGAAGCGATCCGACTCTCCCGTCAATCGAAATCACATTCGCGCGTCAGGGCGCGTTGCAAGCGCAGGAGATATTCCTTTGCGGGGATGTCGATCGCTCCGAATCGGCGCAGGTGCTGGGTCGTCGCCTGGGCGTCGAGCAGCTCGAAGCCGCGGTCGCGAAGGCGGCCCACGAGATGCACCAGCGCGATCTTGCTGGCGTTGGGCTTGAGGTGAAACATGCTTTCGCCGAAGAAAGCGGCTCCGAGGCTCACACCGTAGAGTCCACCGGCGGGTTCGTCGCCGACCCAGGTCTCGACGCTGTGGGCGAAGCCCATTTCGTGCAGGCGGACGTAGGCGTCGATAAGCGTCTGGTTGATCCACGATCCGCCGCGCGGGACTTGCATGCAGCGGCGCATGGTGCCGGCGAAATCGTAATTGATCCGCACATCGAACAGCGGCGGATTTTTGCGGGCGAGTTGGCCGAGGGATTGGGGGATGTGAAATGCGTCGAGGGGGAGAATGCCGCGGGGGTCGGCGGTGAAGAATTGGATGGTTCCGTTGCGCTCTGCCATCGGGAAGACGCCCTGGGCGTAGGCGGAGAGGAGCGTTTGCGGATCGAGGGGAACCGAGGGCATGCGGTTACGATCTTGTTTGCGTCGGGGGTGGATTGCAACCGTCGGGATCGACGAACAGCAGCCCGCGGCGACGGCGGATATGCAGGGCGCCGGGGAAGTCGGCCCGCGACGGGGAAGCGGCGTCGGCGGCCATGGCGAGAAGGCGATCCACTGATTTTGGCGTCAGCGCCTGGGCGGAAGCGCCGCGGGAAATCAGCCAGGCACCGGCGGCCTGGCGAGCCAGCAACGGCGGCAGGTTGGCAAGTTGATCTGCGGGGAGAGTTTCGCCAAACCGCGGGGCGTTGGCGCGGGCCCAATCGCGCAGGGCGCGGCAGGCGCTACAGAGCGTCAACAAGTCAGCGGTGAGCTGTGGGCGGTCCAGGAGAAAGGCGCGCAGGCGATTGCGGAGGTACTTGTCGCTGAAGTTGCTGGAATCTTCGCGCCAGGGTTGATCGGTGGACGTGAGCCAGGCACGCAGCTCGGCGCGACGAATGCCCAGCAGTGGGCGGAGTACGCGCAGCGAGCCGAGGCGGGCGGCCGGGGACATGCCGCAGAGACCTTCGTATCCGCTGCCGCGCAGGAGGCGATGCAAAACGGTTTCCGCCTGGTCGTCGGCGTGGTGGGCGAGAATGACGCCGGATAGATTGCGCTCGGCGACGACTTGCGCGAAGAGCTTCATGCGGAGGGCGCGGAAGCGCGCGGAAAGATTGGACGGTGGATCGGGGAGAAGCGGCTCGATTTGTTGCCGAAGGGCAAGCGTGGCCGGAAGGTTCCACTTGGTGGCCAACTCGGCGACGAAGCGGGCGTCGGCGGTGCTCTCTTCGCCGCGAGTTTGGTGATCGAGATGGACGACGTGCAGTTGGAGATCGGGGCATCTTCGCAGCAGGGAGAGGAGCGCGACGCTGTCCGCTCCGCCGCTGACGCCGACGGCATAGGCGCCGGGCGGAAGCGACTGGACGGCATCGCTGAGGCGCCGGTCGCACATCGGCTATACTTTGTCAAAGGAGCCCAGCGAATGCCAGTTGGCAAATATCCGCTTGCATTTGCCGCGTTGACCATCTGGCTGCTTGCCGCCGGCCCGGCAACCCAACCCTCGCAGAGCGATCTGGATTTTCTGCTGTCGCAGCCGAACGCCGCGGCCACGCAGCCGGCCGGCGGTGATGCGGGGGCGACGACTCGACCGGCTTCTCCGTTTGATTCGCAGGCAACCGACGGGGCGCGCGAGGGGACCATGCTGATGAGCAACGGGGAGAAGATTCACGGATTGATCGCCCACACGCAGCGCAAGCCGGTGCGGATCTGGGTCGCCGAGGAGGGCGAATACAAGGACGTGGCGTTTGCGTCGATTCGATCGATCCAAGCCAAGGTCGTCTGGGAGCGCGATGAGAAGGAATGGCATTTCAAGGAGAGCGGCAGCGACGTCAAGGAATACAGTGGGAAGACCTATCCGGCGCGGGCGACGGAGTATGTCGTGACGCTGGATGACGGAACGGCGATTGCTGGTGGAGTAGTCGAGCCGCTCTATCTTTTGACCAGCGACGGACCGGTCACGTTCGCTTTGCACAAGCGGGACAAAGGGGAAGTTGGACAAACGCTGGATCAATTGGTGTACGTGAAGCAGGTGGATTTCGCTGAGGGTAGCGCGGCCACGCAGCCGGCGAAATAGACGTGGCACGGGCGTCCCGCCCGTGTTGGCTGCGTGGAATGTAGATAACACTTGATATCGAGGTTGTTTCTTAAGGCGTACGCAGCCCGCATGGGCGGGACGCCCATGCCACTGACACGGCGGTCACTGTCGCGGCTGGCCTTCGAGGTTGGCGCGGGCGGCCTTCAATCGCAACTCCAAATCCCCGGGCCAGGCCTCGCGGGGAAGCTGCTTGATCTGCTCGAAGAGTGAGACGGCCTCGGCGTAGTTGCCGCTGTTCTCGGCGTCGATGGCGCGGTTTCGCAATGTCCGCGAACGTGTGAACGGATCGTCGCCGCCGTTGTCGGTCGATGAGGAGGACTCATCGGAGGGAGCTGGGTCGGCCGCTGACGGCACGTCGGGAGTCGCGGGAGCGGGGTCAACCTGCGTGATCGGCGGAGAGGTCGGCGCGGCTGTCGATGGCGCGGGAGCGGGCGATGGAGCCGGCGCGGAAACCGTCGGCGAGGGCTGAGGAGCCGGTGGCAGGGCCGGTGGAATGAAGGGGAGCGGCGCTGCAGGCGGGATCTGCTGAGATGGTGACGTGCCATCAGGCGATGGAGCCGGCTGGGCATCGGATGGCTTGGACCCGGCGGAGATGCCAACTATTCGCAGACCTCGGTCGAGCCAGGACTGGGTCTGGGCCTCCAAATGCGGATCGACGTAGAAGAGGCCGGAAACGGCCGCCGCCCCCAGCACGATCAGAAAGACAACGGCTTCAATCCACATTCGTCGCCGGGGCGCCGGGCGCATCGGGCGGGCGGGAGCGACGAACGCGGGCCCGACAGGACTGGGGGAATAGGAGTCATCGGAATCATCCTCCGGGGCATCCTCCTCGTAGAGGGGATCGATGCGCTGCGAAAAACCGGCTCTTTCGCGGCGGAAGCTGCTGAGCCGCTCGCGGGGCCCGGGCGGGAGATCGGGGGTTGGGAGCTCGGCTTCACCCAGCGACGGGATGATGATGTCGTGCTCGCCGTTGGATGATTCGTGGTGGGGATCGGCATGAAGCGCGTCGGCTGCATGCGGGGTGGCGGGCTGTGGCGAATCAACGGCCGATGGCGCGGCGACCTCGGAGGCCGCCGGCGTGACTTCGCGCATCTCGGGCGCCGGCTCCCCATCGGCGGACTCGAGAAAAACATCCGGCTGCGCGGGCAGTCCCTGCGGCCGATTGCACTGTGGACAAACCGCGGCGTCGGTCGCCAGCGAGCTGCCGCAACTGTAGCAAAGTCCAAATTGGCGGCTGAGGCCCTTTACTTGCGCGGCAAAGCGCCAAAGTTGATGCGTCGTGGGGCCGCGGACGATCGAATGCGGCTTGATGCGGCCCCGGTGGACGAAGGACAGCAGAGTTTCAAATTTCATCCCCGGAGCGGCGGGGTTGCGCTTTTGCAGAACATACCAGGGACCAATGCGCCCCTTGGTGGCCTTGCGGCCCGCGGCGGAGTTCTCCATTGTGCAGCTGGGGCAGGGGCCCTCATCGACATCGTTGACCGAGCCGCAGTAAGGGCAGACGAATTGCCCGGCTCGCCCGCCGGGCGGCGAGCGGGGGATGGAACCCGGGGGATTTGTCGATGTGCCGCTGTCCATGCGAAAAATCAACCATCTGAATGAGCGGGCACGACGGCACGTGGATGCCGCCGCAGCCAATGGTGTCCTCTAGCCTCCCGCAATGTGGATTCTAATCGCAGAGGTGCCGGTCGCCCAGCCCCGACGGAGAAATAGTTGCAGCCGCGCGACAAATTATGAAGCGTTGCAGATCGACAAGCGACGGGTGATACGGAGTCGACGTAAAACGCGCGCCGACTTTTCCCCCGGCGTTGCCGCTTCAGCGGCAACGAGCGCGCGAGAATCAGATTGAACCCATATGAGTCGGCATCAACGGCGTCGGAAGTAGTCACGAACCAAATTGCGGTAGGCCGCGGGAACCTCGCCGTTGGCCAGCTGTCGTTGGGCGGAGGTGACGGCATCAGGCCAGCCGCTGCTGGTCCAGGGGGTCGGCGCCGAGGCGGGAGCGGAGCGTGGAGCGACTGTGCCACCAGCCTGGCCATTGCCCGCCGAACCGTCGGAAGCTTCATCGCTGCCGCCGGCCGGATCTCCATTGGCGACTGACGAGTGGGCGGCGCCGATGGCTTGGCGCTGCGTGGCCGCGTCGGGTTGGGGTGCATCGGTTCGAGACAGTGTGCCGCCCTGGCCATCCGCGGCAGCGCCGGGTTGCCGGGTCGATGCGGAGCGCGACGCCGACTCGAGAGTGCTGTCAGGTTGGTCCGGCAAGCTCGCCGAATTCGGCGCATCCTCGCCGTCGCGCGGGGCAGCCGAGTTCCGGGAGGACGGGGTGATGGGCTCGAGCAGAGGCCGGGCGTCGTTTCGCGCGAGCGCGTCCGGCGTCGCGGCGGCGTTTGATCCCTCCGCCAGCGTTTGGGCCGGCGCGCCGATCCACGCCGACAGGGTGAGCACGAGGCCGATCACCAGTGCGATGCCGCTCCAGGCGCGCGGGCCCAGGCGTCGCACAAGAATTGACGAGGCAGTCAGACCGCGGCAGCGTGCGTCGGCTTCCGCCAGCACGACCGCTTTCCAGGGATCGGCCGCGTCGCGGCGAAGCAGCAGCGCGGTGCCGAGCAGGTCGGCCAATCCAAGTTGGCGATCGGCCTCCATCGCTGCTTGCAGCGGCGTGGCGGCGTGCGTCAGCGCCCAGCCGATTCCCGCCAACGTTCCCAGCGCTAAAATAATCGCCGTCGATGGCAGCGACCAGACGCCGCGCCACGCCAGAAGAAAAATCAGGGGCAGTCCCAGTCCGCACGCCACCGTGACGCCGATCCCGATGCTCTCGATAAGCCGAAGGAATTTCAAGCGGTGATGGACTCCGCGCAGGAAGCGGTCGAATTGCGGGAAATCCGTGGGCGGCATTGTGAGAAGTTTATGGGGTAATTCGCGCGGGTCGGCGAAATGGGCAGAAAATTCACAGCGATCTTCAGGACGCCCGGCTGGCCCGCAGCTCGCGGACCATCTGGCTGATGCTGTCCATGTGGGGATTGATCGCCAGCGCCCGGTCATAGCTTTCCAGGGCCTCGGTCAATCGGCCCACGTGGGCGTGACAATGACCCATCCCCGCCCAGGCCCCGAAATGGCATGGCATCAACTCCACGGCCCGCAGACAATCCTGGATCGATTCATCAAACCGCTCCTGGAGATATTTGACGATCGCCCGCTGGTTGTACGCTTCGGCAAAATTTGGGTCGATTTCGATGGCGCGGGTGAGATGAGCGGTGGCGTTGGCAAAGTCGCGGCGGTTGAGGGCCTTGGTTCCGCGACACAACTCGTGATTGGCTTCCTCGCGCCCGCAGCGGAACCAAATCGACCAGAGCGCGTGCTCGGCCATCTGATTGACCATCGGATCGGGATGGCGCAACTGCGAGGCGATGGCGCCGATGCAGCAACGTCCGCCAACCAAGGCCAAAGACAGCGCCGCCACCTTTCGGACGTCGTCCTCGCTCGAGGCGAGAAACGCGGTGAGTTCCTCCAGAGTCCACCGGCTCCTGAGCAACTCGTGGAGACCCTTCACGTCCTTGCGTTCCAGAAGGGGCTGGACGGCAGCGACAAAATGCGCGGATTGAGTGGAAGGCAGTTGAATCACCTCGCCCAATTTTAGGCGGGTTCAACGGCCAAGTTCCAGTATTCTTGAACCGTTCAATAGCTGCCGGGCCTGTGAAAGCCCTCGGCGGGTTTTTGATCCTCGGTACTGGTGGCTTCGGGAGTGAAGGCGGGAGCGTAATAGGCGCGCCGCTCCGTACTAGTGGCGTTTAGCCGACGGGGCTTGTAGCCGGTTTCCAACTCCTCTTCACACCCCGCGGCCAAAGCAGCGGCCGCGAGCATGGCGATCAAAAGGACGCGGGAAAACTGAATCATTGCAACGCCTCGGTTCCCGCGTCAGAATACAGCGCGCGGGGTCAAAAGTCATCCGAGGGTACGCCTGCATGCCGGCATACGATAAACGCACCGACGTCGATATCGCCGCGATGAGGAAGCAGGAGACGACGAACTACAACGTCATGCTCCCCGGGAGCGGCACACCCTGGGAAGACCGCGGCCGGACCGGCTTCATTCCAGCCTTTCTCAAAACGTGCTTCAAGAGCCTCTTCGGCCACAAGGCCCTGCTCGATCAGATTCGTCGCCCGGAGACAACTTCCGAAGCGACGTGGTTCGCCGTTGGTTGCGCGGCGATGTGGGCGGTGTCGATCGCGATCTGGGATGGCCTGATCTATTACCGATACTACCGCGGCGACCTGGCCCCCACCCTGGTAGTCAATGGTGAGCAGTACCTGATCGAAACCGCGCTGCGTGACGCCGGCGCTGTTGTTTTCCTGCTGATCTTTTTGAGGGTCGCGACCACAATGTTCGTCAGCCTGCTGGGCCATTCGACACAGCAGCAGATTCCCAAGGTGCTGATCTACAACGTGCTGGGCTATTCGTTGGGCCCCAGCATTCTGGTGTTCGTACCGGTACTGGACATCTTCCGACTCTTCATGACGCCCGCCAGCGCAGTGCCGGGCTTTCTGCTGCACCTGCCGCTGCTCAGCTTTGCGCTGGCCGGGGCGTGGATCATGATCGACGCGCTGATCGGAGCCAAAACGCGGCTCTATCTGCGAGCCCGCGAAGCGGTGGTGAACGTGATGCTCATCGGCGTCGTTGTGGTCGTGCTGCTCGTGTTGCTCTACCTGGCGTTGTATTACCTCTGGCCGTTGATTCTGGGCGGATCGATTGAGCCGGTGCCCAAGCCGGTGGCGATGCCTGCATGAGCGGCCGCGTCGGCTCATCTGAGCGCACCCATCTGCTGTGGCGCATCCATCAGCGGTATCACACCTGCCATCAACTCCTTGAAATCGGCGCGCTGAAAATCGATTTCACTCGCATCGCCGATCCCGATCGCGTTTTGGACGATGCGGCCGCCGCCGAGGGGAAGAGTCCGAATCGGCCGCAGGTTCCCTACTGGGCGGAACTGTGGGATAGCGCCTTGGGATTGGCCGCCTGGCTGGCGAATGCCCCTGAACCGCTTGCGGTTTCGCATGCCCCGCCTCGCCAAACCCGCGTACTCGATCTTGGGTGCGGCATGGGCCTGGCCGGCACCGTCGCCGCCGCACTGGGCGCCCGTGTTATGTTCGCGGACCTCGAGCCCCTCGCCCTGCTCTTCGCCCGGCTCAATTCGCTGCCCTGGCAAGATCGAATCGATGCTCGCCGCGTCGATTGGCGGCGCGATTCCCTGGGCCGAACTTACGATCTGATCCTCGGCGCCGACATTCTTTACGAGCGCTCGCAATGGGAATTTCTCGACAGTTTCTGGCGGGCCCATCTGGACGCCAGCGGAGCAGTCCTGCTCGGCGAGCCCGGCCGACAAACGGGGGACCAATTTGTGGAGTGGATCGTCGATCGGAGATGGAGACTGGCCCGAACAGAGCAGCGCATCGCGCAGCGCGAGCAGCCGGTGCGTATCTTCTCGCTGCGGCGAAAATAAAAAAGCACAGCCGCGATGGCTGTGCTCTACATTACGGATAGTCCACGATTGCCGTGTGAAAGCGGTTGAGTCAAACCCTTATCAAAAGGTGGGTCAGAGCCGATCGGAAGGGTTCTTCCGTCAACCCGGCCTTCCGCTTCCCGTCTTGGCCACGGATCAAGATCCGCAACACAGCGGGCATGCGTCGAACCGGCGGCTACGCCCAAGGGTTGTTTATAGGTTTAACCAAATATCTGCCTTCAATCACGAACAGCATAGAACATCCGTATGCGAGCATCTTATCGGCAGAAATGGGGCGGGGCAATGACAAAGTGGGGAGTGATGACTGCCGCAAGCGTCTGATAGCCTCATTTCCGAAGATCATGGTCACGGTTGGCGCCGAGTGCTGCGGTCGTGGCGGGCTCGTAGTGGAATGCAGAACATCCTTGGGCGTCGTTGTCGCTAACGGAGCATATCGCTTGAAGTCTGACGGACTGAGCGTCAGCAAATGGGTGAGACCCTCGGCGTTCATCAAGGCAACGAGTTTCGTGTCATGGACTTGGACACCCAAAACGGAGTGTGCCACGACGAGCCGCTTCCACTCAGCGTAACTAGCGGCAGAATCGGTGAGCACTTCAACGGCGAGTTCAATGATCGCCAGCCGACGTTGTGCTTCCTGAGTCGTCAGACCAAGCCCACCACGGGCGGTCGCGGGTCGGGTCGTGACATTCCAAAACTCCACGACATTTTGCATTCCGCAATAGAATGTATCGCCGCGGCTCTTGAGAAGGTCCAAGGCATCAACCACGTCTTGATGTTGTGGGTCTGTCGCATGGACCAGCCTCAGCAGAATTCCGGTGTCGAGCAGATACCGCATCAGTCGTGGTCGTCGTAAAGATCAGCACGAGAAAAGTCTGCGGGGATAGGAGGAAGCTGCGGCATTCCCGCCGATAGGTCAGCGAGCCACTGACGAAACTCGGCTTGGGTCAAATCGTGCGGCGAGCGAGCCGACGTGGAATTCCCGTTTCGTTCGCCGTTGCCGGCGAGGTCCGTCAGATACCGGTCCAACGAAATCCCCCGAGCGGCGGCCTGACGACGAAGCTTCTCCAAAGCCTGGGCGGCCTGTTCGTCGAGAGTCACGGTTGTCGTCACCATACACCTCGCAATCCACCTTATCACGGACACTTCCCACCGTCCATAATTGAATGGCATCCCGGTGGCTCGTGTGACGCCATCAATGCCATGGGATCAGCCAAATGCCCCGCTTTACCTCCTATCGCGCCTCGTCCCGGGGGTCGCAGGACCGCGCAGGCCAGATCCGATCGGGTCGCAAGCGATCCGGCGAGGGAATTTGAAGGCGGGATCATGTCGGCCGGGCAGAAAAATGGGCAATTTTGGGCAGAAATGGGAAGTCGCCGCGGGCGGCGGCGGGTTAAAACGGCGGGGGCTCGCCCTTTTTCCACCAGTCGGCGGCATCGTGGCGCGATTTGTCGCGGTCGGGATCGATGGTGTCGCCGGGGAGAAACGGCTCGTCGTCGTCCTTGTCGTCGCCGTCGTGGCCGCGCACCATCGACGCCAGTGAAATCGCGAAGATCGGGCTGATGGCGCGGAGCAACAACTGGTCGTCGCCGCTGAAGGGAGTGCTCTGGTCGCGGAAGAAAATCACCGTGGCCAGCGATTCACCCAGATACGTGCAGTTGATTGCCAGCACGTCCTGGGCGCGGAGCAGGTTGGCCTCCTGAGGCGTCATCCGCGCCGCCAGGGCGCTGCCGCGGGCGTGGACCAGCCCGTCGCGCATCGCCATCGGCAACAGGACGCGCTTGAGCGCATCGGTGAGAATCTGCTCGCCGGCGATGGTGTATTTCATGTACGCGCCGAGCTGGAATTCGCCATTCTCCGCCGCCAGCCAGATCGCCACGTTGCAGTAGCCCAGCTGGCGCATCATCCAATCCATCGCATGGCACAGAAGCTGCTCGAGGTCGTGGGCCGACTCGATGAATTTGCGGAAACCTTCCTGATAGCGCACCCCGTCAAACTGCTTGGAGAGTTCGCCGTAGGCGCTGACCAGATCGTTGCAGAGCAGATCGACTTTCTTGCTGATCATCCGCCGGGCGTGTCCGAGGCGTTTGACGGCGACCTTGAGCCGATCCATCCGCTTGTCGCGGCGAAGTCCCTTGGCCTGGTGTTCCAGCGCCCGGCGGACGCCGTGGGCGATCTGCTCGTAGTTGAACGGCTTGGAGAGAAAATCGACGGCCCCGTGCCGCAGGGCGTCGATCGCGCGATCCATGCTGGGCGAGCCGGTCATCATCATCGCCGATGCGCTGGGCTGATGCTCCCGGAGGATTTCCAGCAGGGACGTTCCGTCGCCGTCGGGAAGATGCACATCGGCGATCATCAGCTCGATCGGCTGGGTTTCGAGAATGTGCCGCGCTTCGACGATGTTCGCGGCCCGCAGCACGGTGCAGGAGACGCTGCGAATGGCCATGTCCTCGACGACTTCCAACAGCGCCGGCTCATCGTCCACCAGCAAAATGCGGACGGAGCGGGTCGTGTCGGGTTTGGGCGTCGTCGAAACCGGCGTCATGCAATGGCCTCTCTGGGTGGCTTAAAAATTCTCCGCTTTTCGGCCCGGTTCCGGCGCGACCGAAGCCGCGCCCGGGACGGTGGACAGCAAAATCACGATCCGCGTTCCCTGGCCCGGCCGGCTCTCAAGGCGGATCGTTCCGCCGCTGGCTTCAATCCAGCGCAGCGCCTTGGCCAGGCCCATCCCGCGGCGGCGGCCGGCGGGCTTGTTGCTGAAGAACGGATCGAACGCGTGCTTCACCGTGCTCTCATCCATTCCGCAGCCGTCGTCGCTGATCGTCACCACCGCCCGGTTCGAGAACGGATCGAACCCCGCGTGAATGGCGATCTGACCCTTCTGCGGGTCGGTCGCGTGGATCGCGTTCTCCAGAACCTCGGTGATCGCCGCGGAGACCTGCTTGGCATCCACCATCACCGCCGGCGCTTCGCCGATCGTCAACTCAATGGACCTATCGGCCGGATCGTTCTGCATCTTGGCTTCGTGCAGGGCCCGCTCCAGCACCTCGGCAATATCCGCCTGTTGAATTGTCGGGGACTCCGGCCGGGCAAAGTCCATTAATTCCGTGATGATCGCACTGAGACGATGGGCCTGCTCGTGAATCAGATGGGCGGCGGCCTTGAACTTCGGATCGGTCAGCTGCGAAGCGAGCAATTGCGAGCGTCCGCTGATGACCGCCAGGGGATTATTCATCTCGTGGGCCGCTCCGGCGGCCATCTCGCCAACGCTGATCATGGTGCGGCTGAGCAAAATTTCCGCCTGGGCGGTGTGCAATTGACGATTGGCCTCGGCCAACTGCTCGGAGAGGGTGCGGGCTTCCTCGCGCACCTGAGCCGCGCGCAGCGCCAGCGACCAGCCGTTGGCGACGGTGCACAATTCCTTGACCTGGGGTCCGAGGCGCTGGCCCTCGCCAGCCGGAGCCCCCCAGATCACGCCGCCGATGCACGCGCCGTCGGCCTCCAGACAAATCCAGAATCGCCGATCGTGCGGCAAGCGCGGCGAGACGACCGCGCTGAGCCACTCCAGATCGTTGCCGACGGCCATCACCGGGCCGTCGCCGGCGACCGGTTTGGGCGGGCGAACTGGCTCACCGGGAGTCTCGGCGGAAGGGGTGGCACGGGGCAGATCGACCAGTGAAGTGGCGAAGACCTTGCCGCTGTCGTCGCACATCAGCAGCTCGGCATAATCATGATCCGTCGGGAGGGAGAACGCCGCGGCGCACGGCACGCCCAGCACGCCGACCGCCGCCTGACCGATCGCCCGCAGCACCGCCCCCGACTCGGCGTCGGGACGCAATTCCCGCTGAAAGCCGCTGAGGGCATCAAAGAATTTGGCCCGCACGGCGAGCCGGCGGTTCTTCGATTCCAGCTGTCCGGCGGTCCGCCCCAGCTCCTTGTTCGCCTCTGCCAACGCCTTTTGATAGAGCTCCGCCGAGCTGGCCTGCCCGAGCCCCAGAGCCTTGGCCCGCTGCTCGACGTGCTCGATCAGTTGCCGCAGAACGTTGTCCGCCTGTTCGGCGGTGACCCCGGCCGCCTCAAGCAACTGCTCGCGCGGGCGGAGGAAGGTGTAGTTGCCGCTGTACCCAAGATGCAGCCCGCGGACCAGATCGTCGGCGAGGCAGACGAGATTGACGACGCGGGGCTGTTGCACCGTGGCGGGCAGCGCGCGGGGAAGCTGGCCGTGGAGCCAGATGCAGTCGCGGATCGTCGCCGGCAGCCGCCAGCGCTCGGCCAGTCGCTTGCCGACGATCATGTGATCGATGCCGATGACGCTGCGCTCGACGTCGGCAATGTTGCCGCGGAGCAAGTCGGACGCCTCGATCACCCGGCTATAGCTCTTGGGGAGTATCGCATCGAGGGCGATTTTTCCGATGTCGTGCAGCAGTCCGCAGATGAACGCCGCGGAGGCGATGCCGCGATCCGAGGGGTTCGAGGCGGCGGCCAGCAGCTCGGCGCAGCAGGCGACAGCAATGCAGTGCTTCCAGAACTCCTCGCGGTTGAACAGCGCATCGGAGGGATGGCCGGCGGCACTGAAGGTCTCGAAGACGGAGATTGCCAGCACGGCGTTACGAACCGAGTCGAACCCGAGCATGACAACAGCCCGCTCGACGCTGGTGATCTTGCCGCCGGCGCCGGTTTCGGCCCGGTGAAGCAGTTGGAGGATGCGGGCGCTGAGGGCGGGGTCGCTGCTGATGAGCTTGCCGACCTGCTCGGCGGAGGATCCATCCTGCGAGGTCATTTCCAGCACGCGCACGGCGACCGCCGGAAGCGTGGGAAGCTCTTCGAGCTGTTGAAGGATCAGCTCGACGCGTTTTTCACGCAGATCAGACATTGTGATGAAATTCCCAAACCAGAAGCCGCCAAGCCCGGAAATTCAGGACTCACCACAGAGACACAGAGGACACAGAGAAAGCAGCAGAATTGATTGTGCTGATTGGTCCGTGATGCAGGGACGACCCCTTTGTCATGCATCAATCACCGATCACCAATTCCACCGCGTCAACTTCATTTACTGCCAGTTCCACTCTGTGATCTCTGTGTCTCTGTGGCGAATAATCGGCGCTAGACCGTCAGCAGCTCGCCGATGCGTTCAATCAGCTTCTCGATATTGAACGGCTTCTTGACGAAATCGTCGGCCCCGGACTTCAGCAGGTCGTTGATCTCGTCCTGGTTGACCACGCCGGAGACGATCACAATCTTCATATGCTCGAAGTTGGGGTTCTTGCGGATGGTCTGGCAAACGACGTTGCCGTTGATGTCGGGGAGCATGTAATCGAGGATGATCAGGTCGGGCAGGAACTCCTGGGTGAGAATGCCGGCGTCGTAGCCGGTGGCGGCGGTCTTCACCTCGAAGCGGCCGTCACGTTCGAGGACATCCACAAACAATTCCACAATTTCCGGATCATCATCCACCACCAGCACCTTCTGCTTGCCGGTGTCGAGGGCATCGGGGGGAATGTTGTTGTCGCGCATGAAGGCGATCAACGCCTCGCGGGGAATGCGGCGGAAACGGCTGCCTGGAACGCGAAACCCCTTGAGCCGACCGCTGTCGAAGCAGCGGATGATCGTCTGCTGCGAGACCTTGCAGATCTCCGCAGCTTCACCGGTGGTAAAGACCGTCTTCATGCTAGCTCCATCCCTAAATTCTCTGACCGTCATATTCGGCGAAAGGCGAATCGACGGTATAGAGTTATCCTTGTTCCCTATCTTCCCCATTTGAACATCGGCCATGCCTTTTGGCAACTTGAGGGGAATGGGAATCCGGGGGGTACATTATCGGACGCCATCGCAAAAGAAAACCCCCGGCTTCCGCCGGGGGCTATTTGTGGAGATCGCGATGGAGCGCCAAGAGGCGCAAGAGCGGTGAGAGAGGGTGCCTACCGGTAGAACTCGATCACCAGATTCATGTTCACCTCGAACGGGACATCTTGAGGAGTTGGCAGCGCGATGATCTTGCCGATCAGCTGGGCCGGGTTCCACTCCAGCCAGTTGGGGACGTTATGCCCGGCATGCTGCTCCATGTTCTCGCGCAGAAGCTTGTGGATGCCTTCCTTGAAGGTGATGGTCTGGCCCGGCTTGACCGAGTAGCTGGCGATGTCGGTCTTTCGACCATCAACGATGACATGCCCGTGGGCGACGATCTGCCGGCAAGCCCAGATGGTTCGCCCGACGCCCAATCGCCGCAGAACGTTGTCCAGCCGGCACTCCAGTAGCTGCGTCATGGTGTTGGCGGTGTTGCCCTTGGACTTCTTGGCATGGTCCAAAAACCGCCGAAACTGCCGTTCCATCATGCAATAATGAAACCGCAGCTTCTGCTTCTCGGCGAGGCGCACGCCGTACTCGGTATTGCGCCGGCCGCGGTAGCCGTGCATGCCGGGGAGTTGCAAATCCTTGCCGGTGTGCTTGGGAACGTCGGCAATCGGAACGCCGACACGACGGGAGAGCTTAACCTTGGGGCCGGTGTAACGGGCCATGTGAACAAACGCTTTCCATGCCGACGAATCGGCACTCAAAACATGCGCGGCGATCCGAAATGTCGAATCGACTGAAGCGCCAATTAACGGCGGCATGGTCTTGAGGCATGCCGCCATCACCGCCGAAGCGGAAGACCGGACTATAACTGCCATCGCCAGGAATCTCAACCAGGCCGGAAACTTGGCCGCGGAGCTTTTCCATTAGCCCCCCGCTCTGCGGGGGTTCGCACCCCCGCGAAGCGGGGGGGCTAACGGAAAG
>Ga0302325_10018652_pt1 | contig 14613 bp, 15 predicted proteins | sample Palsa_T0_2_FD_201948 | JGI IMG/M metagenome (GOLD analysis project Ga0302325, IMG submission 201948) | Peat permafrost microbial communities from Stordalen Mire near Abisko, Sweden - Palsa_T0_2 | ecosystem: Environmental > Terrestrial > Soil > Palsa > Peat permafrost | place: Sweden: Abisko... | reverse complement strand
AGGGCATCGGGCGAGGCATTTCCGAGGTCCTGGGCGGCCAGGGGTTCCGGGTCGCGATCGCCGACCTGAACGTCGGCACCGCCCAGGACACCGCCCGGGCGGTCACCGAGGCGGGCGGTACCGCGATCGCCGTGCCCGCCGACATCACCGACACGGCCTCGGTGCAGGCCGCGGTCAAGACGGTCACGGACGAGCTCGGGCCGGTCGAAGTCGCCGTGAACAACGCGGGCTGGGACGACTTCATGAACTTCGTGGACACGACCGAAGACTTCTGGGACCGCATCCTGGAGGTGAACTTCAAGGGCGCGCTGCGCGTGACCCAGGCCGTCATACCCGGAATGATGGAGCGCGGCTGGGGCCGGGTCATCAACATCGGATCCGACGCCGGCCGCGTCGGGTCGTCGCTGGAAGCCGTCTACTCCGGAGCCAAGGGCGGCATCATCGCGTTCACCAAGACCCTGGCCCGTGAGGTCGCAGCCAAGGGGATCACCGCCAACACGGTGTGCCCCGGCCCGACCGACACGCCCGCGCTGCGCAGCTTCGCCGGAAATTCCGGCCAGGACGGGGAGAAGGTGATCGCCGCGATGACCCGCTCTGTGCCGATGCGCAGGCTCGCGCAGCCCGCCGACGTCGCCGCCGCGGTCGCCTTCTTCGCCTCCGACGCCACCGGGTACATCACCGGTCAGACGCTGTCCGTCAGCGGCGGCCTGACGATGGCATGACCAGCCCGTCAGGACCCGCCGCGGTCTCCTGGGAGCCCGCCGGCCAGGGCGTACTGCGGATCATCCTGCAGCGGCCGCCCGCTAACGCGCTCGGCGTGCCGCTCATCGAGGGGCTGAGCCGGGCGCTGGACGACGCGTCAGGCGACCAGGCCGTCAAGATCATCGTCGTGGAGTCGGCGGTCCCCGGCTTCTTCGCGGCCGGCGCCGACATCAAGCACATGGCCGGGGCGGACGCGGAAGCGTTTGCCGCCTACGGCTACGCGCTGCGCCAGGCGCTGGGACGGCTCGCCGACCCGGCCTGGATCAGCATCGCCGCGGTGGAGGGCCCGGCCCTCGGCGGCGGGCTCGAGCTCGCTCTGGCGTGCACCCTGCGGGTCGCCGGGGCGCAGGCCCGGTTCGGGCTGCCCGAAGTAAAGCTCGGGCTCATCCCCGGCGCGGGCGGCACCCAGCGGCTGCCCCGGCTGGTCGGCCGCGGCCGGGCCCTGGACATCATGCTGACCGGCCGGCAGGTGCCCGCCGAGGAGGCGTTCGCGATCGGCCTGATCAGCCGCCTGGCCGCCCAAGGCCAGGCCGCGGCCGAGGCCCTGGCGCTGGCCGCCGAGCTGGGCCAGCTGTCCCGGCCGGCGCAGCAGGCGGTGATCCGGGCGGTCGACGCCGCCCAGGAGACCTCCCTCGCCGACGGACTGGCCTACGAGGCCGAGCTGGTGAACGAATTGTTCGACGGGGGAGAGGCCAAGGAAGGCATCACCGCCTTCGTGGAGAAGCGACGGCCGAATTTCTCCTGATGGCCATGCCCCGACGCCCGGGCCAGGACATGCCCGAGGCGCTGGCCGCGTTCACCGAGCGCCGGCCGCTGGTTTTCACGGGAAGGTAGGAACGCCGTGGTGACCCTGGGGAGCACCGATCCCGGATTCGGCCACGGCGACCCGTGCTACCAGGAGCCGGCGCTGGTCTGTTCGTTCCTTGACCCCGCGCACCGCAGCGCCGGGATAGCGTCCTGTGCATCAGCCTGACGAGTGTGAAGGAGCGCAAGCCCATGTCCGTGACGCCTCGAACCACGTCGCTGGCCTCCCGGCTGGCCGTGCTGCCGCCCGGCCAAGTCGATCTGCACACCCACGCGGTCGACCCTGATCTGCCCGACATAGGCCAGCGGCACGAGGGCGTCTTTCCGGTGGTCCGCCGGACCGCGCCCGACCGAGCGCAGCTCTTCATGGACGGGAAGCTGTACCGCGAAGTCGACGACCGGTGCTGGTCGGCTGAAGCGCGGGTCAAGGACATGGATGCCGAAGGCGTGGCCGCCCAGGTCGTCTCAGCCACCCCGATCACGTTCTGCCACGGCGAGCCCGTCGGCGGCGCCCGCGCCCTAGCCGCGGCGCAGAACGACTTTCTGGCCCGGCTGGCCGCCGAGGCCCCGGACCGCTTGTTCGCGCTGGGCTGCGTCCCCATGCAGGACCCCCAGGCGGCCGTCAAGGAACTGAACAGGTGCATCGGCGACCTCGGCTTCGCCGGAGTCGAGATCGGCACCCGGATCGGTGATCTGGAGCTGACCGACCCCCGGTTCGTGCCGTTCTTCCGGGCCGCGGACGAAGCTGGCGCGATCGTATTCGTCCACCCGGTCGACCGTACGCTGGATCCGCGGCTAGCCCGGCTCAAGGTCAGCTTCGGGCTGGGTATGCCGGCCGAGACGGCCGCCGCGGCGGCCGGGATCGTGACCAGCGACCTGCTGGACGAGGTACCCGGTCTGCGGATGCTGCTGGCCCACGGCGGCGGGACGCTGCCGTCGGCGCTGGCCCGGCTAGTCAAGGGCCAGCAGATGGCGGGGGAGACCGACCCGGCGCGGCTGGCCACAGCGCGGGCTCGCCGGCTGTGGTGTGACTCGCTCACCTACGACGTGCCCGCCCTGCGGCTGGCCGCCGAGCGGTTCGGTTCCGGCCATGTCGTGCTCGGCACCGACTACCCGTTCGACGCCCGGGAGCAGCCGGCCGGCGCGGTGCTGAAGGACGCGCCCGCGGGAGAACTGTCCGGTGTTACCCGGCAGAACGCGCTGACCCTGCTGGCTGGGGTTGCAACTGCTCCAGTTTGAGCATGTCTTAGCTACCGTATTTGTGTTCTATAAAGTATTGTGGAAGTTTAAATATGGCCGGGTTGGCGGATGCGCGGGACATTCATGTGCGGACTGCGTGCTGCTGGTACCGGGAGGGAAGTCCGCCGGTCCTGGCGCAGAAGGCCGGGCGTCTCATCCTGGAGTCCCCGGAGGACACCGCGGGAGCGGCCCGAGAGGTTGAAGGTGCTGGCCTGTACGCGCGGGTGTCCTCGCACAAGGAGAAGTCCGGGCTAGACGGGCAGGTTGCGCGGCTGTCGGCGTGGGCGGCGGACGCCGGGCTGCGGGTGGAATCCGAGGTGGGCTCCGGGATGAACGGTCTTGGGTCGCCTGGTCGCCTTACACCGCCGACGTGCGTTACGTCATCCCGTACCCGCACTCCAATACCCGGCACCTCGTCACCAACGTCCGGCTCCGCCCGGTGGAAGCGGGCGAGCTCCCGGTCTGCGCCTCGTTTACCGTCTGGCGGTTCCAGATCGCCTGCCGTCTGCTCGGCGACGGCGCCCGCGTGCGGCTGGCCGGGCTGACCGGCGCCGACGTCGAGATGGCGCTGGACCAGCTCGGCGCGCCGGCCGGGCAGGTCACCGGCTTTGCCGGGGACCTGGCGCTGCCCCGTTCCGCTCACCAACTGCTCGCGCACGCGCTCGGGCGGGGAGCCGAGACCGACGAGGTGGCCGCAGCCGTGGCCTTCCTGGCTCGCGAGGACTCCCGCTTCATCACCGGCCAGATCCTCAGCGTCAACGGCGGCAGCAGCATGAGCTGAGCCGCCGATTCGCCGGATGCCGTCGTCCTGCAGTCGCTCGGCGAACTCGTCACGGTAGGCAGTGAACCGTTCCTGGTCAGTTCCCGCGGTAGGCGGCAAAGTCCGGGCTGCGCTTCTCGTTGAACGCGGTAATGCCCTCCTTGGCCTCTTCTGTCTCGCCGAACAGCCGCAGGCTGGAGTAGGCCATGTTCCCGATGGCGGCGAAGTGCTCGGTGTCGGTGTTAAAGGACTGCTTGAGAACCTTCAACGCGGTCGGGGACAGCCGGAGGATCTCGTCCGCCCAGGAGCGCACCTCGCTGCGCAGCTGGTCTTGCGGCACCGCCTTGTTGGCCAGGCCCCATTCGACGGCCTGTGCCGCGCTGTACTGGCGGCACAGGAACCAGATCTCCTTGGCTCGCTTCTCGCCGATGGCCCGGGCCATCAGCCCGGTGCCGAAGCCCGCGTCGAACGAGCCGACCCGCGGGCCGTTCTGGCCGAATCGCGCGTTGTCCGCCGCGATGGTCAGATCGCACAGCAGGTGCAGCACGTGACCACCACCGATGGCGAAGCCGTTGACCGCGGCGATGACCGGCTTGGGCACATCCCGGATCACCCGGTGCAGTGACTCGATCTCGAACAGCCCGCTCTCGGACGGCCCGTAGTCGCCGGTCTCCATCCGCTGCTTCTGGTCCCCGCCCGTGCAGAATGCCTTGTCGCCGGCCCCGGTCAGCGCGATGACGCCGACCGCGTCGCTGGCCCACGCCCGCTTGAAGCTCATGACCAGTTCATCGACGGTCCGGGCGCGGAAAGAGTTATAGCGCTCCGGGCGGCTGATAGTGATCCAGGCGAGACCGTTATCGACCTCGTATGTCACATCGGTGAAGTCTTCCATGACCTCGGTTCCTCTCATCGCGCTGACGTTCCGGGCGGCGACCTGCCGTGCCGACGAGCCAGGTTTTGGCCTGACCATTGACCGACTGTACTTCTGTGAACGATCGTTATCAACTGGCTGAGGAGGGCTCGGCGAAGCGATCCGCTTCGTGTTCCGCACCCGTCATCGAAGCGAAAGTCAGGCGGAAAGGTTCTCCATAACGCCCTGGGCCGCGCGGAGCAGGCTTTCGGTATCAGTGTCATCGGCTGTCTGCCGCCGCCGGAGGGCTGCCCGTGCCATGGCCCGGTCGAAATACCATCTCGTTCCGGCGGTCAAAAGCGCGTTCGGCCCCTGGGGGATCTGAGTGCCGTCGGACTTCGAGGTGATGATGAAGTTCTCGGCCGCGGCAAACACTGCCTCATGCCCCGCGAAGCATCCCTCAAGGAAGTCATTGAACGCGGCCTCGGTATCGAACCGGGCGTTGGCGACCGTCCCGCGCGACTCGGGGGGTACGGGAACGTACGCCCACAGTGACCGATTCCCTGCCGTGGTGATGACGGTGAAGATGATCAGGTCATCACCTAGGCGGTAGGTGCCATGCAGCGGGAAGTCGTATTTGTCCCAGATGTCGACGTCCTGAGCATCAGGCGTTGGCCGCCATGGCGGCTGCCCGGTGCTCACCAGCGTGTCCATGTTCAATGTCCTCATCCCTCCTGCTCAGTAAAGCACGAGGCGAAAGCCTCCTGGACAGGTCCAGGCCAGGCAGGATCCGGCTGATCAAGCGGGTCCGTATCCGGCCATACCACCGAGACATGACCATAGGCCTCGCCTTTGCGTCCGCAGGTATGGATCACCGCGAAACCCCTCTCGCGAAGTTCCCCGCCCATGGCGTAGCGGATCCCGGCCTTCTCCACGTCCGCCGGGTGAGCGGGCACGCCTCTATTGCGCTGTGCGCACGCCTTAGCCTTGGTCAACCTGCCGCGCATCACAGATACCTCGACTTCGGGGTATTTCCGGTCTCGGCGCGTTGATGTACTCGCCTCGCTGCTTGGTGTGATGCGTGAGGATCTCGTCGTCGCCAACGCACTGGCCCCCGCCGAGATCTACCGGGCAGGCATTCTTGCGAACCCACGATGGCGGCGATTGCGGCACCGCGTCAGGTTACAGCCAGCTAACGACGCCCACAGGCTCCGACACGGGGCGGGTTCTGGTCGAGCCCTGACGTCAGGACGGCCACGCCAGCGGAATCAGGTTCTCGCGCGGCAGTGCAGCGCCGTAGGCGGCGGCTGCGCGTATACCCGCGACGGTAACCGGGTCATCCTGCGATGTTGTCACGGCTGGACTGCGGCTCGGGCACCCTCGCGCGGTCGTCGCCGTAGCGCTGGCGCACCTTCGCGGCCAGGGCCACAATCGCCTCTTCCCAGGTCGGGCCGGCCACGTCCAGGCTCGGGTCGTGCGAAGGTGTGCCGCCGACCCGGAGCCCCGTCCTGTGCCGCGCCGGAATATCCAGAGGCCAGAGCATAGGCCCGTGCTCCATCCTGACTTCGAGCCTGCCCTCTGAGCGGCCCAGGTTGACGGCCAGGTGAGCGAGGCCATCGCTGTCGGACAGCCATCCCTCGGCCTCGACCCGGGCCCAGGTGGCCTCGTCAACCTCACGCGGATCGACGTCTGCCAGGTCGTTCGGTACGACGTAGGTCCAGAAGACCGGATGTGCGGTCAGGTAGCGCCATGCCGCGAGTACGTCGGCCGGGTTCGCCGCGTACGCGGCGACCGTGCTCGCCCACTCCTCAGCGCGGTAGGCGGCGAGCTGCTCGGTGTTGTGCCGCCTTTCTTGCGGCGTGGGCGGCCGCATGGTCCAGTTCCGCTCGCCCGGCCGCTGGTAAAGAGTCATACCGTTCATCTCGTGCCAGCGAGTTCCGTCCTCGTCGGCCCACTCCCGCGACTCCGCCTCGTCTTCCGGCACTGGGCCTGCGATCAAGCCGACTCCCGGCTCGACGCGGATCCGGTTGCCAGGCAGCGCCCGGCGCGCCACCATCGCGTCCCGCTCATCGAAGTCACCCGACCAGTACAGCTCTCCATCGAGCAGTTCGGTGCGCTTGGCGCCCATCGGCCAGCGCTCCAGGTGCGCCACGGTAAACGGCTCCCGCGGCCCGGGCAGGTCTGGTCTGGTCATGTCAGCTCCCGACGCCCGTCCGCTGGCCGCAGTCCGGGCAGAACAGCCGTGCCCCACGATGTTCGCAGCCAACACCGCGCAAGTGAGCACGAATCGTGCGGACGACGAAGGCGATATGGTCAACCGGCTCCGCACCGAGATCGGACTCGGCACCTCGCGCGATAACCTCGCCCTCCATAATCGGCACCGGCTCGGTTACGAACGTGCCATCTTCGCCGACCCGGACCAGGCGCTGGGCGTACCTGCCAGACGGCACCATGTCGAGCTCGATCCGCCAGGAGCCGCCGCGTTCACGGAAATAAAAGGTGCGGCCGTCGACAGTTCCTTCCCACTGCTCAGGCGCATAGGAACTGGTCCGCCTGGCATCGACGGCTGGCTCGCTGGCCAGCCAGGCGGCGATCGCATCCTCCTCGAGTTGGTCAGCGGCGTTCAACTCCGCGGCCTCCAGGCTGTCCCACCATGCATGCCAGCCAGCCGTCTCGGCCGCGCGGCGTTCCTCGTCCCAGGTGCACCGGCAGTCGAAGCCATCGCCGTGCTCCCCCGAAAGCCGCGGATGACAGGAACACGGGCACTGATTGCCGTCGGCATCGCGGGGATCGAACAGCGCCGTGATGACCCTGCGCGCTGCGGCCTGGTCCACCTCGGCGCCGGCCACGAGGTAGCGCGTGTAGCGCTCGGCCAGTCGGTGACGCTCAGCCTCGCGCTCCGTCTCGCGACGGGCGCGCTCCTGCTCACCGCCACCGAAATCGACGATGTAAAGGTCAGCCACGCCGCACAACGTACTCTCCGCGCGCCCCTCAGGCATCCGATATTCGGCCGCACATGGCGGTTCCAGCCATGTGTGCAGCAGCAGCCGCGATGGCCTTCCCGCCCCCAGCTAGGACGCAGGACGACATCCGGCGCCACGCGAGAGTTCAGCGACACTGCTGAACCGTTCGTGACTATATGTCGTTATCTAGTTACAGATAGTTTCATCCCTGGGGAGCCTGAGCGCTGGGGCAAGCAACTAGATCGAAGGAGGAACGCGATGCGTGACACCTGGACCTGAGAGCCTCTGACCGCAGTACCCACGGGTAGCAGCATGGAAGGTATCTCGACCGGTCTGCGGCCATCGCCTCAGCGGACGACAGCGCAGTCTCCCCAGCGAAATACCTCGGCTCACCTGGGAATAGTCGCTATATCGCTATATCGCTATGTCGCTATGTCGCTATGTCGCCATGACGCCAGAAGTCGGCTGTGTGGTCGGCGACGGCTTCCGGATGACGTAGCGCGAGTTCGCCTCAGCTGGCCAGGAACGGCAGGGCCTCAGCGAGGAACTGGCCGGACTGCTCCAGGTACGGGACGTAAAACGCAGACGGTTGCGTAGCCCGCAGCTATGCCTCTATAGGCGGTAGATGTTGGCCCCAATCACCGGCCGTCGTGTCTGCTGGACAGCACACGTGCCACGGATTTCCCGGATGACGTGGTGCGGCTGAAGCGGAAGGAATGCCCCCGTCATGTTCAAGTCGTCATCCACCTCATTGATCCTGCTCGGCATTCTCGCCGTCGTCGTCGGGATCTTCGCCATCGCCTGGCCGGGCGTCACGATTCTCGCGCTGGTCATCTTGTTCGCGGTCTACGCGTTCATGGACGCCGGGCTGCAAGGTGCGAGGGCCTTCAGCAGCCGGGCCGCCGGCCCGGTCGTCGGTCATCTGCTGCTCGGGCTGATCGACCTGGCGGCCGGGGTGTTCGCCCTGGCCTGGCCCGCGCCTACCGCGTTCGTACTGGTCATCGTCGTGGCGGCGTGGGCGCTGGCCGGCGGCTTCGCCGAGTTCTTCGCCGGTTTCCAGATCGGGGAGGCCGCGGGCACCCGTGCGCTGTTCATCCTGTCCGGGCTGGTCTCCGTCGCGTTCGGCGTGCTGCTGTTCGCCCGCCCCGGCGTGGGTGCGGTCACCCTGGCACTGCTGTTCGGCCTCTACGCCCTGATCTACGGGTTCTCACAGATCACCGTGGGCATCCAGGTCCGCCACCTAGGCGGCGACGTGAAATCGCTGCCGCATCTGCACAACGCGGCCTGAGCCCCGGGTTTAAGCCACGGGTGCCCGCATCGGCTTTCCCGCCTGCCGGTACGGGCGCCCGCCTCGTCGCTGGAGGGCGAACATCTCATGAGCGCCGCCACGCCCGGCGGGTCTGCCGCAGCCGAAGCCGGGCCTGCCCCGGCCGAAGCCGTGAACAACGCACCGGTCCGGCACAGACGCCTGCGAGACGCCGCAGACAGGCGCGGCGTCCCGCTGGCCACCATCGTGGTGAGCGTCGCGGTCGTGGCCCTGACGTATCTCGCGGGCAAGCTCGCGTACCGGATCCGCGATGTCCTGTTGATGATCGTGGTCGCCGGCTTCGTCTGCCTGATCCTGAATCCCCTGGTGGTGGCCCTGCAGCGGTGGGGGATCCGGCGTCGCGGCGGGGCGGTGGCCATCGTGACCGCCTGGACGGTGGCGGTCTTCGCCGGCCTGCTGGCGGCGTTCGGCTATCCGCTGGCGCACGGCGTGACCCATTTCTCACATGGGCTGCCGTCCTACGTCCAGGCCGCCGAGCACGGCCGCGGCTGGATCGGCCACCTGGTTACCCGCTTTCACCTGGAGGCCTGGGTCAACCGCAACGCGCCCAAGCTGCAGAGCCTCGGAACGACCCTGGCCAAGCCCGCCCTGACCGCCGGGAAGGGCGCGGCGTCGTTGCTGGCCACGCTCGCAACCATCTTCGCCTTGATCGTGCTCTTCCTGCTCGAGGGCCCCAAGATGCGCCAGGGACTGCTGGGGTTGATGTCGCCGGAGCGGGCGGACTACTACACGCGGGTGGCGCGCGAGATCTGCCAGTCGGCGACCGGCTACGCGCTAGGCAACCTGCTGACGTCGCTGATCGCCGGCGTGGTCATCTTCGTCACGCTCTCCCTCCTCGGGGTCCCGTTCCCGCTGCTGTGGGCGCTCTGGGTCACCCTGGTCGACTTCCTGCCCATGATCGGCGGCGCGCTGGCCGGCATCCCCACGGTCCTGTTCGCTCTCGGCCACTCGCTCACCGCGGGCATCGTCACCGCGGCCGCGTTCATCGCCTACCAGCAGATCGAAAACCACGTGCTGAACCCCGTGGTCATGAGCCGGACGGCCAACGTCAACCCGCTGCTCGTCCTGCTCTCACTCCTGGTCGGGACGTCGATCGGCGACTGGGTCGGCGGCTTCTTCGGCAGTTTCGTGGGGGCCCTGCTGGCCATCCCGGCCGCGGGCGCCCTGCAGGTCATCACACGAGAGCTGTGGCAGGCCAGTGCACGGCCGCGATAGCGCACGCCAAATATCACCAGAAAGGACGACCGAGATGGGAACTACCAAGGATATCCGTGCGGCGGTTCAAGCCGAGCTCGCCTTCGACCCGCTCGTCGACGCCACGGATATCACCATCAGGAACATGAACGGGGAGGTGGGGCTGAATGGCACCGTACCGAGGTATCCGCAATACCTGGAGGCCGCCGCGGCGCAGCGCGTCTCCGGGGTGAAGAACGTGCACAACCATCTGGCCGTCGTGCTGCCGGACGCCGATTACCGCGACGACGCGTGGCTGACTACCGCGGCCAACAACGCGCTGGCGCTGAACGTAACCGTGCCGGACAGCGTGGAGGCTACCGCGCGGGACGGCAACCTGACCCTGACCGGCCTGGTCGAGTTCGGCAGCCAGCGCGAGGCGGCCGAACTGGCGGTCGCCGGGCTCACCGGCGTCCGCAACGTCAAAGACGAGATCGAGATCACCGACGACGCCGATCCGGTCGACCTCACCTGGCTCGTGCAGGACGCGCTGGACCGCAGCGCGCTGATCGAGGACGACAGCGACGTCCACGTCGACACCACCGGCAACACGGTGACTCTCGGCGGGCACGTCCGCACCTGGGCCGAGCACGACGCGGTGGTCGGCGCCACCTGGATGGCCCCGGGCGTACTGCAGGTCCGCGACTACCTCGACATCACCGGCTGACAGCCGACATGGGTCACCGGCGGTTAGGCATGACGGCTCAGCACAGTGCCGGCACCCCACCGGACGCGGGTGCGGACCGGGCGCCGCCGCGACGGCCGGGTCGGCGGCGCCCGACCGTGCGCTGGATCGTGCACGGCGTGCTGCTGGTGGCCCTGGCCGTGGGAATCTTCGGCGTGCTACCGCGGCTGGGCGGGCTGACCCGCGACGCAGCAGGCCTGCGGCATGCCCGCCCGGCCTTCCTGGCCGCGGCTATCGTGGCCCAGGCGGTCTCACTCGGCTGCTACGCCCAGCTCTACCGCCAGGTTCTGGCCGCGCTGGGGGCGGGGATCCGGTTCCGGCTGGCCGCGGACGTCATCATGGCCACCTTCTTCGTCAGCCACCTCACCCCGTTCGGCTCGGCCACCGGAACGCTAGTGAATGCGACCACGCTGGAGACCGAGGGCATCGCCGCCGCCACCACCGGCGAAGCCATCGCCCTGACTAGCCTGACGTCCACGATCGCCCTGATCGTCCTGTTCGGAACGGGGTTCGCGGCCACGGCCGGGCGGCACGTCTCCCACCAGTACCTCGTGATCGCGGGCGTCGCGCTCTTCGGTGTCGCCGCGGTACTGGCCGCGGTCCTCGCCGTTGGCGCCCATCCCGCCATCGCCGGCCGGGCCGGGCGCTGGGCCGCGACCGCGGCCCGGCACGTCCGGCCGAGCATCAACCCGGACAAGGCCGCTCAGACCAGCACCCGGCTCGCCTCACTGGCTCGAACCGCGCTGACCGGGCGCGCCTTCGCGGTCAGCTTCGGGTTCGCCTCCGGCAACCTGCTCTTCGACCTGCTCTCGCTCGACCTGGTCTTCCTCGCGCTGAGATACCAGCCCGGTTTCGGCCCGCTGACCGTCGCCTACGCGGTGGCCAACATTGCCAGCGCCATCCCGCTGACCCCCGGCGGGCTGGGCGTCATCGAGGTCACGCTGGTCGCCATCACCGTCGGCTTCGGCGCGACGCGGGCCACGGCGGTGCTGGTCGTCCTCGGCTACCGGATCGTGGAGTTCTGGCTCCCGCTCATCCCCGGTGCCATCGCCTATATCCGGCTCCGGCTGCGCCCTGGTCCCGACGGTAAGACAAAGGCCACGGCAGCTGATGCTGGTAAATAAGGCGCCGCCCGGCCCCTCGTCACCCGGCCCGTATCCGACGATTTCACCCAGATCTGCGGGTCTGGGCAACACCGCCAGCACCCCGGCCTGCAGCCGGCTCACGTCCAGCAGGCTCGCCGCGAGATGGGCGAGCAGGTCGAGGGCCTCCTCCCCGGCCGTAAGCAGTTCCTCACGGTCCTCCGCGGTGAGGCGAACGTCCGCGCAGGCGCAGGCCGCTCACCGCCGCCTAGCCGCGGCGAGCGGCGCGCGCAGGTTATGGCTGACCGCCGCCAGCAGGGCTGCCCGTCCCCGGTCCGCCTCGGTCGCTCGCGCGGCTTCGTTCGCTTCCGGATTCGCAGCGTCGGGTCGTCATGCCGATCCTCCTCGCCCGATGTCAGCACCATTTGCAACCTGGGACTTGTGGCGTTGACCAACACCTGACGCCAATAGCGCGATAGCTGCCGGCTTCTGGCGGCGGCGGACGGCTAGCTCATCCGGGGCCCGAAGGCCGCAGCACCGACGAGCCGAGCCAACGGCTAGCCTGCAGCGCGAGTTCCACGTCATGGCGTTTCCCGCCCACCGGACGCCCGATGCTCTCCTCCGCCTTGCGGATCCGGTACTGGACCGTGTTCTTGTGCAGCACCAGCCGTTCGGCGGTCGCCTTGTAGCTCCCCCCGGTCTGCAGGAAGACCAGCAGGGTGTCCCGGAGCCGGGCGTGGTGCTCGTCGTCGGTGGCCAGCCCCGCCAGCGTGGCCAGTACCCAGGCCCGTAGCAGGCCGGCGGATCCGAGCATCATCGCCACAGGTGCGACCTCGCTGAACCTCACTACCCGCGGCGGGGGAGAGCCCGCGGCCAGCGCGACCGCCTGGGCGGCGACGGCCTGCTGATGGGTGAGGCGGAACCCCGTGGTGCCCTTGGCCGCGTCGCCGAAGGCGAAATGGATGTCGCCGTCCGCGTCGGCGGTGCTGGCCGCCGCTGCGTCGAACGTGTCCCGGATCCCTAGCGGCAGCCAGGCCCACGCACTGGATTCGTCGCGGGGCAGGAACACCGGCTCGCCGCCGCAGGCCGCCTGCGCGGCCACGCGACCGATCGCGTGCTCGAGCCGGCTGATCTCATCAGCAGGGCCCGCCGCGTCGCCCGCCCAGCACACCAGGCCCACGTGGTACTGGCGCAGCCGGTAGCCCAGTGTCGCCTCCGCGGCGCTCACGTCGATCCGCTCATCCGACAGCAGGTCGCGGATCCGGGCGGTCCGGGCGGCGCTGCGGTTCCGCAGCCAGTGCTCCCGCTCCTGCGTATAGGCCCCGACCATCTCCTCGGACGTCTGGTCGATGTAACCGGCCACGATCTTGGATAGGCCCAGCGTCGTGGCGATTATCAGCTCCGCGTCATCGACCTGCCGAGCCAGTTCGGTCAGCACCCAATCGGAGAAGCACGCGTGTCCGACCCGGTAGGAGCGCAGCAGCGCGGTCAGCGGCGTGCCGCGCTGGGCCAGCCGGCGTGCGTACTCCACGGCCGCGGCCGGCGCGGCCACGGCGGCCAGGTCGATCCGGTGCTGCATGATCTGCAGGCAGGTGTCGACGTTGCTGTCGACGCTGGAAGCCAGCAGGGCGAGCAGCGGCTTGTCGTCGCGCAGCTGCGGGATCTCCCGGAGTATCACGTCGTAGACGTCCGCGGACACTGCGGCGGCCCGGCGGGTCACCGCCGCCGCGACCTCGGCCATCAGCTGGGTGACTGCGGGACGATCCATGTCCACCCGCAGATTCTTTCATATTCCCGCGAGCTTGCGGCTATTGCGGCATAGGAGTACGACATACGTCATTTGACGGTGCTGCCGCTTCCGGCCAGGCCAGGCCCGTCAACAGCTGCTGTCCAAAATGGCGTCACGAGACGGATATTCATGCCGCCCGGGTCGGCGGAGTTCGATCCTGAAGCCGAGTCCGCCGACATGGTTCGCGTCCGAATCGAAGGATCCCCCTGGCCGTGGCGGCGGACCTAGTGTGGAGCGGCGACCTACCGCGCCAGCTGTAGCAGGTGCTCATCGACACCGCCGACAGCATCGTCTTCTGACCGCGCCGCCATCACCTCGTCTGCGGGCCTCATACGCCAGCGGCCATAGTCCCCGGCAATGCCGCGACAGGTACCATCACCTTTTCCATTGACGGCCGTAAGGGATGAACTGGAGCAAACCGGGGAAGGTGAATGTCATGAGGGGAAGCAGATTCTGGGCCAAGAACCGGACCCGTCGGCCAGAGAGCCAAGAGGCGGACGGGCCCCTCGCCTGGACGCTTACCGCCGCGGACCGCTGCGACCGCTGCGGCGCCCGGGCTTACGTGCGGGTCTTGCTGCCCAGTCGCCTGGAATTGCTGTTCTGCGCACATCACAACCGGCAGTACGCGACCGCCCTGACGAAGATTGCCGTCGCAATCCGCGACGAGACCGAACGGCTCACGCCGACGGCGGCGTAGCGATAGCGGACGCCTATGGCGCGACAGGCGGTATCGCTTTTTGAATTCCTAGCCGGCCGGGTGGACTGGCGGATGAGAAATGTACACCTGGCCCGCTACCGGAAGGACGCAAGCAAATGAGCCAGACCAAGGACATCCGCGACGCCGTGGAACGCGAGCTCAGCTATGACCCGCTCGTCGATGACTCGGCTGCCGCCCGGCGATTACCGTGACGACGTGACGCTGACCACGGTGGCGAACAACGCGCTCACGCTGAACATCGCCGTGCCGGACGGCGTCGAGGCGACCGCGAAGAACGGCAACATCACCCTGGTCGGCACCGTGAACTACGGCACCGAGCGGACCGCGGCCGAGCGGGCGGTAGCCGTGCTGACCGGCGTCCGCAACGTCAAGGACGACATCGCGATCAGCACCGACGCGGA
>Ga0302325_10018651_pt1 | contig 14613 bp, 9 predicted proteins | sample Palsa_T0_2_FD_201948 | JGI IMG/M metagenome (GOLD analysis project Ga0302325, IMG submission 201948) | Peat permafrost microbial communities from Stordalen Mire near Abisko, Sweden - Palsa_T0_2 | ecosystem: Environmental > Terrestrial > Soil > Palsa > Peat permafrost | place: Sweden: Abisko... | reverse complement strand
CTTGCTTTTAGAGACATGGCGCCTGCTACCAGGGTACACCATCGGGATGTTAAAATCCCTGTAAGTTGATGATTATAAAGTAAAAGTTGGTTGTGAATTGCCACTTTCGGGGTCGTCTATTGTAGGCAAGGATGGCCGGTTGGCGCGAAGCCGAAGGCTACTGCATCAGCGTGTCCGCCGCCTCACACGGCCGGCCAGAGATAGGATGTTACGGAAACGCTCGCTGCGGATCGGTTGTATTACAAAGAAAAACCGCGCGGTCCGCGTTCCGAAACCGTTCTTGGCCAAAATTCGAGCTAAAGGCCAGCGTTAGGCAACCGGCATGTTTTGCAGTGCGGAACTGGCGCTACGTCACTGGTCCACATTGCTTGCGGGCCGGTAATCGTGACAGACTTACGCGTCACTAGAAGAGTTACAAAGAAAGAGTTGTTACATGCGCCACGTCGCTCTCTGCATTGCACTGTTAGTTGCCGGTATGCCGGCACTCGCCCAAGTTGGCGGCACAGGTTCCATCGAAGGCACGGTCACAGATCCATCGGGAGCAGTTGTGGGTAGCGCCGCAGTCACCGCCACCAATGTTGCGACCGGAGCTGTAACCGCTCGCAAGACCACGGATGCCGGCTTTTTTGTGCTGCCTCTACTCCCGGCCGGCGAATATACTGTTACGGTTAAAGCTACCGGTTTTGAAGGTCTAACTCAATCGCATGTAATCGTGGATGCGCTGGCAACGGTTGGAGTGAATCCCAAGTTGCAGATCGGCGCGGCCAACCAAACAGTCACGGTGCAAGATCAGCCGACAATCCTGAAGACGGACGATGTTGCGCTAGGCTCGTCCGTAGATAACCGCGTTTATGATGCCCTGCCGCTGGCGATGAACGGGGCTGCCAGGGATCCTTCGGCGTTCGCCGGCCTTGCCATTGGAGTGAGCAACTACAGTACGCAGGCGGCCGGACCGTCTACGGGCTCCTTCAATGGCGGTCAGACCTATCAGAACGAAGTGTACATCGAAGGTCTGCCGTTGACCAGCGCCGGAACGGAGAGCGACACGCGCAATCTTGCATTCGGGGTTTCAGTGGAGGCAGTGGACCAGTTTCAGGTAGAGACAAACGGCGCCAAGGCTATGTACGAAGGACAGGGCGTGTCGAATTACGTTTTCAAGTCGGGAACCAACCAGTTCCATGGCGGCGTCTTCGAATACTTCCGAAATACCGACTTCGACGCCAGAGGCTTCTTCGCGCTGACCACGCCGATAGAGCACCAGAACGAATTCGGGGCCAGTCTCGGCGGCCCCATCAAGAAGAACAAGTTCTTTTTCTTCGGTAACTACGATGGATACCGTTTCGACTCGGCCACGCCGCCCGGGTACCAATCGATACCGACCGGAGGCGAGCGGACGGGGGATTTCAGCGCTTTCCCTCAGTTGATTTACGATCCCACCAGCGCCACCGGAACCGGTGTACGGACGGCGTTCCCGAACAATATGATCCCGGCGAATCGCATCTCAAAGATTTCTCAGTCCTTCGAGTCTTATCTCCCGGCGCCCACTAATGGTAATATTACGAACAATTATCTGGCGACATTGCCCAACCTGGTCAATAATGACAGCACCACGGACAAGGTCGATTACAGCGTCACAGACAAGAATCGGCTCTTCGCGCTCTTCAGTACCGGCAAGTATGCGAACCCTATTGTGGGGAGTTTGACGCCGGTCAGCACGTCGACGCTGCCCGTGCCGTATACCGACGGCAGGGGCGTGATTGAATACGCGACCATGGCTCAGCTTCACGATAGCTATACCGTCACTCCGAGTCTGGTCAACCAGTTCAGCATTGGGCTGAGCCGGCTATTCATACCTTTGACGAGTAACACCGCAAGCGGCGATTATCCGTCCAAGGCAGGGCTCACTGGACTTCCGCCCGGCATCGCCAGCACGGGTTTTCCGGATATCAGTTTCAGCGGCAATAACGCTCCGGTGAGCTGGGATGGCACGAATTCCCACGCCTTTAACGAAGCCCAGAACACGTATGACTTGCAGGACAACATGCTCTGGACCAGAGGCAAGCACAACATTACTTTCGGCGTGCAATACCAGGCGCTGGAGGACAACGAGAACACTCCTCTGACTGGCACCCAGGCCGGCTTCACCTTCAGCAACAATGAAACGGCTAACTTTAATTCCACCGGAACACTCATCAGCACCACAGGCCTTGGGTACGCAGGTTTTCTGTTAGGCGCCGTGGACAGCAGCGTAGTGACGCAGAACTCAGTGGCCGAAACCGGGGGACGTTACAAGACATACGCCGGGTATATCCAAGACGATTTCAAAGCCAGTTCACGCCTGACCGTGAACGTGGGCCTGCGCTGGAACATTTGGAGTCCGTTCACGGAAGTGAACAATGTCATGTCCTTTTTTAACCCCACGCTGGCCAACCCGCTGGCCGGGGGCATTCCTGGAGCATTACAGTTTGCGGGCAACGGCACGGATAGCTGCCATTGCTCGACTCCGGTAAAGCAGCATGACATCAATCCTGGACCTCGCGCAGGGCTCGCCTATCGGGTTGGGGATAAGACAGTCATTCGCGCCGGCTACAGTATCTTTTATGCGCATGCCGGCGGAGTAGGTGGGCGCACGAATGGACGCCAGGGGCTGAGCCAGGTTGGTTTTGACAACAGCGGCAGCCTATCTAGCGCCGTCACCGGCCAGCCCGCGTACAACTGGAACAACGGGTACCCGGGTAATCCGCTGAACCCGCCATTCTTCAATCCAAGTTACGGTATCGGATTTATCACCGCGGCGGCTGGGGCTTCGGTGGGTTCCGGCCCGACTACCGCGCAGACAGTTACTTATGGCGACCCGAATTTCGGCGGTAAGGCGCCGTATTACGAGGACTGGAGTTTCAATATCCAGCATTCCTTCACTCCGAACCTGGTATTGAGCGTGGCTTATAGCGCCAGCGACGGTCACTGGCTGCCCGGGGCCGCTGTCGCCGGGCCCTATACCAACCAGATTCCAGCGCAATACCTGCCGCTGGGGTCTCTGCTGACACAGACCTTGAGTGCAACCACGCTTGCGCAGGCTCAAGCACTCTTCCCGAATGCCGCTATTCCGTTCCCGAATTTTACCGGAACCATCGGCCAGGCGTTGAAACCGTTCCCGCAATACAACGGCATTTCCGATCCCTGGCTGGACGTTGGAAATTCGACTTATAACTCGCTTCAAGTCTCACTCACTCATCGGTTTGCAAATGGTCTCTCGGCTATGGTGAATTACACCTTCAGCAAAGAGCTGGACGACCTGGCGGGCGTGCGCGATCCGAACAAGGATTTCCTCGAAAAAGGGCCCGGAGCCATCGATCACGCGGACGTTGCCGCCGCCACTTTCGTCTACCAACTGCCTTTTGGTTCCGGTCATCGTTTGACAAGCGGGAACAAAGCACTGAGCTACACGATTAGCAACTGGCAGGTCTCCGGAATTTTCACCTTCACCAGCGGAGCGCCCCTGTCGATTACCGGCACTTGCACCGGTGGCGGCATTATCGACGCGTCCTGCTATCCGAACTATAACCCAAGCTATTCGGGAAGCGTGTGGCAGAACGGCTCGATCGGAAGCGGAGGCGCGAATGTCGCCACCACGCCTTACCTCAACAAGGCGGCCTTCGTGGACCCGGCGAATTACACCGCAGGCAACATTGCGCGCTCAGCCCCGCTCGGTCTGTTTGCTCCACACAATGCGGATTTAGACCTGAGTGTGCGCCGGGAGTTCCCGATCCGCGAGAGAGTGAGACTGGCGTTTCAGGCGGATGGGTTCAATGTCAATAACGCGGTCCATTTCGCCGCTCCGGGAACAGGTATCGATTCCGCCAGTTTCGGTATCTTCTCGTCGATGGCGAATCAGCCGCGCAAGCTGCAGTTCAGCGTGAGACTGTCGTTTTAAGATAACGCCGCCGATTCTGTTAGACTCTGCATGGAAAGAACCGGCGGCAAGACCGCCGGCGTTACCGGGCTACAACCGGCGCCGGCATGGCTTCCTTCGTGAACCGCGGAATCATCTGGTCGCGGTTCGCAACCTGCCACACTGCCGCCGCGACCTCGGCCGACGCCTCTTTCACGTCCTCCGGAATGATGCGCTCGTAAGTGTCGAGGTTAGTGTGATGAGTGAGACTGTTGTATTCGATTGGATCCTGTTGGAACCCGATCCCCGGCAGGCCGGCATTGTTGAACGACGTGCTGTCGGTTCCGCCCGTCATCCGGCTGGTGGTCGAACTGACGCCATACAAGCCCCAGTCGGTGAACAGCGCGAAGACCCCGCGAAGCGTCGCGGCGGCTTCCGGCGGTCCGAAAATGCTGGCGCCGCGCAGGCGGCCAGTGCCGGTATCCACGTTGAAGTAGCAATCCAATTTGGCGAACTCCGGTTTGGGGTTTTCGGCCGTTCCGAAATGCTCCTTCACATAAGCGAGCGACCCCAGCAGCCCTTCTTCTTCACCCGACCACAGCGCCACGCGGACAGTGCGCCGCGGTTTCAGCCCCATCGACTGAATCAGCCGCGCGGCCTCAAGCATAATCGAAGAGCCGATGCCGTTATCGGTGGCGCCCGTCGCCGAATGCCACGAATCGAGGTGTCCACCCAGCATGACAATCTCATCGGCCTTGTCACTCCCCGGAATCTCCGACACTACGTCGTAACTGGTTTTGCCCTCGGGATAAGTGTGATTGACAATGGTGAACTCCAGCTTCACGTCATCGCCGTCGGCTAACAGGCGCTCGATGCGGCCATAATCGTCGTTGCGCAAGATTACCGTCGGAATCGTGTTAGTGACATCGTAACCCGCGTGCGATTGCGCCACTATGATTCCCATGGCGCGGGCCGCGTCGTTCATGCGCACCAGCGCGCCGCTTGCGATGAGCATCTTATCGATCTGGCTGGCCACCTGCTGAGCCGACAGCCGGCCGGTATCTCCCTGGCCGCCGCGGCCTCTACCGCCGCCCCCACCGCCGGCGCCTCCACGGCCCCTGCCGCCGCCGTTGGGGTTCTCATATTGCGCCTTTACCTGATCGTCCGGACGCCGCTTCTGCGGCTCGTTGAAATCCACCGGAATCACCGCCGCTTTTCCCACCATCACGATCTTGCCGCGGACCTTGTCTTTGGTCGCCGCGATCCAGGCATCCATTTCCGCTTGGGTCGGACCCTCGAACTGCGGTCCGCCACGCCCACCACCGCGTCCACCGCGGCCGCCACGTCCGGCGCGACCGCCCCCGGCAGCGGCTGCTTCATCGGCAGTGGGCGGGGGAACCGGCGGTCCGTGCGGCGCCTCGATTTGGACAGCCGACCCTGTGGCTGTGCCGTTCGTCGAAGGCGTCCACCCCAACACTTCGAATTTCAAGTTCTCGTGCACCGGCGCATTGATGAATCCCCAGGCGCGTTCGTTGAGCCACCCCGCGCGATTGAAGTTCCACGCCTCTTTGTGCGCATTCTTCATTCCCCACCGGGTGGTTTCAGTGATCACCCAGTCGACCGCCGCCTCGTGATTCGGCGTGCCGGTCACGCGCGGACCGTAACGATCGGCCAGCATGTGGATGGTGTGCATAATTTGCGAATGCTCCAGCTCTTCGCTTCGGATTTTCGCGGAGGTGGCTTCATCCACCTTATCCTGCGCCAGGAGTACGCAGGTCACCGCAAGGGCAAGGGCGAGGGACAGCTTTTTCATAATCGAACAGCATACCAAATCGAAGTGGCGCGGGCCCATGGCCTGCGCACGCCCGCGCTAATTTGGCGCCGGGACCTTGTTCACATGGTCGATGATGAACATCTCGACAGAGAATTTCTTCACTTCCAACTTCAACCCGAGTTGGTCTTGGACGGCGGCGAAGATCGATGGACCGTTCAGATCCCCCGGCTCGCCGCCGCCATTTGGTTGTCTCTCGTCCGGCGCCCACTCCAGCTTGAAATCATATCTCCCGGTCAGTCCGGTATTGTCCTCAAAGGGACAACCCAATTCACCGGAAAACAAGCCGACCCAATCCATCATGTGCACCTGGTGGCCGATAACCAAGCCTCTCTGAATCGTGGTCCCGGCAGGGATCGAGTTAACTTCCCCCTCTTTCACTTCGTGAAGCTTCGGTCCACCCTTCGCGATCATCAGCACATACCCTGGGATGTCCTTCACTTCCCGGTGGAACTTCAACCCGAATCGCTCGACGATCAGGGTCTGCAGCATCTCATATTTCTGCTTATTGGTAGTGGGACCCTCGGTCTTTGCGTCAATGTTCCACTTGTCCGAGCTCAAGGAATTCGGCCATCCCACTATCTGATAACTCCTGAGCCCATACGCCGCTTGCACGAGGACTCTCAGCGGGGTACTGGTCCAGCGCATCATTACAGGATCGAACTTGTTCCCAATCCCGTTGTGATCCGAGGTATCCGCCTTGACCGAAGCGGTTGCGAATCTTGGCGCGGCAACTTCAGTCTGCTGTGTCTGCGCGTAAAGAGCGGCGCTCAGCAGCGCCGGTAGGGTATGCTTTAGCTTGCCCCGATTCGCCACCACCAGCGCCCTCCTAATCCAATTAGACGCGGATCGCCTCCGGAGCGTTGACCTCAATCTTTGTCTTCCCAGTATTGCGATAATGTAGCCTCATGAAACAAATGTCCGCGGTTGTCCTGTTAACCTGCGCTGCAGCGCCGCTGCCCGCGCAGACGCCGCCAGTCCCCGCCGCTCCTACGCATGCCGACATCCTGCGCGGTGAGTACGGACCATACCGCGCCAATAACGATCTGCTCTTCTATCACCTCGATATCCGCGTCGATCCTGAGAAAAAGTTCATTAGCGGGAAGAACACCATCCGCTTCAAGATGCTCCAGGATGGCGCGCGCATCCAACTCGATCTACACTCCGCGCTTAATGTCGATAAGATTCTACTGGGCGAAACTCCGCTCAAGTACGAACGCGATTCCGGCGCCGTCTTCGTGGACTTCCCGGAGACGCTCCACGCGGGCCGCGTCTATAGCATCGACTTCTATTACTCGGGAAATCCGCTCGAAACCGGCCGCTTCGGCGGTATCACCTTCAAGAAGGATTCTTCCGGCCACACTTGGATCAACACCGCGTGCGAAGGCACAGGCGCGAGTCTCTGGTGGCCCGACAAAGACCAGTGGCGCGACGAAGTGGAGAACATGCAAATCAGCGTCGCGATCCCCAACGATCTGGTGGATGTTTCGAACGGCAAATTCATGGGCAAGACCGATCTCGGCGACGGTTACACCCGCTGGGATTGGCTGGTGCAATACCCCATCAACAATTACGACGTCTCGCTGAACATCGGCAACTATCAGCATTTCTCCGACCGGCTCGGCAACCTGCCGGTCGATTTCTACGCGCTGCCGGAAGACCTGGACAAGGCCAAAAAACAGTTCGCGCAGGCCAAAGGAATGCTGGAGGCCTACCAGCACTACTTCGGCGAGTATCCGTTCATCAAGGATGGCTATAAGCTGATCGAAGCGCCGTATTCCGGCATGGAGCACCAGAGCGCCGTCACCTATGGCAACCACTTCGCCAACGGCTACCTGGAGCGCGATTGGACTGGCGTGGGCATCAGCACGCGGTTCGACTTCATCATCATCCACGAAAGCGCGCATGAGTGGTTCGGCAATAGCATCACCGCCGCCGACGTCTCAGACATGTGGATCCACGAAGGCTGGGCGACTTACCTGGAGTGTCTCTTCGTGGAATACACTTACGGCAAAGAGGATGGCCTGAAGTATACCAACGCGTATAAGTCGAAAGTCAGGAATCAACAGCCGATCATTACCCAGCGAGGCGTGAACCGCACGCCGCCGCAGGACATGTACTTCAAGGGCGCGCTCTTCCTGAACACGCTGCGCAGCGTGGTGAACGACGACAAGCGCTGGTGGAAGCTCATTCACGATTTCTACCAACACTTCAAGTATCAGAACATCATGACTGAGGATGTGGTGGCTTACTTCAACCAGAAGACCGGAATGAACCTGACGCCGGTCTTCGACGAGTATCTGCGCCACGCCGCGCTGCCTGCGCTGGAGCTGAAGTTCGACGAGGCGAATTCTGCGGTCTCTTACCGCTGGAAGGCGGATGAGCCGGCCTTCGCGATGCCGGTGCGCGTGGGGACGAGTGACCACTGGCAGATCGTTCAACCCACCGTAGAGTGGAAGACTATGAAAACGCCGCTTAAGAAGGACCAATTCCACGTGGCGACGGATTTGTACTACGTCAACGTCAGCGTGCCTCAATAGCATAATATAAAGATCCATGACCGACCCCAAACTCCGCGTGCTGATCACGGCCGAAGAGATTCAAGCGCGCATACGCGAGCTCGGCGCGCAGATCTCGCGCGATTACCCCACCGGCAATCTCCACATGATCTGCATCCTCAAAGGCGCCACGTTTTTCATGGCCGACCTGGCGCGCGCCATGACGCGCGACGTCTTCATCGATTTCATGGGCATTTCCAGTTACGGCAAAGGTAAGAGCAGCTCCGGCGAAGTACGGGTAACCAAAGATCTCGACATCTCCGTGGAAGGCGCCAACGTGCTGATTGTCGAGGACATTGTGGATAGCGGCGTTACGTTGAATTATCTGATGCACCTGCTCGACCAGCGCAAGCCGCACTCCATCCGCATCGCCGCGCTGCTCGATAAACCCGAGCGCCGGCTGCGCCCGGTGCACTGCGCCTATGTGGGTTTCAAAATCCCCGACGAATTCGTGGTGGGCTACGGTCTCGATTACGCGGAGCAGTACCGGAATCTGGACGCCATCTGCGTGCTGGAAGAGAGCGGCGCTGGGAATATCCCGGCCGGTTAATTCGCGAGAGACTCGGCCCAACGAATCGCACGCTATCATCGGAAAGGACATGCAATCCAGTTGGAGGCGAACTTGAAACCATTCCTGATACTGCTGCCGCTTCTGTGCACGCTCGATGCGGCGCCGCGCGCGCCCGTGCCGAACCGTGCGCCGCTTCAGCCAAACGCCTTCGATCTGCTGCCACTGACTTCCGTCATGCCCAAGGGCTGGCTGCTGGAGCAGTTACGCATCCAGGCGCAGGGGTTGAGCGGCCACCTGGATGAGTTTTGGCCCGATCTGGGAAGCCAGAGCGGCTGGTTGGGCGGCGCCGGTGAAAGCTGGGAGCGAGGCCCCTACTTTCTCGATGGTTTGGTTCCGCTCGCCTATCTTACAAAAGAACCGGCGCTCATTTCCAAGGTAAAGAAATGGATGGATTGGACACTCGGCCATCAACAGGCCGACGGCTGGATCGGGCCCCCCAAGAACCGCGACTGGTGGCCTAACTACGTCATGCTGAAGGCGCTCATACAATACCAGGAAGCTACTGGCGATGCGCGCGTGATTCCCGTCATGGAGAGATATTTCGCATACCAGGCGAAACACATAGATCAGCAGCCGCTCAAAGAGTGGGCAATATACCGGTGGCATGACGAAGTGCTGAGCATTCTCTGGCTGTACAATCGCAATGGTGATCGCAGCCTGCTGGACCTGGCGCGCAAACTGCACGCGCAGGGTCATGACTGGGAGGCCCAGTTCGCCGACTTCCAAACGAAAGAGAAGGTGACTAAGCAGGCGTCCAATCTCTCGACTCACGGCGTAAATAATGCCATGGCGATGAAGGCCGCCCCGGTCTGGTGGCTGATCACTGGCGACAAAGCCGACCATGAAAGTCTCTACCAGATGCTGGAAGAGCTGGACCGGTATCACGGCCAGCCCAACGGCCTTTTCAGCGCCGATGAACACTACGCGGGCCGCGACCCGTCTCAAGGCACGGAATTGTGCGCCGTGGTGGAATCCATGTTCTCGCTGGAGAACGATCTCTCCATTCTCGGGGATGCGCGTTTCGGGGACCGGCTGGAGAAAATTGCCTACAATGCCCTGCCCGCTACGTTGACACGCGATCTGTGGGCTCATCAGTATGACCAGCAGGCGAACCAGGTAATGTGTTCCCTGGCCAACCACAGGTGGGGGACGAATGGTCCCGAATCGAATATCTTCGGGCTGGAGCCCAACTTCGGCTGCTGCACTGCCAATATGCATCAAGGTTGGCCGAAGCTGGCAGCGAATCTTTGGATGGCGGCTCCAGAGGGCGGACTGGCCGCGGTAGCCTATGGTCCCAGCGAAGTGGCCGCCACCATCCGGGGCGGTACGCCGGTGACTATCGAAGAGCAAACCGATTACCCTTTTCGCGAAACCATCACTCTAACTGTGAGACTCGCCAAGCCCGCCGCGTTTCCACTGTTACTGCGCAGTCCCGCTTGGGCTGGTGGCTCGACTATCAAGGTTAACGGTCAGTCGCAAACGCTGGTCAAGGTAAGCTCTTTTCACCGGATCGAGCGTGAGTGGAAAAGCGGCGACGTGGTTGAGATTCATTTCCCGATGCAGACTCGCACTTCCAATTGGTATAACAACTCGATCGCATTGGAGCGTGGGCCGCTCGTATACTCGCTCAAGGTTGGAGAGAGCTGGCACAAGATCAAACAAACCGGTCCGGCTACGGATTGGGAGGTGTTCCCATCCACTCCGTGGAACTACGCGCTGATGCTCGATCCGAAGAATCCCATGGTTTCGTTCGCCGTGAAAGAGAAGCCGATATCGAAGCAGCCTTTCAGCGCAGATGCGGCTCCAGTGGAAATCACGGCGCCGGCGCGCAGGCTACCCACCTGGCAGTTGGTGGACGATTCGGCGGGGCCGCTGCCAATGAGTCCTGTTACCAGCAAGAGGCTGGACGAAATGGTGACACTGGTTCCGTACGGCGCCGCCAAGCTGCGCATCACGGCTTTTCCCTACATGCTGCCGGTTGCCGTACAGCCGGCGCACGTGCAGTGACACGGCTGTTCCGTCCGTATCGATGGCTGGCCCGACGGGAAACAACCGGCGGCAAAGAACAACCGGCGGCAAGACCGCCGGCGTTACAGTTCTACCTTCTGTCCCGTCCTGCATGAGCGGTACACCGCATCCACAATCTCGAGCGCCTGATACCCCTCCTCACCCGAGACCTTAGGCTTCCGCCCCGTTCGTATCGCCTCTCCGAAATCGAGAAACTGCCGCTCGAATGGCTCGAGCGATATCGCCATCGGGTCGGACGCGCCCGACGCCCCTTCCTTCGATACCGGCGCCGGCTCGCCCGAATCGTTCTCCACGTCCCACACCGTCAGCTTGTCGCCCGAAACCACCGCGGTGCCCTTCGTTCCGTGGAACTCCATCCGCTCCGGATAGCCCGGCCAGAAGGCTGTCGCCGCCTGGATCACTCCCGTGGCCCCGCTGGCGTAGCGCAGTACCGCGTTCACTACGTCTTCCGATTCGATCTTGTGCAGCGCCCCGATCTGCCACATTCCGAAAACTTCCTTCACCGGGCCTGCGAGCCACCGCAGTATATCCACCTGGTGAATCGCCTGGTTCATCAGCGCTCCCCCGCCCTCGGTCTGCCAACTGCCCTTGATGGGCCGCGAATAATATTCGGCCGAGCGGTACCACTTCACATAGCAATCGCACTGCAGCAGCTTGCCCAAACGTCCCTCTGCCAGCGCTTTTGAGAGAAACAGGCTGGCATCGTCGAACCGGTGCTGGCTCACCACGCCCAGCAGGATTCCCGCGCGCGCCGCCGTATCCACCATCCGCCGCGCCGTTTCCAGATTGGTCGAAATGGGTTTCTGCACCTGCACGTGCTTCCCGGTTTGCGCGCAGATTTCGATGGGCTGCAAACGGAAATCCGGGAACGTGCAGACATCCACGTAGTCCACGCGCGGATGGCGGCAGACCTCCTCGTAGGTTGGCACGAATTCCGCGTCCCACTGGTCCGCGAACATGCGTCCATACTTTTCGCTTACGTCGGTGCAGACCGTCAGCTCAAATCCGATCTTGCGATACGCTTGCGCGTGTTTGTGGGCGATGGCCCCGGTGCCGATAATTCCAACTTTCATAGGAGCGTCCATTTTACCGAACGGGCCAGCTACAATGGAGAGTTCACTCATGAAGCGCTATTTTGCTTTGTTCGCGGCGGTGGCCGCCTCCATGGCTTTGGGATCCTGCAAGCACACGCCGCCGGCCGGAGTCGCGGCTGAAGTCAACGGCCAGCCGATCACCTACGACAAGCTCGAAAAGACATACCGCACCCAATACCCGCAGGTTCCCGAAAATGCCAATGAAGATCTGGTGCAGTCGCAGAAGCTCGAATTGCTGGGCAGCCTGATCACCAATGAGATCATGCTGCAGCGCGCCTTGAGGCTGGGCTTGCAGGCCGTGGACGCCGATGTGGACGCCGAGCTGGCGAAGATGAAGTCGCCTTACACCAAGGAGGAATTCGAGAAGCAGCTCGCCGACCGGCATATGTCGCTGGACGATCTGAAAGCGCAAATCCGGCAAAAGCTCACCGTGGATAAGCTCATCGCCAAGGAGATCACTTCGCACATCACCATCACCGATGCCGACGTGGCGAATTTCTACAACAACAACAAAGCCAGCTTCAATCTTGCGGAGCCGCAAGTACACCTGTCGCAGATCATGGTGACTCCCGTGCCCGACCCTAATGTGCGCAATTTGAAGGGCAGCAAGGCGCAGAACGAGGCCGAAGCCAAGCAGAAAATCGGCGACCTGGAGCGCCGCATTAAGGACCGCGGCGAAGATTTCGCTATGCTCGCGACGAATTTCTCCGAGGACACGAACACCGCGCCCAACGGCGGCGATATGGGCTTCATTCCGGAATCGACGCTCGAAAAAGCCAACCCCGATCTGCGCCGCATAGTAATGTCGCTCCAGCCCGGGGCGGTTTCGCCCATCATCCACACTCAGGATGGCTACCGCATTCTGAAGTTGATCTCGAAGGAGCCGGCTGGGCAGCGCGATCTGAACGACCCGCGCGTGCAGGAGAACATCCGCGAAAACCTGCGCAACAGCGCCGATCAGGTCTTGCGCAACGCCTACTTCGAAGTGGCGCGCAACTTATCGAAGGTGGAGAATTACCTGGCGGAGAGCATCGTGAACAACGCCAGTAAGAAGTGAATTCGACGCAGAGACGCAGAGATACGCGCAGAGTAGAAACTACTCCATTCTTTTTAATTCTTTTTAGGTTTTCGCTGCGTGGCCTCGGCGTCTTTGCGTCTCAGCGTCGAAAGCAGGACGGCGATGGCGCTCCGGGCACGATGCATCAATGCGCGGAACGCCACATAGCGGCGGCTAGCCCGGAGCCGGGCTGGCGCGACGAGGATCAATCCCTGGCTGCCAATTGAAACGACATTTGCCGGTATGAAGTTTCCCGCCATCCTGCCGATCTATTAGTTGAATGAGACATGCGGCGCGTTCCTATCAGCTTCTATTTCCGGCCTTGATGGCCCTTTCATGCGCGGGCGCCGTCCGTGCCGCCACTCCAGATCTTGCCATCACGCCGGCCACGCTCGATTTCAAATACACCACCGGCGCCACCTTGCCCGTAGCGCAAGCGCTTCAGATCAAGAGCACCGGCGCGGCGTTAAACTTCACCATTGCCATTACCGGAGCGTTTCCCTACCTGGCGGATTGGCTGAGCGTTTCGGCAGTCTCCGGCACAACCAGCGCTAGCTTGAACGTATACGTCAACCCGACTAGTCTGCCTGGCGGAAGTTACACCGGTATCATCACGATCAACTCCGCGGCGGCCGCCACACCCGTGCATACCGTGACTGTGACTCTGGAAGTCGGGAATGCTCCGGCCACGCTGTCGGCCAGCACCAATGCTCTCACCTTCAATTACGTCACCGGCGCCGCGGCGCCCGCATCGCAGCCGATTGAGCTGTTGACCAGCGGCGGCGCGCTCACGGTATCCATCGCCATTACCGGCGGAACCTGGTTGCAAGCTTCGCCTACCGGCAGTATCTCATTGGTAGGGCTTCCGGGAACCATTAATGTGTCCGTCAATCCGGCGAGTCTGGCGCCCGGCGCCTATACCGGACAGATCTCCTTTTCCTCTTCCAATGCGGCCAATAAGAGCGTGGCGGTGACCGTGGCTCTCAACGTCGCGGCTGCCGTGCCCACCATCGCCGCGGGCGGAATCTGGCCGCCCGGCGTGTTTGCCAATTCGCCCGCTACGGTAATTACCATCACGGGCACAAATTTCTTCTCGACATCCATCGTTTCCATCGGAGGCATAACTCTGACGAAAACGCTGGTTGGCCCAACCACCCTGCTGGCCACCATCCCCGCCTCGCTGCTGACCACTGCGGGCACTCTCCCAATCGTCGTCACTACGCCCACAGCCACGGCGGCATCTGCTCCCGCGCCGTTCACGGCGTACGGCCCCGGACCGCAGCTCTGGGCAGTCACCAACGGCGCCAGCGCTAACATGTCCGTCGTCTCACCGGGAGGCATTGTGACCATTTATGGAGTCGGGCTTGGCCCGCTGGCAATCACCCCGTTCCCGGGAACCAATCCGCTGCCTGTAGCGTTGCCGGCTGCGGCGCCATCCACCTCAGTCACTATCAACGGCCTCGCCGCGCCTTTGCTCTACACCAGCGCAACCCAGGTGAGTTGCATTGTGCCCTACGCCATCGCGGTTCAAAGTGGAAACGCGGCAAGTCTGGTACTGACATACAGCGGAACGCCATCGGCC
>Ga0302325_10018647_pt1 | contig 14615 bp, 9 predicted proteins | sample Palsa_T0_2_FD_201948 | JGI IMG/M metagenome (GOLD analysis project Ga0302325, IMG submission 201948) | Peat permafrost microbial communities from Stordalen Mire near Abisko, Sweden - Palsa_T0_2 | ecosystem: Environmental > Terrestrial > Soil > Palsa > Peat permafrost | place: Sweden: Abisko... | reverse complement strand
TTCCTGGTTTGAAAGCGCCGTGTCGAAAGATCCGCCACCGGCAGAAGGTCATGTTCCAGTCTCTATTGCCCATGACGACACCGCACTTCCGCCACACCGGAAACAAAAATTCAGCTGGTACTTGATGAACCTGTCCTGCAGCCAATTGCAACGTACACCGTCGTAGGGCCTCTCGACCTTGAGTCGGAGGCGTTACCTCGCCGCGGTGAGCGCCTCTAGTTACGCCTCTCTGAGGCGAAAGTCCAATTGCAGATTGGTTCGCCTGGGTTCGCACGACTTCTGTTCCGGCGTGGAGTGCGTTCAAATTGGTTCGTTAAAATGGAGTAGTGCATTGTGCGGGTTTACCGCGAAGCGTGGGCTGGAGAACTGGTTCCCCAGCCCGCGCGGCTTTATAAAGATCGCAGGAAGTTCAGAATGTCCTGAATCTGCGATGGACTGAGGGCCTGGAAGTTGTGGATTACGGCATCCGCTTCGGAGCCGCAATTCTGCTGTTGTTGCTGCTGGGGCGCAAAGCGGCGAGGGAATTGACTCCAGCAGTTCCCCGAGTCGCTATGGGCTTCGATGGCCTGCAACAGGTCCGAAGTGCGTCCGTCATGCAGAAAAAAGAGGCGCTGACCGAGTCCCCAGAGCGGAGCCGTGCGGAACTGATCGGGACCAGCCGCCCCTTGGGTGATCCCGTCCGCCAATCCGGACCCCATATGGTGGAGCGCGAAATCGGAGTATGGGTTGTATGTGACTCCACCCATGCCGGTAAAAATCGACGCACCCGAAGTCAGGGAGGGCGAGTGGCACAAAGCGCAGCCGATTTTGTTAAACAAATTCGAACCGTTTTGCGTGGATGAAGTTGAAGGCGCGGGTGTAGCTGGCGCCGAGAGCCGCGGGAATGCGGCGAAGTTGACGATGTCCGACGACATCTCGGACACGGTGCCGATGGTCATGTTGTAATTCGGACTGTTGGAATTCTGGTTCAAAATGTTGCTTGCGTCGTCGGGTGTGGGGTTGAATACGCAGCCGGGAACGGCGCTGCGTTTGTTGGGAAATAGTTCATTCGAGATTCCGATTTCGACGTTGTAGGCTTCGCCGGAGAACATCAGCAGCGACTTATTCTGAGCCTTCCAGCCGAAGCGCGTGATCGTACCATCGTTGGCGCTCGAATTGAACGTGCCGCCGATACCGAGTTGAAACCTGGCAGCTTCGGTACCGGCCAGGTTTGCCTGCAGAGTTGCATCGGGGGTGTTCTCCACCAGGCCCAAGCCGAAAAGCGGGGTCGGGATGCGAAAGATTACGTTGTTGGCGCCTATTTCCTGCGCGAAATTCGGCTGCGCCAGTGTGCAACCTGGAGCATCGCTGCGTCCCGCGATGGTGTAGAGGCCATGAACCCCGCCGTCGAGCGATCCGTCGGCATTTCTGATGAAGCGCGCTTCCCGCACCGGCCCGTTAGCCGTGATGAACTCGGGAATAACATTGGTCGCTCCCGCGAGATTGGCAAGCGCTACTTGGGGATTGGGAAGTGGATTTTGCGGGCTGGCCTGGCCGGGACTGGAACCGCCAATCGCGGGCTGGGAGTGGCACATCGAGCAACTGTTGCCATTAAAGGTTGGCCCCAGGCCAGAGCTCGGTCCCGTGACGGAGTCTACCTCCTGAAAGCGGTTGAAGGCTTGGCTGAAAAATGCCTGCTCGTTGCTGTTGAGGGTGGGATAAGGCCCGCCTGCAGACGAGGAACCGGACCGTGGGCCCGGATCTTTTTGCGCCCAGGCTGCGATTGAAATACAAATCGTAAAAAGCAAAGCTACGCTACCTGCATTCCACCTCTTCATCTTGAACACTCCTTTTTTGGCTGGCCAGACACACTACGGGCTCATGCTCGTTCATTCCGAGACGACGGCGAGACGATGGCGACGTGCGTGGTGCCGTGCGATGGAACTCAGGAGGCCAGCGATGAGCTGACTGTTCCTGTTCGTGCGAGGATCGTTGCACCTTGGGCCTGACGGGCCCGCGGCTGGAAGCATCCGCTAACCAGGCGGAGGTTAGAAAACATTGATCGGCAATCGTTACTTGGCGATCATTAGTTGGCGATCATTGATGGCAATCTACGTTTAAGAGCGGGCGCTGGTCAACGTGCCCTTAGTTCATCGAGAAGGCGCGGCGGGACACTTATGGGCATCGTTCGGAACGTCGAGGCGCGATGTCCGGATTCGCAAAATGGGAGGCGGCCCAAAGACGGAGCTGGCGCGATAAATTCGTCGGCTGCGGAAGAACAAACCTCGGCCGCGACAAAAGACCGTAACCTATTGCTTCCCATGGGCCTTTTGCATTGACAGTCGACGCTGGAATGGATACGCTAGGTTCCCAAATCCAGGAGTTGCCCCTTGCAGCACAAACCTCCCAACCAAGTCACTGAGCTACTACAGGGGTGGCGGGATGGCGACCAAAGAGCACTCGACGCGCTCCTGCCACTCGTTTACAAGGAATTGCGCCGACTGGCGCACTTTCAATTACGCAAGGAACGGCCGGACCACACCTTGCAGAGTGCGGCCTTGGTAAACGAAGCTTACTTGCGGCTGGTCGGAGCGGCGCCACCCCTGTGGGAGGGGCGAACGCATTTCTTCGCCATCGCGTCCCAGCTCATGCGGCAGATTCTGGTGGACTATGCCCGTCGACGACGTGCAGGAAAGCGCGGCGGCAGCGTCTGCATGCTCTCGCTGGACGACGCGATCGAGAAGGCTCGGGGAAAAGAGGTGGATGTCGTCGCCTTGGACGATGCGCTGCAGAGACTGGCGGAAATCGACCCGCGCCAGAGTCGAATCGTGGAAATGCGCTTTTTTGGCGGCCTGACGCTCGAAGAAATTTCCGCGGCTCTAGAAATTGCTCCGGCGACCGTGCAACGCGACTGGACAGCGGCGCGAGCTTGGCTGCATCGGGAGATTTCCCGAGACCCTTCCCTATGAATGCGGACTAGGCGGAGCGAGCCCGGCGGATGCCGGAAGAAGTGCTCAAGGTGCCGGCGGCCACAGTGGCACGCGGCTGGACCATTGCACGAGCCTGGCTGCACGCGAGCTGGCTGCACCGCGAAATAAACCGGGGAAGTTGCGATGGACACTGACCGCTGGAAGCAGATCTGCGACCTGCTGCATGCGGCCCTCGATCGGCCGGAGCCAGAGCAAGAGGAGTACCTGCGCCAGGTCTGTGGCGGCGACCGGGTGCTGCTCGAAGAGGTGCGCTCGCTGCTCGCGGCTCATCGCGGAGCCGGAAGCTTTCTGGATGCGCCTGCGTTCAGCCCTGCCGACCTGCCTACGCAGACGCAGGCGGTAGACCCCGCCTCACCACCAGCACCTTTTCGGTCCATGGCGGGTGAGACCGTTTCTCATTATCGCGTGCTCAGTCGGCTGGGCAGCGGCGGCATGGGAGTCGTGTATGAGGCGGAGGACATCAAACTTGGCCGTCGCGTAGCCATGAAGTTTCTGCCCGGCGAGGTCGCCAGTGACCGGACTGCCTATGAGCGCATGCAGCGCGAGGCCAGGTCGGCGTCAGCTCTCGACCACCCCAATATCTGTTCCATCTACGAACTCGGCGAACATGACGGCCAGCCCTTCATCGTGATGCAACGTCTCGAGGGCGAGACTTTACGGGAGTGGATCGAACGTACCTCCAAAGTGCACAAGCGTTCACGGCTCCACGGGGCCATCGACCTGGCGATCCAGATCACGCGTGGCCTGGAGGCGGCACATCAAAAGAACATTATTCATCGCGACATCAAGCCGGAGAACATCTTTGTTACCCTCCGCGGCGAAATCAAGATTCTCGACTTTGGTCTGGCGAAGGTGGTGGATCCCCAGAAGGAGCCAGACCTTCAAAATGACCCCACGGCTGACACCGTGGCCTATGGCGAAGGGGCCCTCACTCTGACCCGGACGGGCGCGAAGATGGGCACTGCTTTCTACATGTCGCCCGAGCAGATCCGTGGCGAGGAGCTGGACGCAAGGAGCGATCTGTTCTCGCTCGGCATTGTGTTGTTTGAGATGGTCACGGGCCGGCGTCCCTTCAGGGGCAGTACTGGTGCGGCCGTTCACGACTCCGTGCTGCATGGCTCGCCCGTGCCGGTGCGTCAGCTGAACCCCGTAGTTCCTGCCGGCATCGAGAGCGTTATCAGGCGCAGCCTGGAAAAGGATCGCGACCGACGTTATCAATCCGCAAGAGAATTGCAAGCCGATCTGGTGCGCGTCAACCTTCGCCGATCGCTCGCCCTCAGCGGAATCGGCGCGAGGATCGCTGCTGGTTTGCTGCTCTTGTTACTCCTCGCTTTTGGGGCGAACCTCGGCGGCCTTCGGGATCGAGTTTTACGCCGCCCGGTACCTAACGATGCGACCGGGCCATTGCGGCGGCGCACGGCGGTGGCCGTGCTCGGCTTCAAGAATCTTTCGGGGAGGGATGACCAAGCCTGGATTTCGACCGCGCTTTCCGAGATGCTGGACGCACAGCTGTCAGCCGGGCAACAGCTCCGCGTGGTTTCCAGCGAAGATGTCGCGCGCATGAAGATCGATCTTTCTCTGCCCGCCGCCGACAGCTACAGCCGGGACACGTTGCAAAAGATCCAGACTCATCTCGGCAGCGACATCGTGGTGCTCGGGTCCTATCTTGACACAGGGAAAGACAGCGGCGGGAAGATCCGGGTCGACGTGCGTTTGCAGGACGCCAGGCAGGGCGAAACCATTGCGGTGATTTCGCAAGATGGAAACGAAGCCAGTCTTGCCGAGCTGGTAACGCAGAGTGGCGCCAGCTTGCGCCAGAAGTTGAGAATCGCCGATGTTTCTACCACGGAGGCATCCCAAGTAGCGGCTTCCACTTCGGCAAGCCCGGAGGCCACTCGATTGTATGCGGAGGGACTGGCGAAACTGCAAGCTTATGAGGCTCTGGCTGCCCGAAATCTGCTCGAGAAGGCGGTCGCAGCCGATCCGAACTACGCGCTCTCGCACGCTGCTTTGGCTCAGGCTTGGTCGCAGCTCGGCTACGACAAGAAAGCGCAAGAAGAGGCCAGGAAGGCGTTCGATCTTTCGGCCAATCTGACGCGCGAGCAGCATCTTTCCGTGGAGGGGCGCTATCGCGAGTTTGCTCACGACTTCCCCTCGGCCATAGAGATCTATCGCACATTAAGAAACTTCTTTCCCGACAATCTTGAGTACGCGTTGCGCCTGGCGTCATCGCAGAGGAAGGCCGGGCATCCCAAGGACTCACTCGACACCATTGCGCAGATGCGAACCTTGCCCAAGCCGCTCAGCGACGATGCCCGCATTGATATGGAAGAGGCTTCGGCCCAAAACGCCGCGGGCAACTTCAGCGCATTCCAGAAGGCGGCGGCCTCGGCGGCGGCGAAAGCGAAGGCACAAGGCTCGCGCATGCTTCAGGCGCAGGCAACCATGGCCGAAGAGTTCGCATGGGACCGGCTGGGCGATCTGAATAAGGCGGTACAGAAGAGCCTCGAAGGCCGCGATCTCGCCACCAACGCCGGCAACCCCGATCTGCTGGGGCGCGCTTTAACGCAGTCCGGAATCGTTTTGTACGACAAGGGCGACTTTGCGGGCGCTCGGAGCGCCTTCGAACAGGCCATAAACATAATGCAAAAAATCGGAGATGGTCAGATCGGCTGGACTTCCGTCGATCTGGGAAATGTTTACTATGACCAGGGAAAACTGGAGGAAGCCAGACGCTACTATGAACAGGCATTGCGGATTCATCAACAGATCGGTGCGGAGCCCGATGTGATTGGAAGCGACATGGGAAGTATCGCCAACGTTCTGGACAGCCTGGGCGATCTGGTGGGCGCAACCCGCATGCAGGAACAGTCTTTGCAGGGTTTCCGCCAGGGTGGCAACCAGCGCGGCGAGAGCACCACGCTCGATAATCTGGGTTATGTTCTGGTGGAGCGAGGCGAGTTGAGCCAGGCGATCATAGACTACGAACAGGGAGCCGCCATCGAAGAGAAAATCGGATACAAGCGCGGCCACGCGGCCAACCTGGAAGGTACGGCCCAAATCTTCCTGGATCGGGATCAGGTCTCACAAGCGCGTGATCGGGAGGAACAGGTTCTAGGGCTTCGGAAAGAACTCGGCGGCGCGGTTCAAATTGCGCAGAGCCAGCTCGCGCTTGCCACCATCGCAATCGAACAAGGCAAGACCGCAGAGGCCGAGGCGCTGATTCGCGCGGCGGCCCCACAGTTTGACCAGCAGACGATGGCGGCCGGCGCCAGCCAATCCGCTGCCCTTCTGGCACGAGTTTTGCTGGTGCAGTCGAAAATCGGAGACGGCAAGGCTGCTGCAGTTAATGCCCTGGCTCTGGCCGAACACACTAGTGACCTCTCGACCCATCTTTTGGCGACTCTGGCTGCTGCCGAAGTGAACGCGCGAAGCGGCAAGGAGCCTGCGGCGACGAAGGCGCTGCAATCCGTTCTCAGCGAGTCTGTCCGAGATGGCTACAAAGAGTTTGAATTCGAGGCCCGGCTGGATCTCGGCCGACTGGAACTTCGTTCTTCGAGGGCTTCGGGCCGGCAACGACTCGAGAAACTTGAGGAAGACGCGAGCCGGCAGGATTTTCGTCTCATCGCTCGCAAGACCCGTGAGGAGCTCGATCGCGACTCCGTCCACGAACAATCCGGCGCAAAATAGCGACGCAGCTTCAGGGAACCGAACCAGGTACGGAAACCCGCCACAGTCAACGCATACTTCCCGAAAGAGTGGAGTTTGGGTAATCCTTACGGAGTAACCGTCAAAGTGATCTGCGCACGTCCCAGTTTTCCGGGCCCAGTTTGCTCAGACGCCTAACAGGTTGATTTGTAGTTTCTCGTACCCATGTTCGCGTGCCCACAGGTCCAAAGGTATTGTCGCCAGCTCATCTACAACGGCAACTGCCAGCCCCGTTTTCGTCAAGTCGATGCTCTTCAGATAGGTGTGGCATGTGTCGCAGACGTCCACACGGACGTGCGCGATCTCGGGCGCTGAATAATATGCCATCTGCGGTTCTCGTTCTTCTCCGCATGCCGGACAATAAATTCTTCGAAACGCCCATTCGTGGGCGCAGAGCATGCAAATCAGCGACTTTTTCGCACCGTCGCCTTCACTCCGCAAAACGCCGACGGCAGGCCTGCCGCCGCAAAGCGGGCACGTCGACGGAGTTCCGTACACCATCGCGACTTCGCGGTGATCCGCCAGATATTCAGCATAGGGCTGAAGAAAAATCCACGCGAGCACCCGTTCGGAACAGGAAGCAGCGCACGGATCGGAGGATCGGTTCTGCTCGGCGTCGCCGGCGCCCGCGGCAAATTCCGAATCTCTGTACCAGAAGTCCTCAATGGCGCGCTGCCATACCGCTGATCCCTCGGTCGCCAAAGTGGCGGCGGCCTGGGCAAGCGGCGCAGGCGCAATCTGCTGGATCACCGATAGAAATCCCGGAAACTTCGGGAGGAGGAGGAAAAAATCCAATTCATCCCGCAGAGGGCGATCAGAGGAAACCCTCGGCGAATCCGCGAGGGCGTTCTGGATTTCGCCGTAAAGACCCTTCTGAAATGTTGCCACGCGGGCGTAGTAACGGAGCCCTTCGGCGGAGAATGGGTACGATGAGGCGAGTTCGTTGGCGCGGCGAATGCGGCGATCCCACTTCACATCGGTCATGGTTCGGTCATTGCCTGGCTCGGGTTTTGCCGGTGACCTGGTAGTACCACGTGCGATGGAACGTCCACGCCCACGCTCGCGTGACGTACCCGTGAATCATGGACCCAAAGCTACCTTCTTCAAGGATCGCACTCATGTACACATGAATGAGGAACAATCCGATCGTGATGAGCGCAACGCTCGCATGGATCAGAACCGCGGCATAGCGAACGAACCGGAGACTCCACGGGAGAGCTTCTGTGTACCATAGGGCGACGCCCGAGAGCAGCAAAAGAATCACGCTGTAGAAAATTCCCCAGAAGAAAAGCTTTTGTCCATAGTTGAACCGGCCGACGGGAGGCAGTTTGTCGTCATCGTTCGCTATGTAATTCGGAATCGCTTTCGCCCAGGCGCGATCGGCGTCGTCGATTTTCATATCGCGATGCCACTCTCCGAAGGTCCAGAAGAGTGACGCCGTAAAAATCAATCCGAACCAGGGATGCCAGAATCTCGCGGTCGGACCGCCTCCGACAACCGCGGCCAGCCAGTACAGATACGGCGACCAGAACGCTAGGCCCGTGACCAGCACGTAGGTGTATGCCAACGCGCCGATCCAGTGGTTTATGCGCTCACCGAAGGTGTACCGGACGATCGTTTCCTCGTTTTGGTTGGCGGCAGTCGGGCGCGAAACCGCGTCGGTCGTCATAACCGCCTCCCATCCTTATCATTCGGTGGAATGGGTTCTTCTTTCTTCGGCCCAAATCGCATGTAATGCAACGCCATGCCGACGATGCCCCCGATCATCGCCACATTCCCCAGCCACTTCAGCGGCCCTTTCCACAACCGCACCGAGAGAGGGATGTGCGGATCTTTCGGCAGCCCGCCGTACAACTCCGGATTCGTCGCATCGTGCAGGACGTAGATCACGTGCGTTCCGCCCACTCCGGCCGGATCGTAAACTCCGGCATCGCGGTATCCGGAATTTTCCCGGAGTTGCTCCGCGCGAGTCTCCGCCAATTCCTTCATTTCCGACTTCGTCCCAAAATGCAGGCAGCCCGTGGGGCACGCCTTAATACAGGCCGGTTCGAGGCCCACCGACACGCGGTCGTTGCACAGCGTGCACTTGAAAACCTTGCGCGCGGTCGGACTGAACTTCGGAATGTTGAACGGGCAGCCGGTCATGCAATATCCGCAACCGATGCAATTCGCCTCCTGGAAATCGACGATGCCGTTGGCATACTGGACGATCGCGGCGTCGGCCGGGCAGGCCGCGAGGCATCCCGGATCTTCGCAGTGCATGCATTGGTCTTTGCGCATGAGCAACATCATGCTGCCGTCGGCGCGTTCATGTTCGTTGAACTTGATCAGGTTCCAGTAATTCCATGCCGTCTCCGGCATCGTCTGGTAGCTGTTGTTAAAGGTGGTTTCGCTGAACGCGTAACCGTTCCACTCCAGGCAGGCTACTTCGCACGCTTTGCAGCCGATACACGTCGTCGTGTCCACCAGTTTGCAGACCTGGAATTCACGGTTCAGACCTGCGCCCGGGACGACGCCGGCGCGACCGGAAATTCGGATTAGCTCTGTTGCCGCCTGGCTCATGATCGCTCCTACGCCTTCTCGACCTTTACCAAGAAGCCCTTGGATTCAGGGGTGTGGGCATTCGGATCGGTGACTGCCGGAGTCAGCAAATTCGCCGGCGTCCGCGCATTTCTTCCTTCATCCTCATCGATACCGCGGAAGCCCTGGTGAATCGGCAACCCGATCTGATAGGTCTTCTTACCGTCGATCATCATCGGCTTCAGCCGACGAGTGACAAAAGCCTTCGCAATGTACGTTCCGCGCGCACTGATGACCTTGATCTTGTCCGTTCCGCGAATTCCTTTTTCATCCGCCAACTCCACCGGAATTTCCACGAACGGTTCCGGGATAAGCTGGACGTTCACCGGATTATTTTTCGTCCAGTAGTGATACTGTTCGGTCAGCCGGTAAGTCGTGCATACGATGGTGTACTCCTCCGGTGATCCAAACTTGTCGAACGGCGTATTGAATTTCTTCACCAGCGGATTATTCGACTGGTCTGGGTGCAGCGGATTCTTGATCGGGCTCTCGATCGGTTCATAGTGCTCGGGGAACGGCCCGTCCGCGAGCACACCGATGGGAGCGAACAATCGCCCGACGCCTTCCGGATTCATGATGAAAGGTCCCATATGATCTTTCGGATGGGAGTCGGGTTTGAAGTCGGGCACGTCGTTGCCTACCCACTTTCCCGCCGCTTCGTTCCACCAAATCTGCTTGCGATCCAGGTCCCACGGCTTTCCAGCGCTGTTGCAAGAAGCGCGATTGTAAAGCACGCGCCGGTTCGCCGGCCACGACCACGACCAGTTGGGATAAACGCCCATTCCGGAGGGGTCCTCCGTGCCTCGCCGCTGGATCTGCGCTCCGCCCTCCGTCCACGAACCGGAATAAATCCAATTGCCGCACATCGTGGTTCCGTCGTCTTTCAACCAGGCAAATCCGGGCAACTGTTGTCCGGCTTTGATCACCTGTCCGGTTGCGTCGTCTTTCAGGTCGGCGAGAGCTTTACCGTTAATTTCCATGGCCACCTGGGAAAGTGGAGGATGGGCCGCGTCCGCATACGCCCAACTCAGATTCAGTATGGGGTCGGGGAATTTTCCACCCTCTTTCCTGTAGAGGTCACGAACCCGCAAAAAAATCTCCGCGACGATATCCTGGTCGAGCCGCGCCTGCCCCGGAGGTGGAACGGCGGCATATTTCCAGGTGACCCAGCGCGCGGAGTTGGTCATGCTGCCATCTTTTTCGGCAAAACCGGCGCAGGGCAATCGGTAAACCGTGGTGTTGATATTCTTTTGTTCTTCGATGCTTATTCCCGGCGCTCGCCAGAACTCGCTCGTCTCGTCCTGATAAATTTCGCCGACCACCAACCAATCAGCCTTCTTGAGCGCATTGATGTTCTTGTTCGTATCCGGGCCGATCATCACTCCATTCATGCCGAAGGCCAACATGCCCTTGATCTTGCCGTTGTACATGTCATCCCAGATGTGGGTCCAGGAGCAATCCTCACCCGGCTTGGGCAAATAATCGAAGGCAAATCCGTTTTCCTTGGTAGCCGCGTCGCCGTAGAACGACTTGAGCAACGACACCATGAATTTCGGCGTGTTGGAGTAGTAGTTCATCGAGTCCCATGGCGTGGGTTTTGAGGCCGTTGGCGTGGTCCGCTTCAGAAAGGTCGCTAAATCCTTGTCGTCCGGAACCGGTCCTTTCAGGTATCCCGGCAGTGAGTCGTACAGTCCGGCCATATCCGTCGCACCCTGAATATTCGAATGGCCGCGGAGCGCGTTGACACCGCCGCCCGCTCTTCCGACATTGCCGAGAAGGAGTTGGATCATGGCTGCGGTACGGATGATTTGCGTGCCGAAGGTATGCTGTGTCCACCCCACCGCATAGATGATGGTCGCGACTTTCTTCATGTCGCCATCTTTGCGGACGGAGGTAAATAAATCGACGGCCTTAAGATATTGATCTTTAGGAATGCCCGTGATCCGTTCCACGGTTTCGGGCGTGTAACGGGAATATTGCTGCTTCAACAACTGAAACACGCAGCGAGGATGCTGAAGTGTCAGATCGTACGAGACGTGTGCCGGCAGACCGGGAGGAGGTGCCGATCCTCCGACCTTGCCTGGGACTGGCTCGGGCGCATGTCCAGTCGCCCCCGCCGCTCCCCCTTGCCCGCCGACTCCTTCATAATTCCAGGTGGATAAATCGTACTTCCCCGTGGCGGCGTTAAATCCGGAGTACAGTCCATCCTCAGGAAGTTTGAAACCCTCCTTAACGATGAAGGCTGCATTGGTGTAGTTGACGAGATATTCCTTGGCAATCCGATCGTTCTCGATGGCATATCGGATCAGTCCACCGAGAAACGCAATATCTGTACCGGCACGAATTTGTACGAAAAGGTCGGCTGTAGCAGACGTGCGCGTGAATCGCGGATCAACCGAAATCAGCTTGGCGTTGCGGTTGCGCTTCGCCTCCATCGCCCACTTGAAACCGCAGGGATGGTTTTCGGCGGGATTGCCGCCCATGATCAACATCATGTCCGTGTTCTTGATGTCGATCCAGCCATTGGTCATGGCGCCGCGTCCGAATGTTGGTCCCAAACTTGAGACCGTGGGGCCGTGTCAAACACGGGCTTGGTTTTCCAAATAAACCAAGCCCAACCCCCTCATGGCCTTGACGACCAGAAAATTGAATTCATTTGTGTCCGTGCAGCCGCCGATGAACGAGATGCCTTCGCACCGGTTCACGGTGCGGCCGTCGCTGTCTTTCTCGACAAAGGAACTGTCGCGCGTTTTCTTGGTCCACTGCGCGATCTCATTCAGGGCGTCGTCCCAGGAAATGTCCTGCCAGTCGGTCGCGCCCGGACGCCGGACTTGCGGCTTCGTGAGCCGACGCGGGTTAAGCATGTCCTGTTCGAGCGAAGAGCCCTTCGGGCACAGCGTTCCGCGATTGGTGGGATGATCAGGATCGCCTTCGACGTGGATCACTTGCGGGGTGACGTTTTTTGCCCCGTCGCCGATGGTGTAGATGAGGACGCCGCATCCGACCGCGCAGTAGGGACACGTCGAGCGCGTTTCGGCAGCACGCGCGATCTTGAGCTCCTTGAGTTGTGCGTAGGCGGGCTGGAGGTCGAATCCAAAAACGGTAGCGCCCACTGCGCCGACCGTTGCTGTCTTGAAAAAGTCCCTACGAGTTGTCGGCATCGAAGAATCTCCGTATCCGTTCAGGAAGCTCGGACTCTTAATTGCTAGAGCATTCTACCCGATCTCGTTCGAATCCGGAACAGTGTCATCTGTCGGTATGTCGGTCGCGTCCTGATTAGGGCTGTACCTGTCTGTCCCACCCAATGATTGTGCAACTCTGTTTCGATACCGGGCAGCAAATGTCGGATCTTTTCCATTTGCGCATTGGCGAGCGCGCTGCTCTCGGGTTTGTCTTTCGACCAGCTCTTCGTAAGATTTGCGGCGCGCCATTTTGCTGCGTATGATTTGCTGCGTACGATGTGCTGCAAAATATTTCCGCTCGGGACTTGCGTCCAAGCTGACCCCAGAGTGCCGGAGATTTGATGTCGACCAATCCCCTTCCGCCCGAAGATGTTTCGGAATCCAGCTCCAGCCCGAGTTCAAAGTTTACATCGCGCCGGACCTTTCTGCGCACGGCCGTGACCGCCACTGCCGCCGCGGCTGCTTACCCGGCGCTCGGCTCGGCTCGCGTCGCCGATCCTGCAGGTGCCGGCGGCACGGACAAAACTTTTGTTCGAGACTTCGAACTTGACGAGATCACCATTGACGAGGTGCAGAAGGCCTTTCACTCTGGCCAGTATTCCTCGCACTCTTTGACCGAGAAATATCTGCACCGCATCAGGGAAATCGACCAGCAAGGCCCCAAAGTCAATGCCGTCATTGAGCTTAATCCAGACGCTCTTCAGATCGCGGGCGCGCTTGATCAGGAGCGCAGATTAAAAGGGTCGCGCGGGCCGATGCATGGCATTCCCATTCTTATCAAGGACAATATCGATACCGGGGATCGCATGCACACGACGGCGGGGTCGCTCGCGCTGCTCGGATCGCGGTCCGAAACCCGATCGCAACCCGGAGTGCAAGACAGAGCGCAGGACAGTTCGCAGCCGGCGAAGGACGCCTTCGTTGCCGCGCAGTTGCGCAAAGCGGGCGCTGTGATCCTGGGCAAGACCAACTTGAGCGAGTGGGCCAACATTCGCTCCAGTCATTCCACCAGCGGATGGAGCGGCCGCGGCGGCCTCACCCGCAATCCTTATGCCCTCGACCGCAATCCGTGCGGCTCGAGCTCGGGCACGGGAGCCGGCGTCTCCGCGAATTTCTGCAGTGCCGGAGTGGGTACGGAGACGGATGGTTCGGTCGTTTGTCCGTCATCCGCAAACGGTCTGGCGGGGCTGAAACCTACGGTTGGACTGATCAGCCGCAACGGCATCATTCCGATTTCCCACAGTCAGGACACGGCTGGCCCGATGGCTCGGACGGTGCGCGACCTCGCGATTCTGCTTGCCGCCATGGTGGGAGCGGATGCGGCAGATTCCTCGACGGCTGACAGTCAAGGCAAGCTGTTTCCTGATTACACGAAATTTCTCAACCCCGCGGGGCTGAAGGGTGCTCGCCTGGGAGTGGTTCGAAAATACTTCGGCTTCAATGATGCGGTTGACGGGCTCATGGAAACGCTGCTTGGCGAGATGAAAAATGCGGGCGCGGAAATCGTCGATCCGGCTGACATTCCGACGATTGGCAAGTTCGACGAAAGCGAGCTCACTGTCTTCATGTATGAACTCAAGGCCGATCTGGCGGCTTATCTGGCGCGCCGTCCGGGTGCTGCAGTGAAGAGCTTGAAGGATGTGATTGCCTTCAACGAGCTCAATCGCGACCGCGAAATGCCGTTCTTCGGACAAGACCTTTTTATCAAGGCGGAACAGAAAGGGCCGCTCAGCTCGAAAGAATATCAATATGCTCTGGCGCTGAATCACCAGCTTAGCCGCGGCGAAGGCATCGACTTCGTTATGGACAAGTGGAAGCTCGACGCGCTGGTCGCGCCCACTGGCGGCCCTGCCTGGATTACTGATCTGATCAACGGCGATCATATCGCCGGAGGCAGTTCGAGCGCGCCCGCCGTTGCCGGCTATCCAAACATTAATGTGACAGCCGGACATCTTTGGGGTCTGCCGGTCGGCGTTTCATTTTTTGGGCGCGCCTGGAGCGAGCCAACGCTACTTAAGATTGCGTATTCCTTCGAGCAGCTGACCAAGGCCCGGCAGAAGCCGCGCTTCCTGCCGACCCTGCCGACAACTGCCATCCGAGCATCTTGACGCCCGCAAGAATCTTCGCCCCAGCAGACACAGAGGAGAACAGGGGAAAGTTTCCTTACTTATTGCTG
>Ga0302325_10018646_pt1 | contig 14616 bp, 12 predicted proteins | sample Palsa_T0_2_FD_201948 | JGI IMG/M metagenome (GOLD analysis project Ga0302325, IMG submission 201948) | Peat permafrost microbial communities from Stordalen Mire near Abisko, Sweden - Palsa_T0_2 | ecosystem: Environmental > Terrestrial > Soil > Palsa > Peat permafrost | place: Sweden: Abisko... | reverse complement strand
TGGCAGCCAACGGTTGCCGGCCGTTTCGTTTTGTCCCGGCATTAAGCCTGTACCTACGCCCGCATTCTTGCTAGAATGTGCGGTTCGCGGAGCCGCCGCTGTAGTAGTAAAATGTTGCCATTGATCTCAGGAGACTGACACCCTTATGACTTACGTGATTGCAGAGCCTTGCATCAACACCAAAGACACCGCCTGCGTGGATGCGTGTCCGGTGGATTGCATTCATCCCAAGAAGGATGATCCCAAGTATGCTACGGAGCCGTTGCTCTATATCGATCCCGTTGAGTGCATCGACTGCGGCGCGTGCGTACCGGTATGCCCGGTATCGGCAATCTTTGCGCTCGATGACCTGCCCGAGAAATGGAACGAATTCACCGCGAAAAACGCGGCGTACTTCGGACGGTAGGGAAGCTATCAGCCATCAGCCATCAGGAAGATCTCTTCCACGGTTGAGGCGGACCTCAAGGGCGCGCATCCACCGGGATGCTCGCCCTTGCATTTTGAGATCACAAATTGTGAGCTCAAGATCTCGTGTTTGCCCTTGTTGCCCCAATCGGTCGTTTCTTCGATGTTTGTGCCGGCATTTTGTTTTTTCTGATGAATGATGGCTTGATCGCTGACGGCTGATAGCTCTTCCATTAGAATCATCGCTTCACCGCTGGTTCCCATGGCACTGATGGAGTCGGAAGCGATCGTGTTGCGCACCTATCCGCTGCGCGAGGCCGATTTGCTGGTCACGCTGTTTACACGCTCGGAAGGCAAAGTGCGTGGCGTGGCGCGGTCGGCGAAGAAGTCGAAGCGCCGGTTCGGCGGGGCTCTGGAGCCGCTGACTTATGTGCGGGCGTTTTATGATGTTCGCGAGCGGCAGGAATTGGCGCGGCTGGATGCCTGCGAAGTACTCGAGTCTCCGCTCTCCACCAAAGTCAGCTATGGGCGGGCGGTGGCGCTGGCGCACGTGGGCGAGTTGCTGGATGAGTTGTTGCCTGATCATGAGGCCAACGACGCAATCTTCCGCCTGACGCTTTCGGTGCTGCATGTTTTGACGGGCGGGGATGTTTGGATGCCGGTCACCTACTTCGAATTGTGGCTGACGCGGCTGGTTGGCTTTCTGCCTGAGTTGACGGAGTGTATCGTCTGTGGCCGCAGCTTGAACGGGAGTCGGGCGTTTTTTCACGCGCTGGCGGACGGGCTGATGTGTGCCCAAGACAAACGGCTGGCGTCGTCCGAGATTTCAGGCGAGTCGCGCGGGCTGGCCGCCAAGATGTTTCGTGCTCCGGTGGAAAGCTTTGCCGGGGATCCGTGGCCGAAGGCGCGGGGGGCGGATTTGCGGAAGTTTGTGATCCAGGCGCTCGAGCGGCATATTGAGAAGAGGCTGGTAACGGCGGGGATGCTGGAGAAGGGCGGGTTCTGACGTTAGCTGACGGCTCGCCGCTCCTTCCTTTACAATCAAAGTTGACTTACTCGCTCCCGAACAATCCTGTGAATCAACACAAACCCAATTCGCTGACGTTCCAGCAGGTCGTCCTGCGGCTGCAGGCGTTTTGGGCGGAGCGCGGATGTGTGTTGCAGCAGCCTTATGACGTGGAAGTGGGCGCGGGGACGATGGCGCCGGAGACGTTTCTGCGCGTGCTGGGGCCAAAGCTGTACAAGGTGGCGTATGTGCAGCCTTCGCGGCGGCCGGCTGATGGGCGCTATGGCGAGAATCCGAACCGGCTGTTCAAGCACATGCAGTTGCAGGTGATATTGAAGCCTCCGCCGGAGAACGTGCAGGAGTTGTACTTGGAGTCGCTGGGCACGATTGGGATTGACCTGCGGCAGCACGACATCAAGTTCGAGGAAGACAACTGGGAAGCGCCGACGCTGAGCGCGTGGGGTGTGGGCTGGCAGGTGATGCTTGATGGACTGGAGATCACGCAGTTCACGTATTTCCAGCAGTGCGGCGGCCTGGATCTGTTTCCAATTTCGGTTGAGCTCACCTACGGACTGGAGCGAATCAGCGCCTTTCTACAGGATGTAGATTCGATCTACGACATTGTGTGGGCGCGCGATCCGGAGACTGGGCAAGCGACGACCTACGGCGATGTACGGCTGGCCGATGAACTCCAATTTTCGGTTTATAACTTCGAGGCGGCGGACGTAGACAAGGCCTGGAAGCACTTCGAGCTCTACGAATCGGAATGCAGAGCTTTGCTGGAAGAAGTTCAGGCCAATCTGAGATCGTTAAAGACGCGTGGGGGAGCCGTTTCGCAGGCGGTTGAGCAAGCTATGGTGACAGGCGCGCCGGCCGCTGGCGCTCGTGTCCTCCGTGGCCCGATTTTAGCGGCATATGACCTTTGCCTTAAGTGCTCCCATCTTTTCAATATTCTGGATGCCCGGGGAGCGATCTCCGTCACCGAACGGGTCGGTGTGATCGGGCGCGTCCGAGCACTGGCCGTAGATGTTGCCAGGACTTATGTCCAGCAGCAGCACTTGGCTGAGAACCGGCCTCCGCCTCTCAGTTCGGAGCAGAGTCCGCTGAAGGCGGAACCGGTGGGATCGTAAGTTCTTGTTCTGCATGGGACGCTTGTGAGGTCCGTCACATTCGTTTGGGACCGCGGTTTGAGAAACTTGAGAGTTTGAAGCCATGCCAGACTTTCTGCTAGAGATCGGGTGCGAAGAGATTCCAGCGCGGATGATTGACGCGGCCTCGCAGGAGTTGCGCGAGCGCGTGAGCGCTCTGCTGACTAGGGAGCGGCTTACTGCGGACAAGATCGCTTATTTCGATACCCCGCGGCGGTTGGCGGTCATGGTTGCTGGCATGTCAGCGGCACAGGCGGATGTTACCGAGCAGGTGACCGGTCCATCGGTAAGCGTTGCCTACAAGAATGGTGAGCCTACGGCTGCGGCGCACGCGTTTGCCAGAAAGGCTGGAGTCGACGTCGCGCAACTGGAGAAGATCACAACGGCGAAGGGCGAATACCTGGCCGCGAGAGTCACTAAGAAAGGCCGGAGTGCGGCCGAGATTCTTGCAGAGAATTTGCCGAGCGAAATTTCCTCCATCTACTGGCCGAAGAGTATGTACTGGCGCAAGGCTAACGAGCGGTTTGTGCGTCCGGTGCGGTGGTTGGTGGCGATGCTCGACGGGGAGACGATTCCGCTGGAGTTCGCTGGAATCTGGGCGGGGAAGATTTCGCGCGGGCACAGGATTTTGTCTGATGGCGCCGTGACGATTTCGCGGGCTGGGTCTTTTTATGTAGATGCTCTGCGCACAGCCAAAGTTTTGGGACGGGGTGAACGGGAACAGCAGATTCGCAAAGCTCTCGATGCGGCCACGCGCACGATTCCTGGCGCACGGTGGCGGGAAGACCAGTCTCTGCTCGACACGGTGGTGAACCTGACGGAGTTTCCTTCGGTGATTCCGGGCGGGTTCGATCCGCAATTTCTTGCGCTGCCGGAAGAGGTGCTGGTTACGGTGATGCGTGACCATCAGAAATATTTTGCGGTTGAAGATGGGAGCGGCAAGCTGCTGCCGCATTTTCTGGCGGTGCTGAATACCGATGGCGATCCGCAGGGGCTGATCCGGCACGGCAACGAGCGCGTGCTGCGGGCCCGGTTTAACGACGCGCGATTTTTCTGGGAGACGGATCAGAAACGGTCACTGCTGGAGCGACTGGAACTGCTGCGGCACGTCACTTTCCAGAAGGATCTGGGCAGCTACTATGAGAAGACGCGGCGGGTGCAGCGTTTGTGCAGTTGGCTGAGTGAGATCGTCAGGCACAGCGGGATGGCAGTGCGTCCCGGCGTGATCCACAAAGCGGTTTGCCTGGCGAAGACCGACCTGACCACCGAACTGGTGAAGGAGTTTACTGAACTGCAGGGTATCGTGGGCGGGCTCTATGCGCGGGCGCAGGAGTTGGATTCGAGCTTGCCCGAGGCGACGCGATTGGCGATTGCGGATGCGATTTACGATCACTACAAGCCAGAATCCACGGAAGATGATGTGCCACGGTCGATGGAGGGTGCGGTGCTTTCCATCGGCGACAAGGCGGATACGATCGCCGGGATGTTTGCCCTGGGACTGGTGCCGAGTGGGTCGAAGGATCCGTTTGCGCTGCGGCGGCAAGGGAATGCGATTGTGAAGGTGATCGACAAGTACAAGCTGCCGCTCCGGCTGCATGACATGATGCGGGACGCGCGCGCGGGGTACCAGGGATCGGAGGCGGAGAAGAAGTTCATCGACGATGCCAAGTTCTCCGGGGTCGTGCGCACGTTCTTCCGCGAGCGTCTCGAGTTCTATCTGAAGGATGTGTGCGGATACCCGTATGACGTGGTGAAGGCAGTACTGGCGGCCGACGCTGAGGATGTGGTGGATGCGCTGGCGCGCGCCGAGGCTGTGAAACAGGTCTTGCATATGCCCGAATTCCTGGCGATTGGTGCAGCGTGCAAGCGTATGCACAATATCTTGAGGCAAGCGCAAGAGAAGGGAAGCACTCCGGCAGCGAGGTTTGAGTACCTGCCTGATTCAGTGCAAGAAGAAAAAAACCTGGCAGCCTATCTCGAGGTCAACGGTTCTAAGGTCGAAGAGCTTCGCAGGAAAAATGAGTACGGCGACGCGCTGATCCTGCTGTCGACCGCTCGCGAACACGTGGACGCGTTTTTCGACAAAGTCATGGTTATGGCAGAGGATGAGAAGCTGCGGGCGAACCGGCTGGCGCTGCTGCGGACTCTGCTAAAGGAATTCTCTACAATTGCCGATTTCTCAGAGATTGTGACCGAAGGGCAAAACATAAAATAGACCCAGGGGGGTTAGAGCCCCTAGGCGAAGAAATAAGCATGCTCTGATCGCGGCGCGGCAAGCGCTGCGCCACCCAAAATCCTAGGACAAAGGACCGATAATCATGGCGACAATCACCCTCCCCGAAGCCGAAGTGCAGGAAAGCAAGAAAACTACAACCAAGTATGTTTACTTTTTCGGCGGTGGCAAGGCGGAAGGCCACGGCAAGATGAAGGACGACCTGGGCGGCAAGGGCGCCGGCCTGGCCGAGATGACCAATGCGGGTCTGCCCGTGCCTCCGGGGTTCACCATCCAAACCGAGGCCTGCCGTGAATACATGCGACAGGGCGATGTATCGAAAGAGGTCGACCGGCAAATGGAGGAGGCGCTGGCCAAGCTGGAAGCGCTGCAGGGTCAGAAGCTGGGAACGGGCGAGAACCCGTTGCTGGTGAGCGTGCGCTCGGGCGCGAAGTTTTCCATGCCGGGGATGATGGACACGATCCTCAACCTAGGTTTGAACGACAAGAGTGTGGAGGCGTTGGCCAATCGCAGCAATAATCCCAGGTTCGCCGCCGATTCGTACCGGCGGCTGATCCAGATGTTTGGCAATGTTGTCCTGGAGATTCCGAAGTCCGCGTTTGACGAAGTGTTTGATGCGAAGAAGAAGCAGAAGAAGACCAAGCTCGACACCGATCTTGATGCCAAGGCGCTGAAGGAAGTGATTGAGGAGTACAAGAAGGTCGTCAAGAAGCAGGCCAGGCGGGACTTTCCGCAGGATCCGCACGAGCAGCTGGTGATGGCGCGGGACGCGGTGTTCCGCTCCTGGCAGAACGAGCGTGCCAAGCATTACCGCCGCATCAACAATATCGACGACATGCTCGGCACCGCGGTCAACGTGCAAGCCATGGTGTACGGCAACCTCGGCGACACCAGCGGCACGGGAGTAGGTTTCACGCGCAATCCAGCCACGGGCGCGAAGGAATTCTACGGCGAATTTCTGATGAACGCGCAGGGGGAAGACGTGGTTTCGGGCGTGCGTACGCCGGTCCCGATCCTCGAGCTGCAAAAGATCATGCCCGATGTGTACAACCAGTTGCGCGAGATTACAACCCGGCTGGAGAACCACTACCGCGACATGCAGGATTTCGAATTTACCATCCAGGATGGCAAGCTCTATATGCTGCAGACGCGCAACGGTAAGCGTACTGGGCGGGCCGCGGTGCGAGTGGCGATTCAGATGGTAGATGAAGGGCTGATCACCAAGGAAGAAGCGATCTTCCGTGTGGAACCGAATCAGCTCTATGACTTCCTGGTGCCACGCTTGGATGAAAAGAGCACGAAGCTGGAAGTGCTGGCAACGGGGTTGCCGGCGTCGCCGGGCGCTGCCGTCGGGCAGATTGTTTTCACTGCGGAGGAGGCGGTGAAGAAGGCGGGACACGGAGTGAAGAAGAATCCTGTGATTCTGGTGCGCGCCGAAACCACACCGGAAGATATTCAAGGTATGGAAGTTGCCGCCGGCATTTTGACGTCGCGCGGCGGTATGACCAGCCACGCCGCCGTGGTTACGCGCGGCATGGGCAAATGTTGCGTGGCGGGTGCGGGCGACATCACGGTGGATGAGAAGAAGCGGGAGATGCGGGTGAAGGGGCAGACTTTCAAGGAGGGCGACTGGATTTCGCTCGATGGCACTACGGGCCGAGTGATTAAAGGACAGTTGAACACGCTTCCTCCACAGGCGGACGATCCCGAATTGCTAAAGCTGATGGGCTGGGCGGAGCCGTTCCGCAAGTTAAGAGTGCGCGCCAACGCCGACATTCCGCGCGACGCGATGCAGGCAAAGGCGTTTGGGGCGGAGGGTATTGGATTGTGCCGCACCGAGCATATGTTCTTCGCTGAAGACCGCATCGAGCACATGCGGGCGATGATTCTGGCGACGAACGAAAAAGACCGGCGCACCGCTTTGAAAAAGTTGCTGCCCATGCAGCGAGCCGATTTTATCGGCGTGTTCAAGGAGATGGACGGACTTCCGGTGACGATTCGCACGATTGATCCTCCGTTGCATGAGTTCCTGCCGCGCCGTGAAGATTTGATGGTTGAGATAGCCGTTCTCGAAGCGACCAAGCCGAAGTCGCCGAAGCTGGCCGGGCTGCGCAAACTGCTGGAGCGGGTGGAAGAACTGCACGAGTTCAACCCCATGCTCGGACATCGTGGCTGTCGTTTGGGCATTACATATCCCGAGATCACGGAGATGCAGGCGCGCGCGATTTTCGAGGCCGCCGTCGATGTCACAAGAAAGGGTGTAAAGGTGCATCCTGAGATCATGATTCCGCTTGTGGCCACGCTCAAAGAGATGACGAACCAGGCGGCAATCGTACGCCGCGTAGCCGAAGAAGTTTTCAAGGAGAAGGGAACCAGGGTCGATTACATGGTTGGAACCATGATCGAGCTGCCCCGGGCCGCGCTGGTGGCTGACGAAATCGCCAAAGAGGCTGAGTTCTTTTCCTTTGGCACGAACGATCTCACACAGACGACGTTTGGCTTTTCGCGCGACGATGTCAACAAGGTGCTGCCGACCTACCTGGCCGAAGGAATTTTGAAGCAGGATCCGTTTGCGGCGCTCGATCGCGAGGGCGTGGGACAATTGGTGAAGATGGCGACCGAGCGCGGGCGCAAGACACGTCCAAACTTAAAGGTAGGAATCTGCGGCGAACACGGCGGCGATCCGTCGTCGGTCGAGTTCTGCCATCAGGTGGGGCTCAATTACGTCTCCTGCTCGCCCTTCCGCGTGCTGACGGCGCGGCTGGCAGCGGCGCAAGCGGGGGCGTCGGACATGCTAAAAGTTGAGGGCGGCAGAACGAAATAGAACCTTGCGCAGGGGCCACGGAGCTGGATCGTTGCACAGTTCGATGAATGACTTTTTGGTCTCTCTGTGGTTTTACTGCACTTTCTGCAGGCGCGCGATCAATTTCTGCGCCAGGCTTTCCTCCGACTCCGACCAGAGCAGCCGCGCGCTGGTGCCGCTATTCTTCTCCACGCCCACCGAAAATTCCACCAGCTTGGCCACGTTGTCGCGAATCTTGGCGCGGGTTTGGTCGCTGAGGGAGGTCTCGGGCTGCAAAAAGTACGAATCGAGGCCGAAGTCCACTTCAATGTGCCCGGTCTGCTGGTAAGCTCCTTCATCGAATTCTTCTCCCTGGACGATGAACTTCACGATCGCGGGCTCGAGCACCCAGTTCGCGTTCGTCTCGTCCGGCGTCCACAGATCCCAGTGAGCGTCGAAGACGTAAGCGTAGTCATCATGGACCTGTTCGGCGGCGATTAGCGTGGCCTGCCCGGGATCGATTCCGGAAGGAAATCGGCGCTCCAGCACAGTGGCCTCGTTCCAGGAAACAGGATGCAGCGCAAAGTAAGTGATCCCCGGGCGTTGGATCGAGAACGGGAACTGCTGCAATACGGCAAAGGCGTGCGGCAACATCTCCGGGACGGAGAAATCGGGGAACCAAAGACTGAGATAAAGGGGATCGGACACAATTGCCTCAAATGTTCGCGGGCGGCCGCTCCTCAGCGAACGGTTTCATAATTCTAAATTGTCTTGGGATCTTGGGAAAGGTATTGAGCCCGCGTTTTGACAGGGCTGCGAAGGCCTTGTTACGATCGACTGTGCACCCGGCGCCCACCTCACAGCCGTCCCCGTCGTCTAGCCTGGCCTAGGACATCGCCCTTTCACGGCGGTAACACGGGTTCAAATCCCGTCGGGGACGCCAATTCACTAACTTAACTTAGGGGGGAAACATCTACTCTCTGTTTAACAAGAGGGGTCGAAAATCACGGGTGCCGTAGCCTTGAATTGAGTGCCAATCAGTCGAAAACTGCTGCATTGCTGGGCTCTTGGGCAGTCAGGACGAGACTGTTGTCCCGGAGTTACCTACTTGCTGGTCAGTCTGGACTGATCCGACGCAGCATCGCTGATGAAGGCCGCCACTTCCTTCGGTCGCGACAGCATAGGTACATGGCTAGTCTGAAGAGTCAGACTTCGAGAAATTCCATGGCAATGAAGGCATGGCCATTCTCGTCGCCAATCTCGTGGATGGTGCAGTTAACCGGCCGAAATACTTAGATATCGCTTGTTCTTCCGCCCTGATTTTCTTCCTTCCTTCTTGCTCAGTTTCAATAGGGCTTTTCTCTTTTACTTTTTCTCTCTTCTTCCGGCGCATGTTCGGATTGTTTCTCCAAGCTGTTCGCTGGAGGAGAAACGCATGCTCCCAAGAGGGAGGTGTCCTTTCTGTCGTCGCTGGTTTCGTCCCCATCCGCGGCTCGAGGAGAGGCAAAAGACCTTTAGATTGTTCTTCCGCCCTGATTTTCTTCCTTCCTTCCTTACCTTCCTTCCTTCCTTCTTGCTCAGTTTCAATTGGGCTTTTCTCTTTTACTTTTTCTCTCTTCTTCCGGCGCATGTTCGGATTGTTTCTCCACAAGCTGTTCTCTGGAGGAAAAACGTATGCTCCCAAGAAGGAGGTGCCCTTTCTGTCGTCGTTGGTTTCATCCCCATCCCCGGCTCAAGGAGCGGCAAAAGACCTGTGGTCGACCCGAATGCCGCCGGGAGCAGAAGCGCAGGTTCAATCAGAAATGGCGGAACAAGCACCCCGATTACTTTCGCGGTACCTATGCACTTCAAAGAGAAAAGTACGGAACGCGTGCCGAGGAAAAGCGTCGCTACCGCGAGCAGCATCCCGACTACTTACGGCGCAACGCAGTTTTCATTCGAAATTGGCGCCAGCAACCGAGACAAGCGCCTGTAAGTCCCACAAGTTCTGATCCGCGCTTAAGCTTCAGGTGCGAAAAGACTTCCAAGCCGGTATCGATGTAAGTCCCACAAGCCCCGATATCGCTGTAAGCCTTTCTTCTCCTTAGGCTTATCGGAAAGTACGGGTGTAAGTCCCACAAGATTCGATGGCTTTACCCACCCCTCTGCCCCTACTTTGAGCCTGCCGAGGGGATGAAAATGCCTAAATCTCGCCCCCAACCGCCCCGACCTGATCGCCGACGCCAAATTCGCGGGTCCTTCAGCTGGATTGATCACCGCTTCCTGCGCGAGGGATTTGATCACGGCCTAACACGCCTGGAAAAGTTGCTCTATTTCGTGGCTGGTGGACGTCTCCAATCAAGACGGAGTCAGCTTTTACTCCGACGCGCGTTTGGCGGAATTGCTCGACATTCGTTTCCCGCATGAACTGGAAGGGGCTCGCCGGGAGCTAATCATGCGGGACCTGATTGCTTATGAAGGCGGAATTTACCAAGTGCTGGACCTGCCGGTCGGCTCTCCCAGGAACGGACGTCCCTCTTCTCCCCACCAAGTTTTGCCTTCGAGTTCCTCTCCCCCGCGTGTCCGCAGAACCGGATTGCGCGAGGCGGCTTCGGATCTGGAGAGCATCAAGCAGTTGCTGGAACGCTGCGGGCGGGCCGTATATGAAGCTCTCCCTCGTCTATCAGCCTGCCGTGTCGGCCAGCGCCTCAGCCTATCGCGTGCGTGACAACCAGGGAGGAGAGCTCCCGTGGTTGAATGCTTTCCTGGATGGTCAGTGCCTCCGCCAACTTTCTCCCCATTCGCTTCGCACCTACGCCTACGATCTTCTCGATTTCGCCCGCTGGTTCGAACCACGACATCTGCCCCTTGCCCAGATCACTGAGTCTACCCTCGCGGAATATGTCCGTGATCAACTCGATCGCGATCCTAAACCCACTCCCCAGACCGTGAATCATCGCCTGGGCACCGTGCGCTGCTGCTATCGTTTTCACACCGGGCAAGAGATTCCCTCCGGCAAAGTACATTTTCAGCGCCGCTACACCAAACGGTCCCCCCTCGGCTACGGCCGTCCCCGCCCCGCCATCGCCCACGGATTGCGCCTCAAACAAGATCGGCGGGTCATCGTGCCGCTCACGGCGGAAGAAGTCGCCAAGTTCTGGCAAAGCTTCCGCACCTTCCGGGATCTCGCGCTGGTCGGGCTCATGCTCCTCGACGGCTTGCGCTCCCGTGAAGTCTTGGCCCTGGAACTGGAAGACGTGCCACTCGCCGATGGCCAGATGCGCGTCCGCGGCAAAGGCAACAAGCAGCGCCTCCTGCCTTTACCCCCGGATATCCTCGAAGTCCTGGGACACTACCTGAGCCTGGAACGTCCATTGACCAACACGCCCGCCTTGTTCGTCTGCCTGAAAGGCCGATCACGCGGGCGGCCGATAACTGCGGCCGGGCTGCGCTCGCTGTTTCGCCACCATCGCGTGAGGAGTCGAATCTCTCATGCCAATCCACACCGGCTGAGGCATACCTGCGCAACTGACATGGTGCGGGCTGGAATGTCTTTACCTGCCCTGCAAAAGCTGATGGGCCATTCCCAAATCCAGACCACCATGCTGTACGTCGAGCTTGCCCCGCAGGATGTTTGGCGCGAATACGCCCGTGCCATTGAGAAGCGAAAGGCGTTGGACTCTTCCCACCTGTCATGACGCGGAGCTTAATCAATCTGGAACAGTTGTTCGAAAAGGAAATCCAGACGCTCGCCCTCACGCTTCAGCCCAGCACCATAGATCAGTATCGATGTACCGCGCGCTGTTTCCTGACCTATCTGCATGGCGCTTTCCCGCAGCTTCGCTCGCCCTCCCAACTGCGGCGCGATCCTCATCTGCTCGGCTACTTCCGCTCGTTGAGCGAGCGAGAACCGCGGCTGAGCAACAAAACCCGTATCGGTCGTCTGCTTCATCTCCGCCGCTTGCTGGACAATCTACTCGCCAACGGCCACCGCTTGCAGCCCAATCTCATTCGTCGAGAAGACTTCCCTCCAGAACCTTTCTATCTTCCCAGACCTCTTTCCCCGCCGGAGGATCAACTCTTGCGGCAGGAACTGCTGCGTACGGATGATCTCTACGCCAATGCACTCCTGCTCATCCGGTCTACGGGGATCCGCCTCGGTGAATGCATCCGCCTGCCCCTGGACTGCTTGCGGCAGCTGGGAACCGAACAGTGGGCACTCCATGTCCCACTCGGCAAACTGCACACGGAACGCTTGCTTCCGGCCGATACCGCGGTGCGGCGGATCGTAGAGCGGATCCTCCAACTGCGCACTTCGACCCCAGCCGCACGATTCGCCAACTCGCAAAGCTTCCTGCTGCCACGTCGTGGTTGTTTACGTCATGCTCTGTCGAAGCCTCTCGAATCGGCGCTAGCCCAGGCGGCGAGGCGCGCGCGTTGCACTACCCATGTGACGCCACATCGGCTGCGTCACACTTTCGCAACTGAGATGCTCCGGCTCGGGATTAGCCTTCCAGCGCTCATGAAACTGCTCGGGCACAAAGACATCCGCATGACCTTGCGATATGTGCTCGTCACCCAGCAGGACTTGCAGCGCGAATTCCATCAGGCCCGTCACAATGCAGCCCATCCCCATCGTGTGCCTACGCTCTCACTCCCCAAAAACATCCCGAGTGCTAGCCTCCCCGGCGTTTGTCAAGCGTTGGAGGCAACGCGTCATCTTCTGGAAATGTACCGCCGTCAGCTCAGCAATGAGACTACTCGTCGTCAACTGCACCGCCTCGACAAACGCCTCCTCACTGTTGGTTCACAACTGCAGAAATTAATACGGAAGAAAAATGAGGGAACTTTGGCCGGTTAAGGTGCAGATGTTGGGATGATTGAGAGCGGAGGCGGCCTGGGCTTCACGTCGAAATCGCGCCAGCGACTGCGCATCTCCGGCCACTTCGTCCGGCAAGAACTTGAGCGCCACGAAACGGTGCAGTCGCGTGTCTTCGGCTTTGTAGACCACGCCCATGCCGCCGCCGCCCAGTTTTTCCAGAACCCGGTAATGCGAGATGGTTTGCCCGATCATCTGCCGCAGAAACCTCAGCTGGCCGTATGTTAGGGCGCTACTGCTGAGGAAGTCAAAGCGTTACTCTGTTGAGGGCGGATTGTGGTGGTGGCCGCGCCCTCTCTGCCAAGCCCGGCTAATCACGTTAGAGAAACGCTAGTGTAAAATTGCGGCTTCCCTTAAATTCTCAATGGCGGAATCTTGCGAGGTCTGCGATGCGTTTCCTGTTTCTAATTGCTTCGTTACTCCTTGCCGCGATCACCGTTGCGCAAACACAGAAGGCGAGTGGCGTAGCGGACTTCATCAGCGTCGATACTCCAGTCTTCGTTCTTGAGCATGTCCGAGTCATCGATGGTACGGGTACGTCGGCGAAGGAGGACCAGGCAGTCGTGATCGCGAACGGCAAAATACAATTCATCGGCCCGGAGGAGTCCGCCCAAATCCCTCCAGGTGCGCAACGAATGGGGCGCTCTGGCTACACGGTCATCCCTGGCCTGGTTGGAATGCACAACCATCTGTACTATACCGATTCGTACACGGTGCAAGTTGTCGGCGGAAAGATTGGCGAGCCGGGATTATTCATTGCGGAGATCCCTTACACGGCGCCGCGACTCTATCTGGCGGCTGGCGTGACCACAATGCGCACGACAGGGAGCCTGGAGCCTTACACCGACTTGAAGGTCAAGAGTCGAATTGACGCGGACCTGATGCCAGGGCCGAGTATTGACGTCACCGCACCATATCTGGAAGGCGCGCCGACTCGATTCGCGCAGATGCATGAACTGACCGGACCGGACGATGCGAAACGCATGGTGGACTACTGGGCGGCGGAAGGCATGACATCCTACAAAGCCTACATGAACATCACGCGCGAAGAGCTGGGGGTGGCGATCCAGCAGGCGCATGCGCACAAGCTGAAACTGACAGGGCATCTTTGCTCCGTGACCTGGCCGGAAGCGGTAGCTCTCGGAATCGATGATTTGGAGCACGGACCAGTTTTTACTGACACCGAATTCGTGGCGGACAAGAAGCCGGACGTGTGCCCAGCGGGCGGTGGCAGCAGCAGTTGGGCCAAACAGGACGTGAACGGAGCGCAGGTGCAGGAAATGATCCGCAATCTCGTATCACATCACGTCGCGGTGACTTCGACGCTGCCGGTGTTTGAAGCCGGTGCACCGGGGCGGCCGACATTGCAGCCGCGCACGTTGGATGCGATGTCCGCAGAATCGGCGCAAAGCTACCTCGCCGCTCGTGCAAGAGTGGCTTTGGATTCACCGATGACGGCGCTGCTGCGCAAAGAGATGGATTTTGAGGTGGCATTCGTCAAGGCGGGGGGCTTGCTCCTTGCCGGCCCTGATCCCACCGGAAACGGTGGCGTGCTGCCGGGTTTCGGCGATCAGCGCGAAATAGAGCTGCTCGTGGAAGCCGGTTTCACTCCTGCGGAAGCAATTCAGGTCGCCACGCAGAATGGCGCCATATATCTCGGCCAGCAAGATCGAATTGGAACTCTCGCGCCTGGCAAACAGGCAGATTTGGTTTTGATCAAAGGCGATCCCTCAAAACGAATTGACGAGATCGAGAACGTCGAGACTGTGTTTAAGGCCGGGATCGGCTACGATTCCAAGAAGCTGATCGATAGCGTGCGAGGACAGGTCGGAATTCGATAGGTGCACCCACTTGGGTATTGCCAGCTTGCCACCAGCACGATTCCGGGCGTGTAGTCCAACCGGAAGTTATCTCACCTGTCCAATGCCAAGAACTACGTACGTGTAAGTCGTGTCTTTTGGGGTCTCCTGAGCATCGCTCAGTCGAGTCCACGCGTTTCCTAAACGTTCGGAAGCGATTTGTGCGCCGGCCTTACGACGCAGCGAGATCACAAAAATTCGGTTCGTATCCCGAAAGTGTAATTGGAGTTGAACGCGTTTTGAATCAGTGAGTTGAAAAGACGAAGAAAGAAGAGCACCTCGAATCCAGTATCCTTTCGTGGTAGTAGCGAAACAGCCAAGGAAG
>Ga0302325_10018645_pt1 | contig 14617 bp, 14 predicted proteins | sample Palsa_T0_2_FD_201948 | JGI IMG/M metagenome (GOLD analysis project Ga0302325, IMG submission 201948) | Peat permafrost microbial communities from Stordalen Mire near Abisko, Sweden - Palsa_T0_2 | ecosystem: Environmental > Terrestrial > Soil > Palsa > Peat permafrost | place: Sweden: Abisko... | reverse complement strand
CTACCGCCCGAGAGATCCGGGCGCACGGATGCCCGGTCGTGCTGTCCGGCCCTTTCACCGGGCAGATCCACGATGCCCAGCGGTGGCAGTCCTGGGTCGCCGAGCTGGGCGGCGGGACCGTGCGGCTGGTCTGGATCTCCTCGGACGAGGCCACCCTGCGCCATCGGCTTGTCGCTCGCGGGCTGGAGCGAGATTCGGCCAAGCTGGCGAACTTCGAGCAGTTCGGCACCAGCATGCGGCTCGGCACCGAACCCGCTGCCCCGCACGACACCGTCGATAACCGCCTCGCGGCCGCCGTGGCGTTGGAGGACCAGATCGCCGCCCTGGTCGCGCGGGCCTAACCCGTCTAAGGACGCAGGACCGTATAGCGGACCGTCTGCACCCGGATCAGGCCGTCGCTGAACACGAAGGTGTCGATACCGTCGTCGACCCTGGTCGCCCCGGCGTCCGCGGCCCACTCCAGGAAGAGCACGTCGCGATCGAAGATCAGTGTCTTGAGATCCCAGGCCGCATTCGGGACATCGGCAAGCAGCTGAGTGAACGCCTCCCGCACGCCGTCGAGGCCGCGCTTGACCCCCGCGGGCGTAATGAAGACGGCGTCGTCGGTGTAGTCGGCGACGATTCCATCCAGGTCGCCCGCGCCAAGGGCCTCGGCGTGGTGCTGGAAGATTTCCTCGGGCGTGCGCGTCATCGCATTCCTCCTTGGCAGCGGATCTTCGTGCCTAGCCTAAGGCTGCCGACGGCCCGCAGGACAGAGCCCGGCCACCAGGCGTCCGCTTCCGTTACGCGGAAGCCGATGCCGATGCGGACGAAGGCGCGCTCGTCAGCGTGGATGCGGGCGGGGACGGGGACGATGCGGTCGGGGTCGGGGTCGGGGTCGGGGTCGGGGACGCCGACGTGGTCGGGCTCGGGGACGGAGACGATGTCGTCGGGGTCGAGGTCGGGGTCCGGGACGCAGACGGGGTCGGGCTCGGGGATGCGGATGCGGTCGGCGACCGGGACGAATGCACCGATGAGGATGCAGACGCGCTCGCCGACTGAGGTACGCCCTGGGACGATGATGCGCTCGCCGAGGAGGAAACGGGACGGGAGGCAGGTGCCGCGGAGGGCGTCGGTCCGGCCGGCGTGGATGCCGCCGAGGAGGAAATCTGTGCCGCCGGGGACTGGACCGAGGCGGGCGTATGCCCGGTGAATGCGGTCACGGCGAGAGTGGCTACACCCGCCGCGACCAGGAAACCGACGATCCACGCCAGCGCCAGCGACCGCCACGTGCGGCGCCGCGGCCGGCTACCTCCGCCTCCCGGAGGATGCGTACTGCCGGAAGGCGCCGGCCTGTTCCCTGAGGTAGCGGCCCGCGAATCGCCTGCGGGGGCCAGGAGCAGGCTTTCCCCGCTAGGTGCCCGCACCACGGCGTCGGCGCGCGTGGTCTGTGCCGCCGGCTCGACCTCGAGCACCGCATCGGACCCGAACGGCACCGCAGCCGTCCGGGGCGTGGGACCTTGCGCGGTATCCCCGGCGAACGCGCGGATGATTGATTCAGGCAGCCAGCTCGCGGTCGGCTGGAGGGCCCCCACCTCCGCGAGCAGGCTGGCGGCGGTGGGCCGCTGCCCGGGATCCTTGGCCAGGCAGCGCTCGATCAGCGGTCGCACCTCGGCCGGCACCCGGTCAAGGCCGGGGGCGCCATGGACCACCCGGTACAGCAGCGCTGCCGTGGTCCCGGCGCCGAACGGGCCCTCGCCCGTGGCGGCGAAGGCCAGGACCGCCCCCAGGCTGAATATGTCGGTCGGCATCCCGACCTCATAACCTTCGGCCTGCTCGGGGGACATGAACCCGGGCGAGCCGATCACCAGGCCCGCCTGCGTCAGGGCGGTGGACTCCGCGGCCCGGGAGATGCCGAAGTCAATGACCCGCGGCCCGTCCTCCGCGAGCAGCACGTTCGACGGCTTGAGGTCGCGGTGCACCACGCCCGCGGCGTGGATCGCGCTCAGGCTCTCCGCCAGACCCGCGGCCAGCGTCAGCAGCGACCCGGGCGGCAGCGGCCCGTGGGCCCCTACCGCCTCGGACAGCGAAGGCCCGGGAACATACGCCGTGGCTAGCCACGCCAAAGGACCGTCGACATCTGAGTTCACCACCGGCGCCGTGAATACGCCGCTCACCGTCCGCGCCGCGGCGACCTCCCGCCTGAACCGCATCCGGAACTCTGGATCCGCGGCCAGCTCGGCGCGTATGACCTTTACCGCTACCGGCCGCCCACCCGCGGAGACGCCGAGGAATACCCGTCCCATGCCACCGCCGCCCAGCTGGCCTACCAGGCGGTACGGGCCGACCGTCTGCGGATCTCCAGGCCGCAATCCCCTGACCACGTTGCCCCCAAGGTCACCCAGACGCTTTGCCGTCATATCTGACAGAACCACGATAATGACTGCGTTCGGGAATTAACATGGGCGTGAACAGCCGTTCTTGCCGCAACGAGAATAGTAACCTGGAGCCTATTAACGCCAATACCATTGGTTTCAAAAGTCTCACTAACCCCGGGATTAACGCCAATACCGGTGAACGCGCGGTGTGTTTGATTCCCGGGCTGGGTCTGCGGGCCTAGCCCATCGGATAGCGGCGGAAGGCGACCGCGTACTCACACCCGGCGCCGAGGCCGACATAGCCCGCCATGTTCCGGAGGAACTCGTCCGGGTCGAAGTCCCCGCCCAGGCCGTCAAGGTAGGCGCGGTGCTCGCGCAGCGAGGCGACGCCGGCGTCGATGGTGGCCGTGACGTCGACGTAGTGCGTCGGGTTGGCGACGGAGGATACGTAGGCGTCGCGCAGGCCGGTGCACCGCGGCCCCGCTTCGGGGAAAACCCATTCGTTGGCAGCGTCCCGGCAGGCATCAAGCACCGCGAGCCCGACCGCACGATGATCGGCGTGATTGACCGGGCCCTCCTCGCCCCAGGTGAGGTCGAAGCTCATCGTGATGACCACCTCGGGCTGCAGCCTGCGGAACGCCGCCGCCAGGTCGCGCCGCAGCGGAATCCCGTACTCGACCAGCCCGTCCAGATGATCAAGGAACTGGACCGTGCTCACGCCGACGACCGCGGCGCTGCGTCGCTCCTCCTCCATCCGCAACGGGCCGACCTCGTCGGGAGACATGCCCGCGATGCCGGCTTCGCCCCTGGTCGCGAGCAGGTAGGTCACGCTCTTGCCCTGCCCGGTCCAGCGGGCCACGGCGGAAGCGACGCCGTATTCGAGATCGTCCGGATGAGCCACCACGGCGACGGCCCTGTCCCAGTCCTCTGGTATCGGCTGCATCCGCCCCTTCCCTTTCCCCCGGTGATGGTCCCGCCACCCTAATGTATACAGCCGACTTGATGGCGGCAGTGAACCTTTTGGCGCTTCATTGTCGTAAGGAAGTCGTAAGGACTGTGACCGCGGTGTGCGATGGCAGCCCAGGGGCCACGATCGGTTCTGGCGAGGGGAAATCAATGGCTCGCACGTCTCTTCGGACTACAGATCCGGTCCGGGTCGGACAATACCGGCTGACCGCCAGGCTGGGTTCAGGCGGCATGGGCGTGGTATATCTCGGCGCCGACCCGGAAGGCGGCCTGGTCGCGGTCAAGGTCCTGCGGCCTGAGATAGCCGATGATCCGGACTTCCGGCGTCGCTTCGACCGCGAGGTGACCGCGCTGATGCGGGTCAGGGGCGTGTGCACGGTGCGGGTTATCGAGGCCGATACCGAGTCGGACCAGCCGTTCATGGTCACCGAGTACGCCGAAGGCCCCTCGCTGGCCGACTACATAGACACGTACGGGTCGCTGAGCGCCGACCTGCTGTACGGCCTGGCGACCGGGCTGGCCGACGCGCTCACCGTCATCCACGCGGCCGGGATCGTGCACCGGGACCTCAAGCCCTCCAACGTGATCCTGGCGCAGGACGGCCCCAAGGTCATCGATTTCGGAATCGCCCAGACACTGGACGGGACGTCCTTCACCAGGACCGGAGTGATGGTCGGCTCGCCGGGTTTCATGGCACCAGAGCAGATCAGCGGGCGTCCGGGCCCGGCGGCTGACATCTTCGTCTGGGGCGTGACGGTCGCGTACGCGGCCGTCGGGCATTCGCCGTGGGGCACCGGGAACACCGATGCCGTCTTGTACCGGGTCATGTACGCCGACCCCGACATCGCCGCGGTGCCACAGTCACTCAAGCCGCTGGTCGCGGCCGCCCTGGCCAAGGAACCGCAGAACCGCCCCGCCGCGTACGAGCTGCTGGATCAGCTGAACAGGATGTCGGTGCGGCCCGCGCCGGTCTCCGGGCAGCCGCGCGACATTCCTACCCAGACGGTTCCGGCGCTCACCTGGCAGGCGTCTGACCCGCACGCCGCCCGGCCGCCAGCCGATCAGCCTCAGCCTCAGCCTCAGCCCAGCCTGGACCCGGCCGAGCACCAGTGGTGGCAGGCACCCCCGCCCCAGCCCAAGCAGCCGCTGGAACACCAGGTCAGCCCGCCCTCGTCGAACGGCACCGTACTGCTCGACCCCGCGCCTGCCCCCACCCGGCCGGGGGCCAGGAGGGTCAGCCGCCGCAAGAGCATGATCGCCGCCACGGCCGCCGTCGCCGTGGCGGCGGCGGCCGTGCTCGTCGCCTTCGAGCTGCACTCGCAGCCGGGTAAGACTCCCGCAGACCGCCTAGCAGGGAACCAGGGTCCGGGTGCCATCCAGACCGCGGCCCTGCCTGCGTACGCTGGCCAGGCGCAGCGCGGCGTCTTCCAGACGCTCAACCGCATCGTCTCCTCAGGCGACACCATGGTGACGACGGGCTGGCAGACGAATCAGGGCGGAACCGTCGGACGCCAGCAGTTCCGGGTGTCATCAGACGGCGGGAAGACCTGGCGCCTGGCCCCGGTCCACCTGCCGGACGGCGGCCAGCCCCCGCTCGGATACCTGGCCCCCCTGATCGCCGGCGGCCCGAACGGCTGGCTGGCCGAGGGCCCGAACGCGCTCTGGACAAGCCAGGACGGCACGTCGTGGACGCTCGCGGCCACGCACGGGATCGCTCCGCAGCAGCCCGGTGACTCAGTGGACGTGGTCACCTACACCGCCGACGGGTTCCTCGCCGCCGGGGACGAAAAGACGGGCAGCGGGACCGAGGCGGTGATCTGGCTCTCGCGCAACGGCGTGACCTGGCAGCGGATGACGGCGGCGCGACTTGGCCTGGCGACGGCCGGCCAGGCCCCCCAAGCCATCACCTTCGCCGCCACGCACGGGAATGACACGGTGATTTCCGACAACAAGTCTCTGTGGCTGAGCACCGACAGCGGGTCGGCCTGGACGCTCGCAGGAGTCCCACTAGGTCACGGTGCCCAGAACGCGATCAGCGGCGTTTCATTCGACGCCTCCGGCCTGATCGCGGTCCGACCGGGCACGACCGCGAGCGGCGCCTCGGACGGAGTGGCTTATTTTTCGCCGAACGGGCAGACCTGGCAGTACGCGGCCACCATCGACCCGGCCGGGGGCTGGACCCCCAAGGTGGTGAAGGGCAGTAACTACGGTTTCGTCGTGACCGGCAAGACCGCCCAGAACCAAGTCGCCTATACCAGCACCGGCACCGGCGCCAACTGGCGGCCGACGGGGTCGCTCGGTGGCGCCTCCGGCGAGTCGAACCTTGTTCCCACGGTCGCGCCGGGAGGCAATGTCGTGGCCGTCGGATCCATGAACGGCACCGAGATCAGCCAGCAGGCCGCCCTGGTCGAGGCGAACACGGCAGGAAGCGTACGTTCGGTCCCGCTGGCGAGCATCCCGGCGGTCACCGTGAGCAGCACCGCCATCGCCGGTGGCGAGCAGATCGCAGTCGGCAGCGCGGACGGCTACCCGGCGATATGGCGAAAGACCTCGAGCGGATCGTGGGCCTTGGCCTCCCCGCTGTCGCTGGTCTCAGGCACCCGGAGCCTAGCCAACCTCACCGCCGTGACCCACGGCTCGGCCGGGTGGCTGGCCGTCGGCTTTCCCGGTCCCGCCATATTCAGCTCAACCAACGGCATCACCTGGCGGCCCGTCGGCGGAGACATGGCGCAGGACCTCGCGGACGTGATCTCGATCTCGACGGCGGCAGGTCCGGCGGGTTACGTGATCGTGGGCTCGGAACTCAAGTCGACCGGAGGCGGGTGCACGGCCGACGTCTATTGGTCGGCGAACCTGACCCACTGGAGCGAGACGCGCGACGTGAACCCGCCGACCGGCTCGTTCGTTGAGATTTCTGTCGCCGCGGGCCCCGACGGCTTCGTGTCGGTTGGCTCGCATGACGGCATGCCTGTGGTGTGGACCACCGCCGACGGCCGCGCCTGGACGATTCGTGCGCTGCCCCTGGCGCCCCACGCGACGGCCGGCCAGCTGAACGAGGTTGCGATCAACGGGAACCGGGTTGTCGCCACGGGCTGGCAAACGACAAAGGCAGGCGCCACGCCGCTGGCCGAGCTATCCGTCTCCGGGGGAACCAGCTGGCAGCAGGTACCGTTCGGCTCGCTGGGCCTGGATGACACGATTACCGCGGTCACCCAGACCTCCGGCGGCTTCACCGCCGCGAGCCGGTCCCGCGGGTCCGTCGGCGACGTGGACGCCGCGATCTGGACCTCGGTCACCGGGGCAAGCTGGACGCAATCGCCGGTCGATGGCCTGACCGGAGGCGGCAGTCACGAGATCAGCGCGCTGGCGCGGTTTGGCTCTGCCGTAGCCGGTATCGACTCGGTGGAGACGAACACGGCCCAGGAGTTCGTCACCGTGCCACTGCCCGGCCGCTAACCACCCAGACTGCACCTGGCCCGGGTCCTCGATCACCCTGCCGTGCCCTGGCCGGACCAGGGGAACGGCAGGAGATCGGGCTCGACCCAGCCGTCCCGGGCTGGTCCGGAGGCTAGCGTGGCTGACCGGTAGTGCTGGCTGAGCAGCCGCTTGTCCAGGAGCGCGGGGTTCCGCCCGGCGAAGCGGTCGAAGTCCGCGTCATCCGGATCCGTGCCGACGTGGTGGGCGACGATCTCCACCCAGGCGCGGGAGACCGTGTGGTGGTACTTCTGCGGGGCTCGCTCGTACGCGGCAATATGACGGATCCAGGTGCAGATTTTGCCGATGGCCGCGGGCATGCCGTAGCGCTGTACCGCGAGGAAGGCCAGGTTGATGTGCTGGCGGTGCCGGAACTGCCCGGCCGGGCCGGTGATCGCGGGCAAGATCGCGGCCAGCTCGGGATCGAGCGAGCCGTGCGACCCGGGCGGCATCTGGTGATGGGGCATTAGCAGGCCTCCTGCAGGGCGGTGATCACGGCGTGGTATCCGGCCAGCTGGGTAGCGGAAAGGCGGCCCAGCGCCTCGCGTTCCAGGTCCGCGACCGCGGCGAGCACGCGGTCGGCCACGGCCTGGCCCGCCTCGGTCAGGGGCAGCCGGAAAGATCGGCGGTCGGCCGGATCGAGCTCCCGGGTGAGGTAGCCGCGGTTCTCAAGCCGGTCAAGGACCCCCGTGAGCGTGCTGGCTTTGGTCCCGGTCCTGTCGCTGAGCTGGCGGACGTTGACGGTGCCGCCGTCGCCGAGGTTGGCCAGCGCGTTGATCTCGGCGGCGTTAAGGCTCAGGTCGGCCAGCGCGGCACTCAGCGCGTGCAGGGTGTGATGCGTGGTCTTCTGCAGGGCCAGCACGACCCCGGGCAAGCCACTCACGATCCCAGCCCGCCCAGTTACTCCACTCTCGGATAGTTCATTTCCGGATATCATGGAAATAGATTATACGGTAATGATGGACCAGGCGCATGCGGCGAGACCCCCGACGGACCGGGACGCCAGAAAACGCAGTTGCGGCCGTGGGGACAATGGCTTGGTGGCGAAGTCATGGATGATCGACGAACTAGCGCACGCGGGACCGGAACACCTCGACCCGGCGTTCGTGGCGGGTTACGACCGCAAGCAGGGATATCCCGATCCGGCCGCGGACCTCGCCGCTTTCGAGGCGCACGGGCTGGACGCCGCGTCCGTCGTGGTGGACATCGGCGCGGGCGCCGGGCAGTTCGCGATCGCGGCGGCGCGCCGGTTCGGGCACGTGACGGCGGTGGACGTATCTCCGGCCATGCTCTCCGCCCTGCGCGAGCGCGCGGCGGCCGCGGGGCTGGCCAACCTGGACTGCGTGCGGGCCGGATTCCTCAGCTACCGGCACGCCGGGCCGCCCGCGGACGGCGTGTACACCCGCCACGCGCTGCATCAGCTGCCCGACTTCTGGAAGGCGCTCGCCCTGGACCGCATCGCGCGGATGCTGCGGCCCGGCGGGGTGCTGCGGCTGCGCGACCTGATCTTTGACTTCGGCCCCGGTGAGGCTGCCGCGGTGTTCACGGGGTGGCTGGAGCACGCGGCCGACGATCCCGCCGCCGGGTACACCAGTGCGGACTACGCCGAGCACATCCGCACCGAGTTCAGCACGTTCCGCTGGCTGCTTGAGCCGATGCTCGCCGCTGCGGGTTTCGAGATCGTCGACGTGGACTTCGAAGCCAGGCTGTACGGCGCTTACACCTGCGTCAAGACCACTCGTTAGCTGGTGGTCCGGCCCCGGGCTGAACCGCGCCAGCGGATCACGACGTGACGGTGAAGTTGACCGGGTTGCTCGCCTGGCCCACGACCGACGCGACGAGCGGCACCACCTGCTCCGGCGCGGTCCAGGCCGCGCCGCCGGCTGGGTTGACGGCCGGGACGGAGAAGCCGATGGAGGTGGCCGACCAGCTCGTGGTGACAACCGGCGCGCCGTTCATCGTCAGCTGGCCAGCCGTGCCAAGGTTGGCGCCGGACAGCGTGACGGTGGCACCGATCGCAGCCCTGGCCGGATCCGGCGTGTACAAAGTCGGGGTGCCGAAGGTCACGAGCTTCTTGCCGAGATAGCCGCCCTGGCTGATGCCCATCAGGACCAGGAGAGACGAGTCAATGTCGGGCAAGCCGGCCGATATATCGTCGGTGACGATCTGATGGATAACGGTGGCTAGGAAGATGCCGATCGCGATAATGGTAAACCCCATCATCTGGATCTTCGCCAGTTCGGGGGCACCGCTGTCATCCTGAAAGATTCCGCCGGTATTCGCCGCGGTCGCGCCGACTTGCGGCGGACCAGGTTTCGACACCTTTCCGGTCTGGACGTATCCGCTGGTAATTCCCTTCGCCGCGGCCGCGGTGCCCGTACTGAAGCCGAGAACGGTCAGGACATTGACCGGTACCTTGCTCAGCGCCGACAAGTCACTTTGCTCGGCGCGCAGGACCCAGAGCGCGAAGTAGGCGAAGATGATGACGACAAGCCAGAGGAACCACTGGAGCTTAGAGGTGCTGGCGAAGCCGTCGAATCCGTTCACGAGCTCGCGGGGGTTCCAGTGACGGCTCATAACCGCGGTAACGACGTAAAGCAACAGGAGCACGCCGAGCCCGCTTCCCACCGCGCCCCACTTGGCTCCCGCGGAGGTGTGCGGCGCAACGGCCTTAGCCGCGCCGGAAATGGCGGCCTGCATAGCGACGACGTTCATCTGCCCCCCAAGGCTGACGCGAAGCTCACAGCACGTCCCGACGTAACCGCCGGTCTCTGATAAAGGTTCACGGTACACGCGGCCGTGCGTCTACGGCAGGCCTAAACTCCTTTATTTCGTGTATACACGGTAAATGCGCCGCATCGGTGACGGCTAAATCGGGGTAGCTGGTCAGGTAGCTGAGAATCGTCGTTTGATCAGGCGGCGAGAAGCATCAGAGCCGGTTTCCGGGAGCCCGATATTTTCTGCCGCAGCAGGCGGCACCGTCGCACCGGACGGCCGGGACGTCTTACGCACATAATTCTTGTGCGAACCAACATGAATAATGTTAGGTTAGGAACCATGGACGCTACAGCACGGATCAACCAGCTCGTCGAGGCGCTGCGGCTGCATGGCCGGGTCGACGTGGCGACGGCGGCCGCTGAGTTCGGTACCGCCGAGATGACGGTTCGGCGAGACCTCGACGTCCTGGTCGAGCGCGGAGTCGCACGACGGGTACGTGGCGGCGCGGTCAACCTGATGATGCGCGGCGAGGAGTTGCCGTTCGCCATGAGGGGGCTCGACGCCCTCGATGCCAAGAAGCGCATCGCCCGCGATGTCGCGGCCCTGATTGCTGAGGGCGAGGCGGTCGGGCTGGACAGCGGCACCACCGTCACCGAAGTCGCCCGCGTGCTGGCCGGCCGGCGGCTTACGGCCATGCCGCTGTCACTTCATGCCGCGATGACGCTGGCTGGCTCGGCCTCTGTGCGCCTGATGATGCCGGGCGGCGAAATCCGCCCGGGCGAGCTGGCGATGGTCGGCCCGCTCGCCCTGGCCAGCATCGCGGCCCTGCGGTTCGACACGGTCGTGCTGAGCTGCTGCGGGATCTCCGCCGATGGACACGTCATGGCTCACGATCTTGGTGATGCCGCGGTGAAACAGGCGCTGTTCGCGGCGGGCGGGCGAAGGATCCTCGTCGCGGACGCGGCGAAGTTCGGGCGATCGGCCCTGGCGGTGGCCGGCCAGCTGGCTGCGTTCGACATCCTGGTGACCGACTCGTCCGCCCCGAGCGAGCCGCTGGCGGAGCTCGAGACCGCCGGGGTGGAGGTTCGGCGTGTCTAGTCTCGCGGTGGCGATTCAGCACCGCGCCCGGTCGGCCCGAACCCAATCGCCGCGTATCGCGGTAACGGCCGTGTTCGTGGCGCACGGACTGCTGTTCGCCTCGTGGACGGCGCATATCCCGCACATCATGCGGCACCTCGGGCTGACTGACGGAACACTGGGCATCGCGCTGCTCGGGGCGCCGGTCGGATCGGTCACCGCGATGCTGCTGGCGTCGTACCTGATTCCGAAGCTAGGCAGCCGCCGGGTGGTCCAAGTCGCCCTCGTCGGCTACTGCGCGACCGGGCCGCTGGTCGGTCTCACGGGCAGCCTGACCGCCCTGTTCGGCGCGCTTTTCATCTGGGGCGCGTTCCAGGGGACGCTGGATGTGGCCATGAACACCCAGGCGATCGTGGCGGAGCGAGCCAGCCGGCGCCTGCTGATGTCGGGCCTGCACGGAAGCTGGAGCATCGGCTCATTTGCCGGCGCCGGGATCGGCGCGCTGGCCGTGGGCGCCGGGCTGGGCCTGACCCCGCAGCTCCTCGTCCTCGGCACGGTCGCCTTGCTCGGGGCGGGCCTGCTCACATCACGGATGCTCCCGGATGCGATCCGGCGCCCGGACCCTGACGAGCAGCCGAAGACCGGCACGCTGGCTGCCTCCCGCTGGTCCGGCGGAATGATTTTGCTCGGGGCGATCGCGTTCGCCGACATGCTCTGCGAGGGGGCCAGCGCCAATTGGGCGGCGGTCTATCTCTCCGGACCGCTGCACGCCACCGGCGCTGTGCCGGGCCTGGGCTATGCCGCCTTCGCGCTCGCGATGGTCACCGTGCGGCTGTCGGGCAACCGGCTGCTCGGGCGCTTCCGGCCGGCCCGCCTGCTGCCGGTGCTGGCGGCCGTAGCGACAGCCGGATTTGCGGCCGGACTCGCGATCGGCCGTTCGGGCGCCGCGATCGCAGGCTTCGTCTTCCTCGGAATCGGCTTGGCCTCGGTGATACCCACCGTGTTCAGTGCCGCGGGCCGCATTCCGGGACTGCACGCCGGCAAGGCCGTCGCGACCGTGGCGGCCTGCGGCTGGGCCGGTTTCGTATGCGGCCCGCCGTTGATCGGTCACCTTGCGACACTCGCTTCCCTGCCGGTGGCCCTCGGTCTGCTGCCCTTCCTGACCGCGTTCGTGGCCGTCGGCACCCTTGCGTCCCGCGCCTTGCGTGACGCTCCGCAAGGACCAGTCCCTCCGGCCAGATCAGACGCCACGCCATGACGCGCTGGGTCCTGGCGGACTTCGGCGAGGTGATCTCGGAACCTCTGCTAGCGGTTCGAGGTGATCCGCGTGAATAGTTCCTGGTAACGGGCCTGCGTCGCCGCGACGATCTCCGCCGGGATGACCGGGCCCGGCGCGCGGCGGTCCCAGTCGAGGCCAGCCGACCAGTCCCGCACGAACTGCTTGTCCAGGGAGCGCTGCGGGCGGCCCGGCTGCCACTCCGAGGCCAGCCAGAACCGGGATGAGTCCGGCGTCAGCACCTCGTCGGCCAGCGTCAGCGTCCCGTCCTCAGCCAGTCCGAACTCCAGCTTGGTATCGGCGATGATGACGCCGCGCTCGGCGGCGAGCTCGGCTCCCCGCCGGTAGACCTCCAGGGTGGCCCGCCGGAGTTCGGCCGCCAGCGGCGCGCCGACCAGCGCGGCCACCTCGGCGTAGGTCATCGGCTCGTCGTGACCCGCCGTCGCCTTCGTGGTAGGCGTGAAAGCGGGTTCGGGTAGCCGGGAACCCTCGCGGAGGCCAGGCGGCAGCCGCACCCCTGAGATCGTGCCGGTTTCGTTATAGGACGCCAGTCCCAGTCCGGTCAGGTAACCGCGGGCAATGCACTCCACTGGCAGCATCCGCAGGGGACGGCACCTGATCGCCCGCCCCGCCCACCGCTCCGGCACGTCGGTCCCGGAGATCACATGATTAGGGATGAGGTCCTTGAGCTGCCCGAACCACCACAGCGAGAGCTGGGTCAGCACCTTCCCCTTGCCGGGTATCGGCGTGGGCAGCACCACGTCGTAGATGCTCACCCGATCAGAGGCGACCATGATGAGATCGTCGCCGTCGGAGTAAAGCTCCCGGACCTTCCCGGAATGCACCAGTTCCACGCGCTCTCCTCGCTACCCGCGCCGCGATCAGGCGACGTGCGGCACAGCGTACTAGTGCCTGGTGGGCGTACGATCATGTCCCATGGCGGACCTTGAGGCGCAGTACCTCCAGGTGCAGACGACGACCGATTCGCGGGCTGAGGCGATGGAGCTGTCCCGCGCCGCGGTCGAGGCGAGATTGGCTGCCTGCGCCCAGGTGGCCGGCCCAGTGGCGTCCATGTACTGGTGGGACGGAGGGCTGGAGCGGACCGAGGAATGGCTCGTGCTGCTCAAGCTCCCGGCCGACCGTTACGACGAGCTCGCGGCCTTCATCACCGAACGGCACAGCTACGACGAGCCCGAGATTGTCGCGCTGCCGATCGTGACAGGTTCGGCCGCGTACCTGAGCTGGATGTGGGAGGAGACCCACCGTACGGACGGAACTTCGGGCTGACCGGCTCGCTAGGTCCTTGGCGGGACGTTCCAGGAGGAGATGACCGGCTCGTCGTGCTCAGACTCAAGCGTGCTGATCGTCCCGGTGTCCAGTCGGAACAGGCGCCCGGCTGTCGGCTCCAGGCCCAGGTAGCGGGCGGTGAGCACCCGCAGCACGTGGCCGTGTGCGACGAGGGCGACGTCCCCGCTGTCCAGCAGCGGCCGGACGCGGTCCAGCACCCGGTCGGCCCGCTCGGCTACCTGGTCCACGGTCTCGCCGGGATGCTCAGCGTCCCCGGGGATCACCCCGTCTTGCCACAGGTACCAGCCGGGCCGCTGCTCCCGGATCTGCGGCGTGGTCAGGCCCTCGTACCCGCCGTAATCCCACTCCCACAGGTCAGGATCCGGCTTGGCGTTGTCCAGGCCGGCCAGGGCCGCGGTCGTGACCGCGCGGCGAGCGGGGCTGGTGAAGACGGCGGCGATGTTCCGCCGGGCCAGCACCGGGGCGAGCGCCGCCGCGGCCGCCTCGCCCGCCGGGGTGAGCGGGACGTCGGTCCGGCCGGTGTGCTTGCCTGCCCGGCTCCACTCGGTCTCGCCGTGCCGTACCAGGATCAGGTCTCCCATAGCTCGCTAACATATCGGCAATGGGAACACCAAATGTCGCCGGACCGCTGGCCGGCCTCCGGGTGCTTGACCTGACCAGGGCGCTGTCCGGGCCGTTCGCCACGATGATCCTCGGCGACCTCGGCGCCGACGTGATCAAGGTCGAGGACATCTGGCACGGGGACGACACCCGGCGCTGGGGGCCGCCGTTCCAGGGCGACGACGCCGCCTACTTTCTCTCCGTGAACCGGAACAAGCGCGGGCTGTCCGTGAACATGAAGGCTCCCGCAGGCCGGGACATCGTCCAGCGGCTGGCCGCGGCCTCGGACATCCTGGTGGAGAACTTCCGGCCGGGCACCGCCGCCCGGCTCGGTGTCGGCTATGCCGAGCTGGCTCGCCGCAACCCTGGTCTCATCTATGCCTCCATCAGTGGTTACGGGCAGACCGGGCCGAGCGCGGACCTGCCCGGCTACGACGCGGTAGCGCAGGCCGTGTCGGGGATGATGAGCGTCACCGGCGAGCCGGACGGCGAGCCCGTGCGCAGCGGCACGTCCTCGGCCGACGTCGGGGCGGGCATGTGGGCGGTAATCGGCATCCTGGCCGCGCTGCACGCGCGGGAGACCAGCGGCCAGGGCCAGCTGGTCGACGTCTCGCTGCTTGACGGCCAGCTCGCCTGGCTCACCTACGTCGCGGGCAAGTACTTCGCCACCGGCGTGACGCCGGGCCGGCACGGCAGCGCGCATGAGAGCCTGACCCCGTACCAGGTGTTCCCGACCGCCGATGCGCCGCTGATGGTGGCGGTCGGCAGCGACGGGCTGTGGCGCCGGTTCACCTCGGCGACCGGGCTCGACGAGCTGGCCGATGACCCGCGCTATGCCACC
>Ga0302325_10018644_pt1 | contig 14617 bp, 16 predicted proteins | sample Palsa_T0_2_FD_201948 | JGI IMG/M metagenome (GOLD analysis project Ga0302325, IMG submission 201948) | Peat permafrost microbial communities from Stordalen Mire near Abisko, Sweden - Palsa_T0_2 | ecosystem: Environmental > Terrestrial > Soil > Palsa > Peat permafrost | place: Sweden: Abisko... | reverse complement strand
CATGCAGACTGCAACGCTAACCTAGGTTTCTATGCAATCCGACGCGCCCACTCTCTCCTCAACATCATTTCCTTCGGCGTTTTCGATGAACCGCAGATCTGTGCTGCGAAACGGTATGCGCACTGCGGCCTGGTTGACGGCCGGATGCGCCATCGCGCAGCCTGAGCCTGCTCGATCCGGCGTCTCCGCCGTGCCCGCCGCAACTGCCGGACCCACCACAAGTGCCGCACTGGCCGCAACTAAAGTGACAACCGGCGACGACACGGCTGCGGGGATGCTGGATGCGTTTGTGTCTCTGTATCTGGTGGAAATGAACTGCCCTGGATTGACGCTTGCGCTGACTGGGCGCGAGCGCACCATTCGCACGCAGGGCTATGGTTTCTCCGATCCGGCGGCTCACATCCCGATCACGACTGATCTTCTTTTTGAAATCGGCTCCATCACCAAATCCTTTGTCGCTATCGCGCTTCTTCAAATGCGGGAGGAAGGCAAGCTCGATCTGGACCGGCCCGTCCTCGAATACCTTCCCTGGCTGCCGATCGAGACAGCGTATGGCACCATCACGGCGCATCACCTGCTCAGCCACACCTCTGGTCTGCCGGACGCTCTGAACCTGTTCCCCAGCGACCCGCACGAGCGGTTGATCCAGGGTTTCAAGCCGGGCGAGCACTTCCATTACTGCAATGCCGGATTCGAGGCGCTGGGTTACCTGATCGAAAAACTCGATGGCCAGCCGTGGCAGGCCAGCATTCAGAAGCGCCTGTTTGGGCCGCTGGGGATGCGCGATTCGTTTGCGGTGATCGCCAACGACACGCTTTACCGGCGCGCGCGCAGTTGGGTGCCGCGTTACGACGACCAGGCCGAGGGCCGCCACGCGGAACTGGCCCCCGCCGGCGCATTCATGTTCTCAGACGCCGCCGGCAGCATCGAATCCACGCCGGGCGACATGGCACGCTACATGCGCATGCTGATTGGGCCCGAGCGGGCGCGTTTTATCGGAAGAGAGCTTTCGCCTGTTCACGAAGCCGGTGATCGAATCCAAACAATTGAGCCCGACCGCTTTCTATGGTTACGGTATCGCCATCGACCACCTCGACGGCCACACGATTCTGAGGCACACCGGGGGCATGGCATCCTTCATTTCGTCGATGGTCGTCGACCTCGACGCAGGCTTTGGCGCATTCGCTTCCGTCAACGCTAAGCATGGCTTCCGTCCGAATCCGGTGACGCTCTACGCTGTCCAGCTTTTGAATGCCGAAGCGCAGAAGAAGCCTTTGCCGCCGCGCCCCCTGCTGCCTGACCCAACTTTCGTCGCCGACGCCGGCGCCTATGCCAAGACCTACACGTCGCCAGATGGCCGGACGATTGAGGCGGTTGCGAACGGCTACAGCCTGTTCCTTAGTATCGGTGGCGACAAGGTGCCGCTCGAGATGATCGAGCCAGGCGTTTTTATATCTCCCCTGCGGCCCTACGCCAAGTTCCCCTTCGTATTTACTCGGGCAAGCGGCAACCCCACAGCCGCGAGCAGTGTGCCAAGCGCCACAGAAAACGCCGCGGGCTCAAAAGAGAACGAACCCCATCGCTTGTTCGCCGAGCTGGTTTGGGGGCCGGATTGGTTTGCCTCCTCGGATTATCAGGGCGCGCGCGACAACTCGCCGGCCTCCCACCTGGCTGGTTACGCCGGACATTATCGCGCCGAGTCGCCGTGGGCAGGAAGTTTGCGCGTGGTGGTGAGGCGCGGAGGGCTGTGGGTGGATGGAACCACCCCGCTCTCGCCCATTGGGCCGGGTCTGTTTCGCGCAGGCGCCGAAGCGTGGAGCCCGGAAATCGCGGCCTTTCATCATTTCGTGGATGCGAAGCCGCAGTTGCTCAAATTATCGGGTTTCGATTTTTGGCGCATTGAGGCGGAGTAAGAAAGCTATCAGCTTTCAGCTCTCAGCTCTCAGCTCTCAGCTCTCAGCCACAGAAAAAGCTGTAGCCATCAGCTTTCAGCCACTGACCTGGGACACCTGCTGCTGGAGCCGAATCCATCGCTCCCTGACGGTCGCGGCTCGGCGAGCAGTCACACTCTGTTCCGTCCGGTCCGCCGGAGGCATAGCCGACTCCCGAGCAGGGGCGCTGCCGGCTGAAAGCTGATAGCTGAGCGCTGAAAGCTTCTCAATGCGTCATCGCGTACACGATGTAATTCACGCCGAGGCGCATGCCCAGCGCGGAGAAACGCTCGGGGTACTCGGGGCTGTCGGCCCACTCCCAGGAATCGCCGATATCGGAATTGAACGAAATCGCCACCATGACGCGGCCTCGATCGTCGTAGATGGCGCGCCAGCGGGCTTGGTAGCCGTCGTTTTTGTATCCCAGCGCCAGGTGCTCGGCGCCTGGGACCTGATAGCGGTCGTCGAGATCATAGACAGTGTGGAAGATGGGGTCTTTGTTGTCGATGTCGACGATCGGACGATCCGGGAAGACCATCTGCATGCTTCTTTGAAAGACCATCCATTCGTAGGTTCCGTGGAAATCGTCAGCCATGAAAAAGCCGCCGCGAAGCAGGTACTCGCGCAGAATTTTGGCTTGAGCCTGCGTGATTCCCCATTCGCCGACTTGCACGGCGTAGAGCCAGGGCCACTCGAAAACTTCGTTGCCATCCTCGAGGTTGACGGACTGCTCGACCGAACGAGTACGAATGCGGGTGAGGCGGCGGACCGCTTCCGAGAAATGGCGATCCGCGCGCGGATAATCCTGCGTCCACAAAGAGAGACCAAGGCGCCAATCGCCGTCAAAGCGCCCTCGGTAGCCGTCATTGGCGCCGGGCGGATACATGAGCCGCGCAAATGTCCACTCGCCCTTGACCTTGTAGTCGGGTGGTATGGGGATACTGTCGTATTCGACGCCCGGATACTCGCGGAAGGGCCGCTCAAAGGCAAACACAGTACCCACAAGGGCCGCTGCGGCAGCGGTTAAGGCGGCGATTGACAGCAGTCGCACGATTGCTGATTCGAGGGTAGCGTATCAGGGGTCAGGGGTCAGGGGTCAGAGGTCAGTTTGAATCGCGCATCGGATTGAAGACCTTCAGCCCAGCGAAGTGGCTTTCGTTTTCGGTGACGATAACGCAATGATTCGCCTCGGCGATGGCGGCAATAATCATGTCCAGTGGGCTTCGTGGCCGCCCTTTTGCCGTCCCTTCGGCCATCAGTCTTGCCCAAATGAGGCCGGCCTCTTCATCAAAGGCGAGCACCCTTCCGGGGAACAACGTTTGCGGGCCGTCGGGACCGGAAAACCAACGCTCCAACTCCCGGCGCTTCTTCCCAGCGGGCTTCTCCAGAATCCCGCGCCGGATCTCAGCGACTGTCATGGCGGAAATGAACAAGTCCTCGTCCGCTTGTTGCGCCATCCACGCCAGCAAGCTTTTCGATGGCTCTGGTTTCGTGACATTGCCGATGATGTTGGTATCAAGAAGGCTCCTGCTCACAGGTCGACCTTGCGTCCCGGCGTCATGAGGCGCTCGAAATCCAAATCGGCGCCGACCAGGGGAGATCGGCGCAAAGCTTTCAGGATGCCGCCCCTATTCGGTGGCTCTCCCGAGAGAGTGCGGCGAACGGCGGCTCGAAGCAGCGCTGAATCGGGGCCGTTGGCGGCGAGCCGCTTCGCGAGTGACCGGATCAGGTCGCGATCGCCGTCCAATCCAAGAACCTCGAACCGGGCCATCCCCCGCTGGCCGAGACGCTTCCGGTAGTTGTTCACTGCTCGTTTCTGTGGCGTCGTGCTCATGCCAAACTCGCTTTATATACCCAGTAATATATCCAGGTTATCACGTCCCACTGTCTAGCAGCCGAAAACACGCCGCTCCCACCATCCCTGCCGCTCAGCCTTTGTACTCCTGATCAGCTTCTTGGCGCCGGTTTAGCAACCGCAAGGCCGCAGCGGTTACGTGCTCGGGCGTGAAGCCGAAATTTCGCAGAATCACGTCGCCGGGCGCCGATGCGCCGTAGTGGTCGATTCCGATGGTGGTGCCTTCGTCGGTGGCGTACTTGTGCCAACCCTGGCGCACGCCGGCTTCAATGGTGACGCGACGCTTCACGGCTTTCGGCAGCACGCTTTCGCGGTAAGCCTCATCCTGCGCCTCGAAGCGATCCCAACTCGGCATGCTGACCACACGGGCTTTTACTCCGTAGCCCGCGAGTTTCTCTTGCGCTTTCACGCAGAGGGAGACCTCCGAGCCCGTGCCGATCAGCACAACATCCAACTCTCCGGCTTGGGCCTCGGACAAAATATAGGCGCCTTTCGAAGCATCCGGATTCACGGCTCGCGAGCGATCGAGATGCGGCACGCTTTGACGGGTCAGCGCAAAGAGCGTGGGGCCGTTGTGCTGCACGGCGAAAGCCCAGGCCTCCGCGGTCTCAGTAGGATCCGCCGGCCGAAGCACAACCAGCCCCGGAATCGCGCGCAAGCCAGCCAACTGCTCGACGGGTTCGTGGGTCGGGCCATCTTCGCCTACGGCGATACTATCGTGCGTGAAAACGAAGAATGTTTTCAACTTACTTAAAGCCGCGAGACGAATGGCGGGCTTCATGTAGTCGGAGAAGACCAGGAAAGTCGCGCTGAACGGCAGCACGCCTCCGTGCGCAGCCATGCCATTCACGGCCGCTCCCATAGCGTGCTCTCTTACGCCGAAGGCAACATTACGGCCGGCATAACCCCATTCCCCGCCCACTGCCCCCTGGGTTCCCGGTCCGCCGAATTCGCTGGGCTGGAAGTCGCCGAGGCCTTTGAGCGCGGTATCGGTGGAGGGGTTCAGGTCGGCCGAGCCGCCAATCAGATTCGGAATTCGCTGGGCCAGGGCGTTCATTACTGCGCCGCCCGCCGCGCGAGTGGCAATTGCCTTATCGGTGGGCTTCCACTTCGGCAGATCGGCATCCCATCCGGCGGGCAGCTCGCCCTTGGCAATAGTGTCGAATTCCGCGGCTTCCTTCGGATACGCCTGGCGATAGGAATCGAGCGCCGCATTCCATTCGGATTGCGCCGCGGCGCCCCGTTGAATCGCTTTGCGAAACGCGGCCACGGCCTCCTCCGGCAGGTAGAATTTGTCCGTGGTCGGCCAGCCCAGAGCTTTTTCGTGGCCACCAACTCGTCTTCCCCGAGCGGGTTGCCGTGAGCCAGAAACGAATCCTGCTTGTGCGGACTGCCATAGCCAATGTGCGTGTGCGCTAACAGCAGAGAAGGCCTTCGGTCTTCGGCCTGAGCCTCCCGAATGGCGTTGGCGACATCGGACGTGTCATTGCCGTCGGGCACGATGCGCGTATGCCAGTCGTAGGCTTCGAAGCGTTTGGCCACGTCTTCGGTGAAATCCAGGCCGGTCGCTCCGGCCAGGGAGATGTGGTTCTGATCGTAGAGATAAATCAGCTTGCCCAGGCGCAGGTGGCCGGCGAGAGAAGCTGCCTCTTGCGTGATGCCCTCCATCAGGTCTCCGTCACCGCAAATTGCGTAAGTGTAGTGATCGATGATCTTGTGGCCCGGTTTGTTATACCGCGCTGCCAGCCACGCCTCGGTGATGGCCATTCCGACTCCGTTCGAGAAGCCCTGGCCCAGGGGGCCGGTGGACACCTCGACGCCCGGCGTATCGGTATGTCCCCGCTCGGGATGGCCGGGCGTCTTGCTGCCCCATTGGCGGAACCGCTTCAGTTCCTCGAGAGGCAAGTCAAAGCCGGTGAGAAAAAGCAGGCTGTACAGCAGCATCGAGCCATGACCCGCCGATAAAACGAAACGGTCACGGTTGAACCAGGCCGGATCCTTGGGGTTAAATTTCAGAAAGCCGTTCCAAAGCGTAAAAGCCATCGCGGCCGCGCCCATGGGCATCCCCGGGTGCCCTGAGTTGGCCTGCTGAACGGCATCCGCGGAAAGAATGCGGATGGTATTGATACAAAGATCTTCCAGCGTGCTGCCGATACTGGTCGCCAAGTGCGCCTCCTCGTTTTCCTTGTGGACTTCCTCATCAGTCCGCGCTCCCTCCGCGCCCGCAAACATCGCGTAGGGGAAACGCGCACCAGATTCCAGACTAAGCTAAGTCAGGGGAAGGCAACCGGGCATAAAACAGAATCAATCTTGTATGCTTTATCGCGTTCTTACCGCTTCGGACCGCGTGGGAGATGGGCGACCAGGGGGTCGCCCGCGGAACAGGGGTTTCGCCCCACACCAAACGGCCTGCGCGCTATCCTTCGTCAATCAGGCGCCGCACGCGCTCGACACGGTCTCGCATCACGGGGCCGGTGTGGATGGCGGGCATGCGCGCCGCCCGTCCAATGTGAATCTCGCGAACAATGCTGCTCGCCGCGAGCGACCGCAGCATCTGCTCGTCATTCCCACCCGCCGCAATGACGGTGATTTCCGGCGCGGCGGCGGATTGTAAGGCCTCGAGGCGCGCGCGCCTGGCCTCCGGATCGTCGTCGACTCCGTTGGTCAGGATTCGATCCACTTGTGAATACCGCTTCAATACCTGGAGCGCCGCAGTTCGGTCCATCACTTCGTCGAAGGAGCGATGAAAGGTGACTTGGGCGTGGGGTGCGAGGGTCAGAACCCGCTCGAGCTTTTGGGTCTCCACTTGTCCGCTTCTGACGAAGCCCATCACGAGACCGTCGACCTCGAGGTCGCTGATACGGCGCAGGTGCTCCTCGATTCGCGCAAATTCGGCTTCCAGATAGGTGGTTGGCGCGTCGGTCTCGCGTAACATGACGCGCACCGGTATGCTCGCGCGCCGCATGACTTGACGCACCAGCATCGAATCGGGCGTGAGGCCGCCCACCATCAGGGCCCTGCAGAGTTCAATGCGATCGGCGCCGCCGAGCTCAGCCTCAACGGCGTCCTCCACAGTGCAGGCAATCACTTCGAGCAGCTTTCGCACTAGCGGGCATTGTAGCTCGCTGGCTTGCTTGGCGCCAAAAGCAAGTGCGCCCTGCGCGAGGGCGAACGTTCGCCATCGGGCAGGGCGCTTTTGTGAGTTGGAAGCGGCGCTGTTTAGCGCGAAGCAGATGCCTTTCCGGCGTTCAGCGAAGCATGGCCGTTGACAACCAGCGTGGGTTGGTCTGTCATCTGGACTTTCGTCAACACCGCGTCACCCTGGCCATTGCGTTCAAAGGACAGGCCGGGCTGTCCATCCACCGCGTTGTAGTTGCCGGTCGCCAGAGCAAGCACGATGGCCGACTCACCAGTGCGCGCGTGAATCAACACCAGGCCGGTCTGATCGGCCTTCTGCACATAGTAATCGCCGGCAGGCAGCTTGTGGCCGGCCACGACGAATGCGAACGGAACGGTGACTTTCAGCTCGCTGCTTTGTGCAGCCATCGACGCTACGGAGGCGAGGGCCAGCAGGCCCACCCCAAATACGGACTTAACGAAACGAGCATTCATAAACAATTCTTCTCCTTGTTCGGTTTGGTGAGGTTTCGGGGCGAACAGAGCACCAAGGTTAAGCGGAGATATTACTTCCGCTCTAGAATCCAACGTTTGGTGAAAATACCTTCTACCGGGAGGGTATTATTTAGCGCCACATGGCGGGGATAATCGGCGACCAAGGAAGTCTTTGAAAGCGACTCCAGACTGCCGCCTGTTTGTAGTTCCAGGTTAGCCGCACGCGCCTGCCAGGTCAATGAAATTCGCCCGCGTAAGGATCACTAAACAACGTATTATCAGTTAGTTATGTATAGAACTTGGTTCTACGTGTTATCACGTGATGCTGACGATCATTTCTTTCTATTGAGAATCCTGGAACGTTTCATAAAATTCAACATTTTTTAATAAATCATGCTTAATCCAAGAGATGTTTGCGGGGTATTTTCCCCATGGCCGCCAGAGTTTGTCACACGCTGAAGGGATTGCTGAAAAAGGAGGGATGGCCGCGGATGAACGCCGATCAACGCTGATGGAGAAACGGATGGCTTATCCCAAGTTCATCAGCGTTCATCGGCGGCTAACGATCGTAATCGGGGAGCTTTTCAGCAGTCTCTGAAGTCTGTGACCACAACTTCGGCAAACCCTGCTACGTCAGGGCAGGAATGTGCCTATGGTTGTGGTGCTCGGGTATGACGCGGGCTCGAGACGACAAATCCAGAGTCTGCGTGGGCCGTTCCTTGCGTTACCTTCGCAAGGTGATGTTGGCGGCGTCGATCTCGTAGCCTTCATCCGCGGTAGTCTTTTCGGCGGCCGCTCGGAGGGCCTGGTCGTCGGCCGTTTCCGTAGCCTGATAGTGCCGGCGGATTACCTCCCCTCCCACTTCGATGCGAATCAGCCAGTTCTTCTTTTCCTTGTCCCAGGAAGCTTCCACTCGATCAGCCTTCATACATCATCTTTAGCACCGCTTTGCGGCGGGAGCAATAGGAGCGAGGGGGGCAGCACGGCGTCGGCGTTGCCGGATGGAATAGGGTGTGACTCCTGGCCGGCGGAAAACGCTCCCTCGCGCTTCACGAACTACGGTCGCGTCTCGGCTCGGGGTTTTGGACCGGCTCCAGCGGAAAGAGTCACAGGTCAGTGGCGGAGTCTGAGGAAACAGCGGACGGTTGGTTGGCCGCCCGCGGTGTTTTTTTTGAGATGAACGAACATGAGACAATTTCGATTCCATGCGGATCGGCGTCGATACAGGCGGAACATTCACTGACTTCGTCGCGATTGACGATGCGGGACGCGTGGAGTCGTTCAAGCTGCGGTCGAATCCGCGGGATCCGGCGTCAGTCATCCTCGCTGGGCTCGAGCGGGCAACTCGAGGGCGCGCGGCGCAAGTAGTGCATGGTTCGACTGTGGCGACCAACGCGCTGCTCGAACGCAAAGGGGCGCGCACGGCGTTTGTGACCACTGCGGGGTTTGAAGATATCTTCCACATTGGCCGGCAGAACCGGCGCGAGCTGTACAATCTCACGCCCATACCGCGTGTTCCGCTGGTCGCGCGGGATCGCTGTTTCGGCGTCGAAGAACGGACCCTCTTCGATGGAAGCGTGCTGCGGGAGCTAACGAAAGAAGCGCTGGCCGGATTGCGGGCGAGGATCGGGCGCGCGGGCGTCGAATCCATTGCCATTTGCCTGCTGCACAGCTGTCAGAACCCGGCGCACGAACGGAGCGCGGCGGAAGCGTTGCGCGGCTGCGGATATCTCTCGATTTCGAGCGACGTTTCGCCCGAGTTCCGGGAATACGAGCGTTCCTCGACCACCGTGCTCAACGCGTACGTGGGGCCGCTAATCGAGCGATACCTGGCGCGGCTGGTGGCGGCAATGGGTAAACACGAGCTGGGCATTCTGCAATCGAACGGCGGCACGATGACTGCCGGCGAAGCGGCGGCGATGCCGGTGCGCACTCTGCTCTCGGGTCCGGCGGGCGGGGCGATTGGCGCCGCGTGGATGGCGAAGCGCTCCGGATTCCGGCAGGTGATTGGATTCGACATGGGCGGCACGTCGACGGATGTTTGCGTGATTCAGGATTCTCCGCGCGAGACCACGGAGGCGCGCGTCGATGGGTTTCCGCTCCAGATGCCGATGCTCGATATCCACACGGTGGGCGCGGGCGGGGGCTCCATCGCGAAGGTGGACGAAGGCGGATTACTGCGCGTGGGACCCGAGAGCGCCGGCGCCGAGCCTGGTCCAGCGTGTTATGGATCGAGCGACCTCTGCACGGTGACGGACGCCCAGGTCTTTCTGGGCCGCATTGCGGAAGACCAACTGGCCGGCGGAAGTCTGCGAATCGAGGCTTCGCGGTCGGCCGCGGCCGTGGAAAGGCTGGCCGCGCAGCTTGGCATGAGCGCGAACGAAACCGCGGCTGGAGTGATTCGCATCGCCAATGCCAACATGGAGCGCGCGCTGCGGCAAGTATCGGTCGAGCGCGGCTACGACCCGCGCCGTTTTGCCCTGCTTGCTTTTGGCGGAGGAGGCGGGCTGCATGCCTGCGAGATTGCCGAGAGCCTGGAGATGTCGACGGTATTAGTTCCATCGCTTGCCGGAGCCTTGTCGGCGCTAGGGATGCTGGTTGCCGACCGCGTCCGGGACTATTCGCAGCCGGTATTGACCGGCGCTTCGATTCCGGCGGCTTTCCGGCGGCTCGAGCGGACAGCGAGACAGGACACGGCGCGACCCCAGAGGTCCGCTCTCGAGTTGCGCCGTTCCGGAGATCTGCGCTACCTCGGACAGAGCTATGAGCTGAATGTGCCGTGGCTCGATAACGGACCGGACAAGGGCAACGGCGTCGCCAAAACAATCCAGGCTTTTCACAAGGTTCACCATCGCCTGTATGGGTACGCGGACGCAGCGGGGCGGGTGGAGGTGGTTGCGGTGCGCGTCCGAGCGGTAGTTCCCAGTGGCAAGATGCAGATGCGGCAGGCGCGCCGGCGGCCCGCTGAAGGAAACGGGCTTACGCTCCGGCGAATGTTCGTGAGTGGGAAGTGGCGGCAAGTTGCTTGCCTCTCGCGGACACAGGTTGGCAGATCCGGCCGGGCGGGACCGCTGCTGGTTCTCGACTACGGCTCGACAACCCTCGTCCCGGCGGGTTGGCGGGCGAGAACAGACGCGTCGGGAACGCTGATCGTCAGCCGGTGAAGGCTGGCGGGTATGGATGCGCGCTGGTAGATCGTAATCTTCTGGCCGTGACGGGCCCAGGAGACCAGCGGCAAAAGGCCGAGCTGGGCGCAGTCGTCGTCGGTGACCTCCGGAGCAAAGTCGTAGTAGCGCATCAGGAAATCGCGGACGAGAGGGAGTGCGACCACGCCGTGTTCCGGAGCCCAGGTGCGGGTGTAGGTGATCAGGACGTCGAACTGATCGGGTGGGATGGCGGCAATCGACGAGCGGTGGAAGTCGTTTGTCTCGACAACGGAAAGGCCGTGGTGAACGAATCCGTAGTCGGGCCGGGTCAGACCGGCCGTATAGGGCCAGGCGGTGGCGATGCGGCTCAAAGGGAGGTTCGATTCCGCATATTCCGCCGCGACCTTCTGGAGGCCAACGAAATCGACCATCGCCAAGTTGTTCTCAAAGGGAAAAGGATAGGGCGGATTCCAAAAGAGGCTCGCGAAGAGGCCCAGGAGGAGCAGCGGGGTAGCCACCATATTGAGACGCTTGGGAAGCGCAGTGAAGGCAATGCTCGCGGCGATGTAAAACAAAGGAAGTACCGGCAGCAGGTAGCGTTCCAGAGCGGCCCCTCCGAGCAGGGTCATCAGGAGCAGATTACTGGCGGCGACGAGCCCGGTGATCAGCCACGCGCGCGAGCGGAACAGCGCCAGGCGTGGAAGTGCGAAGACCAGCGCCGCGGTCGCGATCCAGCGGAACTCTGCGAAGAAGAGGTAGTAGAGGCGGCGCAGGAAAGTAAAGATCAGGCGCACGGGCTGTAGGGAATAGGCGATGTTGTAGTGCGCGAAACCGGCGTTGCCCATCCAGTTGCCGGTGGCATGGTGGAGCACGAGCAGCCAACCGGCGAGCACGGCAGGCGCAGCGAGATAAACTAGCGCCGCTGCTCGTTTCCGTTCCAGTAACAGCACGACGAAGAAAATTGCAGGCACCACGACGCCGGTCTCCTTGGCGAGCACCAGGGCCACTGAGATGGCGCCCGCGGCATGGTGGTTGCCTCGCAGGAAGAACAACAAGGCCCAGACGGTGAACACCATGGCCGGCATATCCAACTGCGCCAGCATGCCTTGCATGAAGAAAAGGGGCGAGACCATCATGAGCAACGGCGGCAGAAAGGCGGGCGCGCCCCGGGCGGCACTGCTGAGATCAACGGCCAGCAGGAACACTCCGTTGAGTCCCAGGCAGGCCAGCAGCAGCATGGCGACGCGGACGATGGTGACGGAATAGCCGAAGGCGGCGAACCATGCGGCAAGATACATGGCGACGCCGGGAGGATGAACATTCGGAAGCGTGGAATGGGCCACCCAAGCCCCATCGCGCCACAGGTCAAGAGCAGTGGGGATGAATTGCCCCAGCTCGTCCCAGAAGTAGGGCAGGCGTAGCAGAACGTAATGCGCTGCGAAGAACGGGATTCCGAATAAAAAGAAGAAGACGGTGACCGGCACCCACTGGCGCCACAAGGGAAGCGGGGGCTTTTCTTCGGCTAGAGCGAACGGCGCAAGCCGCGGCGTGGGGAGGCGGCGAGGCATGGGCGCGCGGTCTCTATTGGATGCTGCCGGGTTGCTGTGCGTGCGCCTCGAGCCGGATCTCGCCAAAAGCGGCCTCGTACTGCTTTAGGTTCTGCTCGAGGACATTGAATAGAGCCTTGGCTTGCGGCGGGCTCAAGTAAACGCCCTGAAAGTTCTGAATGGTGACGGTGTCGGGCGCGGTTGGGCCAATGGTGCCGAAAAGGAGGAAGAAATCCCAGAGGTTGACGCGCATCTGCACGCTGTTGGCGTAGCTTTCGCGATAGTCGGCGCGATTCGTCATCTGCAGTTTCGGCTGCGGTTGTGCGGGGGTCATAACTCCAGTATCGCCCCTGACCTGTGGTTGCAGAAATTGCTATCGGCGAATCTGGTAGGGCACATCCCTGACACCAAAGTACTACCGCCCCGGTAGGTTAACGAGTAGGTGGTTAGCTATGTTGCGAACTCGACTGGGTCGTCCAGTACTAGTACCCCTTACGGAGTTGCTTGAACAGTGCGCCGTTCTTATGCTAAGCTTTACCCGAGGCTGAGTTCGAGCCAAGCGGAGGATAAAGACACGCCCATGAAGAATGTGACGCGCTTTCTTGGAGGAATGCTTTTGCTGGCGGCCATTTCAGCGGTTCCGGCCTCGGCTACCCTCATCACGTACGAGATCGACTTCTCGGCGGCAAGCATTGGTTCGGGTCCAACTCCAACTGGCACCTTCACTTGGAATACCTCGACGGACATGTTCACGAGTTTTATGGTGTCTTGGAACGGGCATAACTTCAATCTGCTCAGTTCGGCCAACGCTCCCTTCGTCAGCCCGACTGACCCTTGTTCCGGAGCCACATCCAACCCTGGGTCGCCGTCTGATACGTTCGCACTCTTTTCCTCGTCACCGGGATGCGCGGGGGGCAGCATCAATACCAACACGTATTGGGCTGCGACCTCGTCAGCCTTTGCAATTTCCGACAACCGAGTCTCAAGTAACGACTATTTGTGTATTGATAACACCGCCAGTAACTGTGCAGAGAACTTTACGGCCGAGGGCCTCATATCGGGAATTACCGCGATTCCTGAGCCGAGTTCCTGGGCGCTCGCGCTTGTCGGGTTAGGCTGGGTGGTGAGAAAGCGGTTCGTTCGGCTTCGCGAGCCGCTCTTGCAGCGCCCGAGGGCATGACGGTAGAAGGGCCGGGCCGCCATCCTTTTCTGCCGAAAGCGGGCCGGAGCCATCACCGGGTAATAGGCAGTAGGGGATATACGTGGTCTACGGGCTCGCGGCCGGCACGATCTTCCTCTGAAGTCTCTTGACTTTGCTCGACAAACGCCCGTAATATCGGATCTAAGGTTTAACTAAATGAAGAGAATACTCGGCCTCGCGTCGGTTTTTGTCGGCATAGCCGGATCCCTGATGGCTCAATGTTCACACGAGTGTGGCGCCCCTGAAATCGATCCAGGCGCCGCCTTGACTGCTTTGGCGCTGCTTTCAGGCGGCCTGCTCGTTCTTCGCGCCCGCCGGAAGACTTAGGGCTTGCCGCGCTGTGCGACCTTGGGCAGGGGCCAGCGCGCCGTGGCATTCCAGGCCGGCGTTATTTCCACTTCCTTTTGTCGTATCCCTCGCTGAGCGGTTTTGCTCATCTCCAAGCTGAATAAATCTTCAACCTGCGATTGTGGCTACGTCGGCATTTCGGTCGGGCTGAGCCGCTCGAGATACCGAAATTTTCCAGCCAGGCCGCGTCCAACCCTCGGGCCTTTGGCGAATGAAGGAACGGTTTTGGCGACGTGTTGCGAAATTGTGAGTACCAGCTACTTCAACTTCCGGTCGAAAAAGTCCGCCGTCGCCTGGTAGGCCTTCACCCAATCGCGATGCAGCAGAAAATCGTGAATCTGGTTCGGAAACACAATCTGCTCCAGGGGCACACCTTGCTGGCGGAGCGCTTCGACCAGGCGGACGGTTTGCGAAAACGGCACGTTGCGATCGTCATCGCCATGAATCAGCAGGACGGGCGATTTCCAGTCCTTCACTGACGCCAGCGGTGAAGACTCGAAGGCGAGCTTGGCAGCATCTACGTCCTTCTGAGGGTTGTAGGCGGGGACGAAATTACGGATCACGTCGTTCCAGTCGTGGACGCCGTGGAAATCGACGCCCGCAGCGAACAAATTGGAGGCGCGCGCCAGGCCCAGCGCGGTCAGATAGCCGCCGTAGGAGCCGCCCCACAGACCAAGGCGCCTGGGATCGACATCCGGGCGCGATTTCATATAGAGCGCTGCGCCTACCACGTCGTTGTACTCGCTGGCGCCGGTTGCGCCGTAATGTAGCGCCTCGCGGAAATTCAGGCCATAGCCGATGCCGCTGCGATAGTTCACGGAGAGGACAATATAGCCGAGGCTGGCCAGGTTCTGATTCATGGCATAGGCGTTCGAGTAGTAATACATGTAGTGAAAGCCTGGGAGCATCTGGCGGCGGGAACCACCGTGGAAAAACAGGAGAGCGGGGTGCCGGGTCCCGGCTGCGCCCGCGGGCGG
>Ga0302325_10018642_pt1 | contig 14617 bp, 11 predicted proteins | sample Palsa_T0_2_FD_201948 | JGI IMG/M metagenome (GOLD analysis project Ga0302325, IMG submission 201948) | Peat permafrost microbial communities from Stordalen Mire near Abisko, Sweden - Palsa_T0_2 | ecosystem: Environmental > Terrestrial > Soil > Palsa > Peat permafrost | place: Sweden: Abisko... | reverse complement strand
CATCAGCTCCCCAGAGATCCGCCTTGGTGAGAAGCGCGGGCAGCTTGGTTCCTTTCGGCGGCGGACCGGCGTTGTAGGCGGGGATGCCTCCTTCGTCTTCCTGGGCGGTCCATTGAGCCGACATGGTGAGGGTCACCGTTAAGAGAAAAATGAGGGTCAGGGCTCGGTGGGCGTACTTGTTTTGAAGCAGACGGCTCGGCGTCATGCAGGTCTCCTGGATCAATCTATTTTAACCCGCTTTTGCCCGGCCCGGTAGCGAGAGGGGAACCCCGAAGGGCCCGGGAATGAGTCTGTACAACTCTCTGCCTGTAGACGCGATCTGTATACTTAGAAAAGTCGCATGCCCGATACGCCAAGCACGGAATCAGAAAACAAGCAGGCACAGCTTTCGCAGCCTGGGCCAACGCAGCCAAACGCCGGGGTACGGTTGCGTCCAGCTCTAGCGGTGTGGCTGCGCGACCTGATCCTCTCGCTGGCGATCTCGGCGTTCATCATCGTGTTCATCTACCAGCCGGTGAAGGTGGAAGGCACCAGCATGATGCCGTCGCTCGAAGACCAGGAGCGAATTTTCGTCAACAAGTTCGTCTACCGTCTGGAGCCGATTTCGCGTGGGGACGTTGTGGTATTTCGTTATCCGCGCGATCCATCGAAGAGCTATATCAAGCGCGTGATCGGAGTCGCCGGGGACCGCATCCGCATTGACGGCGGGCAAGTGTCGGTGAACGGCGAGGCACTGGACGAGGATTACGTTCCGCCAGCCTATGACGATTCGCGGTCGTATCCCGAGACGGTCGTGCCCCCGCTGTGCTACTTCGTGCTGGGCGATCACCGGTCGATGTCGAATGACAGCCGCGACTTTGGTCCCGTGAACCAGAGCTATATCTATGGCAAGGCCGTGTTTGGATATTGGCCAATGGATAAGCTGGGCAGGGTGCGGTAGGTCAGGCGGTTGGCTGGGTCCCGCTTCATCGCTTAACCTTTCCGCGTTGCTAACCTTTCTCTCTGCGAAAGAGTCTTAACTTAGGGACGATCGTCCCTCTCGGCGGAGAATAAATTTCATGACTGGTCGGATGACGGCATCTTTGTTTGCGCTGATGTGCCTGGGTTTGAGCGCCGCGTTGTTTGCGCAGGTTGCACCCGCGCCGGAATCAAAGAAGGACGGGTGGCCAACCGCGAGCGGCGAGTCGGTTGGGATATTGTCCAAGCCGCTGCAGGATTTAGAGACGGCGGTGCGAGCGGGCGAATTCAAGAAGATCGGCAGCGTCTTGATCGCCCGGCATGGGAAGTTAGTGTATGAGAGTTACTTTGACGGCGATGCGAACACGCTCCGCGATACGCGCTCGGCTACCAAGAGCGTCACCGATGTGCTGATTGGCATCGCCATTGACGAAAACAAGTTGACCGGCGTCGATACGCGCGTGCTGCAATTGCTGCCGGAGCACGCGCGTAAGCTGCAAAATCCAGATCCGCGGAAGGACAAGATCACCGTCGAAGACTTTCTGACCATGAGTTCGCCGCTCGAATGCGACGACTGGAACGATGCGTCGCGCGGCAACGAGGAGCGGATGTACGTGGTGGAAGATTGGGCACAGTTCATTCTCGATCTGCCAATTCGCGGCCGGATGCACTTGGGAGAGCAAATCGATCCACCTCCTCATGGAAGATATTTCAGCTACTGCACCGGCGGAGTTTTCACACTGAGCGAAGTGCTCCAGAAAGCTACGGGCGTGCGCACCGATCGTTATGCCCAGGAAAAACTTTTCGCCGCGCTCGGCATTACCGATGTGCAGTGGGTATACTCCCCGCTAAACATCCCGCAGACTGGCGGAGGACTGCGCCTGAGCTCCCGCGACCTTCTGAAGATTGCCCAGCTTTACCTGAACGGCGGGATTTGGCAGGGAAGACGCATCGTCGATGAAGCATGGGTGCGAGCGTCCACGCAGCCGCACGCCCGCATCGACGACGAAACGGAATACGGTTATCTCTGGTGGCTCAAGTCTTTCAAATCAGGAGGGACGAGCTATCCGGCGTTTTTCATGAGCGGCAATGGCGGAAACAAAGTTGCAGTGTTTCCAGGGCTGGATATGGCGGTTGTCATCACCAGCACTAACTACGGGACCCAAGGCATGCACGAACAAACCGAGAAGCTGCTGACTGACTACGTCCTGCCGGCGGTTGGGCGGTGATTCCCGGAGGCTTGCCAAGTATTCTCGAAGGCGAGATTTCCACACACGGGGCGAGTTCCGGGCTTGGTCCTAGCGGATTTCCCTGATAAAATTCTTTAAATCCACATACTGGAGCGAGAATGCAGGCTATCCTTGCGCTGGAAGACGGTCAGGTCTTCCGAGGCAAAGGCTACGGAGCCAAGGGCGAGTGCTACGGCGAAGTCGTTTTTAATACTTCCATCACCGGCTACCAGGAAATCTTCACGGATCCATCCTATTCAGGACAGATTGTTGTCCTGACCAATCCCCAGATCGGGAACTACGGCACCAACCAGGAAGACAACGAAGCCACGCGTCCCTGGATCGAAGGGCTGATCGTGCGCGAGTTTTCGAAGGTGAGTTCGAACTGGCGATCGCAGCAGGTAACGGACGAATACCTGGAACAGTTCAACGTGCCTGTGCTGTCGGATATCGACACGCGGGCGCTGGTGCGGCATTTGCGCGATCACGGCGTGATGCGGGGCGTGGTCTCGACCATCGAGAGCGATGCGGCGAAGCTGGTGGCCAAGGCTAACTCGATTCCGAAAATGGATGGCACCGACCTGGCAAAGGTGGTAAGCACCAAGGGCCCATATGTGTGGGAGGTCGGCGAGCGGTCGCACGAACCGGTGGCCATGGTTGGAGTAAAGGATGAGCCCGCGCGCTTTCATGTTGTGGCTTATGATTTTGGGATTAAACATAACATTCTACGTAAGTTACGCGGTGAGGGCTGCCGGGTGACTGTGGTCCCGGCGCAAACTCTGGCAGAAGATGTGCTGGCGTTGAAGCCCGATGGAGTGTTTCTGTCGAATGGTCCGGGCGATCCCGAGCCGTGTACTTATGCTGTGGACAGTATTCGCCGGCTGATGGGACGGCAGCCGATCTTCGGCATCTGTCTGGGACATCAGCTCGTGGGCATTGCGCTCGGCGGCAAGACTTTCAAGCTGAAGTTTGGACACCACGGCGGGAATCATCCGGTGAAGCAGTTGGCCACGGGGAAGATTGAGATTACGGCGCACAATCATAACTTCGCTGTGGATCCGGATTCGCTGCCGGAAAGCGAGGTCGAGTTGACGCACGTGGATCTGAACGATTCGACTTTGGAAGGATTGCGGCATCGGAATCTGCCGCTGTTCAGCGTGCAGTATCATCCGGAAGCCGCGCCGGGGCCGCATGACTCGCATTATTTATTTAAGGAGTTTACGAAGATGATGGAGGAGTGGAAAGGGTGAACGCCGGAGCCATCCCGAAGATTGATCTGCCCGGCTATGTTGATCTGGAAAACTTTGTGCCGGAAGAGCTACGCCGTCTTGGAGATCTTCAAAGCGCTATCCCAGAGGTTGCGAAAGACGAAGCTTTCTTGGCCCTTATTGAGCGGGCGGTGAAGCAGATTCCGACCAAACACGTCCTCGTCCACGGCGATGCAAGAAAAATGTCGAAAGAAAAAGTCGGTAAGGCACACCTGATCTTGACTTCCCCACCCTATTGGACGCTGAAAAAGTATCGCGACAGTTCTGGTCAACTCGGTCACATCGTCGACTACGATGACTTCATCGAGGAGTTGGATCGGGTTTGGCAGAGATGCTTCGACTCGCTCGTGGTGGGAGGCAGGCTTGTGTGCGTAGTTGGAGACGTCTGCCTCTCGCGCCGCAAGAACGAAGGGCGGCATACCGTCGTGCCGCTCCACGCCACCATTCAAGAGCACTGCCGCAAGATCGGCTTCGATAACTTGTCGCCAATCATCTGGCACAAAATTGCCAATGCCGCGTATGAGGTAGAGAACGGAGGAGGCTTCCTGGGAAAACCTTACGAGCCGAATGCTGTCATCAAGAATGACGTTGAGTTTATTTTGATGCAGCGAAAACCCGGTGGCTACCGGACGCCTCAAGACAGTGCGAGGATTCTGAGCGTCATCTCGGCGAAGGATTATCAGAAATGGTTTCAACAGATATGGAATGGAGTGACGGGAGCCTCAACCAAAGATCACCCAGCTCCGTATCCGGTGGAATTGGCCGAGCGTCTCATTCGGATGTTCAGCTTCGTCGGAGATACGGTATTGGATCCCTTTATGGGTACCGGCACAACGGCCCTCGCTGCCTCGAAATGGGGCAGGAACAGCGTTAATTTCGAAATCGACTCTGCCTATTTCAGCTTTGCGGCGAAGCGGCTAGAGGGGGAACTCTCGTCACTGTTTGCGAATCCAGTTTTGGTTATGGAGCAAGAGTAAGCGAGTGAATTCCGAACTAGATCTGAAGCTTAGGAGCGCGGTCAGCCAGTTCTGGTCGAGCCGGGAGACTCAGGCGCAGAAGCAGGGAATCAAGACGGGTATTCGCGACGCTGGCGCGAGAACGGCGGTCACAGGCGGAAGCCAGATGGACGGCTTCGTCGCGTTGGTTCGGGATCTCCTGGAGGAGTCGGGTGTGGATAGGCCAGTAGTTTATTGCGAAAGGCATATCGAGCTTCCTGGATGGTTTCGGCCTGAGAAGAAATGGGATCTGCTTGTGGTAGTCGAGGGCTGCTTGATCGCCGCGATTGAATTCAAGTCGCAGGTTGGCTCTTTTGGAAACAATTTCAACAACAGAACCGAGGAGGCACTCGGGAGCGCAGCGGACTTGTGGGCAGCATACCGGGAAGGAGCTTTCAAACCTTCGACGCGCCCCTGGCTTGGCTATTTGATGTTGCTGGAGGATGCTCCCGCTTCCACCCGGTCGGTAAAGGCGCAGGAGCCACACTTCAAAGTGTTCGAAGAATTCAAGGCTGCGTCATACGCGAGGCGTTACGAGATTCTTTTGACGAAGTTGGTTCGCGAGAGATTGTACGATGCCACGTGCTTTCTCATGTCTAACAGTACGGACGGCCTCAAAGGACATTACTCGGAACCAGCGCCAGAGCTTAATTTTGCGAATTTCATTTCGTCGCTACTAGAGAAGGCAATCGCCTGCAAGAAGACGCAATAAATGCCCAAACGCACTGACATCTCGAAAATCCTGATTCTCGGCTCCGGGCCCATTGTTATTGGGCAGTCGGCGGAGTTTGATTACTCTGGCACGCAGGCTTGCAAGGCGCTTAAATCCGAGAGCTATCAAGTGGTGCTGGCGAACTCGAATCCGGCGACCATCATGACCGACCCGGAGATTGCCGACCGCACTTACATTGAGCCGCTCACTCTCGAATACCTGGAAGAGATTATCCGCGTCGAACGGGAAATGTCGCCGGGCGCGGGTTTTGCCGTGTTGCCCACGGTGGGTGGGCAGACCGCGCTCAACCTTGCAATTGAACTTTCCGACGGAGGCGTTCTTGAAAAATACAACGTGAGCTTGATCGGCGCGAACGTGGGGGCGATCAAGAAGGCGGAAGACCGTCTCTTCTTCAAGGACGCGATGCAGAAGATTGGGCTCGACGTGCCCAAGTCGGCGCTGGTGAACAACACGAAAGACGGTCTGGAGTTTGCCGGCAAGATCGGCTTTCCGGTGATCGTTCGTCCGTCGTTCACGCTGGGCGGTTCGGGCGGCGGTATTGCGTATAACCGCGAGGAGATGGTCGAAGTGCTCGGACGGGGACTCGATTTCTCTCCGGTGCATGAAGCGCTGATTGAAGAGTCGGTCCTGGGCTGGAAGGAATTCGAACTCGAGGTGATGCGCGACACCAAGGATAACGTCATCATCATTTGCTCGATCGAGAATTTCGACCCCATGGGTGTGCACACGGGCGATTCGATCACGGTGGCGCCGGCGCAGACTCTCACCGACCGCGAATACCAGGCCATGCGCGATGCATCGATTGCAGTGATCCGCGAGATTGGCGTCGATACCGGCGGGTCAAACATTCAATTCGGCGTGAATCCAGAGACGGGGCGCATGGTCGTGATCGAGATGAACCCACGCGTCTCGCGCTCTTCGGCGCTGGCGTCAAAGGCCACGGGCTTCCCCATTGCTAAGATTGCCGCGAAACTTGCTGTGGGATACACGCTGGACGAGATTCCCAACGACATCACGCGCAAGACTCCAGCGTGTTTCGAGCCAACCCTCGATTATGTGGTGGTGAAGATTCCGAAATGGCAGTTCGAGAAGTTCCCCGGCGCCGACGATACGTTGGGGCCGCAGATGAAGTCGGTGGGCGAGGTGATGGCGATCGGCCGCACGTTCAAGGAAGCGCTGATGAAGGGCATCCGCTCGCTCGATACCGGAAAGCGCGTGGGCGGCGAGAAGATCGAGCCGAAAATCCTGACGCAGCGGCTGGTGACGCCGCATCCGGAGCGGCTGGCTTATGTGCAGTACGCGCTGCGGCAGGGGCACACCGTCAAGCAGATCGCGAAGATGACCTCGATGGACCCGTGGTTCCTGTATCAGCTCAAAGAAATTAACGATATGCAGTTGGAGCTTGAGAAGCACCCCATGGAGTCGATCCCAACCGAGGTGCTGCGCGAGGCCAAGCGCATGGGATTTTCAGATGGACGTTTAGCGAGCGTGTGGCGGCTGGAGGGGCAAGAGAAAGTGCGGCATCTGCGCAAGAAGCATGGCGTCTTGCCAGTGTATAAACGCGTGGATACGTGCGCGGCGGAGTTCGAAAGTTTCACGCCATATCTTTATTCCACTTACGAAGACGAAGATGAAGCCGCGCCGACTGACAAGAAAAAAGTGATCATTCTGGGCAGCGGCCCCAACCGCATCGGGCAGGGAATTGAGTTCGACTACTGCTGCTGCCACGCTTCATTCGCGCTGCACGAAGATGGCTACGAGACGATCATGATCAACTGCAATCCCGAGACCGTCTCGACGGACTACGACACCAGCGACCGGCTCTACTTTGAGCCGCTGACGCTCGAAGATGTGTTGGCGATTTATCAGCACGAAACCTCGAAGGGCGCGCCGGTGGGGGTGATCGTGCAGTTTGGCGGGCAGACGCCGTTGAACCTGGCTTTGCCGCTCAAGAAGGCGGGCGTGAACATTATCGGCACGTCACCGGAGTCGATTGACCTGGCCGAGGATCGCAAGCACTTCAACAAACTGCTCGAGGAACTGAACATTCCGCAGGCCGCGGGAGTGATGGCGACCTCACTGGAAGAGGCCATCGAGGGCGCAAAGCGCGTGGGATATCCGGTGGTGGTGCGGCCTTCCTACGTGCTGGGTGGACGTGCCATGGTGATTGCCTACGACGAAGAATCGGTGGTGCGATATATGAAGGAAGCGGTCGAGTACTCGCACGATCGTCCGGTGCTGATCGATCACTTTCTCGAAGATGCGATTGAACTGGACGTGGACGCGCTCTCTGACGGCGAAGATGTGGTGATTGGCGGCATCATGCAGCACATTGAGGAAGCCGGCATTCATTCCGGTGATTCCTCCTGCGTGCTGCCGGCGGTGGATATTCCGCAGCCGCTCATGGACCGCATGCGCGACTACACGTTCAAGCTGGCGCGGGCGTTGAAAGTGATGGGGCTGATGAACATTCAGTTCGCCATCCCGCGCGGCAACGGCAACGGGTCGGGGAATGGCGCGGAGGGCGGAAAAGTCTATGTGCTGGAGGTAAATCCACGGGCTTCGCGCACCGTGCCTTACGTTTCTAAAGCCACAGGCGTTCCGTTGGCGAAGATTGCGGCACGGCTGATGACCGGGCGAAAGCTGCGCGAGTTCCTGCCGGAAAATATTGACCGGCGCGCCGATCTCGATACGGGAAGCTGCTACTACGTGAAATCGCCGGTGTTTCCGTGGAACAAGTTTCCCGGCGTCGACACCGTGCTGGGTCCGGAGATGAAATCCACCGGCGAAGTGATGGGCGTGGGTGACACCTTCGGCGAAGCCTTCGCCAAGGCTCAGTTGGCCGCCGGCCAGAAGTTGCCGACGCAGGGAACGGTGTTCATCAGCGTGACGGACCACGATAAGCGCCACGTCGCCGATGTGGCGCGCAAGTTTGTGGATATGGGTTTCAAGCTGGTAGCCACTTCAGGTACAGGCGACGTGATCGAAGCCGCGGGCATGAAAGTCGACCGCGTCTACAAAGTAAAAGAGGGCCGCCCGAACGTGGTGGATTTCATTAAGGGACAACGCATTCATCTCATCGTGAACACGCCTACCGGGCTTGAGCCGTGGTTCGACGAGAGGGCGATCCGGCGCGCCGCCGTAGTAGCGCGCATTCCGACACTTACCACGGTTTCGGCAGCGCGCGCGGCCGCGGAAGGGATCGCGGCCCTGCAGCGGGGAGAATTGAATATACGAGCGCTACAGCAACTGCACGCGGAGAGGGCGGTCAGGAGCCGGTAGAACCGAGATCGTGTCCACCGGTCACGTGTAATAATTAATGCGCGAGGCTCCTATGCTGCTTCACGGAATTTTCCCTCCCGTCACTACGCCGTTCTATCCCGACGGAAATGTTTATTTCAAAAAGCTTGAGAGCAACGTTGAGCGTTATTCGCGTACGCCCTGCCCTGGCATTGTCGTCCTCGGTTCGACTGGAGAAGCCATCCTGCTTTCTGACCAGGAGCGGCGCGATGTGCTGAAGTCCGCCCGAGAAGTGGCGTCGCCGAACAAAGTGCTGATTGCGGGCACGGGGATCGAGTCGGCCATCGAGACGCTGCGGCTTACCGAATACGCCGCCGAACTGGGCTACGACATCGCCATGGTGCGCACGCCGCATTACTACAAGAAGCAGATGCAACCCGCCAACATCCTGGCGTTTTACCGCACTGTGGCCGATCGCTCGCCGCTGCCGGTAGTCATTTACAACTTTCCTCAGGCTACCGGCTACGACGTTCCCGCCGAACTGGTGATCGAACTGGCGGAGCACCCGAACCTGATCGGCATCAAGGAATCGAGCGGCGACGTGGAAAAGGTGCGCAAGATGGTGGAAGGCACGCGGCACATCCAGCGCAGCGTCACAGTAACAGAAACGTTTGAGGCGGTGACGCCGCGCATGGTCGCGGCTGCGACCGCTGGCTCGAGTGGCGAAGGAGAACTGGTACAGGTTGGAGCATTGGCGGGCTCGTCTTTGGGGAAGCCATCTTCGGCTGCAGTTACGATAGTCGGCAAGATGAAAACCCGGCAGAAGCAAGCCGGATTCCAGGTGTTGGTGGGCGCGGCGCAGAAGTTGCACCCGTCGCTCGATGCTGGAGCAGTGGGAGCGATTCTAGCTTTTGCATGTCTTGCGCCGACCTCGTGTTACGAGATTTACGCAGCCTGGAAAGAAGGCGACGCCGAGTTAGCACGGCTGAAGCAGGAGCGCATTGCCCGCGCGGCGCAACGTGTGGTCGGCGATCTGGGGATTCCCGGCGTGAAGTACGGCATGGACTTCAACGGCTACTTTGGCGGTCCGGCGCGCTTGCCGCTGTTGCCGCTCACGGGCGAGGTGAAGGACGAAGTGGAGCGACTGCTGGCGGATGTGAGGAACTAGGCACCGGGGGTTGAGATCGTCCGAGCTAGCTAATATGACGAGTCGCCGTCCAAAGCTTCCTAAATCTTCTGAAGAGATGAAAGCCTGGTCGGCAGCACCAGCGCCGATTTGCGCGGCGCTCTTGGATTGGCTGGGGCAAGCCTACGAGGCGGCCGGGAAGGGCAAGAAGCTGGGTTGATTCCGGCAGGAATCCCAAAGCTTGTGATCGAGACTGCCTTGCCGTATACTAAGTTCGAACGAACGTTCGAATTACTTGCATCGTCCGCATCGTTAAGACCATGGGAAGTCCATCGACAGCAGCCCGAGTTTCCGCGCCGCGGCGGCACCGCGCTGTGCCTGCGGCAGCCACGCGCTTTGACCGGCGCCTGGCGGAAATCCTCACCCATGCAACTGAGGTCTTCCGCAAGAAAGGATACGAGGGCGCCTCGATGCGCGATCTTTCGCGTGCGAGCGGCATGTCGCTGGCGGGACTTTATTACTACTTCGAGTCGAAGGAGCGGTTGCTCTTTCTGATCCAGAAACACACGTTCACAACCATCGTGCAGCGGCTGAAGGCTCGGCTGGAGGGAGTAAGCGATCCGGAAACGCAGATCCGCATCTTCATTCTCAATCATCTGGAGTATTTCTTGGCGAATCCGGCAAGCATGAAAGTGCTGTCGCATGAGGCCGAAGCGCTGAAGAATGGATTCGCTTCAGAAGTCGCGGCTATCAAGCGCGAATACTACCGCATCTGCGTGGGGTTGCTTGACGATCTGAAGCGCGCCCGGGGATTGCAATTCTCCACCCGCATCGCGGTACTCAGCCTGTTCGGCATGATGAATTGGATCTATACCTGGCACAACTCGCGGGTCGATGCCGACGCGGAGCAACTCGCGGGTGAAATGAGCGACATTTTTCTGCGCGGCGTGATGACGGGCGCTAAGGGCCGCAGATAGGCACCGCAACAGCCGGAGAGTGGGCGATGGACGGTTCTTGGGAATAAGATCGGGATTGAGTCTTGACGTCGAAGAATAGATCTAAAGCTTGCAAAGACAAAAGGAGTCACAGATATGGCGACCACAATGCAGCCGACGACCGGCGAAACCACCAAACAGCTTGTCAACTACCGCAAGGACGGCGGCGTAGCGGTGATCGAGATGTGCGATCCGCCGGCCAATACTTACACCTACGAGATGAACCGTCAGCTCGATGAGGCGATTCTGCGCGCGCGCATGGAGAATGACGTCTACGTCATTTTACTGACTGGGGCGGGCGACAAGTTCTTCTCCGCCGGCGCCAACATCAAGATGCTTTCCAGCGTCGATCCGACTTTTAAGTATTACTTCTGCCTGCACGCCAACGAAATGCTGCTGCGGTTGGAACACACGCCCAAGCTGGTGATTGCGGCGATCAACGGCCACTGCGTCGGCGGCGGCCTAGAGATTGCGATGGCCGCCGACATTCGCGTCGCACGCAAAGATGCGGGCAAGATCGGTCTGCCGGAAGTGAATCTGGGCGTGCTTCCCGGCACCGGCGGCACGCAGCGGCTCTCGCGGCTGGTGGGGAAGAGCAAGGCGATCGAACTGATGGTCACGGGCAATACCTTTTCGTTTGAAGAGGCGCAGGAGCTCGGCATCGTCAACGACATCTATGAGCGCGATGGTTTCATGGAGAACATGATGGAGTATGCCAAACAGTTCTGTCCGCCGAACAAAGCGGCCAAAGCCGTGGGACGCATCAAGCGCGCAGTGCAGACGGGATGGGAGATTCCCATGGAGTCGGCGCTGGCGGTGGAGCGCGAGAACCAGCAGATTTTGTTTCAGAGCGAAGATGCAAAGGAAGGCCTGGCGGCGTACGTGGAGAAGCGGCCGGCGGTTTTCAAGGCGAAATAGATGCTTGCGGCCAAAGTAAGAATTGAACCCGGGCAGCTACTGATCGATGGCCAGTGGGTTGATGGTGCGAGGACATTCGACACCATCAATCCAGCTACGGGCGAAGTGTTGACTCAGATCGCGGAGGGTTCCAGCGCCGACGTTGATCGCGCGGTCGAAGCTGCTCGCCGTGCCCTCGAAGATCGTAACGGCCAATGGCGAAAGCTCTCGGCCAGCGAACGCGGACGCTTAATCTGGAAGCTCGCCGACCTACTGGAAAAAAATATCGACGAATTCGCCGAGCTTGAGACCCTCGACAACGGCAAACCGATTTTCGAGTCGCGCTACGTCGATATGCCGATGGTGGTTGATGTTCTGCGGTATTACGCGGGCTTGGCGACCAAGATCCACGGCGAGACGGTCAATACCCTTGAAACTGCTTTTACCTACACGCTTCGCGAACCGGTGGGAGTAGTGGGGTTGATCGTTCCATGGAACTTTCCGCTGTTGCTGGCTTCGTGGAAGGTTGGTCCAGCGCTGGCTTGTGGCAACACTATCGTTTGGAAGCCGGCCAGCCAGACGTCGCTATCCGCATTGCGATTCGGGAAGTTGGCGATCGAAGCGGGCGTACCCGCTGGAGTCTTAAATATTGTCACCGGTCCGGGAACAGTGGGAAAGGCAATGGTGAAGCACGCGGGAATCGACAAGATCGCTTTCACCGGCTCGACCGTGGTCGGCCAGGAAATCATGCGGAGCGCGGCCGACACGGTGAAGCGCATCACGCTGGAACTCGGCGGGAAATCGCCGAACATTGTCTTCGCCGACTCCGACATCGACAACGCAGTCAAAGGCGCGATCACAGGCATCTTCTACGGTAAGGGCGAGGTCTGCAACGCGGGCTCGCGGCTGTTTCTCGAAAGCAAGGTGAAGGACGAGTTCACCGAAAAACTGGTGGCCCGCGCGTCTAAGATGCGTCCAGCGGACCCACTCGATCCGAAGACCCGGCTTGGAGCGATCGTCAGCCAGGAGCAGATGCAGACTGTGCTGGGCTACATCGAAGCTGGCAAGAAGGATGGCGCCAAGCTGGTGGCTGGCGGCAATCGCGTCGCGGTGGACGGCGGCAAGGGCTTTTTCATCGAGCCGACCATCTTCGGCGACGTCAAAAACAACATGACGATTGCGCGGGAAGAAATCTTTGGTCCCGTGCTTTCGGTGCTGACCTTCGACGACATCGACGAAGTCGTCGAACAAGCGAACAACAATCCTTACGGTCTTGCGGCGGCGGTGTGGACCCGCGACGTAAAGAAAGCTCACAGCGTGTCCCGGAGATTGAAGGCCGGGACGGTATGGATCAACACCTACGGATTGATGGACGCATCGCTGCCCTTCGGCGGCTACAAGAGTTCCGGCTTCGGCCGTGAACTCGGAGCCCACGCAATCGAGCATTATACGGAGTTGAAAACAGTTTGGCTGAATATGGCTTAGGAGCGGCATTATGCCAGGAAAAGTAGCAAAGATCGGAACGTTTAGCGACTGGGAAGGCATGTTCAACGACTGGCGCAAAGATATTGGCGTCAATACGGCGGATATCGAGGCCTTCCACTTCGACACGCTTTACGGCGCGATCGATACGGAGGAGATCGAATTCGGTTCGTATAAGGGCCGGCGCAAATGGGAGAACCTGCGGCAGATTCCCACGCAGCAGATGCGCGACGCGCTGATGAATATGATCGTTTATCAGGGCGACACCGAGTTCGCCAGCGTCGAGCAGCAACGCAATCTTCTGGAAAATGCGCCCACTGACTGGGATCGCCGTGCCATCACGCGCGTCATGATTGAAGAAATGCGTCACGGCTGGCAGATGTGCGCCCTGCTGGTAGATCATTTCGGCTATTCGGGCAAGGTGGAGGCGCAGAAGATGCTGGAGCGCCGCGCCTTCGAGAACAAGCGATTGCTCGGCGCATTCAATGTCGATGTTGACAACTGGATGGACTTCTTCACCTACACCGACTTCGTCGATCGCGACGGAAAATTCCAGTTGCAAATGCTGAAATATTCGGCCTTTGCTCCTCTGGGACGGTCGATGTCGTACATGCTGCGCGAAGAAGCATTTCACATGGGCACGGGCAACGATGGCCTGCGACGCATCGTGGAAGCGGGCGTAATCCCAGGATGGCTGATTCAGAAGTATCTCAACAAGTGGATTTCAAGTTCTTACGACCTGTTCGGTACCGACCACTCGTCGTCGGCGCACTGGGCCTATGTTTGGGGTGTGAAGGGTCGCTACGACGAACCCAAGAACGAGCACGCGCCCGACCTCGACGATCTGAACGACTATAACCGGAATCTTTATCGCGACGAGGTGGCGGGTCTGATTGAACGCTTTAACGGTGCTTTGAAGCCAGGCCAGCCAAAGCTGTACGCGCCGCATATCAAGTTCAATCGCGAGATCGGGCGCTGGGCGGGACAGAAGTTCCATGCGCAGACGGGCGAATCGCTCGACGATCGCGCCTACACGGAACACCTGAAAGACTACATGCCGTCTGCGGAAGACAAGAAGCTGCTGCTGGAGATCATCGGCACCGAGAAGAAATGGATTGCGGAGAAGACCGGTGCACGAGATCCGCTGGCCAGCATCGGCGAGGTTAGGAAGTCGGCGATCAATCTTTGACGCGGAGCGTTCTTACCACGGTGGCTCGAAGGAAATCGCGATGATGACTGCCGTGGAATTGAAACTCGCCCGGCTTACGGTTGATATCAGCCCTCCCGTGGGTCGAATTGTATTGCGCCATGCTCCGCTGAACGTCATCGACATTCCGATGATGGAAGAGTTGGGGCAGGCACTGGGAGAGATCGAAGCGCGTTCGGATATTTCTACAGTGGTGCTAGGGGGCGACGGTCGGGGATTTTCGGCTGGCGTCGATGTGGCAGCGCACGCTCCTGACAAGGTCGAGGCCATGCTGCTCAAGTTCCACGCGGTGATTCGCGCTCTGGTTGGCAGCAAGAAGATAACGATTGCCGCTGCGCACGGACATTGCCTGGGCGGTGGGGCGGAACTGGCGATGGTTTGCGACGTGGTGTACACGACCGCTTCGGCGCAGTGGGGATTTCCAGAGATCAAGCTGGGCTGTTATCCGCCCGTGGCTTGTACGGCGCTGGCTGCGCTGGTGGGGCAGA
>Ga0302325_10018641_pt1 | contig 14618 bp, 13 predicted proteins | sample Palsa_T0_2_FD_201948 | JGI IMG/M metagenome (GOLD analysis project Ga0302325, IMG submission 201948) | Peat permafrost microbial communities from Stordalen Mire near Abisko, Sweden - Palsa_T0_2 | ecosystem: Environmental > Terrestrial > Soil > Palsa > Peat permafrost | place: Sweden: Abisko... | reverse complement strand
GCAGGAGCTGCATTAAAGCGTTTGCAGATATTTTGGGCTTCCATAGGCTCATCAGGAGGAGTGGTGGTATTGGGGGGATTACCGGGATTGCCGCCGATGCCATTTATCGACAGTACTTCGCGCAGACGTTTGAGCACGTTTTTGTCATGGCCGGTAACGTCGATCACTACCTGGGAGCCCAAAACATCCGATGGCGGGCCGCTACTACTACCGCCATTTGTCGCATAAGGCGACCAGGACCAGGACGCTGTATCATATGACAGGTTAACGATGTGCATCAGGTAATAGTCATTGGCAGCACCGCCTATGTCGTTTATGGTGGCACTGCAGATGTTGGTGGTAGTACTGCAGGCGCCTTGCACGATCGGCCCATCACTGTTGGAGTTAGTAGAATTGGACTGATATGCTATCGGGTTATTTAGGCTCCCCGTCGAAGGATACAAGTAAGCGGTAAAGGTGCTATTAATTAAGCTGTTGGAGCTGAGGTTGGTACCGGCGCCTAACGGAGTGAAACTAACCTCCAGCACGGGCGGTGCTTTGCCCCAGCCGCCCGCTCCAGTAGTGTTTGGCGGTAAACTCGTGTCTCCGGCTGCCCGGAAGGTGTTATGACTGTCATAACTGCTCCAGGTAACGGTTATGCTATTCATGGCGTCAGGTGTCGAGAAAACGCTCCCCCAGGTGGTGTTGGGGTTTTGCGGGCTGCCTTGGTCACCCGTTGGCGTCAAGTCGACTAGGGCACAGGTGTAGGCAACGGCGTCAGCAGAATTAATATTGGGATTAACACCTAGGTTATTTTGCAGAACCGTACTCGGTAGGCACTGGTTGCCGCCTGTGGAGCCGTATACATAATTCTGAAAGGAACCCCACTGAGGATTGGAGGACGAGAGCTTACCATTAATGATGGTGTTATAGATGTCGTTCACACCGCTTTCGGCCACGTAATTGGCTTGGGTTGCTAATTGCTTGTCTAGCGCATCCTGCTGTTCCCGGCGGGCCAAGGAGGCAAAGCCAACAGTCAGAAGTGCTAATACGACGATAAGAATCAGGGCGATGACAATTGAGGCAAAGCCCTGTTCATTATTGAGCGGCCGTTTTGTTTTATTCATAAGCATATACATTTTACTACAATTATTAGGAACCCGCGATACGTTGTGCCACGATAGTTGTCAAATGGGCGGTCGCACAGAATTGGTCGCCCGTGACCCCCGTACAAGTAACAAAAGTCGGCGGGCTGTCGGTCGGGCCGCTAAGAAGGTCCAGGCCGCCATAAGCCACGCCGACCGTTACGGCATAAGATGTGGTGGTGGAGGCAGAAATGGAGAAGCTTGTCAGCCGTGAATTCGGTGGGATGAGCTCAGTACCACCAGTTGGTGAGGCCGTTAGGTCCACCTCCGTACAGCTGCCCGGCGACGGGTTTGCGTCTCGCCACAATACATGCGGCGCCTGCGGCCGGGTGAGGTAATCCGTACCTGTCCCGATTTGGTAGCCGAGAATATAGGTATAACGTATATTACCTACGCAATAAGCCTGCTCGTGGAAAGTGTCAACACCCGACCCTACTGTCCAAGGGCCGCCCGTTAGCAGGTCGCCAAATTTCAATTGCTGGGTTACATCATCGGCAATAGTCCGAACGCCGTCCTGGACGCGCGCTTGGTTAACTCCCTTGTAATAAAGATTGCCGATGTTAATCATCATAGTGGTCACCAACAACAGGATGGTGGAGAGTATAGCGGTAGCTATCATCAGCTCAACGATGGTAAATCCGGCCTGCTTATCTGGTGCTTGTTTACGTATCATGGCGTAGGCTTATATAAATTATAAAATATCGTCACGGTGTCGTTGCCTTGGCCTTCGATGTCAGGCCAGGTGGCTATGACCGTAAACGTGCCGCCGTCGTTAGCAGCGTCCGAGGTATAAGTATCAGTCAGGTTGTACAGCCCGAGTTGGTTTTGGCAGTCAGCGGCATATATGGCCGAGGTGGGCGGAATGACCTGGTAATTGCCAGTGTTCACTTCAATGCAGTAGGGCTGGTGGCTGGCGTCACTGGGCTGGAAGATATCCTTAGTTGCGTAGTTCGGGTCAGTGGTCGGGGTTGGCGCCAAGACGCGTAAGGCTTCGATCTGATCCTGGACTAGCTCGGTCGCTTGGGAGTTTTCCTGGGCCTGGCGAGTGTCGAGCAGACTGCGGTTGGCAGTAGCATAAGATATGCTGATGGCCAGGCCGAGTACCGCTAGGACAACCATTACTTCGACGATGGTGTCGCCGCGGCTGTGTATGGTCTTGGGTATAAGTTTTAACATGATGCGGGCCTCGTTGTTCCGTCTATTTGGGTATTGGCGTTGAGTTGGCTGTTAGAAGTAGTCCCCAAGAAAATGTCGGCATACTGCGTACCGTCAGTCAGGCAGATGTCAACGCTCTGTGCGAGCTGAAAGCTCCCGCTGAGTAAACCCGAACCTGGACAACCGACCTGCGGACCACTGTAATAGTAGAGTTGGACTATCTGCGAGCCGTTCGGTAATGTGCTTGGGCCACCGCCCCCCTGCCCCTGTAGGCCCTGGAAGAAGCCGATAGTATTGCCCGTAAGGTCGCCATTGATCGTGATACGTTCTATCTGAAGGCTCTGCGGCACGGCTTGGCTATTCAAGGCTAGGCTACAGATAACGGCAGGAGAAGCATCCGCTACGCTCGTGGCAGGATTACCGCTGCTGTCCAGGCGGCTACCGGCAACGGAGAGTACGTTGTAGGTGTTATTCGGTAAAGGCCCGATAAAGTTAAACATTTTGCCCAAGAATACACACGAGGGGTTTGTACCTTGCCCCGGCGTACCGAGAACGGAGTTATTGGGGTCTGTGGGCGGGCCGGTGCAGTTCAACGAAATATCACTGTATTGGCCATCGGTGACCTGTTCAATAGTGTCCTGGATGTTGGAAGCCATGCCGTCCACCCCAGCTGTAAAAGAGGCGCGGTCCTGCTTGCCGTTAATGAAAGTAGCGGCGATTAGGAACATTATGCCGGAAACAGCCAATACAATCATAACCTCAATGATGGTGTATCCGAGCGGCTGTCTGTTTTTGCCACCGTTCATATCGCTCTCAGTATACCATAAGCGGTATCTGTTAAAGATAAGCTAAAAATTAATGAAGGTCTGCCGGTACCAGTTCAGGATATCGGTGCCGAAGAGTTGGACGATAATTATACCGGCGATCAGGAAGGGACCGAAGGGAATAACACTAGTGCGCTTTAGACGGCCTGAGGCTAGGAACGGCACGGATACTAGGCTGCCGCCCAGGGCACCAAGAAAAATAAACAGGAAGCTGCGGGCCGGCGTGGCGGCAACCAGGCCCAAGAGACCGCCTAGGCGCACGTCGCCGCCACCGATCCATTTGCCGCCCGAAACCTGGAATAAGACGTAGAAGACACCGCCGCCGATTATAACGGCCAAGATGACGTCCAGGAGAGCGATGGCCGGCCTGGCGGCTGCGGCGACGGTGATGACCGCGATGGCCATGGCTACAACAGTGAGGGGATAGACTAGGCGGTTGGGCAGCAGTTGCCAGCGTAGGTCGTAGACAAGCAGCGCCAGCAGTCCGGTGAGCAACGCCAGCCAGAGGATAAAGATTGCTGTTTGGGCACCGTGGATAGACAGCGGCCACCAGAGGTAGGAGGCCACAAATAGGCCGGCCATGGATAGTTCTACCAGTGGATATTGCATTGAGATCGGGCGGCCGCAGTAGCGGCACTTGCCTTTCAGGCTCAGCCAGCTTAATACGGGAACCAGGTCCCTGGTGGCCAGTTCATGCTTACAATCAGGGCAGATTGACCGGCCTTTGGCCACTGAGAGCCGTTTAAGGTAGTGCTTGTCGGGCTGCTTCTTGGCGGACTCCGCGGTCTGCTCGTGCAGGCGCCAGACTAAAGCGTTTACAAAGCTGCCCAAGCACAGTCCAACAATTACCAGTACGGCAATAATCATTAGCACTATATTAGCACAGAAAGAAAACAGGCCCCCGGAGAGGCCTGTTCATTACCCTATTTACCTTTTTACGCGTTGGCGCACTGCATGGTGCCGTCACCGGCGTTGCCTGAACCTTCTAGTGCGTAGAAGACTGCAGCGTTCCTTGAAGTGTAAGTACCTGTAGCTGTCGTACCGCCAATTGTGTCCGGGCAGCTTTCGTTCTGTACGATTATCATCGATGCACTAGTAACTGCTGTGGTGCTTTCATTGCCTACAGCTTTCAAGGTAATTGTTACCGGAGTTACTGCGGTTGCTCTGTTATTGATGTAAATGTTCGGGTTTCCATTAGAGGAATAGTAGCCGATTTTACCAGTCTCCGAATTACCGGCACCACAAGCAGTGGTAGCGATAACAGCGTTTCCGGTACCACCGACAGCACAGGAGATTACCTCACCGGCTGTAGAGCCGCTATAGCCAGTTGGCAGCGTACCGTTGTTGTTACCTAGGAAAGTGGATATTTCCGACGTTACGGCTGTTACGTCAGCCTTACGTTGGTTGTTACGCGCACTACGCTGCAAGGCCGGTACGGCCAGCAGGACGATTAACAGGATCAAGGCGGCGATAGCCAACACGATCATGACTTCGATGATGGTGAAGCCTTCACTCTTAGATTTTCTTAGTTTGGTAAGCATTGCAAGTGCCCCTTTGCGGCTTAAGTTTTAGTACTTATGGTTAGATGATAAGTTTTCGAGGGTAAAAAAGCAAGTACTTTCTGCCCAGTTATCCACACCCAGCGCTCGGGCCGCCTTATAATTGCTCGCATTCCGAGCTGGACGTTGACGCGCTTGACTCCAGAGCATACAGCGCCACTATGTCGCTATAGCCGGCGGCCGTGTTAACCGATTTTCCTGCAGTGGTAGGACTACATTTTTGATAATTATAAATATTGACTGTTTCTATGGAGGTGTTTGGCCCATGGGATATCAGACCGCTGGTTCCGCTGCCGTATGGAGAGAGATAAACGCCAATGCCGTCGGACGGGGTGCTGTTGTATTGAACCGTATTGTCATAATAGCTCAGGCTAGAATACTGCAGAAAGTTACTGGCACTGGTCCCAGGCAAGTTACCCGAATTGTTAAGCTCGTAGTGCGAAACGGCTGCCAGGATGGCTTGGACGTCTTGCCGGCGCGAGTTGTTGCGTGAGCTGCGTTCCAAGGCCGGAATGGCTTCGAACACGATCAGTAGGATAAGGCCGGCAATAGCCAGGACAGTCAATGTTTCAATGATGGTAAAGCCTGCTGTGGACTGATCCGCCCTGCTTTGCCGCGCCGAGTCGGTCCGGCGGCTGACGGATAGCGACAGCAAGCGTTGGATATGCTTCATAGCTAGATATTATTCGTGAAGCTGGATTGGTTGACCAGGCCGTAGATTGGCAACAGGATAGCGGCCACAATGGTAATGGCGACAATGCCCATGATGATCATCATGACCGGTTCGATAATGGTGCTGAGATTTTTGATCTCGTTGTCGACCTCTTTTTCGTAGTAGTCGGCAACCTTGGCCAGCATAGTTTCCAGGGCGCCCGATTGTTCACCGATCTTAAGCATATTCGGCACCAGCTCTAGGAAGTTGGGGTCTTTATCAAGCGCTTCGGAGAGCGATTTGCCGCCTTTTACCTTGTCAGCGGCCCGTTTCAGCGAACCCTCGATATGGACGTTATCGACAGCTTCGCCGGTGATTGCCAGCATTTGCAGCAGCGGTACGCCGCTGGCTACCAACGTCGTGCCGGTACGGGCAAAGCGGGCCATGTACATCTTCATGTATAAATGGCCAATCGGCCAAGCTTTCATTTTGACCTTGTCAATAACTTGACGGCCGCCGAGTGTCCGAGCCCAGCGTGAACCGAAAACTATCAACAAAACTACAATAATAATCACCAGCCACCAGAAATGGATTATAAAATGTGAAATGACTAGCAGGACTCTGGTGATAAGAGGCAACGATACGCCGGCCAGACCCGCATAAATGCTCTGCACGGTGGGCAGGACCTTAACAATCATGAATGTCACCACGACCAGCATCACCAGCAGCACGATAGTCGGATAGATCATGGCGCCGCGGACCTTGCTAAGGATGTCAGCGTCCTTTTCCTGCTGGTCGGCTAAGCGCTCCAGGGCTTTATCCAACGTACCCGAGCTTTCGCCGGCCGCTACCAAGCTGATGTAGACACGGTTAAAGACTGTAGGATGCTTGGCCAGCGCCTTGCTGAAAGAAATACCGGCTTCAACATCGGCAATTACCTGGGTGACAACGACCCGCAGGGCTTTATTGCCGGTTTGCGCCGACACGCTGCGCAGGCTCTGTACAAGCGGTAAACCGGCATTGATAAGCGTCGACAGCTGGCGGCTGAATAGGACTTTGTCTTTGGTCCTGATACGCCGGAACCGGCCGCCGCTACTGCTTCTCTCAAGTTTGATATCAAGCGGGGTCAAGCCCTGCTCGCGGATCAGTGTAGCAGCGGTCTGCTCATTGTCGGCCTGAACCTGGGCTTTAACTTTTTTACCAGTTTTAGCGTTTCTGGCTTGATAGTTAAAAGTGAGCATCGTTAGCTCCTCATCAGCCTGTCTAATTCGTCGAGGTCAACGGCGAAATTGCGTGCCTCATCGTACGTAATGGTACCTTCATGTATCAGGGTGACGAGGGTCTTGTCCATGGATTGCATGCCGAACTCGGCGCCAGTCTGGATGACGGCCTCCAGCTGATGGGTCTTGCCTTCGCGGATGATGTTGCGCACAGCCGGTGTCGCAACCATGATTTCGGCTGCCGCAATACGGCCGCCGCCGATCGCCGGTATGAGACGCTGGGAAACAATGGCCATCAGGATGTTCGATAACTGGGCCCGGATTTGGGGTTGCTGGTGCGGCGGGAAGACGTCGATCATACGGTCGATGCTCTGGGCCGCGCCGTTGGTGTGCAGCGTGGCAAAGACCAAGTGGCCGGTTTCAGCAATAGTAATGGCACTGGCGATGGTTTCCAGGTCACGCATCTCGCCGATTAGCACTACGTCAGGGTCCTCGCGCAGGGCCGAGCGTAGCGCAGCGCTAAATGAATAGGTATCATAGTGGACCTCGCGCTGTACGACCACGGATTTCTGCGACTTGTGGGTGTATTCGATGGGGTCTTCAATCGTAATGATGTGCATGGCCTTTTCGGCGTTGATCTTGCCTACTAGGCCAGCCAGGGTAGTCGATTTACCGGAGCCGGTCGGACCGGTGACTAGCACCAGGCCGCGCGGATAATCGGCGAACTTGTTAACAGTTGTCGGCAGGCCCAGCTGTTCGACAGACCGGATTTCATTCGGGATCAGGCGCAGCGCGGCCGCCATGTTGCCGCGTTCGTGGAAAGCATTGACGCGGAAACGCCCCAGATCGCCGTAGGCAAAGCTGAAGTCAAACTCTTTATCCTTAAGCAAGATCTGCTTCTGGTCTTCGTCCAAGATGGCGAAAACCAGGGCTTCGACGGCTTCTTCGTCCAAGATGTCGGCTCCCGTGACCGGTGTCAGCGCTCCGTCGACGCGTAGCATTGGCGGCAGGCCGACCTGGATGTGCAGGTCAGAGGCCTTCTTCTTGATGACCTCGTCAAGTAAAATTTCGATTCTTGGTTGTGCTTCACTCATATTTTACCCACCTCCTTATGCTTCGTCCTCAGCTGCCACTCGGTTAACTTCCGAAAGGGTCGTTTGGCCGGCTAAGGCCTTCATGTAACCGTCCTGGCGCATGTTGACCATGCCCTCTGCCCGGGCAGCGTGTTCAATTTCAGTGGTGGTAGAACGTTTCATAATTAAGCCTTGTATGTTTTCCGACACCTCAAACACTTCGTACAAACCCATGCGCCCCCGATAGCCGCCCGGGGTGTCAGGGCTATCGGTGCCCTTGCTTAAAGTATAAGCGGTTTGATTGATTAAGGGCAAGTTTTTATAGCCCAGGTCCTGAGCGGAGGCCGCGACTTCTTCGGGTTTGGAGGGCAACAGGCCTTTCAAAGTCTCCTGGATAGCCTGCGTTTCAGCCGCCGTGGACTGATAGGTCTGCCGGCCGGTGTCGCCAATACGCCGCACCAGGCGCTGGCCAATAACCGCGTGGACCGTACTGGCAATTAGGAAGGGTTCGATGCCCATGTCAAGCAAACGCGGCAAGATACCGGCAGCACTGTTGGTGTGCAGCGTGCTGAAGACCAGGTGGCCGGTCAGCGACGCCTGGACTGCCAGCTGGGCAGTTTCCTTATCACGGATCTCGCCGATCATCACGACATCGGGATCCTGGCGCAAAATACTGCGCAGGCCGGTGGCGAACGTCAGCCCAACGCCAGGATTGACCTGGATCTGGTTAACGCCCTCTACTTTGTATTCAATCGGGTCTTCCAGGGTGACAATGTTGATGGAGTCGTTCTTGATCTCCTGAATCAGTGCATACATCGAGGTCGATTTGCCGGAGCCGGTCGGGCCGCTGGTTAGGATCATGCCGTTAGGCCGTTTAATACCTTCGCGGATCAAGCGCAGTGCCCGACCAACGTAACCCATGTCTTCCAGCTTGAGCGACGTGCCGGTCTTGTCGAGCAAGCGGATCACCACTTGCTCGCCCCAGACGATCGGCGCAATGGCGATTCTCAAGTCGATCGGCTTTTTATCAACCAAAACCGTAAAACCGCCGTCCTGCGGCGTGCGGTGCTCGTCAATCTTGAGGTTGGCCAGGATTTTGATGCGGCTGACCAGGGCCGGCTCGGTAGCTTTCGGCAAGCGCATAATTTCGCGCAGCACGCCGTCAATGCGGCAACGCACTTTTAGCTCCTTCTCGAGCGGTTCAATGTGGACGTCGCTGGCCCGGTTGCGAGCGGCAAACTCCAAGATGGCTGACAAAGCCTTGCTGATCGGCGAATCTTCGACCAGGTCTTTGATAGTCGGGGATTTTTTGTCCTGGTCTTGACCTTTGGTTCCGGCGGCCGTTTCGGCACCCGGCTCCAGAGACACATTCTTGAAGGCATCCTTCATCTTGGTATCCAGCCGGGCTTCATACTGCCGGATCACCTGGCGGATGCCAGCTTCTGAGGCTACATATACCTTGAGCGGCCGACCAATGCGGTTACTGAGAAAGTCGACAGCCTGAACGTTGTCGGCATCGAGCATGGCGACTACCAAACGGTGCCGCATTTCCCCGAGCGGTACAGCCATGTAACGTTCCGCGATGTCTTGAGGCAACAGTGCCAGAATTGAGGGGTCGATTCGGGCGGCGGTCAGATTAACATACGGGACTTTGGTGATGGTAGCGTTGATTTTAGTTAGCTGCTCTTCGGTAATGTAGTTGTTCTTCACCAAATAGCTGAAAAGCGGCTGCTTCTCTTTGTTGGCGGCCTGGCGAGCCGTGGCCAGTTTGTCAGCGGTTATCATCTTGCCGGAGACAAGCAATTCTTCAACCTGCTGTTCGGTAGCTGCTGATAGGACGCTCATAAGTCAGCGCCCCTTATTGCGACGCGCTACCGTTAAACGGATTAGGATTGGCGTTTTGGCCGACAGTGATTGGTTGCGTCGGATCGACGGAACTGCTGTTGAAGTAGCGCTTATCGGGTTGGGGGAAGTCGGCCGTTATGGGCTGCACGACATCCACCTTCTGTTGCCGGTTCTTGGGCGGTGCGAAAATCGCTTTGGACACAAACAGCGAGATCACAGCACTGATGACAACAATGACTACTATCAGAGCAATGTCTCTTTGTTTCATTTGATTACCTTCTTGGTGATGCTTAGGGTCTTAGCCGGTTGGTAGTAGGTGTGGGCAGTAACGGTCATGGTCATGTCGTTGGTGCCGCCGCTCAACTCGATAGTATCGATTTGGATCGGCCGGATAGACGCTTGTAGTGTGGTGATGAGTTGCTGGACAGCAGTGTAGTTGGAATTGTTGACGGAAAACGAGAACGGCATCGGTACCGGCTGCGGATTGGGGCTGGAATTATTGCTCTGTTCGCTGAGTTGGTTGTCAGTACCGGTAATGCTGGTGATGTCAAAATTGCCAGCCTGTAGAATTTTCTCGAGACTGGAAGCTACGGCCGGAAAGTCATACTTGTCGGGCAATGCATGGAGTATGATGGTGGCGTTATCGCCGGTATTGTTACCGGTGCCGGTAGCGCTGCCGCCAATGATATTGGTCGTGGCCGAGTCGAACTTGTCGTACGATTTCACCAGACTGCCAAAGGCGTTAATATTGTTATTCAGCTGTTGTTTAGCGGTCTCGGAAGCAGATGTTACCCGGGCTTGGTAACGCGTCTGGCTCCAGACCGCCTTAGAAGCTATCAGACAAAACACGGTTACAAATGAAGCCGCGCCCACGGCTGCGACCATTTGGGCATTAGCCTTGCTAATAGCTAAACGTTTGGTTGAGGCTTCTGGTTTTGCCATTTTAGTGACTCCCCCCGCTAGTCGGACTCGGTGCCGGTGCGGCTTGGAACAGATCGCCTTGCTGCCCGGAATGCGTGGTAACTTGATTCGGCACCGTCAGATTAACTTTCTGCGTAATGTCAAAGATATTCTTGTCGTAGGACAGGCTGATAGTATAACTGGCTGCCTGGGCGGCATTGGCCGTGCTGCTGTTCAAACCAAAACTGCTGAGTACTACATTGTTGAAAGCCGGACTGCTGCCGCTTGTGCCGCTGGAAGTATAAGTCGCGTCCTTAAGCGTGTCGACATACTGATTAACACTACTCAAAGCGTCGGCGGCACCGGTTATGGTAACGGTTTCCTGCGTGAAGTCGATACTCAAATCACTAATACTTACCGAAGCCGGTGTGACAATATAAAGGTAGTTAAAAAGCTGTGAGGCGGCCGGTTTAGCGGCGTGCAGCGCTGTCAGGCTGCCAAGTTGGTTCTGGACAGTCAGGATCTGGTTAATATTCTTTTCGCCTTGCAGTTTGCTGGTATCGGCATTGATGTCGTGGTTCAGGTCACTGAGGTGTTTTTTCTGCAAGCCGTCGACGCCGAGTAATAAGATAAGGATGACCACCGACGCGGCTGCCACCAGGAGGGCAACACTAAACGTTAAACGGCGGGTCCGCTGGGTCTTGATGTATTCCAGCTTGACGTCCGGGAGAAGGTTGAGTTCTATCATGCCGACCTCTCCGCCAGGCCCACAGCCACGGCAAACTGGTTGGATATGGCCAGCAGTTCGTTCTGGCGGTCCTGGCTGAAGCTGACGCCGCGCCAGGCATTGCCGATTTCGACATTAAGGCCGAACTTATTGGCAACATACAGGGGGAATTCCGGTATAACCGAAGCGCCGCCGGTCACGATGATACGGTCGATTTTGGTGCCTTTGTAGCGGGTCTGGAAAAACTTGATGGACTTCTCGATCTCGGTAGTTAGCAGGTCGATGGTGCCACTGATAGCCTGCAACACCTGTCCTTCCAGCTTATCTTGGCTGAGGCCGAACTTGAAGACGAATTGCTCGGCTTGTTTCTCATCAACATTGAGGTTCTGGGTGGCGGCCCGGACGATGGTTTCTACACCGGTCGGGATGCTGCGCGTTAGGTGCGCCACGCCGCCCAAGACGACGACCAGATCGGTCGCCCGCCGGCCGACGTCGAGTAGCAACTGGGCACCGGGGTTGTCTGACAGAGCCAAAGCCCGGGCCATGGCCAGGTTATCGGGTTCAAAAGCGATGACGTTCAGGCCAATCGACTCCAGCATATCGAGCCGCTCCTCGACAAATTTGTTAGCTACGCTGGTCAGCAAGATTTCCTGCTTGGTTTGGTCAGTCGGCGAGTCGCCGATCAGTACCCAGTCAATCTTGGATTCCGCCAAAGGCGTCGGTATCAGCGAGTCAGCCTGGTACTGGATAGCCTTAGCCAGCTCGTTTTTGGGCAGGCGCTCGACATCAGCAACGGTCGTGAAAACCTTGCCGGAGGGAATGCCGACCGCGGCGTTACGCGTGGTGACGCCGGATTGTTTGACCAGGCGGGAAACGGTCTCGCCCAGCTTCTGCTGATCGGCTTTAGAATCACTCATGGCTATTTTGCCTTCCACTGGTACGTAGGCGTATTTGATTAAAGCTTTCGGATTACCGGCCCTGAGATGTACCAGCCGCACGGCTGTGCTGCCGATATCCAGGCCAAAGAAATCACCGGCGGCACTGAGCAAAGAACTCATGACTGCGCTCCGCTTGGGTGACTGCTTTTCATCAGTCGAATTATAGCATAAGCGTCATGGCCGACCACTGGTCGGTTGGCTAGTTGTCGGCTATGATCTTGCGGCCCACCCATTTTCAGTATTTATTTCCTATTTATACGTTAATCCCATTGTATCATAACACCGGCGGTAGACTGGTTATAGACTGAGCTTGGTTTTCGCCGCCGCCAGTGCTGCCACTGCCGCTGCCGGGATTGTTAAGGTAGCGCGAGGGGTCAGCATAGAAGACCTCGGCCGCACAGGTCTGCGGTGAACCTGGTGTAAAGCCTGCCGGAGCATTGCTACACGGCGTAGCCACATGCGGGCTGCCAGGCGTGGTCGCTCCTGGCTGGCTTCTTTGTATGCAAAGGTAGGCTTCTTGCCAAACACCATTACCATATGTATCAGACGGATCATTCATTGAAGTGCAGTATTGGGTGCTGCTACTCGGATCGGAAGTACTAATCACAAAGCTTAGAGTGTAATTACTGCATACCTGATCGTCGCTCCAAGTAAACGTACTTGGATAGTTCCACGGCGCGGGATCAATGTAATTTCCTATGGTCAGACAATTTGCCAGGGGCCCTCCGGTGTTGTCACATCCGTTTGGGTTTCCGGTAGAAAGGCCAGTCCAGTTATCACAGGTCCAGCTTATCTGGACTTGGCCGGAACCTACACCATCACTAGGAGGTACACACAGATAGCTATTGCCATTGCCAAAACTATCACCATGGGAAGGAGGTATGCGGCCGCCAGTATAATTCGGACCACCCGGTTCGGAGGGCTCATAAATATTCGTGCAGGTATCGCCCGGGGGGAGACTGGGGCTAGCCTGGCCACCTCGACCGCGGCCTACAAGCCATGCAAAGGGTTGCGTAGCGCCATTAGTACCTGGCCCAGTGACAGAAGGGTTCGGTGTTTCGTCGCGCAGCGAGCCGTAAGTCCGCATCAAGTTGGTTTGTTTGGCGACAAAGTTGCCATAGACATTGAGCTGGTTATTGCAGTCGGCAAAGAGAGCAGTGGTGTCAGTAATAGGGCCGGTGCCGCCGCTGTTGGCACAGGTGTAGATCTTGCCCGAGGTTGGCTCTGCGCTGTCCGAGCCGTCGGCGATATACTGCCCGTACAACGTGGTCACTCCGGGAGCAATATAGATGTTGCCAGTGGCATGTAGGGTAAAGGCAGGGGGTGTATCGCCGGGAGTGGTCACGTTCCAGCTGCCATTACTGCCATAGACAATGTTGCCCGAAATATAGGCATCGCCGGTGACAAAAATGGAGGTGCTGGTACCTTCAGGGAGAGTGCCGCCGCCTGGTAGTATAGGGTTTACGTTATAGGGGTTTCCCGGGCTGGCGGAAACACTTTGCGTATTGTTTTGGGACGACACGTCAGTCAGGCAGAGACTGCCGCCGAACTGGCCGCCCAGGTTCGGGCTATAGCTGACACCATCGGTGCCAGAACCAGTATTATTGACAGTATTGGCGAAGCTCAGCTTGGTGGGCGAGCCGGACCGGTCCGTGCTGCTGGTATACTGGTTGCTGGCAAAACCGAGGATATTGCCAGTGGCCAGGGCATGCAGCTGGCTGCCAGCGCCGAAATCAAAGTTTGGCTGGGCGCCGCTGTCGTTGTTCCAGCTGCCCAAGAAGCCACTGCTATTGCAGCTAGGGTTCTGGGAGCTGAAGTCGCCGCCAGCCGAGATACCGCCATTGTAGACCTTGAAGTAAGGCCGGTTTGTAATATTAGGACAATCTTTGTCAGGGGTTCCCGCCGTGCCGTCGGCTATATCGCCCGCAGGGCCAACATAACCCGCAACATAGGGAACGTCAATCTCGGCGCAATATTGATCCCCGGCCTCGAGAGGCATACTTGGCTGGTAGTTATAGTTGTTATAGAAGTACGTGACCCCCGGGTTGAATGGCCCGCCATTGTTCGTGTTGGCTTTGGGAATCGTGCTGCCGCCAGCTGTTATTTCGTATAGCTCACTGGTAACGTTCTCGCTGACCGGCGCGCCGCTTTCTGTAACGTAAGTGGTGCTGTATACCTGATTCGGAGCCTCGACACTCGGCGAAAGCGTCACCTGCGCCGTCGGTGCCAGAGCAAACGCCTGGTATACGTTAACAGTCGCCGTACACGAACTCCCAAATCCCAGCATATCTGCATCACCCCAGTAGTCAGGATAATAGGTTATTGTATAGGATCCTGAACCGGGCGCCGTCGGCTGTGCAAGCGTCACGCCGACCGGCCCCCCGGAAATTCCGCCGCTAGCAAAGTTTGGATAGTTCGGAGAAGCCGAGGTTAAACTCAATCCGGAGCCGTTGATGCTTTGCGGTAAATCCAAGGCACCATAGCTTGTGATTGATCCATTCACGGTGAAGGGCTGGCCAGCTAGCACCCCGCCGGCTGGCAATTGAGTTCCATCAGGTAGCGTAGAAGGAACAACACTTACTGAACAGGTCGCAGCATAAC